>LAZR01002465.1_pt1 | contig 10746 bp, 13 predicted proteins | sample 329461 | NCBI WGS metagenome assembly LAZR01 (sample SAMN03002196, study PRJNA259156) | marine sediment metagenome | biome: sea floor; feature: Hydrothermal impacted sediments; material: marine sediment; isolation source: Loki non-amplified sample from Loki's castle hydrothermal vent sediment ...
GTCACGATCGCGTTGTCGAAGTTCACCACCCCCGAGGCCGTGACCACGATCAGCCGCAGCTCGAACGAATTACATCCCGAAGGCATCTGCACGGTCTGGCCACCCAGAATCCCCCAGCTCCCCTCTTCCCAGTCGTCGAACGTCTGGATGAGAACCGATTCGAGCGTCGCGGGGAGGAACGCCTCGAGCCCGTAGGCCGGCACCACCACCGAGACGGCCGGCGCGTCGTCTTGCGCTTCTCGCCGATCGGCGAGTTCGTCGTAGATCGCGGCGTACTTCCGGACCGACTCGGTCGCGGGGAACGCCTCGGCCTTCTCGCGCGCCTTCGCTCGCACGCTTCGGCTCTCGAGCGCCCACCGGATCCCCTCGGCGAGGCCCTCGACGTCGCCGGGCGGGGCGAGCCAACCGTCGACGCCGTGTTCGATGATCTCGGTCTGACCACCCCAGGCCCACCCGACGACCGGGACGCCAGCGGCGAGCGCCTCGAGCGTGCCGATGCCGAAGGTCTCGCGCGTCGTGGCGAGGTAGACGCCGGCACCGGCGATGTGCGCCTTCGCCTCCTCGAATCCGACGACCCCCGTGACCTCGAGGTTCGCCGGCGGGACGACGTCGCCGTCGGGCGCGATCGTCGAGACGAACTTTACGTCGGGCATCAGCCGCGCGACGTCGAAGACGGGCTGCGGGTCGCAGACCGGATCGGAGCGAGTCTTGTTCCACAGGACGTAGCGACTCCCGGGGCCGGGAGTCCAGTCGTCCGCGTCGATCCCGTGGTGGACGACGCGGACGTCCCGCATCGTGTTCCGACGGATGGCGCCGGCGGTCCAGTCCGAGACGGCGGTGACGACGTCGACGGCCTTCATCGCCCGAACGATGCTCGCGTTGTAGTGGAGGAGCGAACGGTCCCACTCGTACTCGGTCCAGTAGAGACCGTGATTGTGAAGGACCATCGGCGTCCGGGGGAACTTCCGGAGGTAGGTCGGGGGGATCTCGATGTGGCAGGCGATCACGTCGGCCTCGGCCGGGTCGCCGGTGTACTCCCACCCGAACTTCTCGAGGTGTCGTACCTGGCTCTCGACCACGCGGCGGACGCCGCCGTCGCCCCGTAGATCTTCGCCCGTCGGGGGCGGGGGGTAGATGTGAAGCTTGCGTGTCAAGGGCTCGCTCCTCTCCGTCGAGGAAGCATACACCCCAGAAACTACAGCGCCTCTTGCCACGCGGTAGAGGCCCGATAGGACCCGTTCTGTAGCGGTTCTACCACGACCACGATTTCGTCGGGCGCGTCGTCGACGTCCGTACCGAGCCCGATCGAGTTGACCACGTCCGACTGCGCGGAGCTCGACCGGTTCCCGCCGAAGACCGTGTCACCGATACGTGTACCGCCGGTCACCGTGTTGGCTGCGTCGCCCACGCCGACCTGCACCGCGCTGTCCTGGTAATTTGCCCAGTCAAGGCCACCGTCGGCGATCGTCGGGTTGAGCAGCGTGTAGAGTTCGAAGTTGTCGTTCTGTGTGATGGCCACGGCCGCCTTCTGGATCTGTCGCGCGGCCACGTCGATCCGATCTGCTCGTAGCCGTATGCCCACCATCGCGGTCGCGACACCGGAATTGACCGCCAGCGTGGGACTCACGGCCGAGAAGACAGGTCCGATGTTCTCCTGCCCCCCTTCACTCGCAATCGACGCGCAGACCTGAAGTAGCTCGGCCGTGGGGCCCGTGCTGCTGATCTCGTACCGAACCGGCAGATTGGGCGAGTTGATGTAGGGACCGGCCAGGATGTTGGAGTGCATCGCCTTGTGGACGATGCGTATTTCGTCGGCGATGTCCATCGAGAACCGCACGGTTCCGGAGCCGAGCCACTGGAAATCGATCCCGAAGATCTCAATCTTAGTGGCGTCGAGCCGGAGACCACTCGGGTTCGGGCCGTCGCCGTCGGGGTCGAGGGTATCGGCGTTCCACTGCCCCTGCGTTGCGGGCGTATCGATACCGCCCTTGCGGATCACCACTTTGACCACGCCGTCGGTCGACTCCCAGAAGATGCCGTTCAGCGCGTCGAACGAGCCGATGCGGGTGGTGACGCCGGCGGGCTGCAGTCCAAGCTTCCCCGTGTAGGTGCAGAGCTGGCTCTTGCCGGGTTGGTAATTCCACCGCTGGCGCGTCTGGCGGATGATGGTGTCGCCCGACTCGACGTGCATCGTGACCGACGCATCCGAGTGGGTCGAGGTCGCGTTGCCCGAGGCGTTGGTGATCTTCTCCGCCCAGAACACCGGTTGCTTATCGTCGAGCAGCTTCAGCTCGGCGATCGTCTGCTGCTCGCTCGTACGCCACCGGCCGAACGCGTCGAAGCGGTGATCGTTCAACAGTTTGACGCCGTCGGTCGCGAAGTCCTGCAAGAACTCGCGGATCACCGACAGGCTGTACTCGCTGCTAGCTGCCATCCGGGAACGCTCCGATCGCGCGCCCTACAGTCTACTCGTGGCGGACGGCGAAGACAGTCCTCGAGGCCGGGCGCCCCCAGACGGGGATGGTGATGAGCGCCTTGACCTCGCCCCCCGGGACGAAGCCCTCGAGCCAGTGACCGACGCCCGCCTCGGTCATGAACTGCTGACCGGGCCCGTCGCCGACGAGCTGCGTCTCGAAGTAGAAAACCTCCGAGCGGTGGATGATCTCGCGGACGAGGCCCTCGGCCGCGGCCTCGCCGCGCTGGTCGACGAGGTACGGGTAGGTGGAGAACATCATCGAGACGTCCCACGGGCGGTACTCACGCTGCGGCTCGTCGCTCCACCAGCGGGCGGCCTCGAAGATCCAGTCGAAGAGGTCGCTCTGGACGAGCGTCGGGACGTAGGGCAGTAGATCGTGCCAGAGCTCGTTCCCGATCTCGATCGAGTTCTCCCCCGTGCGGAATCCGCCGGCGTCGACCCCCCACGCCTCCATCCCTTCGATCGCGGCGAGCGCGGGGAAGTCGCCGACGTAGCAGCCGAGGTCGACGAACGTCTTGCCCTCGAGCGGGAGGCCGCCGCGGTGGATCGTCGCGCCGAGATCCGTGAGGACGGCCATCCAGCGGCGCGCGACACGCGGCGTGTCGAACGTCCCGTCGACCGAGACGATACCGGCGACGTCGCGCATCGCCATGAACGAGTCGGTCCACGGCTGCTTCTGCGGCCCCCTCTCCTCGAGCGGGTGCGACTCCTGCCAGTCGAGTAGCGTCGGGTGGTCGCGCCGGAAGACGAGGTTCGGCTCGGTGAGGTCGCCGTGACGGAGCCCGCGGCCCCGGACCGCGCCGACGAGCTTCACCATCTGGCGTCGGAACTTCTCGCCGTCGACGATCGGGAGCTCCGTGACGCCGGCGTCGGTCTGGACGGTGGCGAAACGCGGTCGGGTAGCGATGTCACCCTTCGGGATTACGTCGATGACCTCTGGGGCGTACCCCGAGCCAGCCATGATGTTGAGGCAGTCGACCTCGACGCGGAGCGCCCCCTCGTTGTACTCATCCTCCGTCGTCTTTACGACCCCCGTCGGCGTGCGGTACGCCGCCATCGCGCCCTCGGCGTTCGAGTGGCCGCCGATCGCGACCCACCCGCCGGACGCGACTCCGTCCTGCTCCCACTGGCTAGCTGGCATTGTTCACCTCCGGCACGATTCCGTACGGTCCTAGTTCTATCGCCGATTCGATGATGCTTTCCCACTCGTCGTACGGGGCCCACGCGCCCTTGACTACATACGGGATCGAGAGCGCCCACCAGTAATCGCGAATCGACTGCGGCGCGTCTTGGTAGCACCAGAACTGACCCTGAGCTTTGTACTGCGTCGGGCGTTGACAACTCCGTATCTCGCACGGCCCCATGACCATATCGTCGTCAGGCATCCGGACCTTCCGGTACGAGCTCGCCGAGCTCGAGGGCGCCGATGTGTGCGAAGAGGTCGCCGCGTGGTGCGACGACGTCGAGCGGGAAGCCTACCCCCTCGCGGGCTTCGCGTCGCTCCGACACCTCGAACTCCGTCCGGCCGGCGGCGAGACCCTCGGGCCAGGGTCCGACGCGTCGCTCGAACACGCGCGTCTCGAGCCGCGGGTGGCCGGCGAAGACGTGGGGCTCGTCCGAGTCGGGGTCGAGGTGGAAGACGACGCCAGCGGCCGAGCGCGCGATACGGCCGCGGAGCTCCTGTGTGTAGCCGATGTAGCCCAGGCGGAGGCAGTCGAAGAAGTGCCAGTCGTCGCGGATCGCCCGCTCAGTATCGGCGAGCTGCGAGTCGAGCGTGACGGCGAGCGGATCGAGGTCGAGCGGCCGAAGCAGCTCCCAGTCGTCCTCGAGCGGGAGGATGAGTTCGGCGCTGGCGTGCACCGCCTGCATCGCGAGGTTGTACGACCGGCCGTAGCCCCCGCGCTCGGCGTTCGTCGTGCCGACGTTGCGGACGCCCTCGTAGCCCCCGGCGATCTCGACGAGGCGCGCCCTGTGGCTCTCCTCCGAGCCGTCGTCGGCGATGTGGACGTCGAGAGGGCCCGAGTACCGTGCGTTGTCGAGGAACGAGCGCAGTGTCTTCTCAGCCGTGCCTCGCGGCGTTTCGCCGCCGGGCTCGTAGGTCAGGAGGACGACGGCGATCGTCGGCCAGTCGGTCACGGCGTCGCCGTCATCTTCTTGAACGGGTGGGCCTCCTTGTTCTGGACGAATATTCGACTGAGGTACTGACCCGGCGACTCGCCCGGCATCAGTCGCGGGTCGCGTACTTCGGTGAGCAGCGGCGCGGCCTCGTCGATCCCGACATCGCCGTAGCGGTAGCGGGCGCCCCCCTTGAACCGCACCTCGAGCGTGCGCGAGTCCTCGTCGTACCCGATGCCCTCGATGTTCGACGAGTGACGCCACTCGCGAACGTGGATCTCGGCGACTAGGTCAGGGTGTAGAGCCATGCTTCTTCTCCTCCTCCTCGGCCTCGACCCAGTACCACGTACCGCCCTCCTCGAGGAGGTGATGCCAGGACGATGCGTCGTGCGGGACGTCGGCGATCACGAGCTGAACCGGATTCGACGGGCTCCACGACACGATCCCGATGTCGGGCGAAACGGGGAACCCGCGCCAGTAGGCGCCGACGTCTTCGTCCTCGACCGCCGACGCCACTCGGTTGATCGCCTCGGGCGTCCCGAACGAATAGACGTGGATCCCGACGTTCGCCGCCGTCGGCGCAAGCACGCTCATACGACCCGCTCGTTCGCGGATGACCCGGACGACCTCGTCGGGGTGGCCCCCGAGATCGATCACCGTCACGCCGTAGCGCGGCTCCTCGCGCGTCTGCTCGTCGCCGGCCGCGTCGGTCTCGGTGACGGTGTAGGTACGCGGGAAGTCGCGGACGATCTCAGCTAGTCGATCCATCGGGCCCTCACTCTCCGTGGTGCCAGCGTAGCGTGACGACGATCGTCGGGACGACGCAGACCCAGAGCGTCCAACGTGTCATCAGGGGTCGGTCGCCGGCCGCCGAGCGCCAACGATCCCAGTAGAGCCCGACCCAGAGGTCGTGTTTCTCGAAGCGGACGGACGGCCGATCGAGATAGCTATCTGGGTAGCGCGTGAGCAGGAGGCGGGCGACGCCCCAGAACACGCCAGCGACGGCCTCGATCAAGACGACGGCGTAGAAGAGCGCCTCGTTACTCATCAGCCCCTTCGATCCCTTCGAACAGCTCGGCGCCGGCCCGTTTGATCCCCTCCTCCTTGAGGTACTCGCCCCGGAGCAGCGCGACGAGTTCGACCCAGTCGAAGCCGTGGCGCTCTGCGATGCGTTCTGCGCTCTGATCCCCGTGCCCGGCCGCGGCGTAAGCGCGCCATGCGAGTTCGTGGAGAGCCCACGGGATCCGGCCGCCGGGGATGCGTACGCGTCCCCGGTCGCTCGGCTGTATAGGCGCCGTCCGGTCCTCGGTTCTCATCGATATCGCCCCCACCCCTCGGCCGGCTTGAACGACCCGGTCAGGTGATTACGGATCGCGTTGCCGATCCCCGACTGCGCCCAGAACACCCCGTCGGCCGTCTCCTGAGCCTCGTGTATGCGGTGCCAGTAGAGAGACCGGCCGTCGGCCTCCCGATCGATCGCGACGCCGATGAGGAGCTCGGGAGCATGTACGAGCAGGACGGACACGAACGCCGCGTCCGGGGCCCACAGACCCATGGCGGGGCTGAACCCGCCAGTGAACTGCCAGAGGCGCGGCGTCACGGCCGCCGCGTGGCACGGGAGGAACTGATCCTCGCGGCCGTCGGAGTAGCGGACGCCCATCCAGTAGTAGCCCGTGGCGCGGTCGGTCTCCTCGAACCTCGCCTCGATCGCCTCGAGCGCGTCGGGCATCAGAGAGTCGTCGGCGCCGAGCATGACGGCGAGATCGGCCCCCTCGGAGAACGCGGTCGCGACCCCGGCGTTGAACGCCGCCGCGACGCCGAGCCGCCACGGAGCCTCGTAGCGTACGACGTCCGTGTCGCTCGAGAGTAACCGAGACCACGACGACGAGAAGTCGGCCATATCGTCGACGAGGACGACGACGTCCGCTGCCCGGCTCTGCGCCCGGATGCTCGACAGGCAGTCGCGGAGGTAGTGCTGGTGATGATCCAGCGGCCCGACGGGGACGACGACGGCGATGCGGGTCACGACGTCATCCGGAACGCCGTCGACTGCCGGAGCGCCTCCTCGAGGGACGGCAACTCGTAGGTGGACCAGAGCGTGCGGTCGAGTTGGACGCCGTCGGTCTCGCGGATGTGGAGCGTCTTATCGATGGCCGTGACGATCAAGTCGATCGCCTCGTACTTGGAGATCGCCTTCTTGGTCGCGAGGTGAATGATCCCGGGCCCCGGGTTCCGGAAGGCCCACCCGTGCGACCGTTCCGCCGGCGCGACGCCGCCGTCCTGATCGACCATCCGGACGAGCGCGTCGGCGACGGCCCAGACGGTCGAGCCGCTCCACTTCGCCTTCGTCCAGCCGTCGACCATCGCGCCGTTCTCGATCTGCTCCTTCACCCACGCCCAGAGGCCGTGAGTCGGCCCTACGAACGACGTCCGGACGACCGTGACGTGGGGGGCCTCGACCTCGCCGGCGAGCTTCGTGCGGCCGTAGAGGTCGACCGGGTCCGGGACGTGGACCGTCGTATAGCCCTCGTGCCGAGCGTAGGGGCCGAAGGTGTTCCCGGGGGGGCGCCCGGAGAAGACGCAGTCGGTCGAGATGAGGACGAGCGGGATACCGTACGAATCGGTCACGGCCGCGAGAACGTGGGGCCCGAGGGCGTTCGTACTCACCATCGCGATCGAGTCGTGCGACGTGTTCAGGACGCCGGCGCAGTTGAAGACGACGTCGGCGTCCTGGTGGCTGCGGAGGAGATCCATGACCTCGCTCCACTCGGCGACGTCGGCGGTACGGTGGTAGACGGGGAGGACCTCGACGCCCCTCTCCTTGTCCTGGCGCAGCCGGCGCACGAGCGCGTGCCCCAACATCCCGCCGGCACCGAAAACGATGGCCTTCATCTACGGTTCCATGCTCGGATCTCGGCTCGTACCCAGATCCAGCCCATCGCCCCGAGCCCGGCCGCAAAACCAATGCCGAACCCTACGAAGAGGAACGCGAGGTCGCTCATCGGTCCCTCCGATCGCGTTCGGCGAGGTACGCCCCGACGAGGAGGACGCCGCCGATAATAATCGACCATGCCGCCAACGAGACGAACAGCGGGAACGACTCGGGCACTAGACCGTCTCCGCGTCGGCCATGAGCGCGACCATCTCGTCGAGCGGCATCATCCCCCTGAGCGGCGCGTCCGAGACGAAGTCGAAGGCGGCCGCCGACGGCTCGTCTCCCGGGGGCGCGAGGGCCCACTGAAAGGCCCGGTCGGGCCCGATGTACCCCTTTGCGCGCACGCTCTCCTGCTGGTGGATGAGCTTCTCGTGCCGCTTCTCCCCGGGGCGGACGCCGACGACCTCGACCATGTCCTCCGAGAGCGGGACGCCGGGGTCGACGCCGATCGCGATCCTAACGAGATCGCCGAGCGGGAGCGCCCGTGCCGATGGGACGAGGACGTGACCTCTGAATTCGCCGAAGTCGGGATGCAGCGCGTCGACGATCAGGTCGACCGCCTCGTCGACCCCCATCCAGAACCGCGTCATCTTCGGGTCCGTAACCCGTACCCGCCCCGTCTCCTCGAGCTGGCGCCGGAAGAGCGGCACGACCGAGCCGGTCGAGCCGACGACGTTGCCGTAGCGGACGACCGTGAACCGCGTGTCGGGCGAGAGAGCGTCGGCCTCCTGGAAGATGCGTTCCATCACCGCCTTCGTCTGGCCGTACACGTTGACCGGCTCGCACGCCTTGTCGGTCGAGATCCCGACGACGCGCTCGACGCCGGCGCGGATCGCCGCCTCGGCCACGGCCTGAGAGCCGTAGACGTTCGTCCGGACGGTGTCCCACACCGAGGTCTCGGCCCGGTCGACGTACTTCGAAGCGGCCGCGTGAATCACGGCGTCGTGCCCGACGAAGACGGTGTCGAGTAGGAGCTCGTCGCCGCCGGCGACGTCGCCGAGGACCGTCCGCACCTCGGGGAAGTCGGCCTGCAGACGCGCGTGCTTCGCGTCGTCGCGCGAGAAGGCGGTGAACCGCGCGCCCCACCCCTCGGCCCGGGCGCGGCGGTAGATGCCGCGCGCGAGGAATCCGGCCCCGCCGGTGACGAGGATGTTGCCGGTAAGGGGGCTCACGGGGCGGCCTCTTCTGCCTGCCGCTCTTGGCGCAGATCGTTACCGCAGGAACCGCACACAGCCATCTCGCCGCCGGTCACGTCGCCGTTACGTCGGCCGCAGCGCGCGCATTTCTGGGGCTCGGGCTCCGGCTCCTTCTCGTCGTTAACCCCGACAACAACCGTACCGATCACGACCGGGACACGTACGGCGCTCATCAGCAGGTAGCTCTCGGCGCGCATCTCGTCGCGAAGCCTCCCGAAGCCTCTGATCATAGCCGGGTCCTCGAGGTCGAGACCACCGTGAGTTGCGCCCACGTAGTAGGCGCGAGGCCAGAGATCCGACAACTCTTCCCAGACGCCGTCGCCCATCACGAACTCCAACTGCGTCATGTCGACCAAGGCCCGATCGCACGCCTCTGCGGTGAGCGTTCGGATAGTCTGGTAGAGCGCCTGCGGTTCGGTCGCGAACCCCGCCAACACGAGGACCGGGATACGGTCGGACTCATCGACGGGATCGCCGATGCTCGTCGGCCCCTCCTCGCCGGTGCGGTCGACGGGCGTACGAACGATATTGCCGTCATCATCGATCTCGACGAGCTCCTCGCCGTCGGCGGTCGGAGCGGGCGGTGGCGCGACAAGTTCCTTCCCTTCGTCGATCTCACGGCCACGCTTCGCTGCGCGCTTCTCTGCCGCCTCGCGCTTCTCGTCGGCCTCCATATCGGCGCCCGTGTAGGTATTCCCCCCTGGGCGCCCGACGATGTACTGGATGTTCTGAACCTTGATGTACATCCGCTGCGCCGGGCTCGTCGCCCTGCGACGGAATGTCGCGCGGCTGGATTGCGTCTTCGGTATCCCAGTCGAGCAGTACCCAGTCGTGTGCGAGCAATCGATTGGCGCGACGACGTCCGACGTTGCGGATCTCTTTGATGTCGCTGTATTCGTACGGGGGCATCGCCCCTCCTCTCCTCCGACGGAGAGGCTACCACGATATCGACATCGACGAGAGGTGGGGAGGGCGGTCGCGCCGGACGGGTCCGTGGGGGGGAATCCTCTCGAGCTTCACCGCCCGACGCCGACCGTTCGGGCGTCCGCTCGAGCGAAGGACGTCCGGCCTACGCCGACTATAGAGAGAGGGTGGCCTTCCGGCCACCCTCTCGTTCGTCTCGCTCGTGAGCGGCTCGCTACGACTTCCACATGGCGAAGTAGCTCGGGCCCGGCCGCGCCGTCTCGCCGCCGTCGACGAAGTACGGGTCGTCCGGGAACGGCTCGCGCGTGTGCTGCAGCGGGCAGTAGCAGACGTTGTTCAGACGACCGGCGAGCCAGGGCGTCCGAAGGATGAGCCGGGGCTCGATCTTCATCTGCCACTGGAGACACCAGTTCGTCTGACGGACGGTGTCGATCCACGCGCCCCCGGTCCGCGTCTGGGCGATCACCATGCTCGAGATCGCCGACTGGATCGACGCATTTTCGAAGTCGAAATGTTCGAGCAGAAGCGTGGCCGTCCCGCCGAGAACCGACATCGGGAGCAGGAAGATGTCGGACGCGAAGCACCCCTCGTTGATCGAGGCGCTGTCGCCCGCGGTCAGCTCGGGGATGCCGTCGTCGAGGATGACGTCGACCTTGACTCCGTCGATCAGGAGGAACCGGCCCTGCCGCATCTGGTCGCGCAGGTCGATCTGATCCTTCGCGTCGATCACGATGCGCTGACCGGAGGCGTCGACGACGGTACAACCGCCGAGGAAGTAGGCGCAGGGCCACACCTTCGTGATCTCGTACCAGAGTTCCTCGCGCATCGCGAACATCCACCGCACCGGGTCGACCCCGGTCTGGGACGCGAGCGTCCGCACGAAGCGGTAGAGGTAGGTGATGGCGTTGATGATCGAGTCGGGGTCGTCGTCGACGCAGGTGAAGTTCGCGTCTTTCACGTCCGAGTCGATCGACGGGAGCGCGATGCCGGTCTCGGCATCGACGTAGCCCGTGTTGACCTGCGACTGCAGGCCGACGAGCTCCTTGTAGCCACCGCCAGCCGCGTTATTCGCCGGCGTCCCGACCCAGACCTGCTGCGCC
>LAZR01002466.1_pt1 | contig 10745 bp, 7 predicted proteins | sample 329461 | NCBI WGS metagenome assembly LAZR01 (sample SAMN03002196, study PRJNA259156) | marine sediment metagenome | biome: sea floor; feature: Hydrothermal impacted sediments; material: marine sediment; isolation source: Loki non-amplified sample from Loki's castle hydrothermal vent sediment ...
GAGTCACACTGTCTCCTTCGAAGTCAAGATGGACCCACGCGTTCTCAAAGAGGGCATCACAAAAGAGGATATTTTGGCACAGGTCGAATTGGCTCTCAAGGTCCGCGACACCGTTAACAGTGCCCGGCGTGCAGGGGGCCAGGTGAAAAAAGCGCTCGAAGAAAAAAGTGCAGAGGAAGGAGTTCTCTCGGATATTAAGAAAAATCTCATTTCCGATAAAGGCATTTACACTCAGCCCATGATCATCGATCAACTTGGGTACCTATACTCGAATCTAATCGGAGCTGATCAAATACCTGGTCAGGACGCCTACCATAGGTATGAGGAGTTGAACAAGGCATTAAATGAGCAGATAGAGAGGCTTACCCGAATCCTTCAAAAGTAGACGGTAAGTGGGGTCAGGTCTTGTCTTTTGCCTGTCTGAGTAAAAGCAGAGTAAAAGCAAAAAACAAGACCTGACCCCAATAAATGTTAGGCAAAAGTAGGCAATTTTAGAGGTTCGTTGACCCTACCGTTTTTCGTGTGATATATTCACCTGCGGATATCAGCTGGTGGAAATCGTTTAATATTGAGAGGGATAAATGACAAGACAAAAATTCTTATCAAGCTTTAAGTATGGTTTTGTTCTAGCTGCGGCCGCACTGGTTTGCTGGTCTGCATGTTGCGACTCCCCACGTGATGGGGACACCATAACATTGGTCGCCGTCGGCCAAGCCCTTATCAAGATCGATCCCAGGCAGTCGTGGGACGAGCCATTTGGTTCAATACGTCCGATGATTCAAGCGGCCGACGTCGGATTCACAAATTTTGAGATGGCTGTAAACGGTCAAGATAATGAATGCAACGTTCCTCAGGATTACGTGCTGGTTCTCGGAGAGCCGCGGATCAGCAGAAAGGATCGCCCCGGCAACACGAGCAATCCGCACGCTGTTCAAGCTTCTGTGATGGAATTTTTGTCCTCTATGGGCTTCAACCTGATGTCACTTGCGAATAATCATATATGGGACCTTGGCGAGTGTGGGGTAGAGGCGACTCGAGCAGCAGCGGAACTTTACGGCGTTACCCATGCAGGCGCGGGACGAAGCGTGGAAGAAGCCGTCGCACCGGCATATCTTAAAGTCCGAGGGACCACGATTGCGCTGGTTGCCGCCACAACCAGTCATGACGAGAGAGACCTGCTTACGGGTGAAGTGAACGGAGTTTGGACAGGGCACCAAGACGATTGGGACCGGAATATAGCCGCTGTCGAGGAAGCGTCGCGCCAGGCCGATATCGTCATCTTTTATCAGCACTTTCAGATCGACGTTGATGAGTTTGAAGGTCTAGGAGATGGAGAGTCAACCGGGGACGGCCACATTAAAGTCGATGATGTGAAAAAGTGGCAGGAAGACTTTGCTAAAGCTGTCATCGACGCCGGAGCATCCGTATACATCGGACACGGCCACAGAGGATTCGACGGTATCGAGATATACAAGGGTCGCCCCCTCCTGCGACAGCTCGGAGGATTCGCCTACCAGGGGCTAAATCCCAATATCGGCAACTATGATGCCCATTTTGCCTGGTGGGGATTACTGGCGAACATGACCATCCGCGGCGGGTCTATTCAATCCATTCAGATGATCCCTTTGGATATCGACGAAGGCGGTGAGTATGTCGGCGCCTACAGTACTGAAGAGTTCCTGACCAGGCGTGGGCTGGCAGAGGTTGCTACAGGAACGCTTGCCACAGAAATCCTGGAAAGGTTTCGGACGCTTTCAGAGAAATACGGGACCGAAGTCAAAATCAGTAGGGAACGCGCCTTCATCGACCTCAGCAATAATAATTGATTCCCTAATAAATGACCTAACTCCTTAAGTGGGGTCAGGTCTTGTTTTTTGCATGTCTGAGTAAAAGCAGAGAAAAAGCAAAAGACAAGACCTGACCCATCTCTTTTTATAGTGGTTTTTATGTGTGGTTTTTCTTGAAGGGATTTTTCTTGTAGGAGCTTTTCTTGTAGGGGTTTGATTCATCAAGCCCACATGTTAAATTATAAAAATTATTTATTTAATGCAGAGATGCAGAGATGCAAAAAACAAGACCTGACCCTAATAAACTGTGGCATATAAGGCTGTTCTGTTCTTGACAGTGAAGAAAAATCCATGATATGAGTTGTTGGGGATTAAGGCTCGAAAAAATCTTTCCCCCCAAAAAGGAGATTTCATATGAAAAAATTCTTACAAGAATCAAAGTTACTCTGGATTTTCCTTTTAATAGCCTTCGTCGCATCTCTTGTGTCCGCAGATGAAAAAACAGACAAGGTGGATAAGCTCTTCTCTAAATGGGATTCCACTGTCTCCCCGGGAGCAGCTCTGGCTATAATCAAAGACGGGGAAATAATCTACAAGCGCGGTTACGGAATGGCAAACCTGGAACACAATATCCCTCTTACTTCAACTTCTGTTTTCCGGATTGGATCAACCTCCAAGCAGTTCACTGCATCATGCATCGCTATTCTTGCCCTGCAGGGAAAAATCTCACTTGATGATAACATACGTAAATACATGCCTGAACTACCCAAGTACGAAAAGCCCATAACTATAAGGCATCTGGTCCACCATACGAGCGGCATCCGCGATTACCTGACTCTTTCCGATATCGCAGCCTTGCCCGACGATCATTTCTATACTCCAGAAGAAACCGTAGAACTCCTGAGCCGGCAAAAAGGGTCTAATTTTCCTCCGGGTGAGGAGCATCTATATTCTAACTCCGGCTATTTTTTGATGGGTGTTATAGTCAAGAGAGCAAGCGGGAAATCTCTCAACGATTTTGCCCAGAAACATATCTTTAAGCCTTTAGGCATGAAAAATACTCATTTTCACGATGACCACACCATGGTTGTCAAAAATCGTGCTGACGGCTATTCACCCACAAAAAAAGGATTCCGGATAGACATGACTACCCTTGACCATGTGGGCGATGGTGGTGTTTTTACCACGGTTGAGGATTTATTCCTCTGGGATCAGGCCTTTTACAGCTACAAACTGGGGAAAGAACTCATGGAGCTCATCCAAACTCCCGGTGTGCTGAACAACGGTGAAAAGCTCGATTATGCTTTCGGGCTTGGCATAAATGAATATAAGGGATTAAAAAGAGTAAGCCACGGCGGTGGGTTTGCGGGCTTCAGGGCCCAGATGGCTCGTTTCCCCGGGCAAAAGTTTACTGTTGTCTGCCTGGCTAACCTCGGCACCATAAATCCCTCAAGGCTCTGCCTGAAAGTTGCAGATATATACCTGGCAGATAAGCTCAAGGAGCCCGAAAAGGCACCCAAAGAGAAAAAGAAGATAAAGGCAGTCACCCTATCCAAGCAGGAATTGGAGGGTAAGGTTGGCAACTACGAGGATGAGAGGACTGGCGAGTGGATTATTATCTCGATGAAAGAGGGCAAGCTGGTATTTGGAGCTGCGGGGAGGAAGTATGCCCTTACACCCGTGAGTAAGACACGCTTTCAAGCACTGGATGCTCCCTTTGATAACTCTATCGAGTTTATCCCTGATGAGAAAGGCATAATAAGAAAAGCCAAGACGACCATAGAAGGAGGAGAAGATAGCAACCTGGTGAAATCTTCCCTTCTGAGCCCGCTGACTCCTGCGCAGCTGAAGGAGTATGCAGGCGATTATTTTAATGATGAGCTTCCGGTTACCTATAAGCTTGCGGTAGAGAAAGGCTCTCTATTTTTTAAGCACAAGAACGCTCCTAAAGGTGCTTTAAAAGCCATGGACCGCGATAAATTTACGATGCGATGGTTTAACCTCGAGTTCGTCAGGGACAAAAGAAAGAGAATCAAGGGATTCGTCCTGGGTGCCGGCCGCGCTGCCAATATAGAATTTGTTAAGAAATAGAAAAAAACCTCTTGCAAGGAGAAAGCAAACGTTAAAAAAATCAGTCCTCCTGCTTTTAATCTGCAATTGGGTTCTCTTAGGCACGGCAGCGGTTATGGCCTTTTATGCCTACTCCCGTCTTCCTCAAAAAATCCCTATCTGGCTTAATTTTTTTGGCCAGCAAACCATTATGATCGACAAATCCCCACTGTTTTTTCTCTATCTCTTAGCCCAGGCTCTTTTTATTATACTCTTTCTGGTTATGACCAAAAAAATATCTTCCAGAAAAATAGTTCCTTGGAAAGCCCCCATTTTTAAAGAGTATGCTTATTTGATCCTGATTTTTTTTAATCTGATTTTCATTCACATTCAAAAAAGTCTTATTCTTGTGGCGCACCAGGTGGCGCAAGGAGTCGATAGATACTATTTTTATCTATTGTTTGGCATTATCTTGGTTCTTATTCCCTACTATCGCATCCGGATTAGGCTATTTATTAGAAAACCAGAAGAAACAAAATAATCCTCAGATCTGTAGCCCATATTTTTCCTTAGCCACATTCTTATTGACAAGCATTTAATTTTATTATAGTAATATTCACACTACAATATTTAGTAAGTAGTTAGATCAGGGAAGGGATAGATTGTCAGCAAAAGACAAGATAAAATCATTCTCTCCAAAAACTGCAATATTAAATATTATAATACCCGGGCGCAAGGGAGCTAGAGATGGGTGACCAGATCAGGGTTGTGATCGCTGACGATCACAAGCTATTACGAGAAATGCTCTGCCAAACCCTGCGCCAGGAAAAGGGCATCAAAGTCGTGGGTGAGGCGGGCAATGGTCTCCAGGCAATTGATGTCATAAGCGATCTTAAGCCTGACATCGTCCTCCTTGATATAATCATGCCCGAGATGAATGGCCTAAAAGTCCTCCCGGCAATAAGAGAAATAAGCCCAGAAACCAAGGCACTCATGCTCACGGTCTCTAAGGATGAAACCATGATTTTAAAGGCCTTGAAAGCGGGGGCCAAGGGATACCTCTCGAAAGATGTTGGCATCTCCGATCTCATCAAGGCGATCCAGGCAGTCCACCAAGGGGAGTTATGGGTTGAGCGGAAGCTTATGGCCAGATTCTTTGAAGGAGGGATCATCGCCGATCCCAAAGGGGAAGACCAATCCGGCAAGACAAAGGAGGGTCTTACTCCGAGAGAACAAGAGGTTCTTTGTCTCCTCACCAAAGGCAGTACGAATAAAGAGCTCGCCAAGGACCTCTTCATCAGCGAGAAGACGGTCAAAAGCCATCTAAACAGCATCTTCAGGAAGCTCAAAGTCAGCCGGCGCCTCCAGGCCATCCTCTATGCGATAAGACAAGGGATGAGCTAGGTCTTTTTTTTGTCAAAAATACAACTAAAGTCCGATTGACAATAAGCCTTCAACTCAGTTTTACTAAGGAAGGGCAAGGGGAAAGACAACGATGAGTTATCTACCCAAATTTAGATTGAAAATCTCCAAATCAGCTCACCTGTCTGAGGGAGAACCCGGGATTACGTCTATCATCATCATGCGGCCCTATGCCCATCTTGAAAGGGAGCTGCGCAACACTTTTAAGGCGGAAGATGATGTCAAGGTCATCTTGGACAAGCGCTATGAGGAGCGGCGGAAGAAAAAGCAAGCTATTGCGACAGAACACCGCAAGACCAGTCGGCGCAGGCCAAAAGAAGAGTTCGTCGAAGTAGTAATTTCAACCTAAGCCTAATGGCCTAGGTCGATAGACTGAGATGACGCTCCCTAACGTAAGTCGTTATATCTAAAGTAAAATACACCCAAAGCCCGATTGTTATATGAGTTGGTATTTTTTAGAATATGACTATGTTGTGGGCTGTTAGGGGGCTAAGTGAGTTACTCTCACTCTGACAAAGAAAATCTGTTCCATTCCCAAGAGGAGTCTGTGTCCGCAGCTTCGTTCTCATGTTTCCTATCGTTATATGGCTCTGAAGAATGGCAACTGAAAGGAGGTGGCGCCAAGGGAAAAGGTAATAAATCAAGATTAAAAGGGCAAAATTAAAAATTTAAAAAGGAGAGATTAAAATGAAAAAAGACTTTATTAAAACATTTTTTGTTGGAATTTCGGTAGCATTGTTGTTGATTTTTGTACCAACAGCTTCAGCTACAGTATTGAACGTATCTTCTGGAGATTCTATCCAGGCTATGATTGATAGTGCTAATTCAGGCGATACCATCCTTGTAGCAGCGGGAACGTATCGGGAGTACCTGCACATAACCATCGACAATCTAACCATCATAGGTGCAGGTATTGATAAGAGCATCATTGACCTTGATGGTCTGACGCCTTACTGGCATTATCCAGGCAACTCCTCCTTTGCTAGCAGAGCTGGTGTTCTGATCAGCGGCTACGGCAGCCCTGGCGAGATAGTTGAGGGTGTCACTTTCAAAGGCTTCACAGTGAAGAATGCGGGTCTCAATCCACCTATTATGGCAACAGGTACACACACTGGTTCGGATGATGATGCGGTTCTTACTGATTCTACTAAAACTTGGACACCCGGTGCTTTAGTAGGAAAGTGGGTACATAACTATGGTGATAAGAGGCTATCAACCTGGAAGCCAGCTCGCAGTTACGGGCAGATTACGGCCAATACAGCTACGACAGTGACTGCATCCCTTTCAGGCGGTTGGGAAGACGACTGGGATAGCGGTGATGAATACCTAATCACGCCTTATGAGGAGTTTCACAATACATATTGGATCGATAATCCTAACTATGATGCTCTTAGAGGTATCAGTGTTAGCAATGGCAAAAACATTCTCATCCAGTACTGCAAAGTTGTGAACAGCGGGTATGGTGGTATCTCCGTCGGAAAGGCTCGCTTAACTTCTCTAAAACAAAGTGAAGGTGTAACGATTGACAACTGTATTGCCAATGACAACCCAGTAGTTGGAATAAGTGTAGGAGACCATAAAGGACTGGTTACTATTACAAACAACGTCGCTAATAATAACGGGCAGCCACACTATTCTGATCTAACTCGCGAATACATGGGAGTTGGTATCTTGTTAGCAGGAAGCAGTTACGACTTAACTACATCAGCTATCATATCTGACAACGAATGCACCGACAATGGCTTCATAGGCATTGAGCTGAAGGGCAGCGACAAAAAGGGATTAGGTTATATCGATGGTGTGACTATTGAGAACAATAAGGTCACTGGGCATAATCTTGACCAGGATGGCGCAGGCATTTTCCTTTATTCTTCTCACTATTACGGTCATCCTGACAAGTGCAAGAATGTCACCGTCAAGAACAGCAACGTTTCAAAAAACATCCGAGGAATTGTTGCATACAACGTACAGGAAATCATTATCGAAGGAAACAAGATCACCACAGACTCCGGCGATTTCCCCAAAGGTCAGGGAGCTATCAAGTTGGACGGCGCCCATGAGGTTGAGGTCCTGAACAACAATATCCATGCCGAAGACGGAACCGGGATGAGGATTAAGAACGCGTGGGACGGTGCACAGTCGAATGACAACACAATTACTGGGAATACCATAAAAGGTGCGTTGTTTGCGGGCATACTCATCGATAGTGGTGCATATGACAATACATTCACATATAACACCATCAAAGACACCAAAGTGGCAACATTTTGGGCAGGCCGACCGTGGGAGGAGACCCAGGCTGACGGCGTGTTTCTTGATAGCGATGCAGGCACTGGTAACGAATTCCATAAGAACAACATTAATAACAACGATGATGATGGAATGGAGAGTCAGACATCAGTCACGGTAGATGCCACATGCAACTGGTGGGGGAGCGTGAGCGGACCCTCTGGCATCGGCGGCGATGGCGTACGAGGCAACGTTAATTTTACACCGTGGTTGCTAAGCTCAGCTCCTGATGGTTCATGCTACCCGTTCACGGAAATTTTGGACATTATTGAGAATTGTGCGAACGCAAAGAATCATGGCCAGTTCGTAAGCTGTGTTACGAGGAAAATTAACAAGCTGTTAAGGGAGGAGGAGATAACCAAAGAGGATGCAGACGCGATTATAAGCTGGGCTAAGGATGAATACATTCATTAATGGGCGCTAGCGATTAGCTGCCATAAGGTTTCTAAAGTTGGCGGGGCTATTAGCCCCGCCACTTTCTTTTTACTTGCTTATTCACAGTCTCCATTTGGCATACTGGATGGGTTAGGCCCAGGGAGAAGGAAGCTATCCTCAAACAGCAAGAAAGAATCTCTCTCCAACAATTGCAATAGCAATTTATATAGATGAGGCGTACCCAATGCCTCGAAATTGGGAAAAGGAGGTGATGCCAAGGGCGAAGACAAGAAATAAAAACAAATTTAAGAATCAAAAAGGAGGGATTATATGAAGAAATCGAAAAAATTCAATAAAGGAGGTATACAATGAAAGCAAATCAAAGAAAAATGCGCAACAGGGCTGCCCTACACGGGATTTTCGCCCTGGTCGCCCTACTTCTGGTGACCGGCTCCGCTTGGGCAAATTCGGAACCGGTGCCATTCGTGTGCACCGGCGAGGCCTATACAGTCCGGGGTAATCCGATACAGGGTCAACTCTTTAGGATCAATCAGACGTCCACACCTTTTGTGTTTGTTCAGATCGGATCAGGAGCGACGTTACCAGGTCCCGGACGTATCCAGGTAAACAACTTGGGCTACCGATCCACTGACAATCTGCTCTATGCTATTGCTATGCCGCTTACCGGTAATATCAACTATGGCATCATCCAGATCGATAGCACAGGTGCCGTGTTTCCTTTTGGACCTCTTACAGGAACACCACTTCCAAACGCGCGATTTCTCGCAGGAGATGTCACCCCAGACGGAAATACCTTTTATATCAATACCTACCCCTCTTCAACCCTGTACATCGTTGACCTCGTAACCAAAAATGTGACGACTCAATCGTTGTCAGGAGGACCTGTGTATGTTGCAGATTGGGCAGTTAACCCTGTAAACGGACTGCTCTACGGTGCGGAAGGGGTGAGTGACGTTATCCAGTACGCACCCATCTATGAGTTGGATCCCACCACAGGTGTCATTACTAATATCGGCGAGGCGACAAATCTCCCGGTCAATGGTGACGGTCCTGAAGAATTTTACGGGGGGTGTTGGTTCAACTCTGCAGGCTCTTTCTTTGTTTATCGAAATAGCGATTGGATTTATGAGATCGATCTCAATCTTTCAGTGCCGGCAGTGCCGGAAGTAGTGATTGATTTTGCTGGCAGCGCTGTATCATCCCAATTAAATGACGCTGCTGCCTGCGCCATAGTTAATCCTGACGACATACAAAGGGCGAGCATCGAGATCAACGACGTGCGGATCGATTGGTACGAGGGCGGCACCGTATGCGGCACCTTCACCGTCACGAACGAGGCCGGCGGTGAATTCACCGCTGTCACGCTCGGCGAGGTGCGGGTGGAGTTCGTCGCCAGGGGGGCTCGTGGAGTAAAGGCAACCTCTGGAGCCACCTGCGGCATCATCCCGGTGGCGAGCGGCTACAGGCTGGATCCCCATGAAGAGGCGCTGTTCGAATTCTGCTGCTCGAGCTTAGATCCCGTGCTGTTGTCGAATGCCAGGGAACTGAAGGCGATCGTGTACGTGGAAAACGCCTGGAACCAGCTTGGCGAAATCCGCATCAAGACGTGGCGCGACAGCAGCCTGGACTTCGAACTCAATGGTGGCGACCCCGACAACTAACTGTTGCGCACCGGGATCATTCGGTCCCATAGTGAGCAAGTGAGTAACTAGCGAGGCCCCGTCTAGGGCCTCGCATATTTTTATGGGTCGGCAATCCATTGGATGGTCTAAATAAGATTGGATCACACACAGTTTCTTACTGCTAATCTTCAGGATTTGGCAATGGCGATTATTTGGACATGTGTATTTCACAACTCAGATCAGCTATTGAGCTTGGCTTAAAGTTCACTTGTGGCGCACTTGGAGATATACAATATATTGGGGTATCTTTATATGGTATGAAACATTGGATTTCTCCAACGTATCAGCAGTTTTGAAGCCTCTTGAAAACTACAGATACTAGAAAATATCACAACTTAGGAGGGAATAGGACAGAGCCGGAAAGAAGACTCTCCCTTCGAAGTGATCGATCATTCCTTGAAGGAAGAGTTCCCGATGAGAATGTGGGAGGAGAAAGCACGGAGCGCCATAAGGCGATCCGAGATTGTGATCGTTATGGTTGGGCCTAAGACTTACAAAGCATCGGGGGTGCTGAAAGAGGTTAGAATGGCTCGTGAAGAGGGTATCCGTATTGTACAAATTATTGGCTATAGGGAAGGGGATTATGAGCCTGTTCCGAATGCTGGTAAGCTATATAGGTGGAATTGGGAGAATCTGAAAGAACTACTATGCTAGAGTCATGACCAAGATCAATTTTGAATCACCGCCACTTTAAAGGATGGAACACCAATACAGGGAACAGATTTAGTAAACATTGTCAATTAGTTAAAAGAGAAAAAGAAAAGCTGTTTTGAGCAATTTTACAAAGAAGAAGTCTATTTTTTGTATATTTCAGGCATATCGAGAGGCGAACGGAAGCCTGAAACCCTAAAGCCAGTCTTCCCGAATCTGAAAAAGACAGCTGAGGGAATTTAGCTCTGCATTAGGGAGAGGAGTGAGAGAAAGGGAAGCTCTCAGCAAAAGAGGGATTTGCTTAGAGTGGAAATGAGGGCTTTAACAGAAGCTCAGGAAATAATATCTTGACACCTGATAATTTATTTAATAAATTCAATAGTATTTTATTGTTAAATAAAAAAAACAATACAATAAGTAATTTTAGAAAATTATATTTTGATTTTTTATTTTTAGATAAGAATACATT
>LAZR01002467.1_pt1 | contig 10743 bp, 9 predicted proteins | sample 329461 | NCBI WGS metagenome assembly LAZR01 (sample SAMN03002196, study PRJNA259156) | marine sediment metagenome | biome: sea floor; feature: Hydrothermal impacted sediments; material: marine sediment; isolation source: Loki non-amplified sample from Loki's castle hydrothermal vent sediment ...
CCATATTATAATCTTCCAAACATCAGGAGCCCAAGGCCAAAATCGGAAGTTATATATATAAACCAATAATAATGTTGACTGAGAAAAATGGTTAATAAAATAGAGAACGAGTTCAAAATAATACACTCAAAATTACGGCAACTTGAGCAGATTTATAATTCCCATGAAAAGAATCTGCACTTTAGCAGTCTGGAAAAGGCAGATGCTGAACTCTACTCGCAGCTACTTGAGCTTGCCCAGGCGGGATTAGAGAAGGTTCGCAAACATAGCGATTATTTTTCAAAGCATTCCCTTTACGACGACGGAATGTTCTGGTATGACCTCTTCATTACTATCAGTGCTGCGGCTTTGAGGATAAGAGCTAACCAGGACCAACAAGATATCCCCGAAAATGTCGTAAAAGAATTGACTGTGTTATTGGTCGATATTAGTGAGTTTTCTTCTCTGCACCCTAGTGATATCCAAAAACGCAATCATGAAGCACTTGGCAACACATTGTATGGTTTCTATAGCAAGGATTTGCTCGCATTGACTCGTAAGAGAAGCCGAGAAAGTGGCTTGAAGAAAATTTCAGAATTTGTCGAGTGGACAATAGGCAGGGTGGAAGAAATTGTACAAAAAGAGTAGGGGATTCACATTATAAATTCATGATAGAAATATATCACTAATGTAGCGAACGAGTACAATTGATTGCAATATAATATGAATATTGATAGGATATGACTGCATTTTCAGCATGCTTTACATTAGTTCATAAGTTATAGATGGGGATTAAGCAACATTTTGCTAAAAATATAGAATGCAATATAGTAATTGTCAGACATAACATATTTTTTGAGGAGATAATCTGATGAACTTAGCCGACGAAGCTATAAGAATATTAAGAAAAATAAAATGTATATTTGCTGATGGCAAACAGAAATATGGCTCTAGCTTTGTCGGAGACTCACATAACGAAATCATAACATGCGCACATGTGATGACTGATGTCTAACAAGGCGCTGAAACCTGATGCGGGTACAGATTCGGTATCCCACAAAGCTTAGTGCCAGCGTAAAAATACCAAAATAATCAAACAGTATAAAAAACGGGCGATAATTACGATGGCAGAAAAGAAGCAAAGGTATAATCGCCAGAAGGAGAGGTGAGAGATATGTCAGAAGGAAAACTACAGATAGGTGTCTATAAAATTGAAGAAAAAAATTTAGACAACCTGTCTGCCATTATTGAAGAAAAGGGCTATTCAAATCAAGAGTTAGAAAATGAAGAAATCAGTGAATATAGACTGAAACTTTTTTATCAAAATAAGCCTACACATCCCAAATGGAAAGATTTCTTCAGGTCAGTCGCTAAAGCCAATCAAGATATTTTTAAAAAAAACAAGAGTTGGATAGAAGGATTTATATTACTTCTTTTTAACGAAGAAAAGGACAATCTATATGCAGTAACAGGCGGGCCTGGGTATTTTATAATTCAGGAACACATATATGATGACTTCGGTATAGATGTATTTGCCCGGTTAATAAAAAAAGAAGACAAAATTTTAAAAGCAACAAAAGAAAAAAGCGTTGTTGGCAGCATTTTAGGAACGACAAAACACTTCAGGAAAAATTTCAACCTGTTTGAAACTGACAGCTTTGGGAAGATTTATCAAGAACTGAAAGCTAGCCTCGATAAAAAGATTCTAACAGATAAATTGGGTTTTGCCGAAAATGATATTAAGAAAGAATCTGTATGCATAGCCAAGTCTTCTTTCAAGATTAATAAAGCGATTTCATTTGAACATCTTTTAAAAATAATACGCGGTTGTGAATCAATTCTAGAAACTGAACTGCCTATTTCAATCAACAATATGGAAAAATTGATTAAAAAGAAAGACCAAGAGCTTATTCAAAGCCTCGATACTGAACTGTTTAATCAACTATGGCAAAGAAACTCAGAGCCTCAAAATTCCTTTGCTTTTGACCTCTGTCATAAAGATTTTGAAAGATATTTAACAGCATCAAAATATGTTGTAAGAAAAGGGGCATCTTTAAATAATTTCTTTGGTGAGTTTGAATTTGAAGAGTTGAATGATATTGATACTCTTTTTACTAAAATAGCAGAATCGGAAAAAAACCCAGAAAATAAAGAGGAATTCATCAAGCTGATGAAGTCTATTAAAATATACTCCTATGATGAAGAGGACAACGATTTAACAAAAGGTGATTTATCCGCTCATTTACTTGGTGATGTCACACATAACAATAAAAAGTACTTCTTTATAGATAAGTCATGGTATCGTATCAAAGATGCTTTCATTAATGATTTGAATGAATATTGCAAATCTTTTATAAATAAGAACTTTCACAACAGATTAGATAAAAATTGGAATTATTCGGACGAGAATGAAAACCAATACAATCAAAAGTATATCGGTGAGAAAAATACAATTGTTCTTGATAAAATAACCCCTGAGAATATTGAACCTTGTGACATCCTGAAGTGGGATGATAAGAATTTATACCTTTATCATGTAAAAGCCGGATTTGGAAACAAAATGAGAGATGTGTGCTCCCAGATTATTATAGCAGCGAATAGGATTAATCAGGATTTAAACTCATCAAAGAAATACATAAAAAAAATATATATTAATCTTAGAAAAAAAATTGGAGGTGAATCGTATTTTGACGAAGCGGGCAAGCAAACAGAGATTTATTCTGAAGATGCTTTTATAAGACTCTTTGAAAAAAATTTGGTCTTTGTCTTAGCCGTGCTCGATATATCAAATGATAGAATAAGAGATATAAAAAATATTGAAGAGTTTAAATCAAACATAGCAAAATTTTCCTTGCAGGAATTGACAAAGGAGATGAAGGGTATTGATGTTGATTTTAGAATTACTCAGATAAGGAAGGTGTGAGAATTAATAAAAGAAGTCTGCCAGATACTTTTAATTATGGATAAAAGGACGATGAATAATATGAATTGTTATAACAAATCGCTCACACTGGGATACGATAATGACAATAAGTAATGACCGTAAAAAACTATTAAACGACATCTTCTCAGCATCATTCAAATCTCCGAATGGCATGGACGCATTGCGGTTTCGGGCTGATAACGAGCAATTTATATCTGAGCTGAATCAGCTTGAACATCTTGGCTATATAGAACGAAAGAATGACCGATATTTCATAAAGCCATTAGCACTTGCTCAGTTAGCAAAGGAGAGCCCTGATGTACGTAGCATATTGCACATATGTAGTCTAGTGTTTGCTCTGCTGCGGGACATATACAAGGACAATCCTGGGCAAAAAATCACTGTTGCGGATATTTCAAGAAATACGAACTTGCCTGAAGATGATGTTAGGGTAGGTCTCAGAATTATCATTCAAACACCAATTCTGGGAAGCTACATAAACGATTTCTCTAGAGAGAGCGCGTACGTTGCACCCTCGGAAAGCATTCTCAAATACAAATCGTTTGAAGACATTTTACAGGAGATACAAGAGTGGGGAAAGTGTAGAGACAGCCAATACCGCGAATCCAAGAAACTGACCCGCATAAGCCCAAAATATCCACTTAAACAGGAAATTTCATTATCTACAAGCAAAACAAATTGGGAAGCCATTGAGAATGAATATGACGTCAATAAAAGAAGCTTTGGAAAGAAGATCAACTTCGTTTCGGATAGTCATAAAAGAGAAATCATATTTCGTGATATTGAGCATTCATTTGAATTAGCATTTTTAGGCTTGTCAAAGCCTGCTGTCATTTTAGCTGGTGGTGTAATTGAAGAATTATTAAGACTATATTTAAAGCATAATAACATCTCTCCGCCATCCAATAGCTTTGATAATTATATTAAAACCTGTGAACAAAATGGACTTTTGAAATCAGGGGTTTCTCGTTTATCGGACTCAGTAAGACATTTTCGGAACTTAGTACATCTTTCCACAGAAAAGACAAAAAAATATACCATATCAAAAGCAACAGCAAAAGGTGCAGTCTCTTCCATATTTACTATTGTCAATGATTTCTAGAATATTTTTCACTACAAGGGGGTGGGATTTGAACAAACGACCTCCGGGTTATGAGCCCGACGAGCTACAAAACTGACCTACCCCACAACAGAGGTAAAGGGTAGTCAACGAGATAGCACCGACTGTCAAAAGTAGGCGATTTTAAGCACATTTTAGCCCGTATTTTGCCCTCGGGGAAAAGTCTACAATTGTAAGATATCTAGCTTGCAATACAACAAGGATATTGATAATGTATTATTGCATTTTCAGCATATTTTTAGAGGGATTAACTACAATTAGACGATATTGTGGCTATATTGTTCTCAAAATATGGTATGCAGTATAGTGATTGTTGGGTGGCATTTCATGAGTATTGAATTATGACAATTATTGCACGATATGAAGAGATCTCTGCCGTTTCAACTCCTCTCAACCCTATCGATGACCTTATATCGTGGATATCTGGGCTTGCTAGCATTGGCTACACATCTGACATTCTCAGAACCATACATAAGATGGCAATACAAACCCAGATTCTTTCTGGAGCCCGCCTAATATCAGTCCATGCCGAAAACACTATAGGTTTATTGGATCAGGCGTTCTCGGGCTCTCCAGATGTCAGCTTTCTTCCTCTTTACTATGCGATTCTCAATCTTTCAAAGATCTACATTATCGCTTCCGGACGTGCTAATGACCTACTAAACAACCGTTACCATGGTGCTTCATATGATGCATCGAAGTCCAGAAGAGGGCTTCTGACAGACGAAATAATTCTCAGGGAAAGAGGTGTTCTCCCTTTGTTTTATAAGGTCTTAACACATCGAGCTTGGAGATGGAATAATAGGCCTGTTCGATTAGCTGATGTTTACCCATTCATTCCATGCATCTCTTTCGAATACGATCAGGCGTTTGGCCTCCAATCGCGCGTCCAACCGATCACACTACGTCTCAATGGAAATCCATCTTCAGGTTTCACGCTTATCGCTGAATTGTTAGCTTTGGACAAGGGGTTGCACCCTCTCACACAAAGCAGGCGCTATCTTAAGATCTTTGCTGGGCTGAGGAGTCAGTCTAATCATCCAGCGCGGTTTGTTTCAGACAAGATTATGGTTTCTACAGATACTGAGGCCAGGGCCCAGCTTCTATCACATACTAAGAGGCACCTCCTCTATCATATTGTTAGAGACCTCTTTAATAAGCCAGTAGGCATTTACACTGCCCTGTCAGCCGCGCCTATTGAACTCGCTGAGGAGATTCCGATCTGGCTTGCCTTCTTCCACCTTTCTAATGTAGTCCGGTATAAACCCGACACTTTAGCACGGATCAAGGACTCGGCAGCATGGCCTATGTTACTGTGCCTTCAAAGGCATGCGTTACTACGCTTCCTTGTCATCTTTTGGTCTTTCATGCAACAGCGAACTATTGAACTCCAAATCGACTAGAAGGAAGTGCAGACAGGAGTAACAGATTATAGCAAGAGTCTGAATGCCGCCCAACAACTCGCTGAAACGGGCGGGCGATCATTTTTCGCCAAACGCTCGCCACTAAGCTACGGGCTGAAGATGAGGCCTCAGGGGAAAATCACAGTCTTCCATTTTAGCAACTATAAGCAAACGTAGGCGTTTTTACGCAAATCTGATTACAAAATGGTGACAAATGGGGAGAGGTCTGCATGGACACATGACTCTGGATCATGGAATCGGGGTTTGAATCCCTGCTTCCCAATTCTCCTAATTTGTGTCCTTCCTTCGGGAAATTAGGCATTTTCCTACAAACAGGCAAACCGAAAACCGTAGCCAGTTAGTAGCGATTTTAGTCATTCTGTGTGACACCAGTGTGACATGGGGGATGTCTGAATTTTGACCCCCTTGCCTTATCCTTCACCCTGGTTTAAAATTAAAATATATAGACCAAGGGGGTGTCAATGATAACATCTGACCGACCTAAGCTTAGGGAGATATGCCCGGGAGAACTGAAGGAGATTCTTGAACAGCACGAGAAGTGGGTTTTTACCAAGGATGAAGAAAAGGAGAAATGAGGCAACTGGAGATTCAAGATGACGTTCGAGCGTATGCCTGTACCGACAGAACAGGATTTGAAATTAGCGCGAGAAGCGTTTTTAGAGAACGAACCTAGGGACCTTTTTTATCGTGTCGCCACTGAACTGATTCAGCTTTCCATCGAAGGGAAAACGCATATCACCCTTCCAGAAGCTTTGGCAGTCTTACTTCAAACCTGGAATAGATCATACTATCGATTCAAGCCTTTTGATAACCAGCATTACACTAACATCTGCAATCTGCTTGAGTGTCTATCCACTTCTGTCTTTAGGTTCCGGGAGCGATCAATACTGTCTCTAGCAAAAGATGATCTGTCTAATATAGTCGAGATTTTCGATGAATTCGAGCAAGTTCTAGGACGAGTCGGAGCAGCTAAATCGCTTCACTTGTTGGCACCAAAATTTTTCCCACTGTGGGATGGGGCTATAGCCAAAGCATACAAAGTCACTCTGGGACCTGTAGGTTCAAACTCGGGCAAATACCTGAAGTTCATGCTTTCTGTCAGGATCAATGCAAGCAACTTCAAGAGCTTGCATTGCAAGGGCAGAATCTTCTCAAAAGGATTGATGAATACAATTACTGCCACTTCACCAATAAATGGATTTGAATCAATGTGAATCGATAAATGAGGCGACTAGAAGCCGGGAACTCCTAGCCTCAGCCTTTTCCCCGATGACGAAAGGACAACAACTGGCCGTAATTAGGCAATTTTAAGCATTTCTGGTGACATATTGGTAACACGGGGAGAGGTTTATCTTTATAAAAGATTGACAGATAAAAAACTCTCCAATATACTCTCTGAAAGATTTGTAGGTTAATTTAGTACAAAAGAGGGAGATAGTATTTGTCCGAACAAGAGGAATTCACTTTTACTAATTCAAGCAAGAACAATAATCAAGACAAAGATAAATCACTAGAATCCTGGATTTGGGATGCTGCTTGCAGTATTCGAGGGGTGCAGGACGCGCCGAAGTACAAGGATTTCATCCTGCCACTGGTCTTCACCAAGCGACTATGCGATGTTTTTGAAGATGAAGTAGACCGGATCGCGGAGAAGGTCGGTTCGCGAGCCAAGGCGTTCAAACTGGTCGCAAGGGACCAGAAGCTGGTGCGCTTCTATCTGCCCCTCGTGCCGGACAAGCAGGAAGAGCCAGTGTGGTCGGTTATCCGCATGCTTTCGGATAAAATCGGCGAGCAGCTCACCACGTATTTGCGCGAGATCGCCAAAGCCAATCTGCTCCTGGAGGGGATCATTGATCGGATCGATTTCAATGCTACCACTCATGGCCAGCGTGACATCAATGATGACCGCCTTTCTAACCTGATAGAGGAGATCTCAAAAAAGCGACTAGGTCTAACCGACGTGGAACCTGATATTATCGGTCGCAGTTATGAGTACCTTATTCGAAAGTTCGCCGAAGGCTCGGGCCAATCTGCAGGTGAGTTTTACACGCCCAAGGAAGTCGGTATGCTGATGGCGAAAATCATGAATCCCGAGCCAGGGATGACCATATACGATCCCTGCTGCGGTTCAGCAGGGCTTCTGATCAAGTGTGAGCTGGTGATGGAGGAAAAGCAAAACGATATTAAGGCCAAACGAGCGCCGCTCAAGCTCTTCGGACAGGAGTACATCGCCGATACCTGGGCCATGGCAAACATGAATATGATTATACACGATATGGAGGGCAGGATCGAGATTGGAGACACTTTTCGGAGCCCCAAATTTCGAGACAAGGGCAAACTGCAAACGTTTGATCGAGTAGTGGCCAATCCCATGTGGAACCAGGACTGGTTCACCGAGCAGGATTATAACAATGACGAGTTGGGCCGTTTCCCCCAGGGAGCGGGCTTTCCCGGTAAACAGTCAGCTGATTGGGGCTGGGTACAACACATAGCCGCTTCACTCAATGAAACAGGCAAGGCCGCCATTGTGCTAGATACGCCCGCTGCTAGCAGGGGTAGCGGTAACGCCGGCAAAAACAAGGAGAAGGAAGTACGTAAGTGGTTTGTGGAAAACGATCTGATTGAAGGGGTGATCTACCTACCGGAAAATCTTTTCTATAACACCAACGCTCCTGGTATCCTGCTCTTTCTCAACAAAGCAAAGTCCAAAGAGCAAAAGAACAGGATTTATCTAGTCAACGCCTTACAGGAATTTGTCAAGGGTGATCCCAAGAACTTTATCCCCAAAGAGAGCATTCACTGTATCTCATCGAATTTCCTGAACTGGAAGGAAGAAGAGAAATTCAGTCGCATCGTAGACAAGGCTGAGATCGTCAAGAACGACTATAACATCTCCCCCTCGCGCTACATCTACACTGCCGATGCCGAAGAATACCGGCCTCTCGGGGAGATTGTCAAAGAACTTGATGTCCTGGAGGCCGAGGTTAAAGAAACCAATGCCGCTCTGCGGACTGTGCTGAAGAAGTTGGGAGGGTGAGGCATGGGAGAATGGCTGAGTACAACGCTTAGGGAAGTCGCCAATCTGAACTACGGCAAGAATTTACCCTCCAAGATACGCATACCAGGTGATGTGCCTGTTTACGGCTCCAACGGCATCGTGGGTTGGCATAATGAAGCGATTGTTAACAAAGCTGGGATAATCGTAGGAAGAAAAGGAAGCGTCGGGGCCATTCAACTATCAAATCGGCCATTTTGCCCTATAGATACCACGTATTTTATCACTGCGGACGACACAAAGGTCGACATTAATTTCCTTTACTATCTTCTTCGCCATTTTAATCTGTCGCGTCTCGTAAGTGACCTCATTCCGGGTCTGAATCGCGACTTAGCGTATGCCCAAGAAATCGTTGTTCCAAATACCGAGATCGAACAACGTCGTATAGCGGCGGTATTGTCGTTGGTGCAGCGGGGGATTGAGCAGAAGGAACATCGCAGGCCCAGGTTCACCACGGGCTTTCGGAAAGTCCTGATGTACAAGCTCTTCACCGAGGGTACTCGCGGCGAACCTCAAAAACAAAGCGAAATCGGCTCCATCCCGGAGGGCTGGGAAGTGGTGAAATTGGGCAGCTGTTGCGGTGTTGTTAACTCAAGCATCTCTTACACTATGCTCATGAAAATGGACTCATTTGATTCAAGCAAAGCCGTGGACGTTATGGGTGTGAAAGTTTCTGACATGAATATTCCAGGGAATGAAGAAGCCTTTATCAATGCCAATCTTGTTCGGAAACTGTCACGTGAATTGTCAAAGAAAAAGACAGTCCCAGCCGGAGCGGTTGTGTTTCCAAAAAGAGGTGCTGCAATTGCAACAAACAAGAAAAGGATTACAACAACCTGGACTGTTCTCGATCCAAATCTAATTGCTGTAGTGCCAGGGGAAAAAGTAATTCAAGGCTATCTCTACTATTGGTCTCAAACCTTCGATCTGCGAAAGATTACAGACCCCGGCCCCACACCACAGCTAAACAAGAAGGATGTAGTCTCTGTGCTATTTCCTTTACCACAAGATCCAGATGAGCAGAGAGAAATTACTAATTCCCTTAAAACTGTAGATAAGAGCATCAGAGGCTATCGAGATCAATTATTTGCCATGCAAGACCTCTTCCACACTCTCCTCCACCAACTCATGACCGCCGAGATCCGCGTGAACGACCTCGATCTGGAGGAATTGGGCATTAAGGCTGACGAAGAACAAGCCGAGGCCGTCTGATTATTATGACAATGACCGGAGACAAATAATGGAACAAAAACAGTGGGAGGCACTGGACAAGCTCAGAGGTGTCAGCGCACACGTTGGAGAACTCTTCGTTCCGAACATTGTCTTGAAAGCTGTTGAAAATCTTTTGGAAGATGTATCAGCACGAATTGTCTGCGATCCTTGGGCCGGTGTGGGTACATTAGCCGCTACAGTCAAAGAGATTACAACAGCCGAACGAGTGTTACTCTGTACGCGTGATGAAGAGGTTGCATCTGCGGGTAAAAATATAATCAGATCTGCAGAATGGTATGTCAACGATCCATTGGAATGGCTCGACGCTTTGGATTGTGATTTAGATGTAGTTGCGAGCGTTCTTCCCTTTGGAGCAAAGAGTAACCGTTCTGTAACTCTAACATCACTGGCAGGCAAGCCGATAGAACTCCGAGGCGATCTCGGCAATTTAATTTTGGCTAAAGCTGCAGTGCGGCTTACTGAAGAAGGGATCGGACTGTTTGTTGTACCACCGTCATTTTTCTTCTTTCAACGCTCGGTTCTGCGACATTTTAATTCGCTTGGACTTGGGATTGAAGCCGCTCTGGAATTATCATCAAGTACTTTTGCCCCCTATACAAACATTAAGACCTACTTGGTGATTGTGCGGAAGCGCCCAACTTCACTGATATTTGTGGGCCAGCTTACCAGTGATTTGAAAACCAATTCCCAGATTATCGCCAACTTTAAGGGCGGAAAAGAGGGCGGCAAGCTGGAGCTTGGCCGCTTTGTAGAGCCGGTCTCTTTCAGGGGGCTGGACTATATGCGGATATCAGAATGGTCCGAACAAGCACAGAGACAGTTCGGTGCCCCTGCGGTGCAACTTGGAGAGCTGTCGACCTCAATCAACTTGGGCCGACCAAGTGTTGACTTTGAGTTTCCTAGTGAGGATAACTCCATCTTTATCCCGCTCATTGGAATCAGTGACGTCGTCGATTCAACAAATGACCTGAGCCTGAAACGCCAGAAC
>LAZR01002468.1_pt1 | contig 10741 bp, 6 predicted proteins | sample 329461 | NCBI WGS metagenome assembly LAZR01 (sample SAMN03002196, study PRJNA259156) | marine sediment metagenome | biome: sea floor; feature: Hydrothermal impacted sediments; material: marine sediment; isolation source: Loki non-amplified sample from Loki's castle hydrothermal vent sediment ...
AGTAGGATGGGAAAGCAACGGTCTGAACTACGCCGCCATTTTCCTTAATAAGCTTCAATTGCTCGTCATCCAAATTTCTACTGTGATTGCAAAGTGCCCTAGCCGAAGAATGTGAAGCAATAATTGGCGCTTCAGAAAGCGAAATAGTTTGTAGCATGGATTCTTTTGATGGATGCGAAATATCAATCATTATTCCTAATCTATTCATCTCTTTAACAGCACTTTTACCGAGTTCACTTAAACCATTATGAAGCCAAATACCATCTTCTTCCCCGGCGTTGGAATCACTGAATTGACTATGACCGTTATGCGAAAGGGAAATGTACCGGGCACCTAAATCATAATATTTTTTGAAGTTTGAAATGTCCTCACCCATCGGATAAGCATTTTCCACACCGATCATCGCTACTTTCTTACCTATGGAATCAATACGTCGAACATCACTTGAAGTTAAGGCTAATTCAATTTTATCGGGAGCAATCTCTTCACAAAGCCTATGAATGGCCTCGAACTTGGCTATGGCATTTTGCTCGGCTTTGGCATATCCCTCGGTCGTTAAAGTGTCTTGCCCCGTATACACGATCAGCCAGGTGACGTCTAAACCACCTTCTTCCATTTTAGGAAGGTTTACTTGGGTTTCAAGACGTTGCGTGTAGTTTATACTATCAGTAAAGTTGTTGATATTAATATCATTATGCGTATCTATCGTTATCGTTTGTTCATGAATTCTTTTGGCTTTTACGGATTGACTTTCTTCGGTTTTTTTCTCCGACTCTACGCAAGAAAACAAGGTTAAAAATCCGAAAATATAGATGAACGACTTCATATTAGATAGAGATTGTAAAGATTATACCTACAAATTAAGCCATTTGACAACATATATACCAGCATAGGTAACATTTAATTGTTAGGGCTTGTATTTATGGGGATTTTTACTATCCCAATTATATCCATTCTAATATCCTAAAATTGAAAACAAAAAACCTACTTGACCTTCAGCAACTCTTCGATATTTCATCCAATGGTGAACTAACTATTGATTTAGTCCCCATTTTAGATGAATGCATGGGTGAGGTAGATCTCTTGAACGAATTGGTGTTACTTTACCATCAAAATGCACTTGAATTCATCGGATCGGCCAAAATACACCTAGCCAATTCCGATTTTAGGGCAATGGGTCTGGTAGCGCACAAAATTAAGGCTGGTTTAGCTATGATGCGTACGGATAGCCTACACGCCATTATCATACTGGTCCAAAAGGAATGCGCTGGCAGCCAGGATTTAAAACACGTACAATTTCTCTGCGACTGTTTTGCCGATGAATATCCGAAGGTGAAAACCTCAATTGATTCTGCCCTGGCCCGTATTAATCAAAACTAAGGCTAGGCATGGTAAAAAATAAACTTTTATTGGCAGAAGATGACCAGTTGCTGGCGTCACTTTTGAGTTTCCGACTGAAAAAGGGAGGTTATGAGGTGAAACTGAGTCGAGACGGGAAAGAGGTAAAAGAATATCTAACTGACAATACGCCGGATATTATTGTTAGCGATATTATGATGCCCTATTTCTCGGGTATGGAACTTATAGCATACGTGCGTAAAGAACTGAATTTACAAATCCCAATTATAATTATCTCATCGGCAGGCAATGAAGAAAATGTTCTGAACGCCTTTGAACTTGGGGCCAACGATTTTATATCGAAACCTGTAAGTCCTTCCGAACTATTGGTTCGTGTGGCAAGGGAATTGAACAAAAGCTAATTTGCAGATACCGATACCGACATACCGCTTCCATACACTGGTTACCGCCCCTGAAATTGATACTGACTTGCTTTGGGGGTTATCGATTTTCTTCTTGTGCCTTGCTTTGGTCTATTTCGTATCGATTTTTATATTCCGCAACAGCATATCTTCCAAATCAGCACTTACCAAGAAGCGAAAAATGGAGCTGTCACCGATGATCAGTGAATTTTTATTCTATGAAGATGATGCAGACGTAGCCGAAAAGTCAAATTACATACGCTTGAAAATTGAAATCCGGGATTTATTGAAAGACGATTTCAATCGAAAAATACTTTCGGAAGTATTACTTGATCTTCGAAAAGATGTCTCCGGTGACACACAGAAGAGATTGTTCACGCTGTATAGCGCTTTAGGCCTGGAGAAGGATGCCTTCGCAAAACTTGAAAGCTGGAGATGGGAAATTATTTCCAAAGGAATCTTGGAGCTCACCTTAATGGAAGTGGAAGAGGCTTATACGTTTATTGTCAAATTTATAAACAGTCGCAGGGCTACTATCCGAAAACAGGCGGAAATTGCAGCGGTTGCCCTTAAACATGAGGGCATCAACTATTTCTTGGACACTACCAAATATAAAATATCGGAATGGCAGCAATTAAAACTTTTGGATGTACTTCGCAATAAGGAAGATTTCAACCCTCCACGGTTTAGAGCTTGGTTGACTTCTACCAATAAGCACGTTGTACTTTTTGCTCTTCGACTTATCAAATTCTATAATCAAAACGATGCCAATACTTCTCTTATTGAATTGGTAAAGCACAATGACCAACAGGTAAGGCGCCAAGCTGTAGAATGCCTGAAAGAATTTTATGTTATTGAGGCTTTGCCTACTCTTAAAGGGGTTTTTTGGAAATGTAAAGTAGACACCAAAATAGCTATTCTAGGAGCAATTGCAGAATTGGGCGGTGAACCGGAAATAGAGTTTCTAGAAACTGTCTCTGAGCGTGAGGGCAATTTTTCGGTGAAAAGTAAGGCGATCGGCGCAATAAACGCAATTGCACCCGAAAGTGTTATGCCTACTGAGAATATCGAACATGTTCCGGCTTACCGATCTAGCGCGCCCACCAGCCAATTAGAGAATGAAATTTATGAACCTGAGCATTCTAATATAAGCACTGATACCTCCGAAAGTGACGTTGTCAACGATGAAACTACAACAAGTGGAATAGTAAAAACCTCTTCGAGCGAAAATCAAAAGCACAGCGATGATGCACATTCCGAAAAACTTGGGAATTCTGAAAAGCAAAAGAAAACGCGGGTACCTAACGATTCGAACATTGAGACTCAGCAACATAAAGATGGTATAGCCACTGAGCCAAAAAAACCACCAAATTCCGAAGAACCCGAATCCTACAGCGAAAACGATAAAAATCAAATCAATCACCTACCCCAAAATTCCTACTTGATGCCAGAAGAAATCCATAACGACGAGGCTCTAAAAAATATAGAGGTCACAAGCGAAGAGGTAAAGGCCGATGTATTTGAAGAAAACACCTTACCCGATACTTCCCATTTCGATATTTCAGACATACATTTTCTGCCCCTTGTGGTTGAAGCAATTTCGGAAACCGACGATATCAGCACAGACCTAGAAAGCGAAAAACAAAATGATGTCGTAGCGCAAACCGAAGGGTCAGTTGAAGCGCTAGATATTGACCCGATGGAAGATGAGCTAAAGGCACTTATAGACGAAATACGGGAACTTGACTTTTTACCTATTGTGATAGATGACCATCAAAGTGTAGAAAAAATTAGGTCGACCGACCGTAATGATTCCAACAATCATACCCTAGAAACAATTGAGGGCTTTTCGCTTTCGGATTTAGAAGTCCGTTTTGATAAAATAGATACACCAACCCAAAACGAACCCGAAGAAACACCTGATTTTCATTTAGAAGAAGCTCCTATTTCTAAAATTGACCCTGTAGAAAGCAGTGACGCTATATCTTGGGTATTAGAAAACAATGAGTTAAGAAATATAAAATGCACTTACGAAACGGTCAGTTATGCTACAGATGCCGAAATATCAGAAAGTATAATTCCCCAACCTATATACTACGATGATCATGAAACCTACATGATGTCTCTACTCGACGACTTGGAAGAGATGGGGGATCAACGAGAAATACCATTGCTTCGTGAACTAATGGCCCAAGAAAGTAAATCCTTTATCAAAAACCGTATTATTAGTATGATTGATACCTTTAAGAGACAAGCAAACCTTCAGCCGAAAACTAAAACTGTTGAAACCGCAAATATGGAACTTCCTGTATTTAGCGTATTTGCAGATCTTTTTAAGAATATCGATACAGAGTCAAAGCTTATTCTTTTAGACGAGGTCATACATGTCGGGGATGAAAAGGAAATCGAGTTTTTAGACGGGCTGTTGGAAGACCCCAATACCGATATCCGAAACAAGGCGCAGAAGGTACTACAATATTTGGTCGCCAAACTGGCCCATGAAAAACCGGAGACACTTAATACAAGAGGTATTTCTGCCATCGTTTCAGATTATTTAGAGCCTACCAAAATCGAAACGGCGCGCGCTACCAAAACGTATGAAAGTTTACTATCTGAAATGGAACTTGCACCGAGTGTGGATTCCGAAATCCTACATATCGATTTTGAACTGGCTGAAATACTTGATAGAAAGTACGAACAAAGCATATTGGATATTGAGGTTAACTCCATTGAGGTAGCTCCTAATGCAAATGGCGGATCCTTCTTGAATTCGCTACGCAATTTCACTAAACTATTTTAAAACCCTAAGTGGATAGCGAATTCTACCATATCGTTCTCGAATATATAAATCTCGTTTTTATGGGATTTACGGTAACCCTGTTCACTTTGTTCAGTATTATGGGCTATTTGTCTACCAGAAATTCAATTCATTACCGCAAAAAAAACAGTTTCGGAGACCTTTCAAAAGTGATGGCTTCGCCGCTAGCGCCAAGTATAACCATAATAGCTCCAGCTTACAACGAGGGGTTGACCATAGTAGAGAACATTCGTTCGCTAATGTCGCTGCGGTATGTGAACTATGAGGTTATGGTCGTCAATGATGGCAGTAAAGACGATACACTTGAGAAGATGATAGAGGCTTACGATTTGGAAAAAGTGAATCAAGAAATTGATCCAAATTGGCCGAATAAACCAATTAGGGGCATTTATAAGTCCCCACATCGTGCCTTTTCAAAATTAACGGTAATAGACAAGGATAACGGTGGAAAATCCGATGCGCTAAATACAGGTATGGCCCTATCACAAAACCGCTATGTTGGTTGCATCGATGTTGATTGCCTTTTACTCCCTGATGCATTATTACATGTAGTAAAGGCCTTTTATCAACGATCTGAAAAACGGGTAATTGCCGTTGGCGGCGTCATTAGAGTGGCGAATTCCTGTGTTATACAAGGTGGGCAGCTTGAAGAGATACGCCTTCCGACCAATTGGCTGGCCCGGTTTCAATTGTTGGAATATACCCGCTCTTTTATTTTAGGTAGAATGGCTTGGGGAAGTATCGACAGCTTACTCATCATTTCCGGTGCGTTTGGATTTTTTGACCGTGAGATTGCTTTAGCAGTCGGTGGCTACGATACGGATACGGTGGGGGAGGACATGGAAATTGTCTTCAAAATGAGGCGCTACATGCACGATAACAAAACACCCTATACCGTCGAGTACATTCCCGATTCGCTGTGCTGGACCGAAGTACCGGAAGATCTTAAGATTTTAGTTAACCAACGCGATCGGTGGGCAAGGGGCAATTTGGAAACGCTTTATAAGCATAAAGACATGTTCTTTAACTCCAAATATGGCCGATTGGGTTTATTGAGCTACCCCTATTGGTTTTTCTATGAATGGATGGCACCTATTATGGAGTTCTTCGGTTTTTTTACCATTGTAGCCTTTTATTATTTGGGGATATTGAACTGGGACTTTTTTATCGCCATCACGGTCACGGTATATATTTTCTCGGTCATGTTCTCATTTTATGCCATTCTTTGGGATGTCTATAGTTACAATGAATATAAAAGAACAAAAGATATTCTTATCCTAATGTTCTGCGCTCTCATAGAGCCAATTTTCTTTCACCCTATAGTAGTATACGCGGCCATTCGAGGGAATTATAAGAAATTATTCCGCATAAAATCCGGATGGGGTTCACAAGTTCGAAAAGGATTTGCAAAAGTAACCTGAAATTATAGATGCCAACTCAATGAAATTACAAGACAGCAATAGTTCAAATTCGATTTTATAACAAACCTAAAGTGAACACCAGCCAATACGATAGATACACTTTAAAGCAATATACCCTTCTGATTATATCTTTCTTCGGGTGTTTGATGTTGCTTACGCTATACCAATACGCCACCCTATATTTCAAGGGAGTGGTCGATATCATTTTTGGTTCAAGTTTTTTTATTGCCGCAATACATCAAATAGGCTTTGCCTCGATTGTAGGGGTCATTTTGACGTTTCCATTTAATTTTTGGGAAAATCTAAGGCCTCGTTATGGTTTCAATCTTGTTTTCGCCCTGTTGGCTATGTTGTTGATTGTAGAGGCTATGCTTATTAGTTATTACTGCACGGCATTGGTGCCGTTGGGTTCGGATCTTTTAGGCTATAGCTTTGAGGACATAAAGACTACTATCGTAAATTCTAGCAGTGCTTGGATGTATGTTTCCTTGCTTGTCGGGATAGCTTTTATCATTGGACTATTTTTAGGGTTGTATAGGATAACCTCAAAATATTACCATCATATTAGTCGAATGTATCCCTTTACCATAATCTTGTTCAGCCTATTTATGATGACGCTGTTTGTCAACGGCAAGCCGATTAACCAGAACAAGACTCAATATTTAGCCCTTAATTTATACGAGACCTCGACCGAAGACACTTCCTATACTTCCGATGTAGAATATCCTTTACTTAAATCCAAAAAAATTGAGAACACGTTGGGAGCGTTTTTCAATTTGAAGGACGAAAAACCTAACCTCGTATTTATTATGGTTGAGGGTCTCGGAAGAGATTTTATGGGCGAAGGTGCAGAGTACCAAGGCTTCACCCCGTTTTTGGATGCCCTCAGCGAAAAATCACTCTATTGGGAGAATTGTCTCAGCAACACGGGTCGAACTTTCGGCATCCTTCCATCGTTGATGGGCTCACTGCCATTTGGTAAAAGTGGCTTTATGGAATTGGATAAATATCCCAATAAAATGACCCTGTATAGTATCCTCAAAAATAACGGCTATTATACTTCCTTTTATCAAGGTACCAATAGTTCTTTTGATAATGTTGACCGCTTTCTGCTCAGTGAGAATGTTGATTTTGTTCTCGATAAATCAGGATTCGGAAGTAAGTTCACCCTGCAGGCCGAAGACGCGGCAGGATCGACATGGGGCTATCCCGATGGGGAACTTTTCAAGAAAAGTATGAGTCTCCCTCGCAAAGCCGGTCAACCACGGATGGAGGTTTATATGACCATCAGCACACATGAACCTTTTATTCCACCGAAAAAGGAATATTACCGGCGTGAGGTAGATAACATCTTGGCCAAAGGGCAACATCAAGGTAAAATTAGGAAGGTAATCGAAAAGAACGAAGATGTTTTTGCAACCTTGTTGTATACCGATGATGCTTTGAAATACGTGTTCGAGGCCTATAAAAGCCAGCCTGACTATGACAATACGATATTCATTATTACAGGTGACCATAGATTGATACCCATTCCACAACGGAACAATTTAAGCCGATTTCATGTGCCTTTAATCATATTCAGTCCTCTACTGAACTCTACCAAAAAAATGAGTGCGATAAATTCCCATTTCGATGTCACACCCAGTTTACTCGCCATGTTGCAGAGTACATATGAACTAAAAATGCCGAAAAAAGTCGCTTGGATGGGCAGTGCCCTAGATACGCAATCCGAATTTCGCTGTATCAAGGATATACCCTTGATGCGAAACAAGAACGAGCTAAAGGAATTCGTTAGCGGTGAAAAAGTGTATTCGGACGGTTCTGTGTTCAGTATTGATAAATATATGGATTTAGGCAGTTCATTTGGCAGCTCAAAATTAGAATCGAAATTGGAAAACTTCAAATCCATGAACGCCTACGTAACCTCGAACAATAAAATAATACCGGACAGTCTTGCCATTTTTACCGTTCCCAAAGAACGTTTTACGGATAGTGAAACCGTGTGGATCAACAGTGTATATAACGGACAAGATTCTGACAAAGGATATTTTGTTGCGCGTAAGCTAGCATTTGATAGTCAATATGACAAAGCATTATTGCTTTGTCGTTACAACCTATCTAACGCGCCTAGCCATATCGACACCAAAATTTTGATGGGCCGCATTAATGTTTGGAGAGGCAACTACGATAAAAGCATTGAAATATTAAAAAGTTGTATTTCAATGAATCCGAATTACATTGATTCGTACGCCGCTTTGTTCGATGTGTATTTCTGGTCCGGTAGAAATAAGGAAGCTTTGGAGCTTATCGATCAAGTAGAACAGAACAGTTCTGGTGTTGCCGAAATAGCCGATAAGATAGCTCGAGCGAGAAGAGCGACCAGGAAAAAAGACACTACTATGAATTTCAATTTACCAAATAGAACGCAATCAAAAATATCGCTTCGATTATAATATCCATCATGGGGCACAGACATCGATATATAACGTTTTTTCTCTGCTTAGCCTGTTTTATGGGTATGGGTCAAGATGTGGCCTCTACGGATATGCCGTCATCCAGATTCGAAGAAGCCTATGCCGAAGCCTACGAGGGAAAACATGCGTCGGCACAAACTGCATTGCTTAAAATGGTCGAGCAGCGTCCTGATTATATTGAGGCGCAGGCACTTTTGGGAAATACCTATAGCTGGCAAGGGGAGTATGATAAAGCCCGCGAAACCTTTAATGAGATTACATCCAAAGTAAGAACCAATAGGGCAATATGGATATCCACCATCAAAAATGAACTCTATGCAAAGAACGCCGCTACCGCTTTAGGGCTTTCGAACAAAGCTTTAGGCTATCTCGAATCGGACAGTGAGATCGAGCGACTTCGGGCTATCGCTATCCAACAAACTAAAGAACAAGCATACACAAATTCAGGATGGTTCGATGCAAGTGCTGAAACCGGTGTGTCTATACGGAAACCCGAAGCTTCGGACACTACCGCCATAGTACCTAAAACCCCTGTAGATAGGGACGTATTCAACAACCGTTTAGCTACAAGAAACGCCTATACCGTTTTTGATCAGCGTTATGATCCCGTGATAGCATCCAGTATATCATATAAAAGACAGACGCTGGCCGGTAGTATCATTCCACGTATAAATTACAATAACCGAAGACAGATCAACGGACTACAATATGAATTGGATTTCTATCCTAAATTTTCAAAACGCTTCTATGCGTATTTAAATTATGGTTTTTCAAAAGCTTCGATTTTCCCAAATCAAAAAATAGGAGGAGACCTGTACGTGAATCTACCAGGTGCTATGGAATTCTCCGCAGGTGGTCGATATATACAATTTGATTCGAAGAATGTATCGGTCGTTACAAATTCATTGGGCCATTACCGGGGCAACTATTACTTTTCACTTCGCTCTTATATTACACCGATGCCCGATAATCTTACCCGGATATCCGGGAATCTTTTGGTTCGAAAATATGGAAGGGATGCGGAAAATTATATGGGTATTACCGTAGGTATGGGATATTCCCCAGAATTACGGCAATTGACCTCTGGCGATGAGCTTTTGGCAGAAACCCTTTTATATGTTGAATCGCAACGGCTGAGTTTAGAGTATCAATTTACTGGAAAAGAAAACCCTAACATCTACAGGGCCAATATGGGATTGACTCGCCAAGAACTGGCCTTCGATTCCGGCAACTACTTTTGGTCGGTTTCGGCAGGGTTTACCTACCAAGTGAAATTTTAATCTATACCCAGTCTCCAACACGGCAATTTCAGGATACTAGCGTACAGCTTAACCAATGCACTTGTGAGATTGGTATTTTAATGGGAGGGTAATCTAGCTTTACAGCAACCACGGCCGTTTTTCAATTTACGTATTAATACTATTTCTCTATACCTCATTTAGAAAGAGATTTTAGGTTTTTGTCAAACACCCATTTATCGGCATACATACCATACACCAAGCCAATTTCATTTTCCTGTACGTAGTTCTCGTCCTTACCGGAGTCGAAATTGACATTATAGACGTATACTTTAATACCTTGATCTCGTAATTGAAGCAGCAACTTGGTATTGCTCGCAATGATTCGTCTTGAAACCGCTACATATTTGATGTTATTGACCGCTAGATAAGTTAATTTATCCCCTTTGATAGCTAACAAAGGTTCTTGTGATATGATTGTATTAATACCGTTTTGGGAAGCCTCCTCGATGGCAAGTAGACTGAAAAGTTCCATAATCAGCCTTTTCGAATCAACAAAGCCTTTGGCAAAGGCAATGGGATCGTTAACCTTATCGGTTATTAATGTTGCATCAGGGTGCGCGGCAAACCAGTCATTAACTCCTTCTACATCCAAAGTTTCGTAATCACCGTAAATTTTGTGTTTTTTGAACTCCGCAAGCGTAGGGGGCAGTGTTCCTGTATAATCGGTAAAGCGCGCCCACATCTTCCAATCGTGTGCGGCAACCAACTTACCATCAGAGGTTTCGATAATATCCAATTCAAATAGCCGGAATCCCTTTTTGTAATTTTCGTCCAGCGCCTGGAAGTAGATGTTCCGCATCGCCGGGACGTAGAACTGGGCCGAGCCGTCCGCCTCGACCGGCACAATCCCGTGCAATCGCTTCACGTGCAGGCTGCCGTTCATGCTGACCACGGCATGTTGCTGATAGGCGCCGTCGCCGTCCCAGAACCGTCGGGCCGCCCAAGGCCGGGGAACCGTCTCTAAGAC
>LAZR01002469.1_pt1 | contig 10739 bp, 11 predicted proteins | sample 329461 | NCBI WGS metagenome assembly LAZR01 (sample SAMN03002196, study PRJNA259156) | marine sediment metagenome | biome: sea floor; feature: Hydrothermal impacted sediments; material: marine sediment; isolation source: Loki non-amplified sample from Loki's castle hydrothermal vent sediment ...
CCTTGATCTTGCCCGCCATATCGGAGCTCCCATTGCTACTACTGCTCGAGCAAAAGGGATAGTTCCTGAGTCTGATGAGCTTGTCCTGGGAGTTTTAGGGTCGATCGGAAACCAATTTGCTCCAAGGATAGTGGCAAAATCGGATTTGATCATCATTCTGGGCAGTGGATTCAGGCAGCGCAACCTTGTTCCCAAAATTGACGTGATCCAAGTCGATATCGATGCCGCAAGAGTGGGAAAAACATTTCCAGTAAAGGCAGGCATTGTAGGGGATGCGCACCGTGTGATCCAGACGTTGAAAAAAGCAACGCAAAAAAGAAAAATTGAAGCTGATTTTCTGGAGGCGATACGGCTGGCTCATGCTAAATATAAAGAGCTTCTAGAGGAAGACGCTCGAAATAAGCAGAAACCGATTCACCCAGGTGCTGTAATACAGGCATTAAAAAGACAAGCAGCTAAAGATGCCTTAATCTGTTCGGATGTGGGCGATCATACATACTGGTTTTATAAGCGATTTGTGTGCGAAGGGCAGCAGACCTTGCTCTGTGCAAACATGGCTGGCATGGGATTCGGTGTCCCAGCAGCAGTAGCCTGCCAATTCGCCCAGCCAAAACGTCAAATAATTGCTATCACTGGCGATGGTGGGTTTGGGATGGCTGGGATGGAATTTACAACCGCTGTCCACAACAAGCTGCCAATCGCAGTAATAGTCTTTAATGATGGAAAGCTTAAAAATATAAAGAAAGAACAAGAAGAATATGGTTATCCTGAATACCGTGTTTCTTTTCCAAATCCCAACTTTGCTGATATGGCCACTTCGGCAGGAGGAATGGGAATCCGTGTTTCTAATCCCGAAAAACTAGACGAAGCGATTAAGAAAGCCTTAGACTCACGACTCCCCTCTCTTGTTGAGGTTATGGTCGACCCAAATATCTATATAAAGGGGGTTCATCGAGCATAAGATTCTCTTTCTTGGCGTGAACAGAAGGAAATCCCAGGGAGAAAGAGAATAAGATCTAAAATTGGAAAGTGTATTATTGAATCCGAAACTAATAAATTGAGGTTTAGGAAAACTAAGAAAAACTTGACAAAATATATATAAGGCATAAAATTTTAATGATAGCCTTGATGCGAATAAAACTTCAATTTTCTTTTAATCTTATTCTTTTTAAGAGAATTAATATCAAAGAGATATCCATTGTTAAAGTATAATTCTGAAAAATATTAGAAAGCTTTAAAATTGAAAATATTTTCTACTGCAGGAAGGGAATTAAATGTCTTTTTTTCTTTTTAAGTCAATACTTGCCATATTCTTTTTGTTCGCTGCAATTATTGCAGCCATCACTATGTTAAGTCTGATGGGAAAGGCAAAAAGGAAAGTCAGCGTCCAAATCTTAAGAAAAATGCATAAAAGCTCTGGCTTTGTTTTTGCCGGCCTCCTCTTAGTGATAAGCTATTTCTGTCTAAAATACTGGGCTATGGTTGGAGATCAGATCTCGACAAGAGCTGTCTTGCACGGAGTTTTGTCTTTAACGCTTATTATTATCCTTATCTTAAAGCTTTCCATAGTCCAATATTACAAACAATTCCTCAGACTTGTGCCAGTAATGGGGATGATTGTCTTCGTCTTGAGTTTCGTGGTGTTCAGCACGTCGGCAGGCTTTTTCTTTTTAAGAACTTTAGGGGCAAGAACCGAATCCTCAGATATATCAGAGACCGCTCAACCCCCACCTCAGGGAAGCGCGGAAAAAGGTGCTGCCCTTTTCAAAAGTAAATGCTTCTCTTGTCACTTTACGGACAGGGAAGAAAGCAAGCAGGGACCAGGCCTGAAAAACATATTGAAAAAGGAAAAGCTCCCCTTCAGCAAAAGACCATCCAGTATTGAGAATATCAAAAAACAACTTAAAACACCTTTTCTGACCATGCCCTCTTTTGTTTCTCTCTCAGAACAAGAAATCGCTGATCTTATAGCCCACTTAAAAACTCTGTAAAGAAATGGGGTCTGACCCCAAATACAAAATATATTTGACAAATGATGAATTTTTTCGTATTAAATAAAATAAAAAAAGGAGGGATTTATCCATGAAAAGAAGAGAATTTTTCGAAAAGAGTGGATGTGGTCTTTTAGGACTGATGATGGCCGAATTTGGCTTTGCCTCTGGCCAAAAAGAGGGAATCCAAGCTCCCAAGAAAAAAATGAGCCGAGAAGATATGGTCAAAAAGATGCTCATGAAAAAAATGGGCAAAACAGAAGAAGAAGCAAAGGCAATGATCAAGGAAATGAAAGAGAAGCTCCCAATGGTCAAAGACATGTGCATCTGCAAGACGTGCCCAACCTATGTCGCTGAAGAAAAAAAAGTCGGCTTCTGTCATCCCCTAGTAGGAAAAAGCGAAATTATAAAAGAAGAGAAAGGATGTGATTGTCCCAAGTGCCCGGTCTATCAAAAAATGAAACTCAAGAATGGCTATTACTGCACAAGAAAATCGGAAATGGAACAGGAAATGGCCAAGAAGGGCTAATTCAGTCATCCGTTAGATAGTTCTATAAGTATTTTTAAAAATTCATCAAATGAAGAAATATTGGCGTTGTTTTGTATGTAATGACATACATTATGGAGTGAAACCTCCAGAGATATGTCCTACCTGTCTGGTGAAGAGCGCCTATGTAGAAATCTCTTCCGAAGAAGCAAAGAAGATAAGCGGCATGACTGAAGTTGAGTTTGATAAAGAAAAATTTCTCGGTTCAATTGAAAGGTTCACAGAAAATAATGAATTCCAAGTTAATCCTGACACAGAAAAAGTCAAGATGCTCCTGGATGGAGTATTCAATAATGAGCAAAATCATGGCTTAAAATTCTGTCCCTGCAGACTGATTACAAAGGATTTTGAGGAAGATTTAAAGCTAATCTGTCCCTGCAACTTTCTTATCCACGAAACATATAAAGATAAAGATGATGGAGAGTGCTGGTGTGGGCTTTTCGTAAGGAGAAAAAAACATGCATAAACGAATAATGTTTTGGGCCAGGGAATGTCCTCATTGTAAGGCCATGATGCCTCATGTGGATAAATTAGAAAAAGAGACAGACATTAAGCTAGAAAGACTCGAAATCTGGCATAACGAAAAAAATGCAGATTTGATGCGCTCTTACAAGCCTATTATCGCCCCCAAATGTGGAGGCCAGCTGAAAACTCCCACGTTTTTTAACACAGAAACCAACGACGTCATCTGTGGTGAAGTAGAGTACGAGAAGCTTAAAGAATGGGCATTAAAATAGCAGAATTGTATTATCAATAAGCCTGATTTTTCCTATAAAAATCGCCAAGGCAACGAGAGCTTTCTTCTCAATTCTGGACACAGGATCGAGCTTATCAATATCCACTATCTCAACATAATCTATTTTTGCCAGGGGCTCCCTGCCAATTATTTCTTTCATTTCTTTGATGATCGCCGCCGAGTCTCTCTGCCCTTTTTCCATCATCGATTGAGCCACTTTCAGGCTTTTTGATAAAACAAGAGCTGCTTTCCTCTCTTCTTGGGTTAAGTATTTATTGCGGGAACTGAGGGCAAGACCATCCTCTTCTCTTATTATAGGTAAAACCTCTATTATCACCTCTAAATGAAGTTCCTTAACCATTCTTTTTAAGATAATTACCTGCTGGGCATCTTTCTGCCCGAAAAATGAAATATCAGGATTGATAATATTGAAAAGCTTCAGCGCTATAGTACAGACTCCCCGAAAATGACCGGGACGGGAGCGGCCACACAGTTTATCCTGTAAATCGTAAACCTCGACAAATGCCTTATGCCCTTGGGGATATATCTCATCTGATTCAGGAACAAACAAATAATCGACTCCTTCTCTCTCCAAAACTTCTGAATCCCGATTCAAATCCCGTGGATACTCTTTAAAATCTTCTCTCGGACCGAATTGTGCAGGATTGACGAATATGCTCACCACAGTAACATCTGCTTTCCGAAGAGACTCTCTCACCAAACTCAGATGCCCTTCATGGAGATAGCCCATGGTAGGAACAAATCCGATGCTCATTCCCCGGGATTTTATATCAGAAACCGCACTTCGCATCTCGTCTATCTTTTTTATGACTTTCATGGCCATCTCAATCTTGGCTTTCTCTCAAAGTTTCGTGGTTAAATGTCATTGCAAGCCCTGCAGGGGCGAAGCATTCTCATGAAAAAATTGTCGTTACGATCAGCCGAAGGAAAAGTGGCAATCCTTCGTTGTGAGCGAAGCGCGGCAATATCATACAATAAATTGACATTACGCAGGGCGTAGCAAATTAACCAGAAAATTTGAATTTTATCATTTTCTATTATTTCTTCTCCTTTCCACGCTTTTGATCCTCGTTCTTGATTAGCTCACCAAGTTTTTCTGACTTAGAATGATAAGAGTTGTTGCGGTCTGGAAATTTTCCTTTTTTGACATCATCAATGTATCCTTTCACAGCCCGGCTGATAACTTCATGAATGTCTACATATTTTCTGACAAATTTGGGCAGGTATCCGTTTGAAAAGCCCACTAAATCATGAAAAACAAGAATCTGACCATCACAATAGGGACCAGCTCCTATCCCTATCGTAGGAATTTTAAGCTTTCCAGTTATGATCCGAGCCACTTCCATCGGAATACACTCTAAGATAACGGAAAAAACACCTGCTTTCTCCAGACTAAGAGCATCTTGGACGATATTTTCAGCTTCATCAATTTCTTTTCCTTTTACCTTGAATTGACCCAAATGATAGATAGATTGAGGAGTAAGTCCAACATGTCCCATCACCGGAATTTCCGCTTCGATCAGAGCTTCAATCAATTTTAGCCTCTTCTTGGATGCTCCTTCGATCTTGACAGCACTTGCACCCGCTTCTTTGAGAAACCGGGAAGCATTATAAACCGATTCCTCGTTGGACCGGTGGAAAGAAAAATAGGGCATATCTCCCACAACTAAGGCACTTTTCGAAGCAAAGACAACTGGTCTTGTGTGATGAATCATATCTTCCATGGTAACGGGAATGGTGTTTTTATAGCCTAAGACAACCATTCCTAGTGAATCCCCCACCAGGATCAAATCTATCCCACACTGATCCACAATTTTGGCAACAGGAAAATCATAAGCTGTTATGGCTACAATTTTTTCTTTCTTCTCTTTTTTAGCTTGAATAAAAGGAATGGTTTTTTTTTGGATTTTTTCGTTGGGCATGATCACACCTTTCTCCCCATCTCATCTCAAACGCAAGATTGAGGTAAAGTCTAAAAAAGCCGTTCAGAACGACTTCTGTTTAAGAAAAAATCTTTAGTCTATTTCAATTTCTTTAAATGCTTGTTTTCTTTGCCAAGAGGAACATAGTACATAGATTTCTTTTTCATTTTCTTAATCTTATCTAGCAAATCTATTATATCTCCTTCCCGATCTAAATCCAACCCATCTGACTTCACAACTAAAAGCGGAGCCGCCTGGTAATTGAAAAAAAAATAATCAAAGGCTTCAATGACATCCTCTAAATATTTCTCTGAGATATTTTTCTCCAGAGCACTTCCTTCCTTGTCAATACTTTTCAAAAGGGTCGGCAAAGAAATCTGGAGATGAATTACCAAATCAGGCTTGCCGACTCTCTCCTGCAACAAACTGTATATTCTTTCATAAACAATAAGCTCATCATCAGTGAGAGTTTGGTAGGCATAAATTTTATCTTTTTCAAACAGGTAATCACAGATTATCCTTTCTTCGAACAAATCCCTCTGCAGAAGGCTTACTTGCTGGTAGTACCTGTTCACCAAAAAGACAAGCTGGGCAAGAAAGGCAGCTCCTTCTTTTTCATTATAAAAATCTCTGAGATAAGGATTTTCGACCCTGTCAAAAATGACCTTGCCTCCAATTTTCTGGGATAAGATATTAGCTAATTTTGTCTTCCCAGATTTAAGAATCCCCTCTATAGCAATATGTTTGAAAATTATTTGCTCTTTTTCCGACATATTTATTATCCTGATTTATTCAGGTTAATTAAGATTCTCCACTTTCTCAACTCTCATAACCTCTATGAGCAAGGCAGCTTAAAAAATAACGAATATAATAATATAAGTCAATCAAAAACAGGTTGAATACAGGGATTTGATTTGTCTTTAGGGATTTAATTTTTTGCAGGGGCTTGATTCATCAAGCCCACCTTATAGAATGCACAAATAAATAGTTGGGTTTTCTTTATCAAATCCTAATCAAATAACAAAAAACAGAAATCTATTTCTTTTTAGGTGTCTCTTCCACGGGAACAATGATCCAGGCTATGATGTAGAATATCACCATAGGGAATAAAACTGATAACAAGCTGATAGCCACAAAAAGGAGCCGCATTATATTCACATCCATGTCAAAATATTCAGCCAGCCCTCCGCAAATGCCTGCTACCATCCTCTGTTTGGAAGAGCGGTAAAGTTTCTTTGCCATCTTAATTTTCTCCTAAAAGAAATTATTCTTTTCTAAGGATATTTCCATCAATAAGTACGAAAAAAGCAATAAAAAGTTTCCTAATCCCCAAATTTTATCCCTTGAGCTAAGGGAAGCTCTTTTGACCAGTTAATCGTATTTGTCTGACGGCGCATGTAGCCTTTCCAGGAGTCTGAGCCAGACTCTCTTCCTCCTCCTGTCTCTTTTTCTCCTCCAAAGGCACCCCCAATCTCGGCTCCGGATGTTCCTATATTAACATTAGCGATGCCGCAATCTGAACCCTCATGGGATAGGAACTTTTCCGCTGTTAATAAATTTTTCGTAAATACAGCACTGGATAAACCCTGAGGAACTTCATTATGAAGCCTTATGGCTTCCTCGAAGTCCTTGTATTCTAAGAGGTAAAGGATGGGAGCAAAAGTCTCATGATGGACAATTTCTGTTTGTGATGGCATTTTGACAATGGTTGGCTCAACAAATTGCTCCCCTAATTCTTTGAGAGGATGACCGCCGCAGATTATTTCTCCGCCCTGTTCTTTGACTTTTTCTAAAGCAGCCATCATATCTTCCACTGCTGCCTTTGTCACCAGAGGCCCCATCAGAATTCCCTCCTCCATGGGATTTCCAAGGCGCACTTGCTTGTAGGCTTGGAGGATTCCCTGGGTCAGATCAGAAGCAATAGACTCGTGCACGATAATCCGCCTCGTAGAGGTACAGCGCTGGCCCGCTGTCCCCACCGCTCCGAAGAGAATAGAACGAACTGCCATGTCCAGGTCTGCATCTTCGGCAACAATAATTGCGTTGTTACCTCCAAGCTCAAGGATTGTGCGTCCAAAGCGGCGAGCCACAGCTTCTGACACTCTTTGTCCCATTTTAGTCGAGCCTGTGAAAGATATAAGAGGCAGCCGTTTGTCGTTAATCATTCTCTCTCCAACAACGGACCCAAATCCAATAACGATGTTGAAAATGCTCTTGAGCCCATGATCTGCCATGACTCTGTTACAAACATTCTGAACAGCAACGGCTGTCAGGGGAGTACTGGAAGATGGTTTCCAGACAATCGTATCTCCACAGGCTGCTGCGATAGCAGCATTCCAGGCCCAGACTGCCACGGGAAAATTGAAGGCTGTGATGATTCCGATAGCACCTAGGGGATGCCACTGCTCATACATCCTGTGTCCAGGACGTTCGGAATGCATTGTCAACCCGTAAAGCTGCCGAGAAAGACCCACTGCAAAATCACAGACATCAATCATCTCCTGAACTTCACCAATTCCCTCTGCCCTGATCTTTCCCATCTCCAGAGTCACCAGCTCCCCAAGAGGTTCCTTCAATTCCCTTAGCGCTTCCCCCACATCACGGATCACCATGCCCCGTTGCGGAGCAGGCATCATGCGCCAGGATTTAAAAGCCTCAGCGGCCTGGTTGATAACCTGTTCGTATGTCTTTTCTGTGGCTTGGATAATCTTGGCGATAGGTTCTCCGGTGGCGGGATTGTATGAGACAAGCTCGGGACCTTGAGGGTCTTCAAACCATTGTCCCTCACCAGCACAAGCTCCAATATTTACGTCTTTAATTTGTAATTTTTCTAATAACTTTTTCATTTATCTCTCCTTTGTATTTTTTTTGAATTCTTTATTCCTCGTTCAGAAAAGGATAGCGGTAATCCCTGGGAGGACGCAAATTCTCCTTAACTGCTCGAGCACTTGTCCAGCGAAGAAGGTTCAAGTAAGAACCAGCTTTATCGTTTGTTCCCGAGCCTCTGGCTCCTCCAAAAGGCTGCTGGCTGACAACAGCTCCAGTGGGTTTATCATTGATATAGAAGTTTCCTGCTGCATGGCGGAGGGCAACAAAGGCCTCATCAATTGCTTTCCGGTCGTTGGCGAAGACAGCTCCTGTTAAACCATAGGGCGAGGTAGTATCGCAAATTTTTAATGTTTCTTTGTATTTATTTTCAGGGTAGACATAGATTGTAAGAACAGGCCCAAATATTTCTTCCTCCATCAACTTGTCTTTAGGATTGGTAACGACAACGAGTGTGGGCTCTATAAAATAACCCTTGGAATCATCGTAATTTCCTCCACAAACAATATTAGCTTCTTTTGATTTCTTCGCGTATTCAATGAATTCCACTATGCTATCAAAAGCGGGTTTATCAATAACAGCACCTATAAAATTTGTAAAATCATTTATATCGCCCATCTTGATTGTCTTTATCTCATCTGACAAACTTTCTTTGATAGAAGGCCAGAGATTTGACGGGATGTAAGCTCGGCTGGCTGCTGAACACTTCTGTCCCTGATACTCAAATGCTCCGCGGATCAAGGCCGTGGTCACAGCCTCAGCATCAGCAGAAGCATGAACAAAGACAAAGTCTTTTCCGCCAGTCTCCCCCACAATTCTGGGATATGTTTTGTAATTCATGATGTTTGACCCGATGGTCTTCCACATTCCCTGAAAAACAGGAGTGCTTCCAGTGAAATGAACTCCAGCTAACTCTGGCTTTTCTAAGACAGGATCTCCGACATATCGTCCTGGGCCAGGAACAAAATTTATCACACCGTCAGGCAATCCAGCCTCCTTCAACAACTGGGTTATAAAATAGGCTGAATAGACTGCCGAAGAGGCCGGCTTCCACAACACCGTGTTTCCCATCATGGCTGGCGAGGTGGGTAAATTACCGGCAATAGAAGTGAAATTAAAAGGGGTCACAGCAAAAACAAAACCTTCCAAGGCACGGTATTCCATGTAATTCCAGATTTCATGAGAGGAATCCGGCTGTTGAGTGTAGATCTGGCGCATGTAGGAGGGATTAAAGCGATAAAAATCGATTAGTTCGCAGGCTGCGTCTATCTCTGCCTGATAGACTGTCTTTGACTGTCCGAGCATGGTGGCAGCATTCAAAATATAGCGGTATTTTGTGGCAAGTAGCTCCGCAGCTCGAAGAAAAATTGAGGTTCGAGATTTCCAATCCATCACCGACCAATCTTTCCAGGCCTTCTGGGCTTCCTTAACCGCTTTATCCAGTTCTGGAGGCCCTGCTGTATGATACTGGGCTAAAAGATGGTTGTGGTCATGCGGGCAGCGGCAATCTGCCATATTTCCGGAAAGGATCTCTTTACCTCCGATTATCAAAGGAATCTCAATTTTCTCATTTAACATTTTCTCCAGGTGAGCCTTCAAGTCCTTTTTCTCCCGACTTCCTGGAGCATAGCTATAAACAGGCTCATTGAAAGGTGTAGGAATTTTTATTATGGCATTCATCTCAATTTCCTCCTTCTTATAAAATTTGGGATCAGATCTTTCAAACTTTTATAATTTTATGAATATTAAGCAATTCATTTTATATTTTTCTTGCCAATAATAAAAGTATTAAAGATCTGACCCTGATCAGCAATCAAAGACCAAGATCTTTATCAATGCTTTGCATGGCTTCAAGGCATATGGATATAAACTCGTCCAGTTCCAAACCAATATTCTTGCTCTTTTCTATATCTTCCCGGGTTGCTCCTTTGGCAAAGCTTTTTTCTTTGTATCTTCTCTGCACAAAACCAACATCGACTTCTCTCAGTTTCTTGCTAGGGTGCATCAGAGTGGCAGCAATGATCAACCCTGTAAGAGGATCAACGGAAAAAATTGCCCAGTCCATCTTGCTCTCACAAGTTACATGCGCGGCATGGGCTTTAACCGCATGAATGATATCTGCATCGATCCCGAGTTCTTCCAAAATTTTGACTGTCTCAGTCGTATGAAGTTCAGGGCTTTTTTCAGTGATTTCGTAATCAAGGTCGTGGAGCATTCCTGCTAGCCCCCATTTCTCCACATCCTGATTAAGCCGTGAAGCAAGAGCCTTCATGCATACTGCTACTGCCAAGGAATGCTTCACCAGGTTCTTATTTTTAAGATATTTTTGGACAGTCTCTAAAGCTTCTTCTCTTTCCATCATACAATCTCCTTTCTATATTATGCGAACCCGTCATGGTAACATTGTTCACATTTGAGCTTATAACTCAATTGACAATGTGAATTATGACACTTCCACTCTCTTCCGCATACAGGACAATAATGTGTACGCATTAACTTACTCCCTATCCACCTTTGCACCACACGGACAGTAGTCATTTTCATCGGTAATAAACATGTTCTTACAACTAGGACATTTCCTTATCTTAGGCTCTTTGCCTTTTGGTCTTATAACCAGACCAGTCTTACGCAGATGTTTGAGGACTTCTACTTCACATCCTGGACACTGAAGACTGGATCTATCCCAGATTTCTTTT
>LAZR01002470.1_pt1 | contig 10738 bp, 12 predicted proteins | sample 329461 | NCBI WGS metagenome assembly LAZR01 (sample SAMN03002196, study PRJNA259156) | marine sediment metagenome | biome: sea floor; feature: Hydrothermal impacted sediments; material: marine sediment; isolation source: Loki non-amplified sample from Loki's castle hydrothermal vent sediment ...
CGCCGATGTTGGCGTGGCGGCGACTGATGCATCACCGGCCACGATCGCTCTGGCCGATGTGGTTATCGCCAGAGGCGGTATGAAAGCTGTGGGCGAGGCGATAACAATCTCCCGACAGGCCCGCCGCGTGCTGCGGCAAAACCTTGTGTTTTCCGTCGCCTATAATGTCCTGGCGCTCGGTCTTGCCGTTGGTGGTACAGTGCCGCCGCTCGCGGCAGCAGGCGCGATGGCGGCAAGTTCGCTGATGGTCATCGCCAATGCCGGCCGATTGCGCGTACCGTTACAGCGCTAAATTGGCGACCCATTTGTGTGATGTTATCTGCTATTAGTCTGACTTTGATATCGCAAGAGGTCGTCCTCTAGCGCTTTTAGGCCGTAGCCAGCAGAGTCGGCTGATTTTAACAACTCGGGTATTGGTCGTACTTTAGCCTGGCTGTACGCCCAAAGGTGGGTGGCGCGCTTACCGGTGCGGCAATAGCTCAATATCGGTGTTGGAGACGACTGCAGAGCCTTAGCGAAGGTGTTAATGTCTGTTGACCCATAGTTCCCAGGCTCAACAGGGATTTCATGCCAGGCCATACCCAGCGACTCTGCTTTGTCCTTGAGAACCTGTGTGTCCGGTTGATCCTCAGTTTCGTTTCGCGGTCGAGTGGAAATAATGGTACGAAATCCCTCTTTCGCCAGTTGCTCGATATCGTCGATACCAGGTTGAGCCGATACACTGAGGCGCTCGTCGAGCTGTTTGATATCCATGAAATATCTCCTTTAATTTTTGCACGGGTAGTCAAGCCTATTGAATAAAGGGGGCACGCCTGGCGACCCACCAGCCTGCAATCATTGCCAACAGCATGGCAATAAGCGGGTATGAGGGGTTGCCGATCGAGGCGAATGCCGGCCCCGGGCAATAGCCCGACAGTCCCCAGCCAATTCCAAACAATGCGGCTCCCATAAGGAGCTTCCCGTCCAGATCATGGCGGGTTGGTAACCGGAAGCTATTGCCCCACAGTGGCTTGGTTTGACGGAGTACCACGCGATATCCGATAAACGTCGTTATTACCGCTCCGCCCAGCACGAACAGCAGCGTTGGATCCCAGGCCCCGAAGATGTCCAGAAACCCTAAAACACGTGCGGGATCCGTCATACCACCAAGCCCGAGCCCAACGCCAAAAAGTAACCCGGCGATATAGCCAAAAAATGCTTTCATGCCGCACCTCCGATCAGATGTCGGGTCAGGAAAACGACGACCATGGCTGCTAGAAGAAAGACTAATGTTGCGACCAGCGAACGCCGTGACAACCTTGCAAGCCCGCAAACGCCATGGCCACTGGTACAGCCGCTGCCCACGCCAGTGCCGATTCCTACAAGCAGTCCTGCGACTAGCATCAAAGGGACACCGCCAGATGGAGCGCCAATAACAGCCTGTGGTGAGTCGGCGACGTTGCCAGGGCCACCAACAAGCATCAATAGTAGCGGACCACTCACCAAACCAAGTAAAAACATCAATCGCCAACCCAGCTCATCACGGTTGGGTCTATCCAGAAAAAGACCGGCAAGAATGCCACTAATGCCAGCTACCCGACCAAGCGTCGCCATCAGAAAAACGGCAGACAGGCCGATGAATCCGCCTCCAATCAGGCCTTGAATATTTGCAGTCCAGTTCACTGAATCTCTCCGTATGATCTCAATCCGAGCCCTCGCGTATTTCTTCATCGAGGGCTTCCCACGCATGTTTGGCTGACAAATGAATGCGCTTATCCGCCAGCGATTTACCTAAATGCGTATGGCGCAGTCGGTCCATAACCGGGCCTTTCACTTCAGCAAAATGCATTGATACGCCGGTAGCCAAAAAATCCTGCTCAAGATGTTCGAGCATCTCCAATGCGCTGGAATCAATGTAGTTAACCGCTGACATCAACAGCACTACATCGCTAAGGTCATCATCTGTTGCTACTTTTTGCATGAGATAAGATTCTACCGCGCCGGCGTTGGCAAAATAGAGGTTCTCATCTACTCGAACAATCAAAACGGTAGGCAAGGTATCAACCTGGTGGCGGTTAATGTTACGAAAATGATCGGTACCTGGCATCCGTCCAAGTATTGCCATATGCGGCTGGCTGGTTCGCCACAGGTACAGAACCAGTGACAAGCCAATACCGATAAGCAGACCGGATTCAATGCCCAAAACGGGCACCGCCAGAGCCGTAGCAAACAGGGCTACACCATCCGCGCGATCGTAACGCCATATAGACATAGCGCCCGAAATATCAATTAGCTGGAATACTGCAACAACGATAATGGCTGCCAGCACGGCGTCAGGAAGGTAATAAAACCAGTCAGTAAAAAAAACCGCGACCACTGCGACGAGGGTAGCTGTCACTATTGCAGCAAACTGCGTGCGGGCACCTGCGTCGAAATTGACAACAGATCGGGAAAAACCGCCAGCGACCGGCATCGCGCCGCCGATTGCTGAAGCGATGTTGCTCATGCCCAAGGCTGCAAGCTCTCGGTTTGCGTCGATTTTCTGACGCCGTCGGGCAGCAAGCACCTTGGCCACTGACACGCTCTCAACATAACCCACCAAAGCGATGAGTATGGCCGATGGCAGTAAATCAACCCAGCCTTCAGCACTCAGGAAAGCAAACGCAGGTATCGGTAACCCGTTTGGGATTGCTCCAACCACAGAGAGCCCATACCCCTCTGCCTGGCTAGCACTCGCAATAACCGTCGCCCCAATCACTGTCACAAGCGGTGCCGTTCTGCTGATAATTACCGCTGATTTCTGCGCTACACCCAAAGCTACGAGTAAGCGCGCCAGTGGTTTGCGCGCGAGCAACAGCAAGGTGACTGAAATCAAACCAAACAACAATGTAGGGACATGAAGTTCATTAATGCGGTGAGAAAATGAGACGATCGTCGCAAACAAATCCCCACGCTCAAGATTGATTCCGCTCAAATGCTTAAGCTGACTGGTAATAATGAGTATGGCGGCACCACTGGTAAAACCAGATAGCACAGGATGGCTGATGAAGCTGACTAAAGCGCCCACCCTGAAAATACCCATAAGTAACAGAAGTGCGCCTGTTTCTGCCGCCAGAATCATGGCCCCTGTGAAGGCGGCTTCAGTGCTTTCGTTTCCGTAGTGTACTGACAGGGCGTTAGCCACCATTAATGCCGCGACGGCCACAGGGCCAACGGCTAAGGCACGACTACTGCCAATAAAAGCGTAAACGATGGGAGGCAAGATGGAAGCGTACAGCCCCATCTCAGGGGGTAAACCCGCAAGCATGGCATAGGCCATGCCTTGGGGGATCAACAGAATAGCTGTAATAACCCCGGCAAGTATGTCATCGGACAAATGAGCTGTTCCTGACTCCCGTATCTGTTTTACAAGCGGAATACAGGAACTAGCCACTCTTATTTTCCGCATGCGAGGTTTGCAGGCACCGCAACATCCATCATCTTGGGGTCGGGCAAATTCAAGTTATCCATAATTTGCGCGTACTCAGCCTCTGATTTGCCGGCCAAACGTGGGTTGTAATGTTTCTCCTCGTAGATGGAGGAGCACATCATTCCTTTGTAATCATGGGCTGGATACACCAGCGTATCGTCTGGTAAGCAGAACAATTTATTGACGATAGAGTCGTAACTCTTACGCGGATCACCACCTTGAAAGTCAGTCCGGCCACTGCCTCTAATCAATAACACGTCGCCTGTGAACGCGGCCTGTTGGCTGCCTTGAGTCCAATAAAAACTAAAGGATTCGTCCGTATGGCCCGGAGTGTATATGGCCTCTAATCGAATGCCATCAATGTCCATTCGATCGCCTTCCGAGACATGCTCTGAAACGCATTCTGCATTGGTAAACTCACCCATGATGGTGACGCACTTGGTGGCATCACGCAGGTCACCCAGGGCCGTGACATGGTCAGCATGGGTGTGCGTATCAATCGCCCGTACTAACTTGAGATCAAGCTGGTCGATTATGCCAAGGTAAGCCTTCGTTGACTCCTTTACGGGATCGATGATCACTGCTTCCCGCCCCCGGCCAGACGCAATGAGATAGGTATAGGTGCTGGATGTTTTGTCGAAGAACTGTCGGAAAATCATAAAATCCTCCTTGCGCCACTGATAAAGTGTTCTAAGCTAGTAACTGAATGTAATAAGAAGATAGATAACTGTCAACCTTATAAGGAGCGCATCCCGTGTCTGACCAGAACTTCTCGCAAAGTCATGTGATTGTTATCGTCGGTGGTGGCGCAGCCGGGCTCTCGGTTGCAGCCGGATTGCTGCGTAAGTCAGGTGATATTGATGTCGCCATCATTGAGCCGAGCAGTGATCACTATTATCAACCGGGCTGGACCTTAGTGGGTGGCGGGGCGATGTCTGCTGAGGAAACCCACCGGCGGGAACAAGAATACATGCCTGATAAAGCCACCTGGATAAAGGATGCTGTGGTATCTTTTCAGCCTGACGCCAACCAGGTCACTTTGGCGTCAGGGAAAACGGTAAATTACAAATACCTGGTCGTTGCCGCAGGGCTGCAACTGGACTGGGACTCGGTTTCCGGGCTTGTAGACACCTTGGGCTTTAATGGTGTTACGTCCAACTATCGCTTTGATCTTGCGCCTTATACTTGGCGTTTGACACAAGAGTTTTCCGGTAAGAAGGCGCTGTTTACACAACCGGCCATGCCAATCAAATGCGCGGGTGCGCCGCAAAAAGCCATGTATCTCAGCGCTGATCATTGGCGAAAAAGCAAACAGCCTGCTGATGTGCACTTTTACAGCCAGGGAGGTGCAATGTTCGGGGTGCCTGCCTATGCCGAAGCGTTAGACAAGGTGGTCTTGGAATACGGGATCCACACGCATTTTGGTCATAACTTGGTTGCCGTCGATGGCCCTGCGAGAAAGGCTTGGTTTGACACCGAAGAAGGTAAAATAGAAACAGATTTCGACATGCTCCACGTGGTTCCGCCACAATCAGCACCGGATTTTATTAAACACAGCCCGCTTTCCGGTGATGCCGGGTGGGTCACGGTTGATAAGCATTCCCTGCGCCATTCAGTGCATGCAAATGTGTATGGATTGGGCGATTGCACTAATACGCCAAATGCAAAAACACTGGCTGCCGTGCGTCGTCAGTTTCCTGTTGTGGTTGTTAATTTGCTGCGTGACTTGGGAAACGATGAAAATAAAAAATTTTATGATGGTTATGGTGCATGTCCGCTAACCACGTCGCTTGGCGAAGTGATGCTGGCGGAATTTCGTTACGACGGTGAAATTGTTCCCAGCTTTCCTTTGGACCCGAGAGTGCCGCGACGCATGAACTGGCATTTGAAACGCCGCTTTTTCCCATGGCTATACTGGAGCGTAATGCTCTCGGGCAAAGACTGGAACAAGCCCACGCCGAAACCTCGTCCTGACCTATTGCGTTGATCTATTGCTGTTTGCGAACAGTATGACTAAAAGCGCGCTTCACCGAAGTGGGGCAAGTTGTAGTGGTTCAATGGTTTCGGACAGCCATATCACCGATCGAATAATGGCGACGGGCGAGCGAATGATATTGAGAGTTTTTCCCTCAATATTTTCTATTGGGACTCCAAAACGACTTTCGATTCGAAGAGGTCTGGCAGGCGAGCCTTATCTTGAGAACATCCCGCTCCATTTCAACTTTAGCTATAGCGAGAGTCTCCTCGCAATAGCATTGTCCACCACTCCTGTCGGTGTTGATGTTGAAAGGATAAGTGCCTCAACCGAGGTGTCTGTCATCGCCGGGACGGCCTTTGCTTCGGATGAGGTGGCTTGGCTTTGAGTCTATGGGCGATATGCGTCGTGTAAGAAAGTTCACGGAATTGTGGAGTCTCAAGGAAGCTCGCCTGAAACGGCTAGGAGTTGGCATAGCAGGCCCAGGCCGATTAACACGGTTCAAGTGTGTTCGTTCTGGAAGGCGATTTATTTTGGAGAGCGAAGATCCTCCGGCTAACTATTTCCCCCTGATGTGTGCTATGCGTACTCTTGCGATTTCTGCTACTTGTTTGCATCCTCCACGCCTGCACAGCCTTCTTCTGACTAGCGTGGCAAATAAGCCGAATTTGATTCGGACACAGCTGATTCAGCCATGGCGTCGACACCCGGTTCGTTATAATTCCTCTGATGTTGCTGCCCTGAGCAAGGCGCCTGAGGATCAAAAAAACAATATGCCTGAATAGCATTCAAAATTACTAATGTCGGCTAGGATTTGGCATATTACCTCAGGTAAACACAGTGGCTAGGGTAAGGCGGCGATAATAAACACCAATGGCATTGGCCCACATTGGAATGTGCCAGCCGAATTTGGGGACTACTAAGGGGGCAGTCGTTGCGCATCAATCACGCTATTCTTATCCGCGCGCTTCCGCCAGATCGCTTGGAGGACTTCGTCAATGATTGGCTGGCCCAGCGCTGCAAAGAATACCACAGCCACGAACTTTGGCGCGGCACAGGTGACATGGGACGCGATGTCACGGGCTACGTGACAAATAAGCGTATGGAAGGTTCGTGGGATAACTTCCAATGTAAGCAGCTCAGCAAGTCACTTTCCGAAAGCTCGGCGTTTATTGAGCTTGGCAAGATATTTATGCACTCCTCTGCCGGTGAGTACTCATTGCCACGCTCCTACACTTTTGTCGCACCACGAGGTGTTGCTAGGGCTGTGCAGCAGTTTATCGCTCATCCTGAGCGCTTTAGAGCCGCCTTTCTCGAACGTTGGAATTCTGATATCGCGGGAAAACTAGTGGAAAAGCAAAGTATACCGCTTAGCCCCGAGATTGAAGCCGCGATTAAAGCATTTGATTTCACCCAGATGCATTGGCTTGATGCAGCGCGGCTTGTCGACGATCCTGCGTGCAAGCCAGCGCTGGTTAAATGGTTTGACGAAGACCCAGGCCCCTCTCCACGAGGAGTCGTTCCAGATCAGATAGGTGTCAGTGAGTCTTCGTACATCGGTCAACTGCTTAAACTATACGAAGAAAAAGGTCCGGGGACGTTCCCAGATGCAACATCAGCATTGGCCAGTCCGGAGTTTGCTACACACCTGCGTGACCAACGTACTCGTTTCTTTGACTCGGTGGCATTTGATAGATTTTATAGAGACTCTACCCCTGAAGATTACTTGTTCAACTTTAAGGATGAAATCTACCACGGTGTGGTCGAAATTCATGATGATGATCATGCAAGTGGTCTGGCGAAGCTGCGCCAAGTGATGCAGCAAGCAGCCATCTTGCAACCATCCGGCATACTGGGAAAGCATGCAGGCCCTCAAGTCAAACAAGGGACCTGCCACCAGTTCGCAAATGACGGACGTTTACCGTGGCATCGTTAGAGGACAGAATATTGGACAAACATCCGTTCAATAGCACCCTTGAAACCGGTATTCGGGCCTTGGTAGTACTTGAGGCTTTTTATCCGCGTCATTGCGATTTAATGGAAATGACGTGGTTTGATCATTTGATAGTACATACAGGCGATATTGATGGGCAGAACGTACCGGAAAGTCTCCATCCCGATCTACCTAATCGTACCGGCGAACTCCTTGTTCGTCGCCAGTTGGTAGAAAGAAGCCTGCGTATGATGCAGAAAATGCACCTTGTCGACGTCTTTGAGACAGAGTCTGGAATAGAATTTTGCGCCAGTGAGGAAGCTCCAAGTTACGTGGAGCTTTTGCAGGCGCCTTATTCTCTCGCGCTCAAGGAGCGAGCTAGATGGATGGCGAATCGCTTTGCTCAACAGGAGAGCGTTGAAATCCGTAAGCTCATTGAAGGCCAGATTGGGCGCTGGACTACGGAATTCACGATTGATGACACATCTTCGGGGCGATCAGTATGAATGGTATCCGGCTGCGCCATCTCGTCTTCACTGGCCCTAGCATTGAGCCTGCGGAACTTGGGTTTGATGAGGGGCTCAATATTATCTATGGCGCCTCGAATACAGGTAAATCCTTCGCTTCGAAGGCTATTCTGTTCATGCTTGGTGTTTCCAAGAGTTTGCCCAAAATTGAAGAAATTGCTGATTATGACTCAGTTTGGCTGGGGCTGACACTTCCAGATAATCGGGATGTTACTCTATACCGTGCCACACAGGGCGGCCATTTCAAGCTCTATAAGGGGCTGCTCAAGAAGTTAGGCGTAAAAGAGGGTTTGGTGTTGCGTCAGCAGCACGATTCGAAGCGTACTGATACCGTTTCGCACTTCTTGCTCAATTCGATAGGGGTTGCTGGAAAAACGGTGGTTCGCGACGGTAACTGCAAGAAGGACACCTTGTCCATTTACTTTTTATCGCCCTACTTAGTGGTGTCCGAGCAGGATATTATTGCCGAGAAGAGCCCTGTCTTTACCTCGGGTTCGCCTTCTCAGCGTACCTTTGAGCAGAATTTGTTCAAATTTTTGCTTACAGGTGTTGACGATGCCGCTGCAGTAACAGTTCCGAAGCCCTCCGAACGCAAGGTGGCCAAAGCTGCGAAGATTGAACTAGTGGAGGAGCTGACTGCCCAGATCGATGCGGAACTCGGCGAGAATCCGCCAGATAAAAGGGAAAGCGAAGAGCAGCTTGGGCAACTGGAGCGAAGTGCAAGGGACCTTGCCTCTCGGCTCAAGGAAGCCCAAGAAAAACTTGATGCTCTTGTAGGCGAAAGGCGAAAAACCGTAGAGCGCCGCCGCGAGTTATTAGAAAGGGCGGGTGAGCTTGATCTAACGATTGAACGTTTCTTTAAACTACAGGCTGTCTACAGTTCGGACCTTCAGCGCCTGCAGTCAATTGAGGAGGGAGGGTTCGTGCTTGTGGCGATGACCGACATGGATTGTCCAGTTTGTGGTGCTCCGCCTGACGCCCAAAAGCATAATCATGCTGCAGAAGAAGTTGCGATGGCGCATAGAGCGGCTGCCGCTGAGGCCCGCAAGATCGAGCGTGAACAACGTGAGCTGACCCAAACTGTAGCCTCCCTAGAGGCAGAAGCAGTAGGACTGCGCCGGACCGTTGATTTGGAGAAAAACGAGATTGACAGACTCGATGGCGAGATTGAAAAGGCGCGCCCACATGAAACTTCTTTGCGAGAAAGTTACGAAGTCTATGTATCGAAGCGATCCGAGATAGTAGATGTTCTCGACCTTTATAAGCGCCGCTCCAATCTATCGACCCGGAAAGCTGAAATCAACGCAGAACCAACCCGACGTAGTAAAGGCGATGCACCACCAGTCGGCCCAGATTCGACTACATTGTTCCAGTTTGGAGAGACAGTGAAGTCTGTGCTAACAGAATGGCGCTTTCCTGATGCAGACAAGGTTCAGTTTGACGCGGAAGCTATGGATATTACCGTTGCTGGGAAACTCCGTGCCGCCAACGGCAAAGGTGTTAGGGCGATTCTCCATGCTGCTTTTAATGTAGCCATTGTTGTTTTCTGTATCGAAAATAATCTCCCATACCCTGGTTTCCTCGTTCTTGACACTCCGTTGCTCACTTATCGTGAGCCGATGACATCGCGCTATGGTGAGTTATCGGATGATGAAAAGATTCTAAAGAAAACAGATCTTGCTGAACATTTCTACAAACACCTAGCTAGCTTGAAGGACAAGGTGCAGTTCATCGTGATCGAAAACTCTGATCCGCCCACTGCTATCCGGGATGTCGCTCGCATTGAGACCTTCAGTGGCCTCGAAGGCAATGGCCGGTTTGGTTTGTTACCAAGACATATGTGATTGGGCTCGAAGTTTGAAAACAATTTCGTATTGAGTCTTGAGTGTGCATGGGGTACCGCGAAGCGGGGCAAAGGGTTAGCTTGCTGCCAGTGCATATTCCGGCGAACGTGAACGCCCATTCTGGCTGAACGTGAACACCTTTTTTCTTAACGCATCACCCACCGAGGTTTGTACCCCGGGTGTTCACGTTCAGTCAATTTCCTGAAGTCGTTTTCTCATTGATTCTCCTTTCAGAGCCCAGCGATGGGCGTTGTGCATGAGCCTGTCCAGGATGGCATCCGCCAGGGTGTTGTCACCGATGGCGGCATACCACTGATCGGTGGGCAGTTGGCTGATGATCACGGTCGAGTGAGTGCCGTGCCGGTCATCCATGATCTCCATCAGGTCATTCCGGTGTGCCGGTTTCAGGGCTTCCAGGCCCCAGTCGTCCAGTATCAGCAGCTTTACCTTGGCCAACTGACTAAGGGTTTTCTGGTAGGTGCCGTCGGCTTTGGCCTGAGTCAGTTCCAGCAGTAAGCGGGAGATTCGGTAATACCGGGCGCTGAAGCCATTCAGACAGGCCTGATGCCCCACCGCGCAGCCCAGGTAAGTTTTGCCACTGCCACAGGGGCCGGTGATCAGCAGATTCTGACCACGCTCCAGCCAGTCGACCTGGGCCAACTGCGCCACCTGTGCTTTCTTGAGATTGCGCGGATGCTGGTAGTCGATGTCCTGGATCGAGGCCCGGAGTTTGAAGCGGGCCTGGCGAACCAGGCGACCCTGTTTCCGGTGTTCCCGGCTCTGGAACTCCCGGTCGAGTAACAACTCCAGGCGTTCGGTGAACGACAGCTCATCATAGGTGCCCGGCTGGTTTTGTTGATGTTCCAGAGCGGCGGCCATGCCGCCGAGCTTCAGGTCTCTCAGTCGTGTCAGGGTCTGTAAGGTGCTCATAGTGGTGTCCTAGTGGAAGCTCTTCGGGCCACGGATGTTCTCGTGGTGCTGGGGCAGTTCTGTGTGCAAGGGCAGTCGAAC
>LAZR01002471.1_pt1 | contig 10726 bp, 7 predicted proteins | sample 329461 | NCBI WGS metagenome assembly LAZR01 (sample SAMN03002196, study PRJNA259156) | marine sediment metagenome | biome: sea floor; feature: Hydrothermal impacted sediments; material: marine sediment; isolation source: Loki non-amplified sample from Loki's castle hydrothermal vent sediment ...
GTTCGGATTTTCGTCTGCCTGTTTTCGTCATCTACACCTCCTAAAATGGGGTGTTGCGACGACCGGTTGAATCCGCCTTGCCCGCCGCGGTCCGAGTGGTGAACCAAGCCGCTTTTCTGGACCGGCCGCCGATCATGCAGGGCCTGTTCAAGAGCATCGAGAACAAAGTCTGTCTTGGCCGACCGTGAGACCCGCCAGCCGACGATGCGATCTGCAAACGTGTCGATGACGAAGGCAACATAGACAAAGCCCTGCCACGTGGACACGTAGGTAAAGTCGCTGACCCACAGCAGGTTCGGTGCGGGCGCACGGAACACACGGTTCACTTTGTCGCGCGGACAAGGTGCTGACGTGTCTGGGACCGTTGTTTTGACCACCTTGCCCCGCACAGCCCCACGGATGCCGATCTGTTTCATCAGGCGCTCCACCGTGCAGCGTGCAAGCGTAAAGCCCTCGCGTTTCATCTGATGCCACGCCTTGCGGACCCCGTAGACCTGATAATTCTCATCCCAGACACGTTTGATCTCCGGGCGCAGCTCCGTATCCCGCTGATGCCGGGCTGAAGCTTTGGCCGGATCGGCTTGGCATGCCAGGCGGTGATAATATGTTGACGGTGCAATCGGCAGCACCCTGCAGATCGACTCGACACCGTAAACAGCCCTTTGATCGTCGATGAAGCCGATCATCGCTTGAGTGGGCGGTCGAGTTCCGCCTGCGCAAAATAAGCTGATGCCTTGCGCAATATCTCATTTGCCTGGCGCAGTTCACGGTTCTCTCGTTCCAGCGTCTTGATGCGATCACGTTCCTCGGTCGTCACGCCATCCCGCATGCCGCTGTCCTTCTCAGCCTGCTTTACCCATCCGCTCAAAGTCTGGGGAATACAGCCAATCTTGGGTGCAATGGCCGCAATCGCGCCCGCTTGCGTTTCATATGAACCTTGATGTTCAAACACCATCCTGACCGCGCGCGCGCGGACCTCAGGCGAGTAGCGATTTGCCATTTTGCTTTTTGTCATAACATCATCCTTACTTAAGTTGATGGTCTCCGACAAACTCGGGGCGATTCAGTCAAGTCACTCACCCCAAGTCGATAAAAGTGAAGCATCCGAGCCATGCCACGGTCCAAGCCAAGCACCGCGACCACTTTCTCAATGTCGACCTCGCTTCAACTTCGTAGGCGGTTCGACCTGCTAAAGGACAAGGGCCCCTAAAACGACAGCGGGAATGCCGCTGGAAACCTATCATCGCCGCTTTAAGGAAGGGTCGGTCGCTGTCGTTACCCACTTCGATAAGACCCAAGTTTGCAAAACGGCCAAAGCCTGCTTTGTATTTTAGATTTTTCAATCGGATCAGTGCTCATCAGGCCATTCGCACTTTAGGAGGCTCAATACCTACTAACGTACGTCTTTGCATCAAAATCGACACCCTCTAGAGCGCGCGCAGCACCTACTTGTACAATCGGGGCGCTCTTAACATAGCCCGACCCTTCGCGTTGGTAGAAGCGACCTTCCGGATCAAGCATAAGATATGAACGATGCATGTGGGCGTTGTCCTCTGGTACGATCCGACAGTCGACGTCGTGATGGCGCGCCAAGAAAGCGTCAAACTGTGCGTCTGAAATTTCTAGATCTTCTGCGCCATGAATTGGGATCACTCGCAAAATCTTCCATCGATCTGGCCGGAGCTCAACAAGTGGCTGATTAAAATCGTCATTAACATTCTCGCGACAAACGACTGTGTTTATTTTGAGTAAGGTTTGAGGTGAGAATTTCCTAAACCGCGAAAAAACTTCCGAAAATCTTTCAAAATCAACCTGACGACCTTTGTTATCACGACGACCAATCTTCTGGTTTGTATCCCTGCTGAAGCTATCAATGCTAAAACCCGCCACAGAAATCATTACGCCATAGTGTTCGATAAAGCTATCGGTCAAGAGAGATCCATTGCTGATGAATGAAGGACGTAGCCCAAGTTCAGAGGCCAGAGAAACGGCAGCGCCAAGCTCCTTCTCTAGGAAAGGCTCCCCACCTGCGAAATTAATCCTAATGTTCTTGACCGAAATTGGTCCAGACGGAAAATTAATCACTTTGCCACTGAGGGCACTTAAGTCGTACAAGATTTCTGAATAGTCGCGAGAGAAATTGGACTTTTTCCCGTACTTTGCATAGCAAAAATAGCAATCATAGTTACATGCCTCCAAAATATGCCAGTTTATTGTCAGCTCTGGAATATGCAGCATCAATTCCCTCACAAGTTCAAATATTGACGGAAATATCTAGGTCGTTTGCCATGAGTTTTCCGTCCGCTATCAAAAATCGCAACACTCGTTCGGATTTTACCGCATCAAAGTCATGATATTCTGCATATCGATCATTACTCAGAATGAAGCTGGTTTTGAGATTCCCGGCTAATTTCAGAAGATATTCGTCGGCACCCGTCTTTGTTGGCGCGATGTATGTCGTGATAGATGGCCCGAGACGGCGTTTGATGTCTTTTGTGCTCGCCTTCAGTAAAGAACGAATAGAAGCGTCAAACACTACCGTAATCGCAAACTGGCCTGCCAACGCGGCAAGTAACGCAATGAGTGCGCGCAGTTCAATAAAATTCTGCCCCTCGTAACAGACGTTGTTTCCGTCGATCAAAAGATGCTCAATGTTTCTATCAGATTTTTCGAGTTCATCACGGATCCGCCGCTCCAACTTGGGAATGTTATTTTCAAGGCGCCGCACTTTACCTCTACGGTCGTTGATAACTTCGCTTGGACGTCCAGTCCCAAATCTACTTTCACATTGTTCATGTATTATTTTTCGCTCGTACCCGTTGGGTGCAGCATCGAGATTTCGATTAAAAACTTCAGCCGTAGCTATTTCCGAGTTCAGCGTTGAGACTTCAGACTGTAATCGTTCATATTCCTGCACATGAGGGCGGATTCGAGTTTCTATGCGTGTCAATTCCGCACTAGCCGCTGCGCGATCAGCTTTTGTACGATCGATGCTCTTAGGAATACCTGACAGAAGTCGAACTGTGTTTTCGAGATCGAATTTATCGTGTTCTGCAAGGCGCTTTTTAGCCAGCTCAACTTGGGATTTTGTTTCGGATAATGTCGCTTTATCGTTCTCGAGGCGCTGAACGACCGCATTGGCTTTTTGCTGTAAGCGGGCCATTTCTGCCCGCAACTCCTTCTGCTCCTCATTAAAAAACTTCCAGAACAGCACCGGGCTAATTTGCTTTGAGCGAACGTCTTTCAGCTGCTTATCCAGCACAGCCTTGCTTCTCTCTAGGTTGGCAACCTCTAACGACAGTTCAGATGCCTTTGCATTCAGTCGAACCAGTTCTTCTCGTTCAACGTCAGGCTGATACGCTTTGAAGTTTTTGACGGCCCGCTCGAGTTCCTGATACTTATCTTGCAGGTTTCGCAACTGGGATCCCAGCTCTGACAATTGATCGCGCCGCTTTTGAATGGGCCAAAGAAATTCGTTTGATGCCATTTTTGGGTCTCCGGTCATATTCAGCCCGTCAAAAGAATCAGGCAATGTGTAGGGCATTGCCCGGCTGTCAATTCTGGGCCAGCTTGTAAAGTGTTGTTCAGTTTAGAGATTTGTTAAATATCACTGATGCAGCATGTGACTTCAAGACGCTTTATCAGCAGCGTCAGTGATGTCCTCTCTCTCGGGATGCCATTCCCCTGAGTAAGTATTGAACGCGATCACGGGCGGAAAAAAGTATGGCGTCGGCTTGGGTTTTTCCCAGTTATTCTTACCGAAGAACCTCGAAAATACAGACACACAGTCTTCGGGCAGTGTCGACTTTCTGCGGACATTTAGCTCCGGCCTAAGATATGCGATCAAGGCATGCTCTGTAGCGTCTAAATCAGTCGGAACTTTTTTCCGCCTGCGCCCTGGGAGTCCCGAGGTTGTTATCTCACCAATGTAGAATTGTTTGATGTTCTGGGCTTGTAAGGCGTGATGGTTATTAAATCGGGTGTTGGGTCGCGTAGATAGGCCGACATACAAGACTTCTAAACTATTGGTTGGCCCACCAATCCCCATGTAGATACATCTATTAGTGGCCATCTGACGGGCTTCCGCGACCAAGCGATCATAAGAGTTATAGGGACCATACCAGTCAACTACTGAAGCAACTGGCAATTTAGGACCCTACGCTGGCAAGGAGCCAAACAGGAACGATTACCCACCCCAACCCCCAGACCGTTCTGGAAACAAAAACCGCAAATGGCGAGTCATAGCGCCAAGCAAACAACCAGCGACAGAACTTAAATGACCAAATAAAATGAATAAGAAACCACACAATCGCAGCAGCAATGATTAGATAAATATATAGATCGCTCACCAAAGTCCCTTCCAACGATACAGCGTATTCGATACCTTCCCATCATTGATACCGCAAGATTTACATGGGAATTTCAGTATTATAGCCCTCCAATTTGCGCCTCAACCTTGTTGTTAAGACACGAAAACGACCAAGCCATGAAGAGTAGAGACCAATTATGCGTATTGATCCATTACTTACTGCCTCTCCTGTGACAGGTGCTGTCCGCCACGTAACAGAAGACCTTCTCAAGGAGGTCTATCTTGCACCATTGGGTAAGCCCTTCGCACTGCAAGACCTTCTTACGATGGACCATGCCCCTTGGTCAGAAAGCTTCAGTGCTGCCCCCGCGGAAACGATAGCTGCGGTCGAGGACGGGCTTCTCGCTGTCATGCGGGGTACACGCACACTGGACTGGAGCGAGATTGATTTAAGCACCCTGCCCGAGGGTCGCGCCCGCACCCACTTAGTTGCGTTAACTGATCTTTGGCGTAAGCTTCATGGCTTTCCCGCACCGCTGTCCACCTGGGCCCATGTGTTACGCAGCAACGCAAGTGATGCGCTTGAAGCTCTGCCGATACTCAATTATGTGCAATGTCCTTTTGCAGATCCTGCCGAAACTGCACTGGCAGACGCTTTGTTAGCGCACCACGGTCCCGTCTCGGATGATGCAGCGTTGGCATGGCGCAATTCGGCGACCTCCCAAGACACCTTTGCAAATGGGGCCCTAGGAGCCATTCAAGCAGGACTTGGCAAGACTGCGACCCAAGTTAGTCCCGACGAGACGATTGAGATTTTCGGCTTGCGTGATCCTCGCCAAGAGGCAGAATTCGCGGCCGCAAGAGTTCAAAGCCTTCTGGACGCGGGAATTGTGGACACACCCGCTCAGGTCGGTCTTCTCGTTCCTGATGATGCCAGCTATCAGCGCGCTTTAGAGGAAGCATTTGACCGTGTCGGATTGCCTCTTTCGGGGAAGCCTATGGAGCCCGCGTTGCGGGACACCGTCGGCGAGCTGATGACACTTCTACTCGCATTACTTGAGCGTCCAGCTCCCCGCACAGCGATTGCCTCCCTATACATCGCGCCCTCTATGCCGTGGGCAAAAGAAACCGGATTGCGCATGGCGCGTGAGCAGATGGATTACGGCTGGTCGAAAACCGCAGCGGAGATCGATGGGCCTGCGCGCGAATTGCTCGACGCATTGCGTCCTTGCTCGACGCCCGAACAGCTTTTAGGTCGCCTCACGGCTATCGCTAAAGCCGCTCCGGAAGCCGGTCTTTGGCCAAAGCTGCAAGCAATAAGAACCGCAGTAGTCGATCAAATCGATTGGTCACTTCTGCGCAAAATCGTATCACCTAAACCCAGCGAGCCCTCAGGCCACAACCGGTTCGTCGAAGGCGTCTCGCTTTTTGCCGAGACTGCCTTACCTTGGCGACCTGTTCGACAGTTGATCGTTCTTGGACTTGCCGGCCGGACTTGGCCGCGGCCACCAGCCAGCAATCCATTCTTCACTGAGAGCGAAATTGCCTTGATCCGAGAGCATACGGGACTGCACCTTGCCGGACGCCAGCAAAAAATGGCGCGAGGTATTGAGCTTTTCAGGCGTCAGCTTTGCGCAGCTTCAGAAGCGACAACTTTTCTAGTACCTGCCTGCACCCTCGGCGGCGAAAAGCTGGCACCTTCCACTGGGTTGTCTCTTATCGCGCACATGATGGGCTTTGAGTCTTCTGAAAAGGCCATCCGGGACATTCACGCTGAAGTTCAAAACCTGTGGCCCGTAACAGCAGAGACCCCACTACCCGTTCCGTCTGGTGGAAAGCCAAGTGTACCTCCGATCGGGCTATTGCATCTTGGTTCGGATCTGCTGCGCTTACGTGAGGACGACGAAACAGGCCATGCTCCACAATCACCATCACGGCTCGAGACGCTCATCGTAAGCCCATTGGCATGGTTGCTGGACGAACTTGGCGCAAAGGATCGCACTTGGGGCCCAGAAACACTGGATGTGGTGACACTTGGCACATTGCTTCACCACGTGATGGAAGTTGTCTTTCCTGAAGGCACTAAAGCGCCAGACCAAACGATGATCGCGAATGCGGTTCCAGCCGCGGTGGACGATGCAATCCGGCGCTATGCCGCTTGGCTGTCGACTGACGCGTGGGATACAGAGCGCCAAAGCCTTCTACGCGAGGCATATAATGTCACCTCAAATTGGGTCGTGTTTCTTCATGAAACTCAAGCTGAAGTGCTGCACAATGAGATCAGTCTTGCAGGCGACCATGGCGGGCTTTTGCTGCGTGGCAATGCAGATTGCCTGCTTAAGCTCCCTGATGGGCGTATCTTGATTATAGATCACAAACGCTCCAGCTCAGGCGGCCGCCGGGATCGAATGGCTAAGGGGTGGGATCTGCAAGTTGCGCTGTATCAGGCCATGCTTGAACGTCCATCAATTCAGACGCCCTTGACCGACCTCGTCGCACAAGGCTCCAATATTGTAACGGCCTATCACACGATGCTCGATGGCACTGTGCTGTCCGATGCGGCCGGCGCAGGTCTGCCCCGCGTAGAACACGCCTCCATTGACGCTTCCAAACAAGCGATGGACCATCTGGCGCAAGTTGTAGCGGAAGTCGGTGGCGGCACAATCCGCCTCAACCACGAAGACGATGCCGCAGCGCTGAAAAAAGATCGCGGAATTACGGCCTACGCCCTCGAAGACAATGCGTTTGTGTCTGCTTTCCTTACCTCCAATGACGAGGAGGACCAGTCGTGACCCAACTTTCAATCGTTCCCGCAGGTGCCGGAGCTGGCAAAACCTATCACATCCAGAAGACCCTTGCTGATTGGGTTCAAGACGGCAACGTCGCACCAGGGCGCATTCTCGCAGTGACTTTCACGGAAGCCGCGGCATCTGAGTTGCGGGGTCGTGTGCAGGCAGAGTTAATGAAGCGCGACCGTATTTCCGATGCGTTGGAAATTGACCACGCCTATGTTGGCACCATTCATGCCCTTGGCCAGCGGTTGCTCACGGAACACGCATTTGCTGCAGGTAGGTCTCCTGGGAACCGGTTGCTAAGCGAACCCGAGCGCGACCTGCTGATCCGAATGGAATTGGCAAAATGCGTAGGCCTGCGCCCACTGATGGAGAATCTTGCGCGCTTTGGCTACCGCTGGAACTTTTTAACAGGGGCAAGCGCAGAGGACGCATTTCGAAGTGATGTGCTGAGAACGGTCGACCTCATCCGAGGTTTGGGTGATCGAGGGTCTGAGCCAGGGATTCTGGCTCCCGCAGTAGCGGCTTTGAAGAAAGGTTACGGGCCCTGCGACCCAGATGGCGCGGCCTTAAGCGCAGCGCTACGCAGAACCGTTGTTGCCTTGTTAGATATGTTTCCAGAGTCTCTCGGAACAATACTTGAGTGCAATGCGACGGCCAAAAAAGCTTTCATTAGCGACCATCAAAATCTGCGTAAAGCTGCCCAAGACGAAACGCTTGAGACAGACTGGGCACTTTGGCAGAAACTCCGTGGACTGCGCAAATCTATGCGGGGGTCTCCCACACCCGAAGGGTATGATGAACTAGCCGAGGCGGTCACGGTCAGTGCCGATGAGTTACTGCGCCACCCTGGGCCTTTGGCAGACGCTTGCGCCAAAGTGACCGCACTCGTTACTGGAGCGCAAGAAGTTTTAGAGGCTTATCAACTCGCAAAACGCAAAGCCGGCCTAATCGACTACGCCGATATGATCGTCGAAACCGAAACGTTGCTACGCACCCAGCCAGATATCCTTACGGCTGTGTTGGGGGAGATTGACTGCGTTGTCATTGATGAATTCCAGGACACAAACCCTGTGCAATTCGCGCTGCTTTGGCAGTTGGCGCAGGGTGCCAAACGCGCATTGATCGTTGGTGACACGAAGCAATCGATCATGGGATTTCAGGGTGCTGACGCGCGGCTGACCCAAGCTCTACAAGATTCCCATGCCTCAGCTGTCACCCCACTTGACCGCAACTGGCGGTCCGATCCCCGCATTATGGGGTTTGTGAATACACTAGGACCTGTCTTGTTTCCGCAAGGATACAATGCACTGGCCCCTGTTCGTGAAGAAACGGGTGTTCCAGCACTCGAGGTCATCAACCTACCCGGAGGCAGAAGCGATACTACGGCTGGCTGCGTCGCCGATCGCGTCGCACGAATGTTAGTAGACGGCACCCAAATATATGACAAGGTCACCAAGGCCATGCGTCCCGCAAAAGCCTCGGATATTGCGGTGCTTTGCTACACTGGATCAAAATGCGAAGCAGTTGCGGCTGCTATTGAGGCCCATGGTCTCCCCGTGCGCTTACAGCAGTCAGGCTGGCTTGGATCGCTTGCAATGCGGGTCGCGCGCGCTGCTTTGACTTATATTGCTGATCCAAGTGACCGATTGGCCGCTCTGACTTGGTTGACGCTAGGTCCACCGCGCATGCCCATTGAGGACGCCCTGCGCAACGCATTCGACCGCGTTCTGGACACGCATACAGCGCTCGAACCTCTGGCAGCGCTGCATGAAGCAGAGCAGCGACGCCCTGTCTTCGACACGGTTACCGAGATGCTTCGGTCCACCAACTTGCGTGAATGGGCGGCAGGCATCGACGGCCCCGCTCAAGCGCTTGCCGACTTGGCGCGGCTGGAAGCCGAAGCGCAAAACTTTGACGGCCTTGCCACAGACCTGCGCAGTGCTGCCGGTTTTCATGGATATGGAATGCAAATCTTCCTTGGCTGGATTATCGCCCAGACAGATAAGGCATGGGACAAGCATCCCGACCCCGATGGTTGGTCCTCTTCGGGTATTGAGATTTCAACTTGGCACTCCGCAAAAGGGCGGGAATGGCCAATTACAATTGTCGCTGGTCTGGATCAAACATTTGCCGAGCGGCCGGGAACACTCAGCGCCGAATTTGACGGCTTTGAAGACTTGGGCAATGTCTTGAGCCATGCCAACCTTGGATATCTGCCAAAATTTGATGCGCCCGAAACACAGGCTGTTTTTGCGCAGGCCCATCAAGAACAAGACGAACAGGAGGCTGCGCGAGAACTCTATGTCGCTCTTACGCGCGCACGCGACCGGTTGATTTTGGTCCTGCCACGAGAAAAAACTAAAGCGAGAGACAAGGCCGAGCGAATGGTTGATCTGCTTAGGGATCGCGGTGGCCTTCAAACCGGCGCTGGCTTCTTGGAGGTTTGCGGAGAAAATTTTGCGGCAAATGTCACTGATGGCGCATCGGACGGGCCCGAAGTTGAGCCGAAAGGTGTCTTAATAGGCTATCCTCGCTTTGGCGCACCACGTCAAAATGTGGATGCGTCGCATACGCCCTGGCGACAAAGCCCCTCGACGCAGGAACCAGCCACCTCTCAAACGCCAACAGCAATTAACACCGTGGAACTTGGAGCAGCGATTGATACATCAGGTGCGGTATTTGCATCGGCGGCGGATCGCGGCACCGTCCTGCACTTGGCATTCCGCGTCTTGACCAATCAGCCCAACCTTTCGGAGCAACTCATTGCAGCGACAGGTCTTGCGCCAAAAGTCATAGATGAGATCGCCGTGCAGGCTGAATTATTGCGAGACAGACTCGCCGCAGAAGGTTATGATCAGCTCCACTTTGAACTGCCCGTGCAAGAGATCAGACCGGACGGCTCACAAACCAACGCGATCATCGATTGCCTTGCAGAGGGCCCCGATGGCTTCCTCATTCTAGATCATAAATCAGGCCCCTGCCCTGATCCTGAGGCAAGGTTTCACACCTACCTTCCGCAGCTTAGAAGCTATGCGCAACTCATGGCGCTCACACGACCCGATAAGCCTGTTCGAAGCTTGGCAATAAACTGGATCGACGAAGGCAGACTGTCGTTTTGTTCGGTTGATAAAAAGGAATTTGCGTGATGTCACTTATTGTTAGGGACAACTTGGAGCACGAAGAACGTGCGAAAAAGCTTATTTTGAGATCGGATATTTGACAGACACCATGGAAAATGAAAGCAATTTCAAAGAGTGGCTTGAGCAAGGTGGAGCGCTTACTGCGTCAGGGCGCAATTCGCGCACCTATGCCGTCCGTACCATTGAACAAAACCTCTCTTCCCTAGGTATGCCATACAAGGACCTCCAAGAAGCTTGGGAAGCGGACAGGTTAATTGGTCTGCGTGAACGGCTCAAAAAAATGCGTGAAGACGCCCGCAACGGCGGACAAGATTATCGCATCTTGATGCCGGCTTCTGAAAAGCCCCATAACAGGCTTTCAAACTGGGGAAGTTGGCTAGGCCAGTATGGGCGCTGCTTGGCAGGTGTAAAACGCGGAGCAATATTGGGCCACGGAAGCGGCTGCGTTTTGCAGTTGTAGCGGAGTAAAAGTCCGCCAGTTT
>LAZR01002472.1_pt1 | contig 10723 bp, 5 predicted proteins | sample 329461 | NCBI WGS metagenome assembly LAZR01 (sample SAMN03002196, study PRJNA259156) | marine sediment metagenome | biome: sea floor; feature: Hydrothermal impacted sediments; material: marine sediment; isolation source: Loki non-amplified sample from Loki's castle hydrothermal vent sediment ...
AATTAAATCAGGTTTATTCACTTCTTTTCTGATTTCCCTTTGGCTCCAATCATAGTTTACCGATTTCATTGCTGAGGTTGTTAGGTATAGATACCAACTGATAAATCTTGTATTTCTAGGGAATGTATATTTATAACCTATAATTTTTTCACTAATATCTGGGAACAAAGAATAAATGTATTTGTTAACTCCATTTTCTTCTTTTCCATAACAGATTCTAGAGAAGTGTATTAAGTATTGTAAAAAATCATTTATTCTTGATTGTTCTAAGTCCTTACTCGAAACCTTCTCTTTTAAGTATTCAATAACTTCTTGGATTTCTAAATATGCTTCCTTCTCCTTTTTATTTATAACAAATAAGTTGAATATTTTCTTTCTGTAAATTTCTAAAATGTAATTTTGAATATTTAATCGAAGAATAATTAATTTTCTATATGTATGGATATTCAAGTTTAAGAAATACTTACTTTCTTTGTAATCTTCCATTTGTTTCTCATAATCTTCCCATGCTCCATCATAACTCGGTCTTAATGAAAAAAAGTCATAAAATCGAATATCTCTATTCAGCATTATTAGATATTTACAAAACAAATCTCTATATAACAAATTTGGATGTAGTTCTTCACGTGTAATGTTTAGATGTCTTAGTTCGTTTTTATACAAAATTTCTTTTTTATAAAATGATCTATATGGTTTCAATATACTTGTTAAAAATTCATAAAGTGAAATAACTAATTTTTTCGCTTGTTCATATTCTTTTAAATTATAAAAACAAACTAATAGCTTAAATCCTGCATCTATTCTGTTTTCATCTGCAGTATAAATCTTTTCAAAAAAATCTTTTGCATCTTTATATTCATCCAATTTAAGGTGAGATTTCCCTAGATAATATAGGACACCTAAATAGTCTTCTATGGATTTTGTTAATTCGTCCTTCTTATGTTTTAAAATTTCTTTATAAAGATCAATTGTTTCCCTATATGCTAAATTTTTATAATATATTAGACCTTCATGGATTTCTTCTCTAATCTGTTTAGTAGCTTCCGAAATATGATCTTCTAATGAAGCTTCGATCTCATAATGTTTTTCGGCATCAATTCTAATAATTCTATAAGCATCTCCCCCACCTTGACCCTTCTCCGGATTTTTCTCTAAAATTGCTTCCAATTCATCTTTATTTTGCTTAACTAAAGTATAAAAAGTTCCTCTAGAAATTGGTTCAATATACTCATATTTTTTGTCTCTTTCTTTCTTATCCAGAAATTCTGTGAATAATTGGAAAAAAGTCCGGAAACCTGATTCTTCGGAAGATTTACCTTGTTCTATATCCACATCCATAGCCTTATTAAATAAGAATATAAAGTCTTCGACTGAGAGTTTCTCTTTTCGTTTTTCTGACTCCTCTTTTTTTCTTTTCTCTTCACCTTTCTCAGTGTCTATATCTAATAATCTGGATGTTTTTAGAAATAATTCTTTCCCTTTTTGATAAAAAATCCTAATTTCTTGGTTTAAATTTTGGAACCAATCATTGGGATTTTGAACTGCTGTTATTATTTCTTGTTTATTGGGCTTAATTTTTTGTAGATCCTCAACAATTTCATCGATTAACGTCTCTGGGTTAGCGTTCAATATACTTTTCGTATAGGTTATAAAAAAATGTGGATATTCCTTTACCCAATCATTTAAAAATTCTGTATTTTGGTTATTTTGAATATCATATTTATCAAAATCAAATATATCTAATTTTTTATAATGATTAACCTCGAGTTTATTCATGATATCCCTTGCCACAACTAAATTACTATACTTCCTATTGATATTATTCATATCTAAGCTAAAAGGATCTTTTGGTTCTTCAATCCAAAATGCAAAGAATGCTGTAAGTAAAAAGGATTCACTACGAAAGGAGTCAATTTTGATATGAAGAGTAATGTGAAGATAATTATTCGTAAAAATTAGAAAATTGTCAAAATTATAAACAGAGCCCTTGAAATCTTTAGAAATATTGGGTTTTTTATGGTCTATTAATGTTTTTATATCATTTTTAGTTACTTCTTTCAATTCATACCCTACTAAATAACTCTTTTGGAAATAAGTTTTAAGGAAAGATATCATTTCATTCTTATTTCTCACATTTTCAAAGCTATTCAACTGTTTTTTCCAAGATTGGTATTGATCTTGAAACCTGGCCTTGAGTTCATCAAAATCAACACTATTCCCTAAGTATTGAATCCAAGCAGAATTCATTATACTTGATAATTCAACTTCATTTATTTTCGTAATAATCTTATTTGTATCTCCATAATCAAAGTTTGGGATTTCTGAACCCTCAAAATAGAGTTCAAATAGTAAATCCTTCAATAATTCATAATGAATCTCATTTTCCAACTCACTATCACCCATTTAATCCATATCCGCAATGTATTGATAAAAAAATGTTTGATCTGCCACTCCTCCATATGAATCACTCATCGATTCTCTCTCTCCAATTATTATGACTTTAATTGATTTGAATTGTTTCAGTGTTTTAATAACCGGAATAAAATCGGCATCACCAGAAACCATAATTACCATGTCAATCTCGGGATATTCATAAAGCATCATCCCGGTATCCATCGCCATTTTCGTATCCACTGTGTCTTTCATTCGTTGCCCCATGACTAATACATGAGGAACATCTACCAATTCAACATCGAACTGAGATAAGAACATCTTAGAATTTCTGAGATAACTCCAATCACCGTATATTCTGCTCAGGATTATCTCCCCCTTTTGTTTAGCAAAATTTTCTATTACCTCATAATCGAAAGGAATAGGCCAACCAGACTTCTTCAGACCTATCTCTATATTTGGATAGTCGGTTCCTATTGCTATTTTATACCTGTTTTTACCAATACTTTTTGTTTTTATATCACTCAAATTCATTTGAGTTATAAACAATTATTATAGTTTATAAATAAATCTTGCTAGTTTCCAGAAAGTACAGAAAATATTTTGGAAGCTTTTAAACACAAGATCCTTCCAATATTTTTCTTGAGTCACTTGAGCAACATGGATACAATTTACCATAAAAAAAATTTTACAGTCGGAAGTATAGTATTAATACCTTTTTTTGTTGGATTCATTTCAAATCTCTCCTATTTTACCTCCCTCCCCCGTGGTGCCCCCTCCTAGTAAGTAGTGATAAAAAATCTATTGATGATGTGGTTTAATAAGTTAGAAAAACTAATTTAAGTATACAATAGCGGTATTCTCGATGTTATAGTTCTTGGGCAAGATATGGAAACTGGAATTACCCCGAGAAGTATTGTTACAGTTATGGAGAATCTGCATCAACATCAAGAAGCAATCCCTTATGTAATGACTGTTATTTTGGTGAATAATTGCTTTTAAAATACCATTTAAGTTAGATTCTAATCAATATTAGAACATATAGTCTAAACTAATGTTCAGAATTTTCTAACAATCAACATTTTTGTATGAAAATTCATTTATTATAATATGCCACGAGCATTTATTGTATATTCTTCAAAAAGGCATGTAAATTACATAGATGAAGTGCTTTCTGTCATTAAATCTGTACTAGATTCATTTAACATTGAAATAATACCTTTAGGTGAAGGTTTTAGGGGGGTTCGGTATATTCCTGTTATGATTCGTAAGAATATCTCTGAAAGTGATTTTGGTATTGTGATTTTAGATGGTCTAAGACCTAATGTCACCTATGAATTAGGATTACTTCAAATGAGAGATATTGATGTAATACCTCTTATAAAAGATGACGCACAACTATCAGTTAAATCATTTTATTATAATCCGCAAAAAAGATATTATGACTCAAAATTAGCTTTCGGTGAGTGGAGGTTTCAAAGACGTGCTTTCGAAAAACTAATAGAACCTTACATTGTTATACCAGAACATTTTTCAGATTGTTTAGGAATGTATGAGATAAGGTATACAACGATAGATGACACAATGGAGAATGGTTCATTAGGAAAAAAATTAAGGGAGGAAATTACAAAAATTATCCCTCATTTGAGGTCTCGAACAGGTTCAGGATTTGAAGAACTTTATAAATTGTTTCCTGAATTTGAGATTGGATTATTAGATGAAGCTATTCACGTCTTATCTTTATTTTCTGTTGTTGGGTGGAATCAATATTATAATGGAGATATGACTTTTCAATCAATACGCGAAGAATTTGTGTCATTATTTATAAACCAAACAGTTTCTGTAGACCAAATAAATACAATTTTCAATTCACTTTTAGAAAGACCAGAAAGCATAATAAAAAATTATGGACGATATCTAACCATAGATTCTGAAAAATTATTAAATCAATCTTTTACCTATCTGTTGCAAAATCCAGAAATTTTTCGAAAATATTATATTCGAATTTTGAATTCACCCCTAACTGAATTGAAAAGGAGGTTCGTAGACAGAATTACTTCAAGTGATGTTCTTAGCAATAATATAGTAGAGGCTATAGGGAATTATATATTTGATCGTTCAGGGTTATTTCCAGATATTTCTACTATTCAAGATAAAGAATCTTGTCAATTTTTTGTAAGTACCGCTTGCATAAATCCTATTAAAGCATTGGATCTTTTATATAATTGGATTTATCCTTTAACGCCAACAGAGATCGAAGATTTATTTCCATTTCAAAGTACGATAGCTGCACCTGGAAATCCACAAGATGACGTTCTATGGTTCTTAAACGGAGCTGCGAAAAATGATAACTTCTTTAAACAGTCTATGGAAATTCTCTTTGAATTTTCATTACCAGTTATATTATATGAAGAACAAATCCTAACCGATATTCATTCTGGTGTACAAAAACTGGCATTAGATAGATTTATAGAACAATGTTATTCTCTTGCTGGTGAGGTTAATGTTAGTACTCGATGGGACTTTATTAAAAACTTATCATGGTCAGAAGATTGGTCAAACGATTTTAAGAAATCAACTATAATCCTAAAATTTAGAGTCATACAAGCTTTTCTGCAAAGATCTTGGATGATACCAGGACCAGTTAGAAAAGGATCTATAAAAGTTAGTCACTATAGAATTCTTAATGGAATAAATTATGAGAATTTGGAGAATTGTCGCTCAGAAGCATATCAACTAATTATGGAATGGCTAGACCACCCTGATATATATGCAAATATTTATGACTCTTTATTTGAATATTATTACCGTCATTTATCTGAATGCTTAAGATATATCTCTTGGGATAAGATAAAATCACTATTTCTTAGAATTTTTAGTAGAAACAGTCATAAAATGATAGAAATATTATCTCAAATTGACAAACTCCATGCCTATGGTGGGTTGCGGGAATCTTATTCAGAAGAGCATTTACATCAGCTTTTTCAATTTCAAGAAGAATTAGAGGATAGACTGACAATAACAGATTTATTTCGGAGAAAAATGAACTATTCTGTTTACACACCTGAAGTTATTGGTATGTTTTCCGATCAGACAGGAAGAGAAGTTTTTATTAACTCAATTAAGATTGAAATGATTGAAAAATATCTTGAATTAGATGAAGCAAAAAGTAAGGAAATAACAGACGTACTTCTATTTGAAGAGTTTAATCAGAGTTATGAAATTGGTTTAAACCTACAAAATTATTTAACATGGGAGGAAATAAGAACAAAGATTGATTATTGTACGGGAGTTATCGAAAGAAAAAGAATTGAAAAAGTCTCAAATTTCTATATTGGATTATGGAGTGCGCTTTTTAATGCAAATAAAGAAGAGTGGGAGAACTTATTGGACCATTATTGGAATAATCTAATTATAAGACCATATTTCGAGAAAATTTTGAGGTTAACAGATAGATATTTTAATGAATTTAGATGGAATAAATATTTAGAGCTTTTTAATTTACGATTAATAAGTCCTATTGAATATACTAATGTTATTTACCATAAAGAACTTATCTCTATTGAAGATATAAGATCAATTCTCATTGGTTGTCTAAGATATTACGAAGAAATGATTAGTTCTGATATACATTATCCAATTGAAAATTATGTTCGGTTTATTTGGAGTATTGAACGTTTAATCTCGGGGAAGGAAGGTTTACTTGATAATGTCTTAGCTGAAAGTTTTCTTCATACTTTTGAGCCAATTAACTTTGACATTCTCTCTCAATTGTATAATACTGATATAATTATGAGAATAGGGCAAAAATCAGAACAAAATTTTAATAGCTGGTTGAAAATAGGTTTTACACTTAATGAGCATAATGATGATTTTTTATTAAAATGTTCTGATATCTTTATCGACTCATTATTTCAAATAATAGAAGAATTGTTTGCACTGCCACCAGTTAGAGGAGAAGCTACAGAAGATCATCATATGGCCTTATCTTTTGAAGTCCAAGGAGATCCTAGGATCCTTTTAAAATTTACGGATGAACAAATAAATAGCCTCTATGATCTAAATCCATCCATGTTAGGTACTTTATTCGGAAGGTTAATCCGAAATATTTCCATCAATGATGATTTTCCTCCTATTCTAAGAAACTTAATTATTCAGCATAATGAAGATAGCAATTTTAAAGATAGTTTATTTCGAGAATTTTCAGGTGGAGTCCGAACTTTTGTTGGGGATAATTATGATCAACAATATGAAGGTGACTATGCACGGATAACAAAATGGCGCGAATCTGCCATTAATAAAATCTTTAGAGAATGGTTGCAACAGTTACATGTACATATTGATTCATTGAGAAAGGAAAGCAGAGATTTTTGGAGAGAAAGAGAAGTAGAATGAAGATAACTCTTAAGTTCCTTACAACTTTTTAAAAAAGCTAATAATTAAAGATTCTTAAATGGTCTATGAATGAAAATGAATGAAGAAAAGAGGATTATTAAAGCTTATAGGGCTGAAGATATAGGGGAAATTATTAAATTCCTTCAGAATTTTCCTAATAAATCTTATAAAGATAATCCTTATTTTAGACACTTGGAAGCTTTAATTGAATACGGAAAACCTACGGGAAATTATCAAATAATCCAATTAAAATTTCATAAAATGATTTACTTACTAGGGACAATTGTCTTCACTCCTGGTCAAAGGACTCTTTTTTTTCCAGGCTTTCGGAAATTGACGATTCCCCACCCTTATACTAAGAGAATTCATCAAATTCATCATATTACATGTGAAAAATCTATGAAAAAAGGACATATAAAATTCCGTAATAGAAATATACATTTCCCAGACTTTTTAACGGAGGAAATGAGCATTTACTATTTCTGGTTTGGACTTGTAATTGATAAGCCTCAAGTCTTATTTTCTATACCAAAACATAAAGAATTAATAAAATTCCCAAGTAAAATGAAGAATGATGTAGATAGACGAATTAACTTAATTAGAGATTTTTCTAAAAAAGGTATTGGTTTTGATATTGGTGGAAAGAATATTGCACCAAACGAGTTTTTGAATTTTGAGTTTTTTTTAACCCAAAATCAGAATTGCAATTCCTCTGACTTATTAAGAATCCCTTTAGGGAGTCATAATGCAGATTTTAAGGATGGTGAAGTGTACCCTTCAATGTCTAATATTGTTAAAGATAATATCTCATCTATGTCATCAATTATTCGATTTTCAATTCTACCCAAAAATAAATACAATTCATTAAACAAAATCAAATCTGCTTTATTTTTTCACTATATCAAGCCTTTTAGAAAATAGAAGTAATGAGTGTTCGTTCTCTAAATTCTGGCGAATTTATGAATTTAATTTGGTTCTTAACACTCTTTACAAAATTATTATAATCTCCCGGATATAGATATAATCTTTTTCCTTTATATATTATTTTCATTGATTTAGGAACTTGAAACCCATTAACCTCAACAGCTATTAAAAATTCCATCTAAACTTGCTCCAAATTTTCATCTATAATAATTGAGTTGATTATTTGACCTTTTTTAATTTAACAAAAAAGTAATAAATTTAAAATTTGATTATTAAAGCATTATTTAAAAATTATTGGAGTTTATTAGCTTAGAAATTTCTTTTACAAGAATTTAACAGAAGTCAGTAGAATTAGTCTAATTTCTGTAGAGAATGCAAGTCTTGTTGAAATTTAGTTATATAATTACAATAATCTCTACAAATCATTAAATGTCTTTATCCTTATTTCTAACTAAATATTCCAAATATTCAAGTTCTTTAATAATAATATTCATTTCGGTTTCAAAAATAGGTACGGGGATGTACTCATAACTACTTGAAATTAAAATCAAGTCCATAAGTTTATCTTCAAGTTCTAAAATATGGGTTTCTATTACATTACTAATCGGGTTTCCTTCCATTTATCTTAACCTCACAAGAAAAAAAAAAAGATTAACTTATATTAGGAAATCTAATTTCGACAGGTTCATGTTTGCCTTTGCTTGTAATGAAAGCCTGTCCAACTGGAAGCTTTTTCAGTCGCTCAAGATCTTCTTTATTACTGAAATATTCCTTTATGTAGTTGGTTCCACTACCTTGCGTCTGAAAGAACACTTTTGTATTGCATAAATCTATGATTTCTTTTTTCACATCACCGACGCTCTGAGTGGCAAATATAACTCCATAATCTCGTTTTCGACCCCGGTGAACCACCTCATCCAAGAATTTAATGATACGCTTCTGATACTCTGAGTCTGAAGTTGATTTCGATTTCGGAATTAACCTCTGTATTTCATCCAAGAAGAAAACCACATTAATCTTCTCTTTACTTTTCAGAGCCCTCTTATGTAACATCGCTAAAAGATAAAGCCCTACAACTCTTTGATGGAAATCTCGTAGGTTGTATGTGTTTATCACTGTTATTTTTCCAGATCCTAATATTGATTTGAAATCGATAGGTTTTACTCCTGGTACATCGAAAAGTCTAAGAGATATTGAAGTTAAAGCTCTTAAAATTGCCTTTTTTGTTCCTTCAGTAGCCCCATATTTTTTGTTATCCATGTATTTTACGATTAATTTTATTAACTCGGGTAAAATAAATTCTTTCTCCTTATTATCTTCAATTATATCATAGACAATATTTTGCAGTGTTTCATGAGATATCGCTGTTAGCTCATGCAGGAAGTAGGGCAAGTCTAGCGGATCTATTGCTTTTAAAGTTAGGCAATACCCTCCTTTAGTATCAATACTAACCAAACGGAATTGTCCAAGTTCGAGGTTTTTTATACCATGTTTTTTCATTGTTTCTTCAGCTCTCTTGTTAGAAGGAATATCTCTTAAATCTCCATATTCACCCTCATTATCCAATATGATTTGTGCGGGCGAGTTTTTGACATGAGCTATTTGGAGTGTCATTGATTTTAATGATGTTGTTTTTCCCGTGCCTTGTTGACCGCTCATAAAAACACTTTGGTACAAAGTTTTTAATTCAAGTGGATAAGGTATTCCTGTATTTAAACCTTGAATTTCACCAATTTGCATCCCATTCTGGGGGATCTTTTTGTACTCACCAAATTCCTCATTTGTAGGGATTTTAATTTTTCCGCTGATAATGGTCTGAGGTCGTAAGTCCTGATAACCTTCTGGTGTAAACTGACCTACAGGATTTAAAGTAATTTTATAATTTTCTTCTTTATGGCTAGAGGTTTCCCCTGAAAAACTATCTTCAGAGCATTCAATTTTTTTTATGATACACATTATTCTTGTACCATCCTCTTCTTTTTCGACTACAACGCAATATCCGTCTCTTACGAGTTTTGCTTTATTTGGGTAAAGATATCCCTCCATCTTGTTATCCTGCCCCATAATGAGTTGTAATGGTTTTCCTTTAATCGTGTTAATCCAGCCCAGACTATCCTTATCAATAGAGTCATCAGAACTTTGACTCCCATCTGGAAGATTTGGAGGTGCATTACCAACTAATTGGTTTTGTTCCTCCTGAAATCCTATTTGCTCATCCAAATTCTCTTTAAAATCTGATGAGAATTGGAAGCTTATTCCCTCAAATCCTTCAAATGCTGTATCTTTGACAAACAATTTAGCTTTTTCCCTCGATTCTTTTGTAAAATCATAAGAGATAATGTTGTTTGGGAAATAAGCTAGTTGAATATTATTACACCTTTGATTAAATTCTTTTTCAAAAATTATCGCGTAAAGACATACTTGCATGAAGGCTCTATGATGTGGAGATTGTGGATCCTTTAGATCATCGTTCATTTCTCTTTCATAAGATTTGAAATCTCTTACAATGAATGTATCCGAATCAATTTCGATTAAGCAATCAAGTTGAGCAGGTATTTGCAAACCCCCAACTTTCCCTACAGCTTCGACTTCAAAAGAAACTTCACCTCCAAATAATTTAATTTCAATTTCTTTAGGTATTACGACATTATAGTTTTCTTTAGCCAGAGCTTTCCCAACTTGTCGGATTTCCTTATGTAACACATTTAATAGCATTTTAACATCCTCGTGATAGATTTTGTAGTCCATATTCGCTTTAATGTCTGCTAATAAGTCAACTTTCGCTTTAGTAAGCCTTTCACTAAAAATTCGATAATTCAGCCTACTATTTCGACCTGCTGTTTTAAAAATCTTCTTAAAGTATTTAGAATAAGCTTCATGAATTATCCTTCCTCGCTTTCCTCTATTATTATAAGGTTTCATACCCCCATAAGCTTTATCTAGCAATTTACTTACAGATCTTTTTTCTCTTTCCAACTTTTTTTTCAACTCCTTTTTGTATTTTAATTTAGTC
>LAZR01002473.1_pt1 | contig 10718 bp, 16 predicted proteins | sample 329461 | NCBI WGS metagenome assembly LAZR01 (sample SAMN03002196, study PRJNA259156) | marine sediment metagenome | biome: sea floor; feature: Hydrothermal impacted sediments; material: marine sediment; isolation source: Loki non-amplified sample from Loki's castle hydrothermal vent sediment ...
TTGGTCTAGCGTCAGCCCACGCTTCTCGAATGCCTCTGCGATGATGATGCGCAGCATACTGGCCATGCTACGGTCGTCGCGCTCGGCCATCATGTCAACCATAGCCCGCTGCGTTGGGGTGACGGTGATGCTCACGGCCTCTGTACGTAGCTCTCGTTTCTCGCTCGACATTATCTCCCCTTTCTACTCGCTTATAAGCCTGACTGGCCCAACATCTGTTCCATCGCATCCTGGATAGTGATACCCAGTTCGCGCAGAACAGCAACGGCTATGAGTAAGGCCGCGATAAACAGTAACAGCTTGATCTCGCATCCCAGTTTGCGACGCTTACCCCATCCCATCGTTGTCTCCTCTTTCTGCTGGCTGTGCCCGCCAGCGGGGCGGTGTGCTAGGCTCCCTGAGCCAGTGCCAGGTATTGCCATGTGCCCTCTATCTCGACCTCAACCTCGACAAGATGGCTGAAGGGGGGCCAGCCTTGAACGTTGCTGGCGACAATAGAGATTGGCTGTTCGTTGAGCCATTCGAGAGACTCGGCATTCAGTTTTGGGCCGAGCAGGTCAACCTGCCAAAGCGGGGCCATGTACTGGATCGGTTGCGCAGCGATGATCGTGATTTGTTTGTCCACGTTACCCTCCTCTGTGTTTGACTCATCAGTGTGGCTCTTGCCACAGACGCCCCAGCGGGGCGTTTCGTCTAGACCTCTTCACAGTTAGCCGCGCCGCTTGGCACCCAGTCGATCCAGTTTTCGTCCAGCATATTGTCCAGTTCCGCGATGATGTCCGGGTCTCCAGTCGAGCGGTTCCCGAGGCTCTGCTTCTCTGGCACTATCACGATCTCGACGTCAAGAAAGTTTTTCCGAGCGTATGCCGTCAACTCCCGCGCGATTGCCTCTGCGCAGGGCTTCGCGTTGTAGCAGTTCTCGCCGTAGTCTGCGCAGCTCTCCGATACTGTGAACCGTGTCATTGTTCTCTCCTTATAGTGCGAATATGTGCCCATCGGACCGCTCCAATATCGTCCTGGCCCTGAGTGCTCGGGTAAACCTGGGAGGTCCCACTTTCCCATCGTTGCTCTCCTTGCCCGGATTCGGCGCTCCGGGTGTGTGCTACTCTAGCGAATGCGACAGTAGGTTGAGATACTGTGAGTCCCTTATGTGGTTCTCGGACATTGCAGACAACACCCAATACCGATCGATGGGCTCTTCATCGCGTAGCATGTAGGCCAGCTCGCTCAGTTCTATCGCTGCTTGGCTCGCTGCCTTGGCTGCCTTGGTGAGTTTGGCCAGTTGGTCTTTCGTCATGTTCCCTCGCGCCCCCGCCAACGAGGCGGGGGAGTGTTTCGCTTTCTAGACGGCCTTGGCAATCAGTCTGTATCCGCTGATCCGCCATATGCGGTATTCCCGATCCAGGCCGTTGCCTTCCATCTTGTCCTGGATTGCTGCCCGTGCTTCCGTCTCATTCTCCGCGAGCACCTGTACCGCTATCCCTTTGCCCCTGCTGTTTGCTGCCTGGTACTTTTTCATTTTTGTCTCCCTGCTCTCTCTCTCAACTCACTCAACTCTACCATGATTATACACGAGATGACACGAGATGTCAAGCACTTTCGGGGCGAGTTTCGGCCCTTCTCAAATCTCTGTGCACTTTGCACAAATGACATAACGACTAGCGCCCTCGCTTGCTGTTAGGCTCACGAGGGCGCTAGCGAAAGGAGGAGCCGCGGCCGGATGGGATGGACCGGCGGCGGTAGGGCATTCGTGTCAGTACAGCATATACCTATATGGCAGGGGCTTTTCGATGCGCTCCCCACGGTGGTTCCGCATGAACTTGGAGAGCTTGGTGCGTGCGTGGACTTTCTCGGCCAACCAGCCCGCTAGAATCGCAGCGCCCCCCAGGGCAGTGGCCCAGCCCTGCCAGGTCGTTGGCTGCGCGTGTACGCCGAGGCCCATCTGTAACAGCCACGCTAGCGCTCCGCATACACCGGCGATGATGCTGGCAGCCCAGCGACGCGGCTCAGGATCGAGTCCCAGCGCCCATGGCCAGTTTTCGATGATCTTGTAGGCGGCCCAAAGGGCGCCGCCCCCAGTTGCGATGATTTCCAGCAGCTTGAGTAGATCCATTGTGTCCCTCCTACGGCGCGTTGCGCCTGTCTCCAACCAGGATGTCGAGCTTCGCATCCATGCCTGCCTGGCCTTGTTGTAGCACCACCAATACGTCGCGCATCTGGGCCTGCTCCGCCTCGATTCGCTCAACGCGCTCCGTAAATACTACGTCGGCACGTTCAAGCGCAGTGGCGCGCGCCCCTATCGTGGTCCATGCTGCCGAGCTGCCAGCAATGGCCGTAATCAGAATCAACAGCGCCACGACGACCCGTAGCAACCGCTCAAGCCGCTGTGTCAGCGCCGCGTTGCCCTTGGCTGTTTCCATCTCGTCTCCTATGACGTTGCGCGCGTGACGTCTGCCGCCACCGTCAGCAGCCCGGATGTCACTGTGGTCACGAGGCCCGTTGCGGTCACAAAGTATTGTACGTCGTACCGGATCCCAGAGGTCAAAGTCAGCTTGGCGGTTTCCACGGCTTTGAGCACAATCGTGATGTCGCCGTTATCCTCATCGTCTACCGTGATGGTCCCGTTTGCAACATCAGCCACTTCGGGTGCGGCGCCATTCAGGCGCAAGAGTTGTAGCGTCTCCTCGATCTGGATGATAGCCGCCGTGTCAGCGTCTCCTCTGTCCGTTTTGACTGTAAACCAGAGCTTGTTACGGCCTGCGATGCTGCCCAGGCTGGTGATGGATGCGGTGAGCGTATCGCCGCGCGTTATGGTGAGCGTGGTTCCCGCGACTGTCGATGCCGTCGTAGCCGCCGATGATGTCAGCGTGCGCGTCACGTAGGCCCAGATCGCGGCGAGGATAGACCCGAGTTTAAGCCCGAAACTACCCGAGCTCACGTGGTCCGCCGTGGCCTCGTCCCACACGCCGTCCACGATAGCCGAGACTGTCAACGCAGAACCGCCCGCGTTGTCAGCGATTTCTTTAACGACTGAGCCGCTGACAGCCGCGGCGTAGGCATCGCCGCTATCGGTGTTGAACAGGTCAGCGAGGGCAGATGCTTGGAGCTCGTCTACGCTGACATTGCTCACATCAGCGGAAACCCACTCTGCGTCGCCCCGTTCCCGTATGGCCTCCAGGCTGTCCGTCGTCGGGTCGCCCGTCCCGCCGATGTTGCTCGGCAGGGAGGCCACTTTGCTCAGTACAGCCTTGAACGCGCCGAGTATCGTGTTGACACCCGAGCCGGTCCAGGCCCCCAAGCGCGCGAGGATCGTCGTCTGGTTTGCAGCGGTGGCCAGGGCGGAAACGTCAGCCTTATACTGCGCCGGGTTGTCCAGATCGGTCTGCACGCCGTCAAGCTGCTCGCTCAACACTTTGAGGGTGTCAGAGTCCGCGCCGCGAATGTTGCTCTCCGACGTCGAGACGTCCGCCGCCGCCGCGAGCGTGCTGCCAGGCGCAAAGCCCGAGAGGGTGTTGAGCTCGCTGGCGTCTATGCGCGTTGCATCGTCCACGACAGAATCGCGGATCGTATCGCTCGGGTCCGCGCCTTCGATTGCCCGCGTGTCCACTTTTGCCCGCATCTGGAAACAGTGGATCGTTACGCCGTCTAGCCCACCGACAGTGACGATCACGCGTATGCTGTAGCCCTTGCCATATTCCAGGCCGTTGCCCGCGCTGAGAGTGATCTGCTCGCTGTAGAATCCGACCGTGTTGGCATCGTCCAGCAGCGCCATCGACCCCGTGATGATCGGCGTGCCCGTCTCATCCTCATAGACGCGATAGGTGGGCACGCCATCGCCATCCGAGACGCCGCCAGTTGTCGGGTCGTGCGCGTTGACGGTCCACGTGAGCAGGTCGTCTATGTCCCAACTGCCTAGATACATGGCCCTACCTCACAATCAACTGGCCAAAGATCGGCGCTGCGACAGCACCGCCACCGCCCGGCGCGCCAGCGTACTCGCCCCAGAACTCGCGGTCAGTGATCCAGTTCTCAAACTCGCCTAGATCGACCTCGGAGCCCGCGATCGTCAGATCGTCAAAGAACGTTTTGTAGCTCCCGGCCGCCGCCGTGTTGTTGCTGACGAGCTCGACGACCACCCAGCCAGGCAAAGCCGCTGGCGTCAGCGTCGTCGTGAGCTCGTTGAACTGTGCCGCCGCCGCCGCATCTGTCGTCGTGTCATCGGCCTGGCCCGGCTGTTTCACGATGAGCTGCGGGTTTGTACCCGCATAGTTGGTCTCACGATGGACCTGGACGGTGATCGTGGTCGAAACGTTGGACACGGGGACGCGGATCTGGAGGCGTCCAGCGTCGTTGAGCACAAGCGCTGCACTGCCAGCGTTTACGGTGCCTGTCTCGCGCTCAGAGTCAACGAACTGAATTGCGCCCCAGGATCGCTTGCCGTTGGTGACAGGGAAAGGCAGGGCGAGCAAATCGACAGTAGGCGGCGCGCCGTCATCTGTTAAGCTCCGCAACGGAGACCATTCTGATAGTTGCCCGATCTCCCGAGGCAAAACGACTCCGCTTATCTGATTAGCTCCTGCGTATAGCTTGGGCAATTCGACCAGTGCGGGGAAGATGTTGGAGTTCGCTCCTACGTTCGTATTGGTGCGGTTTGCTACATTCTCAAACAACGCATTGAAATCCTCCACGATCTCGCCCAGAATCGTAGCCCTGAAAGCCGTGGTATTGTCCTGAAAGATACTGTTACGAACAGTACAGGCTACTGGTGCTCCCAATCCACCCAACGTCGCGCTGACAGCACGAGAACAACCAAAGAAGAAGCTGTTTCTTATATCTACGCCCCCCTGATTAGTGCTGTTCACCGCGCGCGACGAAGGGCCGGGCCAAAAGACACAAGCGTCAATCACATGGTCCCCATCGTTGACGCCAGTAATGAACGATATACAAACGCCGGGCATCAGGAAGAATAGGCATCTCTGCACTGTTTGGCGCAGTTGTCCAGTCCCAGTGTGAAAGATCGCGGCGGTTGCTATATGTGTGAATACGCAATCTTCTATGACAATGTCTTCGCAGTCTGTAAGGTCGAATCCATAGGTGGTTGTCAGATCGATCCGAAAGCCGCGGAACGTGCGGTAGTCGCGTCCATTCGCTGTTATAGCGTCGGCTCTCGTGGCCGTCTGATCGTTATCACTCCCCGTGATCCGCACCACGCCGCCCACGCCGTCTGTGTTCTCGCCGGTCACGTCCCCGATGTAGGCGATGACGTTACCGGCGCCGCCCGATACGTCGACGGTAAGCAGCTCACGATAGACGCCGGGGCCGATGTAGCACACGTCCCCAGCAACGACGGGAGTGTCTTCAACGCCGTTGAGCGTCAGCTTGCGCTGCGCCCATGACAAACCAGTGTTTCCGTCGTTTCCGCCAATGCCGACATACCTGGTCGTCATCAGTCATCCACCCCGTCAACGAACTCGCCCTCTTTATAGTATGGACACTCAGAGGCTTCGCCGCTTAGCTCCAAACTGGCACCATAGCTCACGCAACCATCTAGCGGGTCCTCAGAGCCGATCATCTCATCCCACCACGCACACCGCTTGCATCGCTCTCCAGGATCAATCATCAGTCATCCACCCCGAACCGCTTGCGTGCTGCCCTCAGCATCAAGTCTTGCAGCTTCTCTTTCAGCCACGAGGCAGGCACGAGTTGCAAATCGTTCGGGAACATCAGTGTCTTCGTGCGTGTGTGCGGCGTGCCATCGGTAGCCGTCCAGTCTATGCGCAGGTCCACGGTGTACTTCGGACACGGCACCGTTGTGCCCGTGTTTGTCCAGTTCGTCAGCCAGACGTTGACGTTGGTGGCCATCGTCTACTCCTCGTTCCAGTCCAGTTCCATCGTCACGCTGACCGTATTCCCGCTCACGTTCTGCACGCCCAACAGATAATCGCTGTTAGGCGGAAATATCCATTCCAGCGTGCTTCTCGCGCTACCGCCGATCCTCGTGTTATTGCTGGTGCCTCCAGGGAGGACGGTGTTTGTAAAGAGGGGAGTGCTCCCAAGCGAGGCGATTGACGGCGTGTGCGAGATAACCGATAATGGCAGCGTGCCCGACGTGCGGTTCAGGTTGTGGGCCTCAACGACGATCCCGCCGCTCACCGTGGGGGTTTCCCACAGCGACACGCCTAGCTGCCCGCCGCCCCAAACCCCGATTGCAACGTGAGCGGGGCTGGCACCGACGTGCATCCAGAGATACGTGAACACGTCATCGCCAACATCCAGGCTGCGGTCCAGACTGAACATGAGCCCATCGTGAACCTCGCTCTCCTCGCTGAGGACTACGCGGAGCGTGTTCGTCTCCTGGCTGTCCACGAACTTGGCGGCGAAGTCGACGGTGACTGCGCCTGTCACCACATCGTATACTGTCACAGGCAAGGGCCGAGCTGCGGTGACGTCCGCATCCTCGTACTGCATATTGGCATCGGATTTGAACACATCGGCGTCGGTCTGAATAACCGTGATCGGCGTTGTCACACTGACATAAAGCGGGTTTGTGAGAGATACGTCAAGATCGCCCTGTTGCATGTTGGCGTTGGCTAGGAAATTGCCCGCGTCATCGGACACGACTGTGATCGTCTCGCCAGACAGCAGTGTCACCGTGGTTGACCCGAATGCCTGCACGATGGGTCGGCCTTCCGTGTCGGTGCGGAACGATTGCGCGCCACCCGTGTACGTCTTGCCGCCCACGAGCATAGAGTTGACGACCGTTGTCACCCCGTCCGCCGCGTTGCCCTTGTATGGCGCGACGGCGCGCATGACCACCGGGGCGTCGGGTGGTCCCAACGCTACGACGCGAACAAAGATACCCGCCAGCGCCAAGAAGATCAGAGCCAGCAGAAAGTTGGTCAAGTGCTCTTTCATGTTTACCTCTCTCGTACCACTATAGCTTGGGCAAAGCCCATCGCCTCATACGGCCCGACCTCGAAGCGCGGCGTCTCTTGTGAGCCCAGTCCCATGTCGGCCCCGTTGAGCCACAGGGGATCGTCCCGGACGTCCAGCAGGCTCTCGAGTGGCGCGCCTTGCATCTGACGCGCTTTGTCGATGATAGCCCACTGCCACATCTCGGAAAGCTGCATGAACCCTGGACCTGGCGCCTGGCTCTTTAGCGCATCCGTACCATAGCCCCAGTTGCCATACCATGATACCACGGCATAGGGCGCTGTCCAACCGGCCGGCGTAGCAGTCGCCGTCGCGGTTGGATCCACTGTCGGCGGGAAGAGCGTTGTCGGCACCGGCAGGGTGGGCCAGGGCGTTGGCGTCGCTGTCGTGTCCGCAATCACGTTGACCACGATGTCGCCGGCCGGCGCGCCACCTGGCAGCGTGAACTCGCCGTGTTTGATCTCGCCAACCACGCGGTAGCCGGGCATGGACCACGATACCCGATAGGTGCCGTCTTTCGTGAGGTCCCAACCGAACGAATGCCCCTGCATGGCGCGGTCCTCATACTCGATATACCAGTGCCCGTCGTACAGGTGCTCGATTCGGATGTGGCCGCCCGCTACGCCCTGGTAGGCATCATCCTGGACGATGCCATGCACCCGCGTCGACGCGAGGGCCTGGGGCGCGATCGCCATGAGCAGAATGGCGGCCAGGAGGGCGACGCGGGTGGTCATCCGTCTTCCGCGTCTGTGAATTCGCCCTCGCCCGCCTCACGGCGACAATCCTTACACGTCATCTGTATCTCTGTTTCGGCATCGTAGTCGCCCCATAGGTGCGCGCCGCAGTAATGGCAGATGATCTTGACGCTCATGGGCTGCTCACCGTCCGCGCATCAAGTTGGTCGCGTCTCAATTGCGCCCTAGCCTGTAGGGCCACAAACTGAGTGCGCTCTGTGGCGGTGAAGAGTGTTGCGGGAGTAGCCTCGCCAAATTCTGCCCATAACTCTTCAGCGCGAAGCGCGAGGGCCTTGGTGCGTTGCATCTCTGTTGAGAGAGTATGCAGCACGGCCCGTAACTGCACCGCCTCACTCAGAATCATCGTCGCCCTCTAGCGCCTTGAGTGCGGCGCGCCGTTCATCCTTGGGAATACGCGAGAGAGTTTGTTGCACTCTTGCCTGTGCCGTCCAGGATATCAGATCATCGGGAAGTTCCAGAAGGGTATCCTCCTGTCTCTCTCTTAGAGCCCCCCAGACAGCCATGTCAACCGCGTCGCCGATTTCGAGTATCTGCTCAAGGGTCAGCTCTAGCATCACAGGATAGCAGCGCTTCACTTCGCTGATGTCCTTGGGCAACGAAAAGCCGCCGCCTTCCAACAGTTTGATTCCCGCCTTGTCGACGGCGTGCTCCGTCTGCGACGCAATGCGCTCGCGCGCTTCTTTCCGAATGACCCGCTGCGCGACGTTGCCAGGCGCCATGCGTGTTGCCAGCGCAATCATCAATGCCTTTTCCACGGTTGTCTCGACTTTCATGTCTCTCCTTTTCTAGCTCGGTGCTCCGGTTGGTGTGTTTGTCTTGTCGTAGAGGTGCGTGTGCGCGTCTGCTATCGCCGTTGCCAGGATGGTGCCGAAGCCAGATGTGCCTTTTAGGGCATGATGGTGTGGCGTCGACCCGATGTAGCCCTTCTCGCCAGTCGGGTTTACATCGTTGGCTGCGTCCGCTGCGCTTGCGAATGTGCGCAGATACACCTCTGTCCCCCCACTATCGCGTACTGGGTTGGATGCGGTCGTCGTTGGGTAGGCGGCTACGTCCCAACTCGACGTAATGCCGTCTAGCGTGTTCACGTTTGCATTGGCGCTCGCCGTGCCGGTATAGGCAAGACCGTGCGTGTGGCTTGACACGTTCACGCCGTCGACGAGACCAGTGACAACCACAGTGCCGACGTACAGGGTGCCCCAATAGAGGGGCGTGGCGAGCCCGAGATCAAGCCCGCCATTCGTCCCAGGATATAGCGCAGCAGCAGTCAGAAACAGCTCGTTTGCGCTGCCCCCAGGGCTCCAGGCCATGTGGCTGCCCGCCGTGAACCGAATCTCGCCAGCGGCGTCGACCTCGAGGTCGTCTGTCGTGGCTGAGATGCGCAGGTCGTTGCTCGGGCTCGATAGCGTTCCGCCTGCCATCGTGATTGTACCAGTAACGGCAAGCGCTGCGAAAAAGCCTCCAGGCCAGCGGTCTGCTGTCACGCCTATAGTCCCTGCGCCGCTGTTCGGAATGACGTTTTTGTTGGCAACCGTCGTGTAAATTGTCCCTGCGGCGACCGTCCAGTGGCCAGCGAGGGATGCCAGAGAGGTGGGAATAAAGCGGGTGCCGTCTGAGGCGAGGATTAGGTCCGCCGTGACGTCCGAATAGATGAGCCCCTTCGCCGCGCCTATCGTAACGTCGCCCTCAAAGTCTCCCTCTACGAAAAAGCCAGTTGACCACCGTCTAATCGCCAAGCCAGACGTAAGTCCCTCGTCTGCGAACGGGTATAGTGCAGCGCTTGTGTGTACGAGTGCCGAACCCCCGCCTGTCGGCGCAAAGAGAATGTCCGCACCGGCAGTCAGAACGACGTCGCCCGCTGCGTTTAGAAATAGATCGTCCGTCGTGGCGGCCAGCATCACGTCGTTGTTTGGTACGGTGATGGCCCCGTTGGCCAGCGTGATGGTCCCCGCGACGTTCAACGCCTCAAACCAGCCGCCGTCCCAGCGGTCGTCAGGCTGGCCGATGTCACCTGTGCCGCCGTTGGACACCACGTCGTCGTTGGCTGTGGCCGTGAATACCTCCGCATCGTTGACGTTGCGGTCCCAATAGCAGACCTCTGAGGGAACCACCGAAAACGTGATGGTGTTCGTGGCATAGTCCCCAACGATTGTGAGGGAGCCATCGACGCACGCCAGTTTGATCCATATACGGAAATCGTCGTTGCTCAGTGGCACCCAGACGTCAGAGTTATCATGCAAACCATGCAGGGGATCGGGGTAGAAATCGTCGGGGGAGCCGCCGCCGCCCTCGTCGATTTTGTCCCCCAGGGTCTTCTCGTACTCGCCGAAGGTGAGACTGATGCCCTCATCGCCGGTCTTTGCGATTTCGAGGAGCGCGCCCTTGATCGGTTGGTCGCTGGCTGCGATGCCGACATGGGCGTTGCCTACCGTGACCAGGTCGCCAACCACGAAATCGTCATCCTCGCCGAGCTGGCACTGCTCGGACGGATGAAAGCCGTATTCCTGCCCTTCCTCGATGCCCTTGTTCTCGATGAGCGTGTCAAGTTTGTCGCTCACGTTGGTGGGGGCCCGTGCAGCGCGACGCCCCCATGCCGCGACGCTGGCCGCGTCCGCAGTCTCGCCGCTCAGATCGTCCTTGACCCACACGTTGACCATGCTGGCCGTCTCGCGATATTTGCGAGCTCGGGGCACGTTGACCGACGCGTCGTTTATGAGCACGGGTATGCGCGTGACATAGTTGGATTCGGTTTTATCGAGCCCCCTGCGCGGGTAGAACGTCTCGAAAACCATTTGATTCTGCTTGCCCGCCGTGATCTCGAGGCGCAGCCGCCAGTCGACGTCCCAGTTCGGCCCGAATCTCTGTAGGAACTCAAAGAGGTTCATCTTGTCGCAGACGTCGATGACCTGCGTCGTGGGATGGTCCCCAAGATCGGCGGCGATAGTCAAGCCGGTCCGCGTGCGGTTGGCTCCCCCGAAGCTATCGAAAGCGTTGGGGCCCATGACGTGGTCAACGATCCATTTGAAGCCGTCA
>LAZR01002474.1_pt1 | contig 10718 bp, 8 predicted proteins | sample 329461 | NCBI WGS metagenome assembly LAZR01 (sample SAMN03002196, study PRJNA259156) | marine sediment metagenome | biome: sea floor; feature: Hydrothermal impacted sediments; material: marine sediment; isolation source: Loki non-amplified sample from Loki's castle hydrothermal vent sediment ...
TTCCTACACAATACAACACTTCCTGCATCTTGCTTTAAAGAACACTCCCCTAAAACATGTTTGAGTATGTCCTTTATTGTACGCTTATGCGTTTGCCTAAAGGAACTTTCCACCTCACATCTACATATTCCATGTTGGCCAGAGTAATTCCTTCTTCTTTTGCAACACTCAGTAAGTTTTGAAGCTTTTCATAATTTGACAGTTCGTTAGGCCTTTCGCATGATGGTGGGCATCCCCACTTTATCATTGTTCCATTTTCTGTATATAAGATTATGTCACTCTTACCACTTTTCAACCTTCTGGCCACATTTGAAACGTCTATGGCAGCAATTTCTAAAAGCTTATCTATACCGTTGTATTTTAGATAATTTAAAAGATTTACACCTCCCTCGATTGACCTGTCTTCCCATTTTTCACCGTATTCAGGAACCCTTGAAAGCCTGCTACAAATTACATAAACTGGATTTTCATCTCTTTCAGGATATTCATAAAATTCATCTGGAAGTCTTACACAATCTTTGTCTACTAAGTACTCCTTTCCTTTCCTTTTAACAATGGCTATTGGCCTGCCTAATTCAAGTTTTAAATTTATCATGTTAGGCAGTTCTCTTTCAATATAGTAAACCCTATAGATAAGTGGATTATTTTCATACACTTCGGCAATCTTTTTTGTTAAGTCTTTTTCGAATATATTGTATTCTCTTTTCAACCCTGGGATATTCTTTATCTCATTGATGAGTCTATCAGTTGCCCAGTCTGGCGTATCAAACGAAAATGTTACGGGGCTTACTATAAATGTACTTCGATTTGTTAAATACTTCCATGTAGATTTACCCAACCACATAATAGCCAAGACCGCAACAATTACAAGCGCCAACCAGAAAGAAAAGGATAAGGTTATTTTCTGTGTCTTCTCAAGATACGGTCTTAATTCATCAATACTTTCTCTTACTTTATCTGCAACTTTACTGTAATGATACTTGAATATTTCTATCATTTTCTTTTCGTGAACTACGATCTTAATTTACAGCTGTGTAAATCTTTTACCTGTATCCGCTCAATAAATCTGATGATTGGTTATGGGGTTAGTATTCAAAACTTTTACGACCACTAATCAAGGACACACAATATGAGTATCTTCATAGGTAGGTTTAAATGCAGTGGCAATGACCATATTACATAATTCGGTAAAGCCAATATTTACGGCATTAGCAGCCTTTGGTAATAAACTTCTTTCTGTAAATCCAGGAATTGTATTAACTTCAAGGACGTATATTTGACCGTCTTTGCCTAAAATCATATCTACCCTCGAGATACCACGGCAGCCAAGGCTATCATGTGCACGAATTGCTAGTTCTTGTGTACTGGTATAGACAGAATGAAACAAAGATTCTTCAGATGATACATCACTGGCTTTCAGGATTATATACTGAGTTCTTTTGTCTTTATACTTTGAATCATAGTCATAAAACTTTAATGCAGGTTTTATTTCGATAACAGGTAGAGGTGTACTGTTAAGGATACCAACGGTCAATTCCCTGCCTTCAATATATTTTTCAATAAGAACTTCTTTGTCAAACGATCCTGCATAATTTATTCCATTTTGTAATTCGTCATATTCTTTTATTATAGATATTCCAACGCTGGAACCATTACTTATGGCCTTCGTAACAACAGGCAATTTTAATCTTTCAATTATTTTGATGATTTCAGTAATACTCTGTACAGCTGGCACTGTAAGATAATCTGGGGTTGGTATATTGTTCCTTTTAAATATATTCTTAGATTTGAGTTTGTTCATTGCAAGTTTGCTTGCATGAACACCAGAGCCAGTATATGGAATACCCTTTGATTCCAGAATTTTCTGAATACCACCATCCTCGCCAAAACGTCCATGAAGGGCTATGAATGCTACATCGATTTCATAATTGTCAAGTTCATCAACTCTTTCATCTTTAACAATTATCTCGATAATATTATTATTGGTCTCCCTCAGAGCATTTGCAACAGCTTTACCTGACTGAAGTGAAATCTCTCTCTCGGAAGATATTCCACCCATTAACACCACGATGTTTTTTTTATCGGACATAGTCCCTCAAATTATTGGATGCACAGAGAATTGCAGATCGTACCAAAAATTATTTTATTGGTTTTTTATTATTTTTTTCTGCACTCTCTGTGCATCTATGCTGGTTAGAAAGATAACACTAATACTGTATTAGATCCCATGTATGTATTACGGTAGACGTTATATCCTATGTAGAAGATTTTAAATCTGAATTTAACTTCATTGCTTCGCAAGACATAAAGGCATCTACTAAGTCTGAGTCAAATTGTTTTCCAGATACTCTGTTGAGTTCGGATATTGCATCTTTTATGCTTTTAGGAGGGCGAAACGCCCTTGCAGAGGTCATTGCATCGAATGCATCCGCTACTGTCATTATTTTAGTTAGAAGTGGTATATCTTCTCCACCTAATTTATCCGGATATCCACTGCCATCAAAACTCTCATGATGACCTCTTATATGGAGATTTGCCTCTTTGAGAAAATCTAAAGGTTCTATTATTTCTTCACTTATAATTGGATGGGATTTTATTACATCAAATTCAGATTCGTTCAATTTGCCGGGTTTGTTAAGTATGAGTTCTGATATACCTATTTTGCCTATGTCATGTAGTAGTGTTGCATGATGTAGTATGTCTTTTTTCTTAGGAGATACTCCTATCACATCTGCGATGGAGGCTGCGTATTCAGATACTCTTTGCGAATGACCACTTGTATAACGGTCTTTTGCCTCAAGAAGATTAGCCAAAGACCGAACCGTGTTAAAACAATTTTCTTCTATTGTCTCGTAAAGTCTTATGTTTTCTAACGCAATGCTCACCTGGCCCGCCATAATACAAAGGAAATTAAAGTCCGTCTCAGAAAAACTTTCTCTTGACATCTTGTCTGTGATGTTTATTACTCCGAGAAGTCTTTTACCTGAAACCAAAGGTGCAGAAATATATGATTTTGTTACATAATCAAATTTTTCATCTCCTCTAAGCCCATTACCATCACCATTCTTAACCAAGATTGGTTTTCTTTCTTTTGCAACACGCCCTGCAATACCCTCACCTATCTTTTGAGTTTTACCTAAAACTTCGTCGCATCTGTAACCCTGACATGCCTTAACTATTAGCTCATCCTTTTTTTCATCAAACAACATGATTGAACTGTGTGTTACCTTTAACTTTTCATTGATTTTTTCCAAGCATAGCTTTAGAAGTTCATCGATATCCAGGACAGATGTAGTTGCTTTACTAATCTCATTTATTGCGCCCAGTTCCCTTATTCTTCGAATGAGCTCTCTATTGGCATCCTTTAGATGCTTACTAGTTGTTTGAACCTTTTGAGTTAATTGTTGTTTATAAAAATCGAGCTCAATATTTGTTTTCTTTAAATCATATAAAAGTTGTTTATTTTCCTTTGTAATCTGATGGCTATATAAGGTTCGCTTTACTGCCTTTTTCAACTCAAAAATATTAAAGGGTTTGGTTATATAGTCATCCACTCCATGTTTAAGTGATTGAACAGCGGTCTCTATAGTTGCATAACCAGTAACCATTATAGTGCTGATTTCTGGATGCTCCCTTTTAGCCTTTCGAATCAATTCCAAACCATCAATCCCTGGCATCTTCAGATCAGTTATCAACATTTGATAATTATACTTTTTCATCATCTGTAGCGCTTCAATGCCTGATAAACTTGTATCTGTCTGATAACCTTCTTGTTTGAACAATTCTTTAATTAATTGACATATTTTAGGTTCATCATCTACAAATAAGATTTTTATCCCAACACTCATTTTTATTCCTCTAAGAGATCTGAGACTTAAGTGCTTTCAATTGGTAATGTGAAACGGAAGGCGGCACCTTTATTCTCCAGGCTTTTAACGGCTAAATCTCCTCCATGCCTTTCAATAATTTTATGAGAAACACAAAGTCCTAGACCCATTCCTCCTTCAGCCCCGTTTACCACCGAGAAGGGATCAAAAATCCTGTCAATTACCTTAAAAGGAATTCCTTTACCTGTATCATAAAAAGTAGCGGCTACATTGCTTTCATCTCTTTCTGTAGAAATATTTAAAACGTCCTTACTGCCAACAGCCTTTTTGGAACTACAAATTATATTTTTACAAACTAAGGCAATTTGTTTTTTATCGGCCATAATCATAGGTAAATCCTTGTCAAAAGCTTCTATTATCTGAGTATCTTTTCCTTGCCTTGTATCTTTAAAGAAATGGATTACATCTTTTAAGATATCGTTCAAATTTACAACTGCTTTTTTAGGCCCTTTCAGTTGAGCATATGCAACTAGACTTCTCACAGCCTTAGCTACCCTCTGCGTTTCCTCCTCTAAAGTTACGTATACGGGATAATTGGGGGCACTACTTTTCGTCTCTGACAAGAGTAATTGTAACTGGCCACTGATTATGGTTAATGGATTGTTAATTTCATGGGCAATCTTTAATGCCATACGTTCTAAAGATGACTGTTTTTCAATTGATTCCTCTAAGATATCTCCCTTATGATCTATTCTATCTAAAAATTGACGAACGATAGCGAGTAACTCATTTATATAAAAGGGCTTTAACATATAGCAATCTGCTCCACTTTCTAGAAATTTAATAGCTCTCTCCCGATTTACAAGAGAGAAGGAAATCAAAATGAACAGATTCGGATTAATTTTTTTTACAACATCAAAGAATTCCATTTCCTTTAATTCCAGATCGTCTATATCAAGAACAATAACATCTGCTTTTCTTTCAGCTAATGTAGCTATTGCTTGAAATATACTTGTTTCGGAAAAAACAGCGTAGCCCTTTTTTGCTAAGAGTTCTACAGCTGCTTTCATATTTTCATCTTCTCTGAATACTACTATAATCTTAGGGATGTTTGGCATTTTAAAGATTTTATGTTAACTAGAAGAATACGTCGGTATGTTAATAGTAATAACCGTTCCCTCATCCACCTTACTACCTAAATCTATTGTCCCATCAAATTCTTCAATAATAGTTTTACATACAGATAATCCTAAACCTGCACCCTTGCCATTGTTCTTGGTAGTATAAAAAGGACGAAAGATCCTACTTAATTGATCCTTTGTGAGTCCACATCCTGTATCACGGAATTGAATTATAATTGAATTACTATGGATAAGATTAGTACTTAGATAAATCTTACCCCCATTTGGCATGGCTTCCCTTGAATTTTGCAATAAATTAAAAATGACTTGCTTCAACTTGTTGCTATCACCCTTTACCTGAAGTTCAGAATGTAACAGATCCTTTATTAATTCGATATTTTCATTCTTCATAGTATATACAACCATAAGTGCCACATCTTCTATTACTTGGTTTACATCAAAGATTTGTTTTGACTTGGAAGTTTGTTTTGCAAATGCAAGTAAGCTTCTGACCAACTTAGCTATACGTTCAAACTCTCCGATAAGTGTCTCGTAGGTCTTTTTTTTGGGATCATTATCACGGGTTTCTGCGAGAAACATCTGTAGCCATCCTGACACATAGGTCAAAGGATTACATATCTCATGGGCAATCCCAGGAACTATTTCCCCGAAACACAACATTTTATTCAGATATTGCGTAGAGTCTTTTTCATCATCTATTTTCTCAATCAAGATATGAAACCCAGAAATATCTCCTTTTTTACCGTAAGAAGGATTAACTGAAATTTTTTGTCTTTCTTCTGGTAGACTGAAAATTCTGGGACATTTATCTTCGATCTTATAGTATTCTTCTTTTGGTATCTTAAGGGCAATGTACCACTTAACTCCAATTAAATTGGAGTCAAAGTTGCCATTACTGCAACTTATTGATTTTACAATTCCATCCCTGTCTGTAACGATAATTCCCAAAACGTTTTCTAATTGAAACATAAAGCAAAAAATCCTCTTTTTATTGTGGAAATAATTTTTTAATATTACAGATGCACAAAGAATCCACAGAATTTAACAAAAAAGGTTTTTATTATTCTTTCTATATTCCTCCCTATGTTAATCAGAAAATAGCTTAGATTGTAGAACGGATGTCTTACCTTGGATCATACAGCAATACATCGATACGATAAACCATACGCTAAACTGGACTCTCCATTTTACTAAAATCACTAATGGATGTGAATGGTTACCATATTTGTATTTCGGTCTCTAATGAGATATCATATTTCTTTTTAACGGTCTCTTTGATTATCTTTATGAGTTTAAGTATATCAGCACTAGTAGCATTTTCCGTATTAACTATAAAATTTGCATGTTTTTTGGAAACAATTGCACCCCCTACTTTCTTGCCTTTAAGGCCTGCTTTTTCAATAAGCTCTCCTGCTTTAAAGTAAGGAGTATTTTTAAATATACAACCTGCACTAAATGTTGCTAAGGGTTGTTTTCTTTTTTTTTCCTTATAGATTTCATCCATTCTTTCAAGGATTTCTTCTTTTCCTGATTCCTTAAGCAGAAATTCTACTTCTATAACTATTTGCTTATTAAGATTACACCCACGATACGTGAATTCAATATCTTTACGACTAATATTTTTAATTTCACCGTCAAAGGTCATAGTGGTTACAGAACTTATCGTTTCACTTATATTACCGTATTTGCCTCCTGCATTCATTTTAACAGCACCACCTACAGTACCTGGAATTCCTGCCAATACTTCTAAACCCCCTAATCCCCACGAGGCTGATTTCCTAATAAGCCGAGGGAGCTTTACTCCAGCCTTAGAAAATATATATTTACCATCTCTCTTTACTTTTTTAAAATCGACTCCCCCCAAGTGGATTACCACACCTTGAACTCCCTTATCATCGACCAGGATATTACTCCCATTTCCAAAAATGAAAATCCTTTTCTGCTCATTCTCGCAAAATTGGAGTACTTTCCTTAATTCTGATATATTCTCCGGTTCTGCAAATATCTCGGCTACGCCTCCTGTTTTGAAAGAGGTATATCTTTGCAGGGGCACGTCATATTTAAAGATGTTATCAATAATTTCTGTACTCTTAATCATTTGACAATAACTTACCATGGGATATTCCTGGAATTACACTAAATTATCAAACACCATCCCTTAATTAATAACTTGCTCGTCGCTTATCATTTTCAGTATCATTCCGCATCTTTCCCTAATGAACGCTCAGATCATGCGCTTCCAAGTTATTTTCTAACTCGTAGGCTATTTTCCAGATATCACCTGCACCCATGATTAAGACGACATCATCTCTTTTTACATCTAAGTGTAAATAGCTTACGATCTCAGAAAAGCCTTCAATATATTTAACGTCACTACCCATTTTTAGTAATTCGTGTACAAGGTTTAACGATCTAACAGAAGCCCTGTCTATATCTGAATCTCTCGCAGCATAAATATCAGTGATGATTACTTTGTCAGCAAGGGTAAGTGCCTTGGCAAATTCTTCTAGAAGATGTCTTGTACGATTATACTGATGTGGTTGGAATATACACCAAAGTCGTTTTGAGGGGTATACTAATTTTGCAGTCTCCAATGTCATTCTAATTTCTGTGGGATGGTGGGCATAGTCATCAATAATTGTAATTCCATCTTTACTACTAATAGTTTGAAAACGCCGCCTTACACCTTTAAATGATACCAATGCTTTTTTAATAACTTCTTCATTTAATCCGACACAACTGCAAACAGAAATTGCAGCAAGTGCGTTTGATACATTATGAAATCCAGGCATCTTGAGACTAAATTCACCAAAATATTTTCCTTCATTAAATACACTAAAAAGACTCATCTCCTTATCAAAATAATGCACGACAGCAAGCCATGTCGTATCCGATTCATAATAACATGCGCTATTATGTGACGCATCAACTAACGGTTTGGACGCTGTGTTAAGTAAGGCAGACTTTAACATGGATGCCTTTCCAGCCCGAACAACATAGTCCGGCAGGTGTTTACTAGACGCCATAATAACTGAATACTTTTCAACCCTGCATCTTGCACTCTTGATGGCCTCCTTTATATTTTCATCATTACTATTTACAACAAGCAAACCATCTTCAGGTATTAAGGACGCAAACTCTGAAAAAGCATTTGTTACTCCATTGATATCTTTATAGCAATCCAGATGGTCTTCATCAATATTAGTGATTACTCCTATCTGCGGTGATAGATTTAAAAATGTTCTATCATATTCACATGCCTCAGCAACAAAAAGGTTTCCTTTTCCAACACACGAACCACCCCCAATTCCCTCAACGTTACCACCAATTACAAAGGTAGGTTCACACCCTGTCTTCTTTAATATTGTTGAAATCATTGCACCTGTTGTAGTTTTCCCATGCGTACCACTTACTGCAATACCACGTTTATTACTCATTAAAGAACCTAAAAACTCAGAATATTTAACAACTTTTAATCCTAACATTTTTGCCTTCATAAGATCAGGATTATTCTCCTTTATAGCGGCAGAAATTATCACTAAGTTTGTATACTGGACAATGCTTTTTCCATCCTGGTTTGTGTTAATCTTTGCACCTAGTTTTTCAAGATTATGGGTAATGGGAGAGCATTCCAAATCGGAACCAGATACAAAGCAACCCTCATCTATTAAAATCTTAGCGATTGCACTCATCCCAACACCTCCAATACCGATGAAGTAAACACTTTTCCCCTGCATATTGCTACAATCAATAAGATTTGGGTAGTGTTTGTGATTCATTTTATTATAATATTTTTGTAAGGTAAGGCTCATCTTTCTTTATATATTTTCTTGTTTCAGACCCCTCTACCGTTCGAGTAAGGATTATGTTCCTCTTAGGTCTTTTCGCTTCAAGAGTTTGAAATATTTTGTCCACAACTCTTTTAGCAGCAAACGGTTTGCTTAAGCTTTTATTAATTTTTCTCATATCATTCAATTTATCGTCATTCATAAGCAAGTTTGATACTAATTCTATAACCCTCTCAGGCTCTAGCTCTTCCTGCTTTATGATCAGCGCTCCTCCTCTTTTGGCAAGTTCATAAGCATTCCAGTATTGATGATTATCGGTTGCATATGGATAAGGTATAAAAATCACTGGAATGCCTACAGCAGAGATTTCTGCAGTAGTGTTTGCCCCCGCGCGACAAATAACCATATCTGACAATCCATAGGCAATGCCAATGTCATCAAGAAATTCAGAAACAAAAGCCCTTATTTCCATCTTATCATAAGCAACTTTAGCCTCTTTATATCCATGTTTTCCCGTGAGATGAATAATTTGTAAGTCTGGGATTAAGCTCTTAAGTCTTGGAATACTTTGTAACATCACTTTATTTATCACCTGAGCTCCCTGACTGCCTCCCATTATCAACAACGTCTTTTTCTGAGAAGTCAAATCAAGCACATTATCAGCAATATCCATTTTATCCCTTATGATGTTATTACGTACTGGTATACCCGTTACATGTATACACCCCTTTTTAAACCACCTCGTCGTACCTTCCCAATGACAGAGGACGCAATCTACCCATCTTGCCATTAACAGATTAGCTCTTCCGGGAATAACGTTCTGTTCGATCAATACAATTGGTACGCCAACAACATATGCTGCAATTACAGGCAAAACTGAACCATAACCCCCTAATCCGATGATTATGTCTGGCTTAATTTTAATGATATTATTTAAAGAATGTATAATTCCGATTAGAGAAACAAAGATAAAAACTGGTAATCGAGAAAATGATGTTAGTGTACATGCCTTGATTTGTCTAAATTTATACCCTCTTCCCTCTATGTATACTGATTCGCTCTTTTTATTTGTACCTAAAAAGATCACTTCAGCATTGGGAAATCGGGATGTTATTTCTTCTGCTATGCTGAGCCCAGCAATTAAATGTCCGCCTGTACCTCCACCAGCAAAGATAACCTTCAAGTAACAAAGCTCCTATTATTTTCAGTGCACCGTGGCGGCGAAAGTCGCGGCTCCCGCGGCACGCTGCCATTCACCAAAACGGCACCAGTTTTTGATTGTCTCGCAATATTTAAAAGTATTCCTATCCCAATTGACGATAAAAACAGTGAGGATCCCCCCGCACTAATAAATGGTAATGGAAGACCTGTTGTTGGTATAGCTCCAGTAGCAACTGCAATATTTATGGCTGATTGTAAGGTAATTGAGAGAGTTATACCCAATGAAAGGCAAAACCCAAGTATATCTGGTGCCGACATACAGACCCTCATCCCCTGCCATGCTAATAAGGCAAACATAATGATAACACCTGTTGCCCCTATAAATCCTAGCTCTTCTCCTATTATTGAGAAGATAAAATCACTATTGCTTTCAGGCAAAAAAAACAATTTCTGCCGACTTTCCCCGAGCCCCAAACCTGTTAACCCTCCTGAACCAAGTGCAATCCATGATTGTATGATTTGATATCCTATCCCCTCAGGATCCTTCCAAGGATCAAGAAATGCGAGTAACCTGCTCTTTTGATAAGCTTGGAATTTATATATCATCGCATATATATGAGGGGCTGTTGCTACTAAGGTAAAGATTACATAAACTATCCTTGTTCCTCCTACCATCATTAGTATAAACGAGATTAATGATACGAATATTGCCGTACCCAAATCAGGCTCTTTCAAAATAAGTAAGGAAACGAGACCTATTAATACGACAGGAATCACGAAACCTTTAGTAAAACTTGCCA
>LAZR01002475.1_pt1 | contig 10717 bp, 16 predicted proteins | sample 329461 | NCBI WGS metagenome assembly LAZR01 (sample SAMN03002196, study PRJNA259156) | marine sediment metagenome | biome: sea floor; feature: Hydrothermal impacted sediments; material: marine sediment; isolation source: Loki non-amplified sample from Loki's castle hydrothermal vent sediment ...
GCCTTTACCATTCCCCATAGTGCCTCATACATATCTTCCGATGCCTTCATTTTCAGGCAGCTAGGGCACTCACAATCCCAGTTAAAATGTTTCATAATTCCTCCCTTGCTTTTGATAGTGCTTTCTCGCCAAGTGTTCTTTGGAAGGTGTCTAGCTCTTGATATAATGCTTTCATATCCGCATAGGTAGGATTCTCTGCCCGAATGTAAAATTTCATAACAAACCTTGCCAACCAAGATTTTGCCTCTTCTAGCTCTTTATACATATCTGGGGCTGCTGCTATAAGGTTAGCGTTGGCCTTCATAACTTTAACCTGGCCGTCATACCATTCACTGTCGCCCATGTCCATTAAGTAGTGCGGTTCTTCTAAAATGCAGACGGTTGTTTCATTGTGCTTCTCATCGGCAGGGCGTTTAATGGCTGTGTAATGTTCGTTGTAAATTCCCTGCGGTGTCAGATAAGGTCTTTCTACTTTCCATTCACCTTTAGTAAACATAATTCTCCTTCTTCACCTTGTTCATGCTTCGCCTTTATGTGTTAGGCTAACCCACTATTTGAAAATCAATGTCCTTAACAGTTAGCCCGATTTCTTTTATTGTGTCTCGCACAGCTTCCATGCAATCAAAAAGCGTCTCTTCTGGTAAGTCTTCATCTGTGGTAACTTTTATTATAAGTTTCACTATTCCTTACCTCCTTTCTTATTAAGGTTATGCTTTATTTCTCCAATCCGCTGGTAGATTCCATGTAAGAAAATAGGCGTATAGTTTCAATGCCCTAGAGTTTATATGGTCTGCTTGAAAGACTGCTTCCATTAAATCATTCTTCACAATGGCGGTTAGAAATCCCCCTAGTGGATAATCCTCATAATACCACTTGCTAATATGCTCTAAGCACATAGCTACATGATCTAGTTCGTCGGGGGTTAAATCAGTCTCGTTATTCCTCTCTATATAATCTCTAATTTCGTCTCTGTTCATTATCTCTACTCCTTTCTTATTAAGGTTATGCTACCAATAGCGAGTATACCCGATGCAATCGCATTCAGGGTTTATACAAATTCCGTATTCGCCTATTGTGTTGCCATTCCTGTCTAACTCCGCCCAATATTGCCAGGTCTCAGTTTGTTTGATTAAAATGTCCTTCATCATCTCTACTCCTTTCTTAGTGAAGAGCTAACTCGCTTGAACTCTAAAACATAGGTCTATTAATTGTTGACGTAAAGCCAGGTTATATATTGGCCTCTCGAAACACTGCTTTACCGATTCATACTGCGCGGGACTTCTAGATTTTAGAAGATTCTTTGCCCACCCGATTAGTTCCTTCTCGGTCTTAAGTTTAATATCCAATAACTGCCAATACTTCTTTTCATACTCGGACTGTTCCGATTCCTCAACCTTAATAGCATCGTGCGTGTCAAAAAGTGCCTTAGCTGCGGCATAGTTCAGCTGTTCCTGTGACATTCCCATTGCTGTTTTAATACCTTTTCTGATTTCAGTATTGTTCATAATCCTTTTTACCTCCCTTTATTAAGATACTACCGGCTAGGCTTAACTCTCCCTTTTCAGGTTCTTGCAATGCCCGTTATAAGGGCTGTAACTTGACTTGTTACGAAGTGCGCGCTTGTCTGCGCGTTCGCAATGTTCGCAGGATTGCTTCTTTTCGGCTAGTGTTAGTTTCATGCCCCGATTCCCCTTTATTTATTACGTTAGGCTTAATCTGCCTAGTTTTTATTCAGGTTAGCCCATTCCATCAGATAGACAAGGTATGCCAGGTCGAGTTTTACCGGCCCGGTTTGTTCGATTAGTGCCTTGCTAACTTTCTGCTCTGCTGTCACGGGGATCCCCCTCTCTATCAGGTCTATTCTGTTTTATTCCTTTCAGGCTAGTTTGCTTGAAGTCCACGCTTTAGTAGTTCCTTGAAAGTATTTTATCTTTTCCATAAACCACTCTATTGTTGCATCTTGTGGAATTGGTATACTAGGATGATTCGCGCCGTTCATCTCCGCGATAGTTCCCTTAGAGAAAAGCCCATTGTCTATCGTGTAATCTCTTAAAAAGAGTTCTCCTACATCCAGATTACCAGGAATAAACTCTAGGAAGGCTAAGAGTGTCCCGTCCTCACCATGAATAGAGATTGTAGTCTCACAGTCCATCCCAAAAGGCCCCATTGTATCAAAGTCGGCATCGGGAAAGTGTTTGATTAGTTCCTTAGCTAACGGGGTTAAGTAGTTCTCTATCCAGTGAGGATATTTAAGTTTGTACCCTGCTTCTCGGTACTTTTCCATCAACCTTTCGTGTTTGTCCCTGAGCCTGTTTAATTCTGCCTCTTTTACCTTGAAGTCTCTCAGTTTTGCCGTGTAATTCTCTATGATCTCTACTATTTCCATTTTCTCCCTCCTAGTTAGTTTATTTACCTTAGCTTATTGCTAATCGTGCATCTTCAAGCATTGCCTCAAGATACCATTCATTGCCACACTGAGCGCAAATGATAATATTCTTGTTTGAGAAGTCTTTGAACTCGGTATCATCACCTGTTGAGCAATGGCACTCAGGGCACTTCTCGATGTCAAATAGTTCTGACAATGTTTCCTGTGCGTTCATTTTCTCCTGCCTCCTTTATTATATTTATTGGTTAGCTGATGATTACATCTTTGCCTGAATTGATTAACTTTTTGCCGTTCTCGGCGTTTCCTATTTGGCTACCATCAAAGATAATCGCCCACTCGTTATTTTTGCAATGGTGTAAATAATTTTCAGTATTCCCCAATGCGTGATAGTGGACTGTACCATTACCCTCAAGCAAATTGAACACAGGATTATCTAGTTTTACTTCTATTGCATCGGGTGATATGCCAAACGCTGCTGGCACGTGATAGTCAAAAATCGCCTGTATGATATCCTTTGCATCATCCGGTAACTTGTCGGTATTCTGATTCATATTCCCTTCTCCTTATTCTTATTTTATATTAAGGTTAAACTATGTTTTTATTTTACTAGCCACTAATATTACATTAGGGCTGATCTATCTATTTACTTTTTGCCATGCCTTAACTTTATGCTTCATGGTTATTACCCCCATTGAACGAACATCGGCATCGTCACTTGTCGCCGGTTATCCGGCATTTCAAACAGCATCGGACTAGAGCTATTGGTTACCTTCACGCTCATTTTTGTATCTTTACATAGCCTTAACATATCTATTAAGTAATTGACATTGACTGCTATTTTACAATCTGATTCCACTATGGCATCACATTCGGCGGTTGATTCGCCATATTCATTACTGTTGGCACTGAATAGGATAGTATCGGCAGGATCACCTTGTTTGAATTGTAGCCGGATTATACCCGATCCATCCTTACAGATATTCGCTAGTGACTTCGCAGCACGTAGCATATCATCGGCTATAAACTCTATTTTAGCCCCTTCTTTTGGTATCAATGCTTCATAGTTCGGGAAAGTGCCAGATTGCTTTTTTAGTTCGACAGTTCCATTATCAGAACTGATTTTGATAGTATCCTTGAGGTATTTCAGGTAAACTTCGGGATATTCTGCACACTTGCCAGTTCCAACCTTTATAGCCTTAAGGAATACCAATAACTTGCTAATATCGCCGGAGTGTATCAGGACTTTGGCATCGGGAATTTTATCGGTAGTTACTGGGACTATCACCATCCTAAAACCATCGGCGCTAACTAGCTTTAGTTTGTTATCCGCGCTATCAAATAAAACACAGCATAAAATCGGTCTGGTTTCCTCACGGGCTACACCAGTCAAGGCAAAAGTCAGTGCCTTGATTAATTCCTGCGTATCTAGGGTTATGCCGGTAAGTTTGGGCTTTTTATATCCGGCATGATCCACAAAGTTTAGCGGTGTTATAGTCGGCTCTGTATACCCTTTAGACTTCGGGTGATAAAAAAATCGCATAATAGTATGGTCGCATGATATTTGAATGCTGGGCGTTGGCTCTAGTGTAAATGGCTGCTCAATCCACGATCCATCACTGATGTTTTTATAATCATAATGCCATGAAGTATTGCCATATTCTATTGTAAGCATATCCGCGCCGGACTGATTTTGAAGTTTTAAGGCTTCTAGTAGTTTCCTGCGTTCAATGGCGATTCCGGCAATGGATACGTTATCATCCTTAATACTTGCCAGTTGCTTTATAACGTTTTCCCTTAATACTTTGATAGTCAAATTGTCACCTCACTACATATTATTTTTATATCGCCGGTGGTTTCCGGCATGGTTAGCGGCTCGAAAGTGCTAGGCTTAAACTCAATTGCCTTAAGTGCTTTACTATTCAGGGTTGATTCAATGGCGCTAGTTTTTGATTGTACTGCGCCGACTTCAAGCCGGAGAGTTAAAAAGTCAGTTTCATAAAGTAACCAGGCTAGGGCTAGGCTTAAGATTAAAATTGCTACTATCATTTTGCGCGCGCCCTTAATATTCGGTGTATCCGGTGTAGCCGGTATGTTTTGTTATTCGGGCTTGTTGATTTTATTTGAATTAGCATTTTATGCTTCTAGTCCGGCGGCTAATCTCATGCAATTTTGGGCTATGGTTAGCGGGTGTATATAAATAGTACAGAGATAATTAAAATGCGGATACTTTCCGGCATGTTGCCCGTTTTGCCATAACCAATCGCGATCTGATTCGGTTAGTGTATAGGATAAGGCTTTATTAAGATACTGCTGTATTATCGGCTTTGATATATACTTGTCAATATCTTTTGCAAAGGTTCTTTTTATCGGTTCTTTATAGTGTCGCCGGATATGTTTTAAGGTTATCAATTTATACCCCCTTATTAATAGTCAGTCAATGCCAGTGCCGCCGCCATGTCGCCGGATCGCGCTTTGCGCCTTAATTCCTTAATGCGTTTTATATCCTGGGTATTAGAATCTATAATGATCTGATTAAGGCGCTCAAATTCAGTGAATGCCTGCGCTTTGCTTGAATATAATTTTGCTTTAATCGGCTTGCCGCGCATAACTGTTAATATCAAGTCAGTCATATTATACAGAACGTCAAGATCGCGCCCGACAATATACGCTTTGCCTGTATACTTCAAGGCTTGTTTTGATCGAGCTATCACCGGCGCGATCCCAGTATTATAACAGCCTGTTGGTTCTGCGCCCTTGAAGTAATGCCCTAGCTTTAAATTCCTATCCAAGGTATACCCCCTTATATATTATTGTAGTGTTAGGCTCTTACTACTGGCTACAACCTAAGTCATAGTCAGTGGGTGAAAGTCTAACATCCTAGCATTATTTTGCGTAGTTTGGGGCAATCTTTTAGTAGTTCTTCGGTTTTGTGCTGGTGGAATAGTTTTGCCTCTAGGCAACTCACATGATAACGCTTCCCGTTATACTTGGTAGTCCCACCACACTTGGGGTTTAAATCGTATCCACACCCATTGCATTTAACTACACCTTTCATTGTTCTAACCTCCTATATTTTATTCTAGTGTTAGCGGTTTATTGCTGGGGGTTAATCCCTTCAAGTCCTTATCTATTTATTGATTTTTGACTTTGTGATTAATCCCCAGTAGATAAAATGCTAACTAGGCGATAATATCTCGTAAACTCTATTGAATACTTTCGGCAGTAATTCCTTGTTGATATATTCCTCTTGCTGCTCATTCTTCAAGTCTAGTCCTGATACGCTGGTAAGGTGCGAGTTGCCTGAGTGAAAGAGTCCAGCGGTGTCCCTCAGTGTGTAAAATGTATTCATGAGGTCTGCCAGTTCCCATGATTCTTTATCGGTGAGCGTAGTTTCTACCATATCGGGGTTATCATTCAAGTGGTGTATGTAGTCGCTTCCCATCCTGAAGCATTGTTTGGCATGGTCGTAATATTCCTGTTTGCCGATTAAACCGCTCCAGTGTGAATGACTGTTGATGTCTCTGGCTAAGTCTGGGCGTTTGTTGTTCGTGTATATCTCGATATAACCAAAGCCCCAGTACCAGCCACAGTCCCAGCTCGCCTCTTCCAACCAGACCAATTTCCCTTGTTCGTTCTTACCTAGTAAATATACCTTCTTTCCGAATGCTTTGCTTGTTTGTTTCTCCATTCTGATCCCCCTTCATATTAGATTCACTGTAAATAGTATATACTACTATCGGGCAATTGTCAATACTTATTAAGGCTATTTTAAGCGTAGTATCTAAAATAGTTTATACTGTCATGCCTAACGTTTTTAATAGTATATATCACAAAACGATTTTGAAGGGCGTAGATTTTGATTACAGGGGCTTAGATGTTTTATAGAGCTGGCAAAATGCCGGTTGTATGGCACTTTGACAAGTTAACCACTACACCCCTGCTTTTGCTGGTATCTGGCAAGTTAACCACTGCATAAGGCAATAATCGGGATCACGGCAGGGGGTACTTGGCACGGCAGGGAACACGACAGGGCTTTACATAACGACAGGGAGGGCGACGGGGGTATATCCGCACGTGTAGCGAGTAGTTAACCACTACACCCTATATTATGAGGGCGACGGGGTGGTTCTTGTGGTAAGTTTCCTTGAATTCATCCAGGCTTATCCCTTGTTCTTTTGCATTACGCCAATCATTAATTGGTATTTGCCCTTTTCCCATACCAATGGTAGTAGAGCGTTTTCCGGAATTAGAATTATATCTAGGGGAGAAGGTTATATTCAGTGTGCCATTATTTGATGATATGTGGTATTTTATAAACCCCATATTTATATCAATGTCACTAGTTAATTCCCCGCCTATGATTTGTAATGTATCGCGGATGTCGCCATATTCAAAGTAAGTAGCTCCAGGTGGGGTTTGTCTCATTGTAAATGCATCCTCTTGCCGGTAAGGGGGCGGCAGGATTCGCCACATAGTTCCGCCTTGTGGTCTGCCTTGTATCCAGACAATAGTTGATGGCTTAATCTTAGCTACTTGCTCATTATAAGCCACTTGTTGCTTCTTAGTAAGGGATTCAAGGCTAGGAGCTGGATAGCATTGTCTTTTTATGCGTTGTTCTTTTGGAAATTCAATGAGTCTAGTTGGTATAAATGCCGTAAGTTTCCATTTTAAACATTCCTCTAATGTTTCGTGATAAGGCTTAGACAAGTTGCAGGATTTGTGCATCACTGCCAGATTATCATATGCATCATGCCCGCCATTACAACGGTCAACCAAGTGACCTAGATCGTAATCCTCTAACCTAACAAAGCAATTACAAATCCAGCACATACCCTTATCCCTAAGATATATATTGGAACGGAGTTCGCCCCAAGGGGCTTCGGTAGTCATTTCTTTCTCTCCCTGTCCCAGTACGGACTCTTGCATTTGGGGCAGACTCTAACCTCTGGCTTTCGAGGATACCATGAATATTCACAACGCTTGCAACTTATTTTGCCAATATTAATTTTCATATTGTAATAATATACTACGATAATTGATTTGTCAAGTGCCATTAATTTACTGCGTGAAAAATCATCCTTGACAAAATGCTATATAGTAATCTATAATGACAATATGGGTGGAATAAAAAGTAAGTTAGACTTCGAGCAATTAAGAAAAGAGATCAGGGAATTAAACAACCGGAAGGCATTGTATCGGTTGCTAAAAGAGGAACTGGGCAAGATTGACCACTGGAAGCAAAAGGCGCGTGGTGATCCGGTGAAGGCGTACCTGGCAAGGGGTAAGGTTAAGCAAGGTATTGCAATTTCCAAGAATATAGGTGATAATAGTGGGTAGTGGTTAACGGGGGGAATTAATGACTTATATTGTTACTAAAATCATAAAAGGAAACCCTTACCTTTACGAAGTCCGTAGTGAGAGAGATGGGGATCGGGTAAGGCAAGTCTTTGTAAGGTATCTGGGCAGGGCAGACCGCGCCGGTGCGATGGAGCGCCAGGCAGTTGTGCCGGAAGCGGTTAGTGTTGCACCGGAAACTTTGATGGTTGAACCGGAGCAGGTTATGCCTGAAGTTTCGCCGGAGGTAACATTCTTGGAACAAAATCCCGATGAACAACTTACATTCCGCCGCACAACTGCCACCAAGAAGGATAATATTATTGTAGAAAATAGTGATGATACAAGTCGTGGTAAGTACAAGCTCACCGTAGTTGATACAGTTGATAATGATATAAAGGCAGTAGAATATTTTGATGATTTAACTGGCTCTATTAAGGAAAACTTTGGAAAGTCTGGGTCTGTTGAATTGATTACTGGAGTTGCGCCCGCCACCCCAGAGGCAGTCGAACCGGAAGCCTCTACGCCAGAGGTTAAGCCTGAAAAACTTGAAATTAACTTACCGCCTATATTAAAAGATGATGTGCAAACATGGTTTTTACAACTTCCTCAACCGATACAAGCACAAATCAGAAAAATAGAGTATGTAGATGACCCGTCTAAATTACGGTTAGGTCATGGGTCTGCTAGTTATCATCACGAGACTGGCGTTATTACATTGAGCAGTATTGGTAAGTCAAGGCATAACTTCCTTCATGAAGTTGGTCATACAGTAATGGAAAATGCGATGGATAATGGCGATTTTTCCCCACTTCAAGAGTTTATGCAAAAGTATGAATCAAGTGAGCAACCAGCACTTAATGTAAAACAACTATATAATGAGACATCTAAGAAATTCCCGAAATGGAACAACTCTGAAATTAGCGAGTATCTATATACTGCCAATAAGGAATATAGGGATTGGTCTGAAGCATTCGCAAATGAATTTATATTTAAAGTACCACAATCTATTACCCCAGAGGTTACACCTACTGAAGCAATACCCAAAGTATCAACACAAATGGCAAAGTTTTTGGAATGGGTTGAAAAGGATGGATTGGTTACGCCCCGTGAATTTCGGATTGGGCGTGGTTTTAAGGTTAGGCAAGATGCAATATTGCGAGGCTTTGTTGTTCTGAAAGGTAATAGGCATGCGCTGACAGGGGAGGGCATAAAACAATTACTCAAACCCCCAGCAGTTAAGCCAACTCCTATACCCACTCCCACAGCCCCAGAGAAAGGTGTTACCCCTGTTAAGGAAGTTGAGTTAATAGAACCCACCACTCTTAAAATTACCCCAGAGGTTACACCACTTAAAGTTATAAAAGGTGAAACTGAAAAGGAATATATAGAAAGAAATTTGACTGGAATTGGCGCACAACGTAAGGGTAACAGGGAACTTCTTAAAATCGAATATCGCGAAAGAACAAGAGGAACAAGATGGAATCCAGTAACTAAGCAAGTTGAAAGTAGTCCCAAATATCAACCTGAACTATCCACCCCAGAGGTTACATCACCATCGGCGGAACCAGAAGTTAAAGAACCCTGGGAGATGACAAGAAGGGAATATCGGATAAGTGAATACGCACCTAAAGTTGATGCAATACAGCAGGCTATTAGTGAGGGCAAGCCGATTATATTAACCACGCACCTGAGAGCAACGCAACTTACTAAGCCGGAACATATTAGGTTGTCTGGTTCGACAGTAGAAATACCTCAAGGCAGAAAATGGATAGCTTTGACTGATGACCAAGTTCAAAGCCTATCGGGGCAAGCTGGCATAAAACCCGTACCATTTGAGGAAAGGGTATATCATCACGCAGAAGTAGAAAAAGCCATCTCTGAGGGTAAAATAGTTTCGCCCGAAGTCTTAAAGGATTATCCCGAACTGGCAAAGCCCAGTCCTGAAGCGATTACACCACCGACTGAGGATGAAGCACCAGAACCTATCTCACCTACTGAGGTATTAATCAATACTGAGGCATCTGCCGAGGCACTTCCAAGAGTGGGGGACACCGTTAGCGGATTAGTGGTAAGAAAGGATATACCTAACCAAGAATCAATAGAGTCTACGCTGGACGATTGGGAAGTGTTGCCTGGTATTCGAGAGATACCTACCAGCAATATCGGCGATATTGCACAGCCTAAATTCTATTCAGTTGAACAGGAAGAAACTACTAGAGAACTTGCCGAACAAATAAAGGAGTCCGGCGAGATAAATCCTCTTATTGTTGTTGTAGAAGATACCGGAGACTATATCCTTGAGGGTTCGCATCGGCTAGATGCTCTGCGATTACTTGGCATCAAATCATTCCCTGCACAGGTTGTTATCAATAGAGAGTCTTTGCCCATAGTCCCAGAGGCGGCAAGCGTAACAGATGATGCAAAAGAGTATAAACAAGATAAAGTAATATATTCTAAGTTCATTAAACAAGATTATGACCCTCATGGTAGCGAGTTAGGGAAACCTGCAAAAGTTCGGCGTGTTCATGTTGGTGAAGTAGACGGGAAGCCTGCATGGGCTGATGGTTTTATGATGGAACTTAATGCTGTTCCTGAAAAAATAAAGGCATCAAAGGGATATAAGGAAATCACCACGACATCCCCCACAAAATTTAGCTCGCTTATCCCTGATTATGGCAAAGACGGCAGAGAAGTAAAACCATTATTAGTTGATCCTATTGATGAAGAACTCGCACCTGTTGACCAGTTAGAAAAGGTGTATCTATCAAATATGGGGGAATTAAAGATAGGCGAAGAAGAAAAGAGGGCATTTGCTGATAAAAAATACATTGATTATTTTATAGGGCAATATCCCGATGCTAAGTTCATTGTTAAATCAATATCATCTCCGATAGTGGTGCAATCTAAAAGTGAAATAGTGGGAGTGGTAATGCCAGTGTTTGCCGAACCACATATTCCAGAGTTCTCAGCATTGGCAAAGAAACCAATTTCATA
>LAZR01002476.1_pt1 | contig 10715 bp, 7 predicted proteins | sample 329461 | NCBI WGS metagenome assembly LAZR01 (sample SAMN03002196, study PRJNA259156) | marine sediment metagenome | biome: sea floor; feature: Hydrothermal impacted sediments; material: marine sediment; isolation source: Loki non-amplified sample from Loki's castle hydrothermal vent sediment ...
ATGCCAACACCTCATCGAGAGAATTAAAGGGTATCCAAGCCTTAATTATCTCACATTCTATAATTTTATCTCATATAGTAATAGTAGACATGTATTTTTAATTTTATTCAAAGCAAAATTCAAGATTTTAGATGGTTAGGGATAACTTGATTTCTTAACAGATCTTCAAATGTCTCTTTGGTCCGGACTTTATATAAATTTCCATCATTTACTAAAATCTCACCAGGCCTTGGTCTTGAATTATACGGGCTGCTCATTGTGAAACCGTAAGCCCCAGCGTCTAATATAGCAAGATAATCTCCTTCATACAATTCAGTAAATTCCCTTCCTTTTCCAAATACATCTCCAGATTCGCAAATTGGTCCGACAATATCATATTTTAAATTTTTTCCTTTAACATTTTCATTACAGGTAACTATATGATGATAAGAACCATACATAGTAGGACGGATTAATGTATTAAAACCCGCATCTATGCCAGCAAACTTTTTGAAACCATTATCTTTGATGGTATTGATTTGAGTTAAAATAATGCTTGATTCTGCAGTAATATAACGTCCAGGTTCAAAAAAGAGAAGAGGGGTTCCTAAATCTCCTGTTTCAATTAAATCTATGAATTTTGTAAGCACAATCTCATTAAATTTGTTTAAATCCATTGGATCTTCTTTAGGATGATAAGGAATCCCTATTCCTCCTCCAAAATCAATAAATTCAAATTGAATTCCTAAAGATTCTACAACTTTCTCTATTATTGATAAAAATTTCTCGGTGGGCTTTTCAAAATCCATTGCATCTATTATACCAGACCCAATATGCTGGTGAATACCGAATCTTTTAAAACCTAACTCAATTGCTTTTGAATAGGCTTTTACTAATTGGGCCTCAAGAATTCCAAACTTAATTTCCCTACCTGCTGTTATTGTATGAGGATGATGCCCAGCTCCAAATTCCGGATTAAATCTAAATGATAAAATATCCTTCTCTTTTCCTTTTTTTTCATAAATTGACGCTAAGCGCATTAATTGACTGTAACTATCTAAATTAATCAAAATCCCGTTATCAATGGAGTATTCGAAATCGTAATTAGTAAACATATTTCCTGTATAAATTATACGATCTGGAGGAATCCCCGACTTTAAACATGTAAAAATCTCTCCCATGGAAGAGCAGTCAAAATTGGAACCTTCAGAAATTAGGATTTTTAACACTGACAAATTTGAGTTAGATTTCACAGCAAAGTAAATTTTATTCCGTTTGTATATTGAATCTAAGAATTTTTTTAATTTTTTATATCTATTTCGAATTAATTGTTCATTTATTATATAAATTGGAGTGCCAAATTTTTCAGCAAGCTCTATTGTGTTTAGATTAGCGAAGTGTAATACTCCTTGTCTAAATTCTAAATCTTTGTAAATTAACCAATCCTTATACTTCATACTATAATAACTCTCAAATCTCTATTTTTTCTAGGATCCCTTCAAACACTTTTACTATTGGTCCCTTCATAAATACTCTTCTCCCCGTATATGTTATTATAAGATCTCCTCCATCGTTATGAATTTTAATTGGTGATTTTTCTTTAAATATGCCCAATATCACACCTGCTACGACCGAAGCACAAGCTCCTGTTCCACATGAATTAGTAATGCCCACCCCCCTTTCAAATACTCTTACTATTGCTTCCTCATCTGAAATAACTGTAACAAATTCCACGTTAACCTGATTTGGAAAAATCTCATGAGATTCTATTGTAGCCCCATACATATTTAATTTATCATCATTAATCTGATTTTTAATAAAAATAACTGCATGCGGATTTCCCATTGAAACTGCCGTGAAATTAAAAATCTTGTCTAATATTACTAAAGATTCATTAACACAGCGATCTACAGGACTATCTAAAATAACGGGAACCTGTTCACATTTCAAAATTGGTGGTCCCATATCGATTTCTACGGATTTTACAATCTCATCAACTATATTTAATTTAGAAACCATGATTCCCTTAAGTGTTTCAATCTTTATCTCTTCTTTTTTAACAATATTGTTTTCATACACATATTTTGAAAAACATCTGATTCCATTTCCACACATTTCTGCTTCTAAACCATCATTGTTAAATATTCTCATTCCAATGTCGCCCTTCTCAGAAGCACATACATAAATCAATCCGTCAGCACCTATAGAAAAATGAAATTCACACAGTTTAATAGCTAGTTTTGATTTTTTTTCTTCTGGAATTGACCATTTAATATCATTAATTATTATATAATCATTTCCTAAGCCATGATATTTTCCAAAATCTAAATTCTCAAAAAAGAACTCATCCATATATGTATCTTATGACCACTTTTATTAAATTCTTTTAATTCTCCTAATTTTATCATGTGGAAGGTAGTAAGTTTATAATTCTACTACAAAAAGAGCATGATTAAATTTAATTACAATTCGCTTCAATTTCAATGTTTAAGCTGATTTTTAACGAATATGTTTATAGAATTTACTAAAAAAAATGACAAATTTTAAAATGAAATTTATCATATCTATTTTAAAATAGATCAAATTTTATTCTGGATATGAAATTCAAAAAGATCACCCTTCTAGGAGTATTAGTATTCCTTTTATTTCCGATAATTAATGCTACAGCGTTTTCATACATTGATTATATAAAAGATGGAAATTATGTATTCTTTCTTCTTGATTTGGACAAAGATATTAATGTAGAATTCAATATAACGCATGAGGGGGATGGTAATTTTACTCTATTTCTGTTTAATGAGCGACCCACTGAATCGAATGTCAAGGAGGATAAGTCTTTAAATAATGAAATTTTCAGCAATCCCTCAACTGTTAAATATAGCCTTGATGATGATCCATATATTAATTATACAGCTCCTGGTCCAAACCCAAAAATCTACTATATTGAAATTATTCTTGTCGACGGTGGTCCAGATACTTTTACTTTAACAAGTACTATAACTAATGGAACCCATACATTACATAAGGATTTAACAAGATATTATCTGCCAATTATTCCGGGTTTTCAAATTGAATTCCTTTTGGTTACACTAACTATCTCAGTAGGATTAATTCTTATTTTATACAAAAGGAGAAGGAAAAATTAAGACAATATTTTTAATTTACCTTAATATATTTTCTTTTAAGTGATTTTTATAAGTTATTATAAGCCATTAAATCACTTTATACTCAAATTCTAAAGTTAAAAATTCTAAAGGAAAAATAATGTATGAAAAAAAACCATGGTTGGAGTTCTATGACGACCATGTTCCTGAAATTATTGATTATCCCCGGACTACAATGTATAAAGCGGTAGTAAAAACTGCAGAAAAGTATCCGAATTCTATAGCCTATGATTTTATGAGTCAAAAATCTACGTATAAAGAGATGATTGAACAAATTGATCAATGCGCCAGAGCTTTAGCTAATTTAGGACTGAAAAACGGGGATCGAATGACAATATCTATGCCAACTTCACCCCAAGGTGTTATTTGTCTTTATGCCGTAAATAAGATTGGAGCTATTGCTAGCATGATTCATCCACTAAGTCCTCCTAAACAAATAGAATTCTTTTTAAATCTTAGTGAAAGTACTTTTGCTCTTACAATTGATAAAGTTTATCCTAATTTCAAGCAAATCTTAGGGAACACAAATCTTAAAGCATTAATTCTAACTCAGTTCAGTCAAGATGTAGTTGATGTAGCCGATACTAAGCAAATATTCTGGTGGAAAGATATTATGGCAAAATCGTATCCAGAAATACCTGAATTTGAAATGGATCCCGATGAAATGGCAGTTATTTTATATTCAGGAGGAACTACAGGTGTACCTAAGAGAATCATGCTTTCAAATTACAATTTTATAACAGAAGGAACACAAGTTGCCAGGTGGATGGATTTGTCAGATAAGGATTCTTCACTCGCAATATTACCGATTTTTCACGGGTTTGGATTAGGAGTTTGTGTTAATGCAATATTCATGGGAGGTGGCAAAAGTATCCTAGTTCCATCATTTACTCCGGATCAAGTTGCTGATTTAATTAAAAGTAAAAAGCCTACCTTAATTTTTGGGGTGCCTACCCTATATGAAGCGCTTAATAGAAATGAAAAGTTTCAGAAAACCGACTTAAGCTTTTTAAAAGCAGCATTTTGTGGAGCTGATACATTACCCCGTACTACTAAGGAGAAATTTGAAGAAATATGCAAGAATAATGGTTCTGACGTCCAACTTCGTGAGGGGTACGGATTAACTGAGGCAGTTACAGGGATTTGTGCAATGCCTCTTGGTGAATATAGGGAAGGGAGCATCGGCATTCCAATGTCAGATATGATGATGAAAGTAGTAGAAATGGGGACTAATATTGAAGCTTCAATTGGTAAAGAGGGTGAGCTGTGTGTTCATGGTCCCGCTGTCATGTTGGGGTACTTAAATAAACCAGAAGAAACAGCAGAAACACTTAAAAAGCATGATGATGGAAAAATTTGGTTACATACGGGGGACATTGCTACTATGGATGAGGATGGCTTTTTCTATTTCAAATTGAGGCTTAAAAGAATGATAAAATCTTCAGGTTTTAATGTTTATCCTGCACAAGTAGAAGATGTTCTCTATAAACACCCAGATGTTCTAGAAGCGTGTGTTATCGGTGTGTCTGATGAAAAACAAGGACAAATAGTTAAAGCATTTGTTGTTTTAAAGGATTCTAATAAGGAGAGCCAAGCATTAGCTAAAGATTTAATTAATTTTTGCCATGATAATTTATTAAAATGGAGTTGTCCAAGAGAGATTGAATTTAGTAAGGAATTACCCAAAACCCTTGTTGGAAAAATTAATTTCAAACAGCTTGAGGAACAAGAAAAAGCAAAATTAAAGTCAGCTGGAAAATATTATGGTAAATAAATTAGAAGGAAGTTTTCACTATAAAACTCTATCCACATCATCAAATATTTTTTCTCCTCCAATGCCTATGAAATCGATTTTTGCTGCATTGTTTGATTTGGTTACAACAAGTTTTTCTTACATTTGTTTATTAGAGACAATCTCATTTCTTAATCATGTTTTAATGAAGAAACTAACACATCAAATTTGACAAAAGTTAATAAAACCAGAGATCCTTTTAGATAATAATATTTATTAAATTCTATTTAATAAACCAACCAAACCGAAATCTTCAAAAATTCGAGGAGTATGATGAATTTTGGCATCGATAAATAAAGACAATTATAATCCCGAAGAAAATTTACTAGCCACACTTAATGATTTAGATATTGGATTTGTAAAAGTTAGTAACGATGGCACTATATTAAACCACAATCTTACTTTTAACAAGATTTTTAGTTATAATCGGGAAGAAAATTTAATTGGCACTAAGATTTTAGATTATTGGCTAAATTTTGAGGAGAGAAATAAATTTAGAGAGATTCTTTTCAAAAATGGCATCGTTAAGAAATATATAGCTCCAGTTAAAAAAGTGGATGGAAAAGAGATCTTTTTGGAACTGAATTTCAAATTAATTAAGAATTCTAATGGAGAAATCATTTCTACTGAAGGGACTTTTGTTGAACTGACCGAGCGAATAAGAATTGAACAAGAATTAAAAGAATCCGAAGAAAGATACAAAACTATATTAAATGGTATTGTTAACGGTGTGTGGGTATCCGATAAGGACGATACTATAAATTATACAAATAAAGGCATGGGAATTATTGCTGGTATGCCCTCCGAGCAAATGATTAATCTTAAAGTATTAACTGATTTTCCTGAGAGTACACTGCATTATTTTAGACCTTATTATCTTAAAGCTAAAAATACATTGAAATCTGTTTTTTACAATTCAGTACCTGTTGAAACACCAGCCGGACGACAAAGTTTTCAATCTGGATGGTTAATTCCAATCGAAAAAGAGGGAAAATATGATGGGATAATATGTACAGTTGAGGATGTCACCGAGCGCAAGAAGGCGGAACAAAAATTAAAGGAATCAGAGAAAAAACTGAGTAAATTTAATTTAGAATTAGAACAGAAAATTGAGGAAAGGACTAAGGAATTAAAAGAGTCAGAGGAAATATATCATAGCCTTTCTGATCAATATAAAATGTTACTTGAATCCATTACTGATGGAGTGTTCGTTTTAGATAAAAATTGGGATTATGTAATGATTAATAAAACCGCAACTGAAATGGTTCAAATGTCTGTAGATCAAATGATTGGAAACAAATTAACCGTTTTATTTCCGGGTTTCGAACAAACTCAATTCTTTAAAATTTATAGTGATGTTATGAATAAAAGAAAGACAAAACGTGTTGTGGGCGATCTTATCCATCCAGATGGACGTAAAGGATATTATGAAGTCAGTGTTTATCCAGTAACCGAGGGGATTTTATGTATTACAAGAGATATTACCGAAAAAATAATATCAGAACAAAAATTAAAGGAATCCAAAGAAATTTTGAGGTCAACCCTTGAATCTACTGCAGACGGTATTCTTGTTGTTGATGAAAAAGGCCAAATTTCTCACACTAATTCTAAATTTGCGGACATGTGGCGTATTCCACAAGATTTAATCGATAAAGGGGATGATCAAAAATTATTGGATTATGTACTAAGTCAACTAAAAGACCCAGAAGCTTTTATTTCAAAAGTAGAACAACTCTACAGATCTACAAGCGAAAGTTTTGATACTCTCTATTTTAAAGATGGAAGAATTTTTGAACGATTCTCTAGTCCATTAGTTATAGATGCAGAAATTAAAGGACGAGTGTGGAGTTTTAGAGATATCACTGAGGCCAAAAAATCGGAAGAAGCTCTAAAGGATAGTGAACGACGATTAAAAGAAGCTCAAGCTTTAGGAAAAATCGGTTATTGGGAGTTTGATATTATCAGCCAACAGATAACATGGTCTGATCAAGTATACGAAATATATAATCGTGATCCTTCTTTGGGACCCCCTTCCGTAGAAGAAGAAGCAACTTACTACACTCCCGATACCAGTGAAAGATTACAAGAATATACACTCCGTGCACTCGAATTTGGGGAAGAATTCGATTATGATTTCGAGGCAAATTTACCTAATGGAATGAATGTTCAGTTAGCAGCATTAATGCGCTCTATCAAGAATAGAAAGGGACAAGTTGTTAAATTAGTCGGAACAGTTCAGGACATAACTGAGCGCAAGATAGCGGAACATGATTTAAAAGAATCCGAAAAGAAACTTAAAATAATATTCGAAAATGCAAATGATGCTATTTCTATTCATGATCTTAATGGTAATTTTTATACGGTTAATAAAACATACTGCGAGCGATTAGGATATACAAGAGAAGAATTATTGAAATTAACCCCCAGGGATTTAAATACTCCTGAATATGCTGATTTGGTATCAAGTCGAATTTTAGAAGTGAGAGAAAAAGGATTTAGTATTTTCGAAGCAGAACATAAGACAAAGGATGGTAGGGTTATACCCGTCGAAATAAGTTCTAGGAGTATTCAATATGATGATAAACCCTCTATCCTTAGTATCGTTCGTGATATCACCGAGCGTAAGAAGGCAGAAGATGAATTAAATTTATTTAAATCTATTATTGATGCTTCAAATGAAGCGATAGCTATAAGTGATCTCGAAGGAAATTTAATTTATATCAATCCGGCACATGAAAGCCTTTTTGGACGCTCATTGGAGGAGGCTCAAAAGCTTAATTATCGAGATTTTTACCCGCCAGAGTCTGTTGAAGTACTCAATAATATTGTTGCTCCTACCGTATCCAAAGGTGAAAGCTGGGAAGGTGTATTGGATGTATATGGTGTTGATGGTAGATTTTTTCCCTTATGGGAGCGTGCTGATTCTGTGCGTGATGAAGAGGGAAATATGTTATATGGATTTGGTCTTATGCATGATATCACTGAGCGCAAGGAAAAAGAGAAAGAAATCTTTGATTTAGCTAGGTTTCCATCCGAGAATCCTTATCCCATTTTAAGAGTGAATAGGAATGGGATTATGTACATAAATGATGCAGGTCAAAAATTATTAAACGTAGTAGATTCTGATCAAATTCCAGAGATCTTTCAAGAAAGTGTGAAAAATTCATTTGAAAGCAATCAAATTTCTGAATCTGAAGTTGAGATAGATAATAGAGTCTACTCCTTTGCTATTACCCCCATAAAGGATACTGATTACGTAAATATTTATGGTATGGATATTACTGAGAGAAAACAAGTCGAGGAAAATTTAAAAGAAGTAAATAAACTAAAATCTGAGTTTCTTAGAAGAGCTTCTCATGAATTGAAAACACCCCTCATTTCAATTAAAGGATTCTCTGATCTTATCTTAACAATGCACAGAGAAGAATTAAATCCAGACATATTATCAAAATTAGGAGAAATTAATCAAGGTTGTGAACGATTGCAGAATATAATTAACGATCTTATACATACTTCCAGATTAGAATCATCAGAACTTAAACCAAAATTTGAACGAGAAGATTTAACGTTTCTTATTAATTACTGTGTCGATGAATTAAGTGCTATAGCAACAAAAAGGGAACATTCAATCAATATAGAACTTCCTAACTCATTAATAGCTAGATTTGAAAAAGAAGAAATCCATGATGTTATAACTAATTTACTCTCAAATGCAATAAAATATACTCCACCAAAAGGATGGATTGATATAAAAACAGAAACTTTGGATGATTTTATCGTTGTATCAATAAAAGATAATGGAGTTGGTTTCACAGAAGAACAGAAAGATAGAATCTTTCAACAATTTGGAAAGATTGAACGTTATGGTCAAGGGATTGATTTAGGAATTGATGGCAGTGGGTTAGGCTTATACATCTCTAAAAAAATCGTAGAATCTCATGGAGGGAAAATTTGGATGGAATCAGAGGGGAAAAATAAGGGAAGTACTTTTTACTTCAGTCTTCCTAAATGAAAATATAAATTATCAATTTTAATTTTTAAAGCCTTTTTTAATCATTTTTCTCATTCTCCGTATTTATTTAGATTTGAAGATTATCATAATCCTACATGAAATGACGGAATCCGTCGTACCCTCCTTTTAAATAAAACTTAAATTCAATTTTACAATTGTCTATCTATTGATTTCAAAAAAAAATAAAAAAAAGTGATGAAAAATTTCCTTCGAAGAAATAAGTAAAAAATTAGCGGAATTCATGAGGGATACTGAAGAAGTAGAATTCACTGATGTAGATTTATTTGCGGAATATCTTGAATTTCAAATGTTGCCAAGCATCGTACAGGCCGCCGTTCAAGCAGTTTTACCTGGAGTTCCAGGGAAAGCTGTATGGACACCTGCTAAATTTTCTCTTGATATAGATTATCCCGGGAAAATTGAGACTGTTGAATTCATTCGCTCAAATGGTAAAAAAACTGTAATTGGCGGAGAAGTTGTACCTCCGTTTTACAACTTTTTAGGACTTGATAAAAGGAATCCTAATCCTCCTCTGGTAACCTATGATGTATTCGATATGGGTGCTAAAATGATGCTTCCAAAACCAATAAAACAAGAATATAGCGAAGTTTTAGGTGATCCCGCTGAATGGGCAAAACTGGCTGTTAATAAATTTGGAGCGGAGTGCATTACTTTTCATTCACTCGAAATAGATCCAGCAATGGGAGACGCGCCAGTTTCGCAATCTCTAAAATTTTTGGAAGATATTCTACAAGCCGTCGATGTTCCTATCATAATTGGATGTTCCGGGAATAAGAAAAAGGATGTTGAGCTATTTGAAGTTACTGCCGCGGCCACTGAAAGTGAAGTGTTAATGTTATCTGCTGCTGATAAAGCTACGTGGGAAGAAGTTATCCCTCTTGCTGTGAAATATGACCACAATTGTTTGCTATGGACTAGCTTAGATATGAACAATCAAATTAAAATGAATAAAGACGCACTTGAACTGGGACTCCCCCCTAACAGGATCGTGATGGATCCAACCTGCGCAACAGCTTAAATTACATAAAATTCTTATGTAGCTGCGATTTTAGGATACGGGATGGAGTATAGCTTCAGTATTTACCAGAGAATGCGAGTGGCTGGTTTGTTAGGTGAAACTGATTTAGCTTACCCAATTAGCGGTGGAACTACGAACGCATGGGGTGCGAGGGAAGCCTGGATGAGTGAAAAAACTGCTCCTCAATGGGGGGCACGTCAATATCGAGGACCAATTTGGGAGGTCTTAAATGCGTTAGCCTTATGCACAGTAGGGCTTGATTTGTGTATGATGTTTCATCCACGATCGGCTTCCGCCATCAAGGGCATTACAAAACAGTTTTTCGCAGAGATCCCGAAACATTTAGAGGATAAGGGTTATTACGAATGGGTATCGGCAAATCTAAAACGTTAAAAAAAATTTTGATTGGGTATCAGCCAATTTAAAGCGTTAAACAATTTTTTATTTATTTATTTCCTATACGAAAATACTGGCTTAATTCCTAATAGGGATAAGGGATTAAACCCGACATTATGTCCATTAAAGCATCAACCATTACTGCGTATCCAAAAATGAAGTATAAAAGTGTACCTACTATATAAACAACTATAGCTGTAATTGATTTCCATTTATGTTCTGTTTCATTATATCCAAGAACACCTAATATTAACCCTAATAGTCCAGTACCACTTACTACGAATGTGCCAAGAATAACTATTTTTGGTATTATTCCTTGGCTAGTTAAAATTG
>LAZR01002477.1_pt1 | contig 10714 bp, 10 predicted proteins | sample 329461 | NCBI WGS metagenome assembly LAZR01 (sample SAMN03002196, study PRJNA259156) | marine sediment metagenome | biome: sea floor; feature: Hydrothermal impacted sediments; material: marine sediment; isolation source: Loki non-amplified sample from Loki's castle hydrothermal vent sediment ...
CGACCCCATCTCTTCTTCCTCTTCCGCAAGGACCGCGTCCAACGTCACGATCGGCCAGAGGTCCCAATGGCTCCCCGGGCTGGCGTTCAAGACCTCGACGCCGAGGTCGATAAGCGGCTGGACCGTGGTCGCCAAGTCGACCAGCTGCTCGTCCCAGCAGCCCGGCTTCGGCGCCTGCTTGTGCGGTGCGTGGTGATGGGCCCGGCCCTCGGAGTCGCGCCCCCCGTCGGCGCCCAGCAGCACGATCCGCTTGGCGCCCAAGAGGACGGCCAGGTTGATCGCGGCCTGCAGCGAGGTGCGCCGGACGCTGAGCGCGCGCGGGTCTGTGCTGATCGCGACCCCGCCGGCTTTGCCCGGAATCGGCGGGGCGACCTGGCGCAGGTGCAGCAGCCCGTCCCAGTCGATCGCGTCCGTGACCGTGACCACGCGCCCGCGCCACGCCTTCTCCAGCGCCGCCCGGTGCTCGTAGAGCCAGGGCCGGTCCGCCGAGCACAGGTAGTCGGCGAAGGGGTGGGCGATGTAGCTGGAATTGACGGCGATCACGCGCCGACCCGCCAGGCGCTGAGCCCCTTGGCCCGCGAGCGACGGCCCGCCGCCCAAAATGAACACGGTCTCGCCCGGCCACGCCGGCGGGACCGACCACTCGGTTGCCATGGTGCCTTCGGGTCAAATGCCGAAGGGGCCCCGGCGGGGCCCCTCGGCATCGGTCACCGTGATCGCTAGGCCGATCAGGTACGCTTGCCCGGGACCAGGGACTGCGGCCGCGTGCAGAGATTGAGCGTGTTCATCTGCACTTCGAGCTCGACGCCCTTGTCGTTCGGCATCGGGAACTGCTTGGCCGTGAGCCGGCGGCCGAGCGTGTTCACCGTCTCGACGTAATCCGCCGGCGCGAAGTAGGTCCGAAACAAGTTGGGCACGCCGACCGGGAAGATGTGCGCCTTGTCGGTGTCGACGAAGTCCGTCGTGCCGACCTTGCCGCGATAGTTCTGCCAGACGATCCCGCCGAACTCGAAGGACCCGAACGACTGCCCGCCGTCGACGTAGCCGGTCCGCAGCTCCTTGGCCTCTGTTTGACGCAGGAACGTCTCGCGCACCTCCGTGTTCGCGATCAAGTCGTCGTAGAAATTGTCGCCGGTGAAGGCGTGAACGCCGGTGAACGGTACGCCCTCGAGGATGCCCGCGATCTGCCGGATGACTTTGCCGCAGGCCCTGCGCAGCGCGCCCGCGGCGGGACTCGCGTTGTCCAGATCGAAGTTGATCTCGGTTTCCTGGGTCACGCCGAACAGCTCGAACAGGTTCAGCGTCGTATTGTCGGCGTAGGTGACGATCCCCTTGACTGCGCCGATGCGCGAGAACTCCTGGGTCGCCTCGAGCGACTGCGAGTGGACCGCGACACGCTCCGAGACCTGGCCCATGACCGACTCGAGCGCGGTTTCGGACCCCCATTGGCGCACGCCCTGGACCTCCTCGGCCATGATCGCGTCGTCGATCTCGAAATGCGGGACCACCACGCTGCGTAAGTTCCGCTTGCGCTTGTCGATCGTCGTACCCGGGCCGCCGCGCGGGGTGGGCGCGACCAGGACCAGGATGCCATCGCGCTCCTCGAGCGCGATAGAGGTCGCCGGAACGCCGCTCTCCACGAACAAGTTCATGCTCCCGATCAGGCCGGGAACGAACTTGAGCTTGTTGATTGCGTCCGTCAGTGGGACGAGGCTGAAGGCGTCGTCCGTGAAGATGTCGAGCATGATTCCTTACTCCGTTTCTCGCCGGCCGACGCCGGGGGACACTTGGCGCGCGGTGTCGAGCTAGCGCGCGATGATGAAGAGCTTGGCGAGGCTGGCGTTGACCGCCGCCTTCTCCCCGCCGGCCGTCGATTCGGCCGGATAGGTCAGGAGGTTGTTGTTGACCTCCGCGAGGCGCGCGATGTACGCGGCCGCGACATCCGCGTCCGCTCCGGTGGCGCTCGCGTCGATCGCGTCGATCACGATGCCGGCAACCTCGGTCTGAACGTCGCCGGCGGACGTCAGGTTGCCGTCGGCGGCGATCAGCTTGCCGGCGCCGTCCTTCTGGACGACCTCGCCGACCTTGAGCTTCTGCCCCTTGAGGACGGTGCCGTTGTCGCGCGAGATACCGCCCGGTCCCTCGGACAGGATGAATTCCGCCGTGTGGCGGGCTTCGGTTTTAACGAGCATGATGGTTCCTCCGATTCAAGCCCCGCGCGATCTCGCGCGGGGCTTGGATTACGCAAAAGGGGTCGGGTTACGCCGGGGTCCCGGGTGAGAAACGCGCGTTGGTGCGCGCCACGGCCTTGTCCCACAGCGCCGCCGTGGTGCGACCCGAATCCGGGCCGGTGTGCCCGGCGATCTCGGCGGCCGAGGAGGCGCTGGCGCGCTGCCCGAGCAGCGTCTTGCGCACGTCGGCGACGGAGACGTTCTTGGCGATGAACTCGGCCGCCAGTTCCGCCTTGCCGGCAAGCGTGCAGAGGTCGGCCACCTCGCGGGCGTAGCCGCGCAATTCGCGCGCCGCCTTGCGCTCCGCCTTGGCGGCCAGACGCCGGGCGTCTTTCTTGGAGAACGGCTCGTCCTCGTCGTCGTCGTCCTCGTCGTCCTCGTCCTCGTCTTCCTCCTGCGCCTTCGCAGCCTCGGCTTCGGCGGCCTCGGCTTCGGCGGCGGCCTTCATCTCGTCTTCGTCTTCCTCGGCCTTGGCGTCGTCATCGTCGGCCCGCTTGCCGCGCAGGCCGATCCCTGCGAGTGGGTTTCGCATCGTGCTTCCTTTCGTTTTCGGGTTCAGCCCGTGGGGAGCAGGGCCACAGTCTCCGCGCGCGCCAGGCGCGCCGCGAATTCGTCGATAACTTCGTCCTCGGAGGCGACCGCATCGATCAGCCCGGCGGTCTCGCCCGCCGCGCCCATGAAGACGCGGGCCTCGGTATCAAGCACCGCGGCCGCGGTCATCCCGCGGTTGCGCGCTACCTTGCCCGCGAACAGGTTGCGGATCTCGTCGACTTCGGCTTGGAATCCCGCCTCCACGCCCTCGGGCAAGGGCTCGAAGGGGTGGCCGTCGACCTTGTGGGCGCCGGCATGGATCAACGTCACCGTCAGCCCCTCGATGTCGAGGGCGCGGGACATATCGACGTGCACCATGACGACGCCGATCGAGCCGGTGTCGGCGGTCGGCGGCGCGATCACCACGTTCGCAGCGGACGCCAGCCAGTAGGCGGCGCTGGTCGCCATCTCGTTGACCAGGGCCCAGATCGGTTTCGCCTCGCGCGCCAGGAAGATCGCCTCGGCGGCGCCGTCGGCGCCGAAGACCTCGCCGCCCGGGGAATCGAAGTCGAGCAGGGTGCCCTTCACCGCCGGGTCTTCGGCGGCGGCGAGCACCTTGAGCTTGATCGCGTTGTAGCCGGTCATGCCCGAGTGCGGGTTCAGGTGGCCGAAGCGGTGCACCAATTCGCCTTCGATGGGAATGTGCGCGATGCCCGTCGACTCGTCGAAAGCGAACAGTCGGCCGCCTCGCTCGCTGCCATCGCACTCGTGGTCGTCAAACGCAGCCGCCGGCGGCGAGAGCGGCGCGGCAAGGTCGAGCGCCACGCCGGATGCGTCCAGGACCCGCGCGATGCCGAGGCGCGGCGCGATCGCGCCGAGCACGGCCAACGCGCCGCGTTCGCTGATAAGATGCGGCTTGCCAAGCAGGCGCCGCGACCAGAACGGAAGGTGGGTCATTCTTCCTCACCTTCCTTTTCCTCGGGCGCGTCTTCCGGCGGGTTGAGGACGGCGGCTTCCTCGGTCGGATCGGGCAGCGCCGAGCCCGCAGGCTTGGCTTGGGTCGCGCCGGTCAGGCTGACCGCACTCGGATCGGAATCGAGCACCAGGCCGAGGCCGTCGCCGCGTTTCTTGTCCTCGGCAATCTCGCGGTCGATCTCCTCGATGTCGTCACCGCGCGCGGCGATGACCCGCGCCCGGCTGGTCATGCCGGCGCGGATCTCGCGGACCGCGGCTTTCTGTTCCTTCTCCGGGTCGACCCATTGCCAGCCCTGGCCGATCCACTGGACCCGCTGATAGGCGCCGCGGTCGGCCAGGAAGTCGCTGGCGTCGATGACGCCCGCGAGCGCCGCCTGTTCGAGCCAGAGCCGCCAGACCGGGCGGTTGAGTTGGCGGACCGGCGTGGCCTGCTGGAACTGCTCGATACCGCGGCGGAATTCCAGGAGGCCGGCGCGGATCGAGGAGAAGTTGACGTCCGAGAGATCGCCGGTCGCCTGTTCGTAGGTGACCCCGGCGCCGGCGGCGGCCGCGCGCAAGTTCCACTTCATGAAGGGATCGTAGGTCGTGCCGACTTCCGCCGGGGCGGCGAACGTGATCTCGGACCCGGCGGGCAGTATCGACATCAAGCCGGGCTCAAACGCCGGAGCCTCCCAGCCATCCTTGTCGGGCGCGCGCTCCACCAGCGGGACGTGGTCGACGTCCAGCCCCGGCGTGATGAAGCCGGCGAACAGCGCCGTCACTTTTTTGCGCACCAGCTCGGCGTCCTCATACTGGTCGAGGTCATGGAGACGCGCGAGCACGGCGGCGAGGCGCGGCGCGCCGCGCACCTGGCCCGGACGCTGGCGCTCGAAGACGTGCAGGATCTCGGCCGCCGGCACCCGCTCGAGCTCCAGGCCGCGCGGCCGTGCGCTGAGGAACTCGCCCGGGTGCTCCCGATACATATGGTACGCGACGCGGCGGCCCTGGGCGTCGAACTCGACGCCGGCGATGACGATGTTCCGTCCCGGAAGCAAGCGGTTCTCGAATAGCGGGACGTGGTCGGCCTCGATGACCTGAAGCTGTAGCGGCACCTCCGGCCCCTCACCCAGGCGGCGCGGGCGGAGCCGGACGAAGGTCTCGCCGGATTCGAAGAGCCCACGCACGACCAGCGCCTGTTGCGCGTAGAAATTGCCCACGCCTTCCGTGTCCGACTCATCGGTCCAGTCGAGCCAGGCCGCATGCAGGGTCTCGCGCACCGCCTCTCTGGGGTGTTTGGACTTCGGCTTGATGCCGGTCCCGATCGCGTTGGCGACGAAAGAACTGATGATCTGGCCGGCCCAGGGGTTCTTGCGGATCTGGTCGCGCGCGCGGTTGCGCAGCGTGGCGACGTGGCCGATCAGCGCCGTGTTGACGCCCGACGACGTGGCCAGCCAGCTGCTCTGCCGCCGGCTGGTGCCGGCGCCCGCGTCGTAGGCCGGAAGCGGCTTGGAGGCACTGGCGCCTGGTTGGAATCCGGGCTTGAACGTGACCCGCCCGATGTAGCAGTTGGGGTTCATCACCAGCCCTTGTTGAGTTGCGGATAGATGCCCTTGGTGGTCTCCGTGCCCTCGAGCTCGGCGATCTCTCGGGCCAGCGCTTCGAGCCGGCGCGCCATTTCCTCGGCGGTGCGGTAGGTCACCTGCTTGTCGCCCTCGCGCAACGACAGCACGCCCGAATCGAGCGCCGCCTGGAGATCGTCGCGACGGGTCTTGAGTTGGGCCAGAGTCGCCATGAGCTCCCCCCTCAGTTCATCCAGCGCGAGCGCGTGGAGGTGGCGGCGTCCGCCGGGTCGCGGCCGGGTTCGGGTGCGGGCGTCTTCTCGCCAGCCTTGGCGGCCGCGGCCACCGGCGTCGGTGCCCAGAGTTCGGCCAGGTCGCGCTGGACCTGGTCCGGCGGCGCGCCGCGCTCCTGCGCGATGCGGGCCCAGTCCTCACGGCTCAGGTTGTCGAGGCGCAGGTGCGCGGCCAGGGCCCGGGCGCCGACGAAGATGTCCAGCTGCTCGTTGGCCTGGCCCTTGATCTTGCGCCACTCGCGGCGCAGACCGCCCTTGACCTCGACCTGCACGATGTATTCAGCGGTCAGTTGCTTGAAGAATTCCAGGTCGCAGGCGTCCGGGTAGTGCAGGCAGCCGAGCGGCCAGTTGCCGTCCTCGTCCGGCCCCTCGATGGTCTTGCGCGCGGCGGCATAGAGCCAGGATTTCAGCGACCAGGTACCGGTCGGCCAGAGCATGACGCCGCGCGCGAGGCGCTTGCCGCGAAACGACACGCTCATGCGCTTGGGCGTGCCGATCGGCGGGTGCAGGTGGCCGCCGCGGCCGTCGAGCGCGTAGACCCGCTCGCGCTTGCGGCAGAACAGATAGACCATGTTGGAGAGATACCCGGCGTCGACCCCGAAGGCCTCGACCGGCCAGCGGCGGCCCTGCCAGTCCTCGTATTCGCGCGCCACCACCTTGTCGAGCCCGGCCCAGGTCTCGACTTGCGCCGGGTCGCCCAGGATCACGCCCTTGTCGACCAGCCAGGCGGTCATGCCGATGCCCCAGGCGTAGATGCCATATTCGATGCGGTTGATCTGGACGTCGGCCATGCCGGTCAGCACCAGGCCGCCGGGCGGTATCTTGCCGAGCGGATAGGGCTCGACGCGCGCCACCAGCTTCTCGAAGTCCGGCGCCTCGCCGCTCTCCTCGTATGGCTCGCCGAGGACTTGCTGCGTGAAGGTCTTTTCCTTGAAGGGGTCGCCCTTCGACTCGAGGCGCTCGGCGACGATCTCGTCCCAATCGGTAAAGGGACTGTACGCTTGCCAGATCGCAAAGCCCGGTTGCCGGCCGTTGCTGGCGCGCGCTCGATAGCGCTCGAGGTCTTTCGGCTCGATAACCGGGCCCGGCACGTCCGTCGCCTCGCCGTCCTCGTCATCGTCGACGTAAGTCTTCACCCATGCCCCGGCCGCGACCATGGCGCGCTTGTCGTGGTGCTCGATCACGCAGCCATTGGCGGCGCAGACGAAATGGGCGCCGAACGGCGGGCGCTTCTTCTTCCATTTGAGATTTTCAAACCGGAGAGTCTGGAACGTGCCGCACTGAGGGCAGGGAACATAATAGCGGCGCTGATCGGATCGCTCATATTTCGCCGAGATCCGACAGCTGCCCGTGAGGTCCGGCGTCGACGAATAATAGCGCTTCTGGCCGCGGAGCGACCACGCGGTCAAGCGCTTCTCGACTTGGGCCAGCGGATCCCCGCGGTTGCCGGCGTCCTGCGGCCAGCCCGAGATCTCCTCGGCGATAAGAACGCGCGCGGAGATCATCTGCAGCCCGACCGAACTATTCGCCCCGACCAGCTGGGCGAACCCGCCGGCGAACCGCTTGAAAGCCATGGTCGAGCCGGACTCGTCCCGGCTCCGTTGCGCGCGCACCTTGGAGCGTAGCGCCGGCGTCGTTTCGATCGTCGGCGTCAGTTTGACTCGGTCGTACTTGACCGCCTCGTCGATCGTCGGAAGCACGATGACGACGGGACAGGGCTGTCGATCGACCAAATAGCCGAACAGGTTGACTCCGATCTCGGTGCCGCCGATCTGGTGACTCTTCTTGAAGATTACGTCGCGACATGGATCCTTGAACGAGAGACACTCCATCGGCTCGACAGCGTAGGGAACAAGGTCGTTCTTCCACTCGCCGGGATAGGGTGATCCGCTTTCCGGCGACACGATCCGGCTGGCCTCGGCCCACTCGGCGACGCTCAGCACCGGCGGCGGGTCGATCGCCGGCGCGAAGACGCGGGCGAAGACGGCACCGCCGGCGACGATGCCGGCCCAAGCCTTAGACCTCGGCGAACGCAATGGCTTTATCCTGCGCCTCGTCCGACCGGGCGGACGCCCGAAGGGTGGCCGCCAGGCCGGCCAGGACGCGGCGGTGCTCGCCCTCAAGCAAGAGCGCGATCTCCCGCGGAGAGTCCATCGCAGCCAGACGGTCGGACAACTGCGAGCCGAGCTCGAGGAGCTCGCGCTGCAGGACGGTCCCGGCCTCGAAGATCGCGTCCTCGATCTCTTGGCGCACGACCAAGAGACCGCGTTTTTCGTCGAGATCGATCCGCGCCCGCTGGGCGAGCACCGTCTCGCGGACCGCTTTCGCCACCGCATAGCTCGGCGCCTCGGCTTCCTTTCTCGCCTTGTTCGTGACCGTTGCATCGCCGCCGCCGGCGGGTGCCAGATCCTCGCCGGCGGGCGCCGGCGCACTCTCACCCAACAGCCGTCCGCCGTGACTCCCCGAACGCGCCTGGTTGATGTTCGCCAACCGGTGTCGGCGCAGCGCCTCGGGGTCGACCTTCGGGCCGACCTCGTCGCCCTGGTTGAGCTCCGGGAAGTCTTTGAGGTAGCGACTGACCGTCGAGGGGTTGATATCCAGAGCGCGCGCAGCCGCTCGGACGCCCACGATCTCCGCAGCCGTGTCGGCGATCGGCGTCTCGATGCTCATGGCGACACAGCCTCGTCTGTTGACCCCCCCCGCTGTCTGCGTAAGGACCGCTTGACGCACTCGCGTCGGTTCCCGGGGCCAGGAAATATCCGGAGCGGGGCGGCCCGGCGTGTACGCCCGCCGCCGGGCTTTTTCCCGCCCCTCGGCGCCTCGAACTACGGCGCGTCCGGCGCCTTCAAACCATCAAAGATTAAAATCGAGCTCCTCGACGAAATCCCCGAGATCCATCCCCTCGAGCTCCGCGTTGAGCCCGCCGGCGGGCGCCGCCGGGCCCGCGTTGGCCGGACCCAATCCACCAAAGATGTTCTTGTGTTCCTGGGGTCGCATCTTGGCGGCCACGGCGAGCTCCGGACTTTGCCAAATCTCGTCGGCGATGCCGGCGAGCAGCGCGACGACGGCCGGGTCCCAGGTGCAATGAAGATACTCGAAACGCGGATTCTTGTTCAGATTCATGCTTGTGAGGATCGCGATCTCGGCATCGGCGCCCATGACCAGGCCCCATTTCGCATGTGTCCGCGTGACCCGGACCGCGCCGGGCCCGAAATTCCGGATCACCTCGTCGACCGCGTCGGCCCCGCCCTTGCGCGTCAGAAACGAATAGTCGATGAGCAGGCGAAACTGGCGAATCCTTCCCTGCGCACACCAACCGCCGAGGAACGCCGCATCGGCAGAGGCGGCCGTCCAGGTGGCCACCGTCAGCGTGGCCGGGCCGGTCAGGTCGAGCACCGCGTCGAGCAAGTCGACGAAAGAGAACTGCCCCTTGGTAAACCCGAAAACGTCGAGCCCGTTCTCGAGGCCGGCGATCGCATCGCGCGCCGCCGGCGTCGCCAGCTGGCGCGTGACCTTTTTCGGCCGGCGCTTGGTCGCGACCGCAGCCCTAGAGCTCAGGTCATTGAGCGATTTCTTGGATTCGGAGTTCGCCGGCTTCTGCGGTTTCAATCTCGGCCCGCCTTTCGATCGCCACTTCCTCGAAGGTCCGGCCGTCGCCCTCGAGCATCGCGGCCGCGGCGACGAAGTCCTGCCAGCGTTGCACGATGACATCGACATAGGCCGGATCGATCTCGAGCCCCAGGCACCGCCGGCCTTCCATTTCGGCCGCGATGATGGTGGTTCCGCTTCCCAGGAAAGGGTCGTAGACCTCGGCGCCCGGCGTCGAATTGTTGACGATGGGACGGCGCATGCACTCGACCGGCTTCTGAGTCCCATGGCCGGTCTCGGATTTCATGTGCTCGATAAACCAGACCGTCGACTGTTTATGCCCGCCATTCCAGGCGCCGGTCTCGCCCTTCTTAACGGCGTAGGCCGAGAGCTCATGCTCCTGCGAAAAACGCCAGCGGTCCTCTTGGTCGGGCTTTTGCGCATAGACCGCGGTCTCGTGCTGCCAGTTGTAGTGACCCCGCGAAATTACCGGCCGGGTCTTGATCCAAACGATCTGTGCCCGAGCCTCAAAGCCGCAAGCCCGGAGACTGTCAAACACCACTGGCGCAGCGAGACCACCATGCCAAACGTAGGCGACCGAGCCGGGGAACAGCGCCCATGCCTGTCGCCAATCCGCCCGATCATCATTGCTGACACTCCCGACGGCGGCATCCTCCGAGCTAATCCCCGCCTTCTTTCGCCAGCCTGGATCATACTCGACCCCATAGGGAGGATCGGTGACCATCAGGTGCGGCTTGGCCCGGCCGAGCAGCCGCGCGACATGCGCCGGCACCGTCGCATCGCCACAAAAGACACGATGACGCCCCAGCAGCCAGAGATCGCCAGGTCGAGCGACAGGAAACGCCGGCGGCCCGGGTGCCTCGTCGGCGGGCGTCTCACCCTCGCTCGCCTCTTGCGATGCCGTGAGCGCCAGGATCTCCTCGGCAGCGAACCCGGTCAAGTCGAGATCGAAGCCGAAGGCCTCCAGGTCCACGAGCTCGGCGGCAAGCATTTCCTCGTCCCAACCGGCATTAAGCGCGATCTTATTGTCGGCGAGAGCATAGGCGCGCCGTTGCGCCTCAGATAGGTGCCCCAGCTGAATGCACGGGATCTTCTCGATGCCCAGGAGAAGCGCCGCCAAAACGCGCCCGTGACCCGCAATAATTCCGCCGGCGCCATCGATCAGGACCGGATTCGTCCAGCCGAACTCCTGGATGGACGCCGCGATCTGCGCGACCTGGGCGTCGTCATGCGTCCGCGCATTCCGAGCATAGGGAACCAGCGTCGCGACGGAGTGATATTCGATGCGCAGCGCGCCGGTCATCCACCTGTGACCCCTCGAGGTTGGCGTCGGCAACCGGGAAAGCGCCCGGAACAATCCGGAACAATCCGGGAAGCGTTGCACAACGGTCGCCCGCAATAGGCGACGCAAGTTGGCGCGGCGATTCGATTACAGCCGGCCAGGTCCGAGGGCTCGGGCCGTCTAACCCCTGCGGCCTGGACAGGGACATTGCGCCAAGTGTTGCGCGAGGGTGTTGCGCCAGGGTGTTGCGTGTTG
>LAZR01002478.1_pt1 | contig 10714 bp, 9 predicted proteins | sample 329461 | NCBI WGS metagenome assembly LAZR01 (sample SAMN03002196, study PRJNA259156) | marine sediment metagenome | biome: sea floor; feature: Hydrothermal impacted sediments; material: marine sediment; isolation source: Loki non-amplified sample from Loki's castle hydrothermal vent sediment ...
AGAGATTCCCGTCACAACACTTGATGATGGCACGAACATTAAGGTAATAGCCGGCAGAGCAAGTGATGGCACTGAAGGTGTCATCACCAACCATTTTGTTGAACCTACCTACCTTCATGTCTTCTTACCAGCGGGGAAACAGTTTGTTCACAGCACGGAAGAAACAGATAATGCCTTTATTTACGCCGTGAAAGGGCAATTATCCATTGGTAAGAATCAGGCTCCGCTGAACCTAGGACAATTGAGTGTATTAGGCAAGGGAAGTGAAGTGCTGATCAAATCGGATAAAGAGCATGCAAGTGAGTTTTTATTGGTCTCTGCACAACCACTGAATGAGCCTATTGCTCGCGGTGGCCCATTTGTGATGACAACACGAGAACAGGTTGAACAAGCATTTGATGATTATAGACAAGGACGATTTGCATAATATATTGATTTATATTAAAAAAAGTCGCTAGTGTAGCTGGCGGCTTTTTTAAGTATTCGTTAAGCTCTCATCACTATGATGGCTGCAATTCCTGATTTTACTGGGTGCCGCCATGCAACGAACTATTCCGACTTATCTTCTCGTCCTACTGTTTTCAATATTATTGATGTTGACATACAACAACGGGCTGTGGACTGGCATTGTCGATGCCAATCAACTCATTACTAAACATAATTTATTATTTTTATCCTCTTGTGCGTTCTTCTTGACGGCATTGTTTAATATTTTGTTTAGTCTGGTGTCATTCAGGTTTGTATTAAAACCCGTCCTCATTTTTATTGTTATTGCTTCAGCCGCCGCGAGCTTCTTTATTGACAGCTATGGTGTGCATATCGACAGTTCAATGATGCAAAATGTGTTGGAGACCGATTCTTCTGAGGCACATGAACTATTTAATAGTGATTTTATTATCCATATGCTCTTGTGGGGATTGATTCCAGCCTTTTTGATAGCAAAAGTGCGGTTAGCCCATATTTCGTGGTCAAAGCAATTGATGCAAAGTGCGTTTTCCATCACCATGAGCATTTTGGTGATTGGCTTGGTGGCGGCTTTCTTTTATCAAGACTACGCCTCAACCTTTCGCAACCATCGTGATTTACGTTATCTAATTAATCCCACTAGCTATATTTATGCGGTGACAAAAATTGCTCGCGAGCAGTTTGCCGAAGCAGATAAACCTATCATTCCGATTTCACAAAACGCCGCTCTAGGAACGTTAGCCTCAGATAAAAGTAAGCGATCTGTCACCGTGATGGTGGTGGGGGAAACCGCACGTGCCGAATCATTTCACCTTAATGGTTATTCACGTGAAACCACGCCTGAGTTAGAAAAAACCAATAGTCTGTATTTCAGTGATGTGTCTTCTTGTGGAACAGCAACAGCGGCCTCAGTCCCTTGTATGTTTTCAAAGTATGCCCGTGATGATTATGACAATGAGAAAGGGCATGGTTATGAGAGTGTGTTAGATGCGATCAGTAAAGCAGGGGTTGAAGTGTCTTGGATAGACAATAACAGTGGTTGTAAAGGGACCTGTGATCGTGTCGAACACAGCAAAGTTTCTGCAGAACGCCGCCCAGATTTATGTGTGGATGATGAGTGTTATGACGAACTGTTACTGGAAAATCTCAAACAAAAGATTGCCTCAAGTGATGGAAATCAGCTAATCGTATTACATCAGAAGGGCAGTCATGGCCCAGCTTATTTCAAACGCGTGCCAACGGCATTCGAGAAATTCACGCCTGTATGTGAAACAGCTGAACTGCAAAAGTGCAGCCAAGAAGAAATTACTAATGCCTATGACAACACCATTCTTTATACCGATTATGTCTTAGCCAACATTATTCACTACTTGGATAGCATCTCAGAGCAAGGGGTTGATACGGCAATGTTATATGTCTCTGATCACGGTGAATCCTTAGGTGAGCACAATATGTATTTGCATGGCACACCCTATTTTGTTGCCCCAAGTCAGCAAACTCATGTGCCTATGGTGATGTGGCTTTCAACCGGTTTTCAAGCGGATCATCATCAAAATATGTCTTGTCTGAAGCAAGCCACAAAAGCGCCTTTCAGTCATGACAATATATTTCACTCTTTACTGGGCATGACGAATGTGCAATTGCCGGGCATATATGATGCGTCTCTGGATATGATGACTCAGTGTCAACAGAGCTAATCCTATGCGAAAACACCTGGTTCAACTCTGGTTGGTGTACGCCGGAATCATTAGCTTATTTGCCGCACTGGAAATAGATTATCACCTAGCTTCACTCTGGTATCAGCTGGAAGGGGGAAGTTGGTCTCTAAAACGCTATTGGTTGACCCAAGCGTGGTTGCACGATGGTGGACATGATGTCGTTGTGGCTTTTTACATCAGTATTTTGTTGGTTTATATACTGAGTTTGCGAGTAGGTCGTTTAACACCCTTCAGATCTTACTTATCGTATTTAAGTTTGAGTATTCCAGCCTCCACCTTGACCGTGAGTGCCATTAAACGGCTCAGCTATGTGGATTGCCCTTGGTCGGTGAATGACTTTGGTGGGGAGAGACCTTATCAATTTTGGCTGGAGAGTCTTTGGTCACCGCTGGCGGATGCTGATCATTGTTTTCCCGCCGGTCATGCCAGTTCTGCATATATGTTATTTGGTTTGTATTTCGTCACTAAGAGCCTATGGCCCAAATACGCAGTAAAGGTCTTCTTCTCGGTCATTTTACTCGGCCTAGCATTTGGCATTGCTCAGCAATTACGTGGTGCCCACTTCTTGAGCCATGACATAACCACCGCGTGGGTATGTTGGACGGTCTCATATGTTATTTGGCAGTACTGGCAACGTCATTTTCTAACCAAGTCTCAAACGATTTAATGACCACACAATCCACTCATTAAGGAAACGTCATGTCAGATGAACTGCGGCAATCTCTTATCAAAGTGCCTCAAATTACCTTTGGGTTTTGGTTAATAAAAATTTTGGCAACCACCCTGGGTGAGACGGGTGGTGATGCGGTATCCATGTCATTGAACTTAGGGTATCTAGTCAGCACAAGCATCTTTTTATGCTTATTTATTGCCGCGGTCATAATGCAAATTAAGGCTACACGTTTTCACCCAACTTTATATTGGGTCACGATTATTGCGTCAACTACCGTTGGCACCACCTTAGCTGATTTTGCAGACCGATCATTAGGTATCGATTACTTGGGTGGCACCATACTTTTAGCTTCACTATTAGTAGCTTCTCTGTGTATTTGGTATCAATCGCTTGGCTCCATCAGCGTGTCTAGTATTTGTCATCCGAAAGCAGAAGCCTTTTACTGGCTGACTATTATGTTGTCACAAACACTCGGTACCGCATTGGGAGATTGGACGGCTGATTCGGCAGGCTTAGGTTATGTAGGTGCTGCTATTATCTTTAGTGTTGCTCTTTGCTCCGTGAGTGCTCTCTACTTTTGGACGTCAGTATCCAGAACCATCTTATTCTGGTCGGCGTTTGTTTTAACCCGACCATTGGGGGCTGTTGTTGGTGACTATTTGGATAAACCAATTATTGACGGTGGCTTGGCGTTGAGTCGCTTCTCTGCATCATTTGTTTTAGTTATCGCTATCGGCTTGCTGATTATTGTGCTTCCACAACGAGCAGCCTTAAAGCGTCATTAAACTTATATACAGCGTTACAGACTAGTTTGATATGTCCATGCGATGACACGTGTCTGTTTATTCCCTTGTTGCATGGGTATTTCATGAATTGCGTGAGCGCCAGCTTTACGTATTTGCTTTAGGGCCGGTTTTACATTTTCAGCTTTTGATATCAGGGTGGTAAACCATCGACACTGATGTGAAAAAAGCTGACTTTCCTTAATCATTTTCTTGATAAATAAAGCCTCTCCACCCTTGCACCATAATTCAGCGTCAACACCACCAAAATTCAGGCGAGAAGGATTTGGTTGGCTTACAGTATCGGGTTTACTTTTACTGAGCTTGTTTATTTTTTGTTGATGGCTTTTCAACGCTGACTCAGCAGAGTCATGAAAGGGTGGGTTACACACACTGATATCAAACAGCTCATCTGCTTGAATAGTACCTTCAAAGATATGATGCTTATTTGGCTGTTTTCTTAACGTTATCTGGTTTGCGAGCTTAGAATTTTTTTTCAGAAAGCGTGACAGATGGTCAATAGCATCCTGACTAATATCTGAACCGACACATTGCCATCCATACAAAGCGCTGGCCAGCAATGAATAAATACCATTGCTACCAATGCCAATATCAAGCATCCGAATGGGTAGGGCTTGCTGGGCATTATTCTCTTCAGGTGCTGGGATATTCAGTAACTCTGCTACATAGTGAATATAATCCACACGTCCCGGAATCGGTGGGCACAAGGCACCCTCAGGTAATGACCAATGCTGAATGCCGTAATACTGTTTCAAAAGCCCCTTATTGAGGGCAAAAACAGCCTCTGGATCAGCATAATCAATGGACAGCTGACCATGTGGTGTCTTTTTAATAAAGCCTGCGAGACTGGGTTCTGCTTTCGTGAGTAAGGAAAAATCATAACCATAACGGTGAATATTCCGAGGATGTAAGGCTTTGGCGTTGGCTGAATAAGCTGTCACGTTGTTACTGTTCTTTATAAGTGTAAGCACGACAGAGCAGTATACCTTGTCATGAAAGCAATGAGGGTATGGGAATGTTCAGATGGGTGTATACAAAAACTAGCCTTGCAATGGGCCGACTGATAATCTGAAAATTATTAATATGGCTAGAGACCACTATGGCAGATGATTCAAGCAAACAATTAACGGTAAGGCAAAAATGGTTTGAAAAAATCAATGAGCTCTACAATGGCTCATCCCAACAGGCCAGAAATTTCCGTTGGGGATTGTTAGCATTCGACATGCTTACTATTAGCTATTTTATTGTTGCGTCATTTTTTCATCATATTGATGATATGCACATCATTGAAGAGATGATTGGGATTCTCTATCTGCTGGAGTTGATGGCGCGTCTTTCTATCAGTCAATCTCGCTGGCGAGAGATTCTTCATCCCACAGGGCTTGCTGACATCATCGTGATTTGTTCTCTGTTATTGCCCACACTCGCTGAGAATTTCAGCTTTCTACGGATATTACGTTCACTCAGGTTATTGCGCACTTACCATATGTTGAGAAACTTGCGTAAGCAATCACGATTTGTGCGTCTTCATGAAGATGTCATTTTCAGTATCGTTAATTTACTGATCTTTATTTTTATTATTACGGCTATTGTTTACGTCAGCCAAGTTAATGTTAATCCTGCTATTGAGGATTATGTAGATGCACTTTACTTCACCATTGCCACATTAACTACAACAGGGTTTGGTGATATCACGCTGGTGGGGACAGGGGGGCATATCTTGGCAGTGATTATCATGATTTTCGGTATTTCACTGTTTATTCGTCTGATTCAGACGATTTTTCGTCCAGATAAGATTCGATACGAGTGCCCAAATTGTGGACTGAATCGTCACGACTATGATGCAGTTCATTGCAAACACTGTGGCCGTACAATACACATCACTACAGAAGGAGCGCGTTAGCTAGTCTTATTTTCGATGGGAGCCTTATTTCGCTGACCACGGCCTAGCCAATGGTTCACCAACAAACAGGCCCTCACCAGGTTGTTGCACTGATTTCCAATAGGCCTGAATGAGGTGGTCGCCGGTCATATAGTTTGGTAACAAAATTCTTGGGTTGGGAAACTTTTCTGGATAATTACAAGGCTCTATAACCGTGCCATAACTGGCCGTTGCCCCAGCTTCTAACCAGCGATATGTTTTCATTTGTCCACCCTCACCAATGCCATTACCACCAGCTGAAGTGAGGTGATCAGCTATTGCACCTGGTAAATAGTGGTTCGTATTTATATCAGGTACTTGCGGAAGCCCAGTAAAGTAAAACATAAGCTGATTTTTATGATTAACACTGCTTCCTTTTACCCGATAACGATCGTCGACATAATGCAATGTTATGCCTTTATAGCGTGGCCATAGGCTGACTAACTGCTTAAATATTGGCCAACGTGTGCTGCGATTAGCATCCTGTGTTCGTACGAGATAAGCATCGCCAACAGGATCACTACCATCGGCTTCAATGCCTCGATCAATAAGTGCTTTTGCCTGTTCAAAATTTTCACCACTAAGCATCATACTTAAGCGCCAGGGTGGGGATTGATTAGCTTTGGAACGGCTTATATTAAATAAAGGACTGTTTTTTGTAGGATGGCAACCTGTCTGATGGTCTGCATTGTGACTGCAATATTGTTCATCAAACCCAAGCGTTACGGCGCTGGTAATAGACATACATTTGACACGGTAGGGCTTTGTCCATGTCAGCAAAATGACCTTAATGTTTTTGCTTAGATGAGGTTGGATTGTTTTTTCTAGTTGATTGAATTGTGAACGGCTTAGTGTCGAGCTATTTGAATCAAGTTGAATCCCAAGCTGTTGTGAAGATGGGACCGAGCGTTTATCAGCATAATATGCCGCAATTTTTTTAGATAATATGTCATCTTTTTTATATAAAATTAAAACATTCTTGCCAGTGAGCATTGAATGCGTGTCATCTGCCTGAATGCTAAAAGACATAGCAAACAATAAAACGAATGGCAGAAGGCGCTTAATCACAGATATATCCCGATGGCGAATGATGAAAGTTGCCTTGAATAATAACAAGCCAGCTAGCGCTTGTCGTTGTCTAAAAATAGGCAATGCTGACCCCAATAACTCAAATGAGCAGTGGAATGATTCAACAACAAAAAGGCTTATACTTAATCGCGATAATTGAGGCATTCAAAGGCGGACTAGCATTAATTACTGGTCTGAGTTTGCATGTGTTGATGAATGAAAATATTGCGCTATGGCTAAAGCGTCTGACTCATCATTATCACCTTGATCCTGCAGGCACTCTTGTTTCTCATCTCAACACTTTGGTGAGAGACATGTCTCATTGGAATCAGACATGGCTGATCATAGCTCTCTTTATTTATGCAACACTGCGTTTCGTTGAAGCATACGGACTATGGTTTGCTTATCGATGGACTGAGTGGATGGCCTTATTTAGTGCGGCTATTTATTTGCCTTTTGAGATCTACGAACTGACGATTAATGTGAATTTGCTAAGTTTCACCTTGCTGTCGATAAACAGTGTGATCGTTTGGTATCTCATTCGAATCATTTACCGCAAAAAAATACCCATGCCCAATAGGTAATAAATGAGGTTTAATTTTGTACATGAAGTATGAGAGACTTCCATACAAACGATGACACGAAAGGTGTACTGATGGCTAGTGATGGTAATGAAGCCAAATTAAATGAGTGGAAAGATAAGTTTTTCGCACTGACCAAAACACTTGAACAACAAAAAAAATATGATCAACAATTGGAACGTGGACTAACTCGCTTAGCATTGGCTGCTAATGGTTTAGATGAACAGCTTGACACACACCTAGACTCACTGCGCAAAGCGCTACGAAGTAATCAACCCAATACCAATGATGTTATTGCTACATTAGGAAAAATAGAAACAGCCATTGGCAAAATGGATGAGAAAAAACAGGCTTCCGATACTCTAGTTAGTCTGTTGAGTGATGTTATAAGCCAAATTAGTTGGCCGAAACTGCAACAAAAACCAGCAATTAAACTTCAAAAAAAAGCCCGTTCAGCTGATCAGACAGAGTTATCAGTAATTATCGATGAGTTAGTGGCCTTAGTTGAACAAGGGTTTGTTACTTCTGATGAGACCGAGCAGCCAAGTAAACCTGGGTTTTTAAGAAAACTATTTGCTAGTAAATCAGGTGTGGATGCTCAAGAATCATTAGAGCTTGAGAATGATGTTGCTACCTCTCGTGTTTCAGAAAAAAAAGAAGAGACAGTTCGTGAAAATAGCGATATGGACGTTGGCTATCAGCCACATTTGTTGCTTATTCATTTGCTCGAAAAGCTCTCTCTGCCAACTGAGTTCAGTAAAAAAGCCACATCAATTCGGCTCAGTATTCAAAAAGGGATTGCCATAGCTGAATTGCCTAGCGTTATCAATTCGATCGCAGACTTATTGAGTGAATTGGGCTCATCAGCTGTAGCTGAAAAGAAAGAGTATGAGAATTTCTTACGCGATTTAGCACAGAAAATTACTACCTTGGATAAACAGCTTTCCCAACTGGGTCATGATGATGCTTCAGCGTTTGCCAACCGTCATCTCATTGTGGATGACGTTGAGACAGAAATGCAGAGTCTGAGGGCTGATGTAGAAGAAGCGACTGAAATTAATATACTAAAACAGACGCTTAGCACGCGCATTGAAAATCTGAATCAACATATTAATAATTATCATCAAGCGGATAGCGATAGATTTGAAGTCTCACAAAAACAAATTCAAGCCTTAAACGAACGATTGAAAATAATGGAGACAGAAGCGAGTACCCTCAAGCAAGCCACAACGCAGGCGCGTGCTCTAGCGATGAAAGATGCATTAACCGGTATTTGGAACCGCCAAGCACTCAATGAAGTCATGGAAACGGAATTCAGCCGCTGGTCACGTTACAATAAACCACTGACGATGGTGGTCTGGGATGTGGATTTTTTCAAAGTGGTGAATGATAACTTTGGTCATACGGCGGGTGATATTGTTCTCAAGACTATTGCTCAAATCTTTAAAAAAGCCACACGAAAATCTGATTTTATTGCTCGTTTTGGTGGTGAAGAGTTTGTTGGGCTGTTTCCTGAAACTAGCATAGATGATGCCCTTGTGATGGCGAATAATATTCGTGACACCATCGAGAATACACAATTTCAACATAGTGGAATGTCTGTTCCAATTACAGCATCAGCTGGTCTGGCTACCTTTGAACCAGGTGATAAAATTGATGATGTTTTTGAACGAGCAGACAAAGCACTTTATAAAGCAAAACAACAGGGACGTAATAATTGTCAAGTGGGAAGAAAGTCCAGTTAGACACTACAAGGGCGCTTTTTTCATTGTGCCTTAATTATGACCAACAAACTGTAATCTCAGTGAGTATCACTGCTTAATGAATCAGAGATAGTGATCATCCTGTAAAACAGAACCTCCTAGTCGTCCCGCTATAGCTAAGTTCATTTTAGAAGGCCTATCACCAATAAAAATGTACAGGTTTGAGAGTCAGCTGTATAAAATACAACGCTCATAAAAGACATCAGTTGAAAGGGTATTACGTTTGTTGAATGTCATTATTGTCACCATTGCCTTGCTTGTTGCCGCCTATCTTGCTTTCTCACCAAGACTTCGTCAGTCTTCCTCATGGAAAGCCACCGTTACACCTTTAGCCTCAATTATGGGCAGCGGTTTTTTAGTTAGTGCGCCTCTTTTGGCATCGATAGTAGGCAATAAAGCGTTGCTGTGTATGCTGATCTTATTGTTGATTGCTTATGCCGTCGGCAGTGCGATTCGTTTTAATATTCGCTATTTTGAGCCTATCGAACATGATAAAGGCTCGGTACAAAACATCGCTTTTCTGTCCAGAATTGTATTAGCTGCTGCCTACTTCATTTCAGTGACGTATTACCTGCAATTACTAGCTGCTTTTGTGCTTAAAGCCTTTGCTATTGAAGATGGCTTTTATGCAAATATCATCACCAGTGGTTTGCTAGTCACCATAGCTGTTATTGGTATGTGGCGTGGTTTGGCCGAACTTGAAAAGGTTGAAAGTTACGCGGTGAGTTTGAATCTTGGAATGATTGCTGGCTTATTATTTGGACTGATTATTTACAATTTTCATTTAGTTGTTAATAGTGACTGGCATTTATCATCGATTTCATCCGTTATTGATGTTCATGACATGCGAGTTTTACTAGGCTTGTTAATTGTGGTGCAAGGGTTTGAAACCTCACGCTATTTAGCTTCTGAACATCCTGCTGAGCAACGTATTAAAACCATGAAAATTGCACAGTTGGCATCAGCTGTGATTTATATCGCCTTCATTGGTCTAGCGACTGTGATGTTTCATGATGGTCTTGATGCGGATGTGACAGCGATAACTAATATGATGTTGCCTGTCGCAATGGTTTTACCGCTGTTAATATCAATTGCGGCTATTGGTAGTCAGTTTAGCGCGGCGGTTGCTGATACTTCGGGTGCTGGTGGACTGGTTGAAGATATTGTGCGTCATAAACTACCAATGCCTTATATATACGGTCTCATTCTTATTGTAACGTTATTGTTGACGTGGGAGACCAATGTCAATGAAATCATTGCTTATGCTTCTAGAGCGTTTGCATTGTTTTATTTTTTACAATGTTTGGTGGCATTAATTCTTGCGTATAAACAAAAAGCATTATCGACTCGACTTGGTCACATTTTATTGTTTTTTGTGATGTCAGTTGTATGTTTAATGGTTGTTGTCCTGGGGATCCCATCTGCAGGATAAATTACGCCAGCGTCAGAACAAATGAACAAGCCCTTACATTTTTTGGGAGATACTAGTGGAAAACAATGGCTTATCAGCAATAAAACGTATACATGCTATTGCAGAGACTGGCATTGAATTTAGTCATAATGACTACGATTTAGAGCGATACCAAGATATCTCTTTGCTTGCCCAGCAGTTAATGGCTGTCTATGCCAATACCTCACTGGAGTCTATTCAAGATTTGTTTCTAGCCGATAGTAATGATGGTGGCTATGTCACACCGAAGATTGACGTCAGGGGTGTGGTGC
>LAZR01002479.1_pt1 | contig 10712 bp, 9 predicted proteins | sample 329461 | NCBI WGS metagenome assembly LAZR01 (sample SAMN03002196, study PRJNA259156) | marine sediment metagenome | biome: sea floor; feature: Hydrothermal impacted sediments; material: marine sediment; isolation source: Loki non-amplified sample from Loki's castle hydrothermal vent sediment ...
CGACGGCCCTGGGCGGCGTCCTCATCTTCGTCCGGCCCCGCATCCTGCGCGGCAAGCTCCTTGTAGATATGGACATCTCGCTGTGAGCACCGTCTGCGCCTATCCCCCCTGCGACACTGTCATAGAGAACCCGAAGCACGGCCAGCGCTTCTGCTCGGATGCCCACAGAGTGGCCGACTGGCGGGAGAAGCACCAACCCCGCTGCCCGTCATGCCACATACCCATCGAGGTTAGCGTCTCAGCGGCCGAAATGCGCCGTTCTGTACGCCAGGAGGGGGACTAGAGCCATGACCGTGATAGATGCTACTAGGATCTACCCCATCCCCCTCGTCTGGCCCCGCCCAGCGATGGACCTGAAGCGGGTCGACGCTATAGCGATTCATCACACCGTTACCTTCTTCCTCCGGCCGGATGCCACGGTGGAGGAGGAGCTGGCCCACATCGACATGATCCACCGCTATCACCTGAGCAAGGGCTGGGGCGGTTTCGCTTACCACCTCATCAGCTTTCCATCCGGCCGCGTTTACCACGTTGTCCCCCTGACCCAGTGGGGCGCCCATGTCCACGCGGAGAACGATCATCTCCATGCGATAGTCGTCGCTGGCGACTTCACGGATCGCGTTCCGGTTCTAGCCCAGCAGGAGGGCGTGGTCGAAGGGATAAGGCTCATCTACGCTACCCTCGGCCGACAGGTGTCCATCCGCCCCCACCGATCCTGGAACGTACTCACCTACCCAACAGCCTGCCCTGGAGCTACTTGGCAACAGTGGGTTCCTGGGCTCACAGCATTAGTAGAGGAGGACGACATGGCAGTACCCCCGCACTACCACACAACGCAGGGCGCAGTTATCCTAGTTGGCCTGCTCCGACACGGGCTGAACGAGACGGGCCATGCGGCTGCCCACGCCATCGGCTCGGAGGACATTGTCGGGGACGCTGTACTGGGCCTACAGAAATTCGGCGCCGCGCTGCAAGGAGCGGTGGGCAGAGCCGAGATGAAGCGGGCAGTAGAGGAACTGCTCAGAGGGGGACTTGGCTAGCCGAGGTTGTGGTTGACGTCCTTCGGTGCCACACTTGCGTCGTTGACGCCGCCCGTGCCGTTGCCCCGCGTATCATTGCCGACGGCGATGCAACCAAAGGCGCCCGGCCGCAGGTTGATCCCGTACCGCTGACTCGCTCCGCGTGAGCTACACGCACTGATGCGCGTCCCATCGGTAGTACTTGCGCCCCCACCACCGACTAGGATGCCGTCGTAGGTGTTGGTGGTCTCGGTGGAATTACTGAGGGCGCGGCAACTGACCACACTGCTGTTTCCAGACGAGATACGGATACCTTCTCGGCCATTGGCAAAGGCGACGACGTCCGAGAGGTGAACGTCCTCAACGCCCAGGCTGGCGAAGATGGCGGCCGGGACGCTGGCGGATCCGCCACAGTTCATCACGTTCACACTGTTTATGGTGATGAAGCGGCAGGTGTAGCCGCCTGGGGGGCCGATGTAGATGCCCCCCTCCGCCTGGTCTGCGATCTCCCCGTTGCTGATGTGGACATACTGGATGTTGCCTGGGGCAGGATCCAAGTGGATTCCACGAAGGCCCCCGGAGATGACAGCGAAGTTGTCAATGCGGATGCCTTCTCCACCATTGCTGGCCGGGTCCCCTAGTATGTAGATGCCGATTTTGCCCGCAGCCATGGAGGTCATTTCCAAGTCTGTGAGCGTGATTTCATTCCCCCCATTGATGCGGATGTCGTTGCCGTTGGCAACCGTGTTGATGAACTGCATACTGCGCGCGTGGACGTCGTTCGTGCTGTTGAGGTAGAGCGCCCAGAACTGGGCGTTGAACCACACGTCGCGTAGGTGGGGGCGGCCCGTGTTCTGCACCTCGACAGCGGCCCCAGCCGTGCGCGTAACGCCCGGAGCTACCGTGAAGTAGAGGCCATCCAGCAGAACGTCCAGGTTCGTGATAGTAAGCATGTTGCCCGTAGCACTACCCGCAAGGAAGCTGGACTGCTCGCCCACGCCGATGAGCGCCACGCCCCTGTCCGAGATTGTTAGACCCGAGTTCAGTCGGTAGTTGCCGGGGGGAACGAAGACCCCATAGCTCCTGCCACCCCGCCCAGCCGCGGTTATGGCCCGCTGGATGGCGGGGGCGTCGTCATGGCTGCCATCCCCCACGGCGCCAAAGTGGCGGATGTCGAGGAGCCCCAACGGGTGCAGTTTGCCGCGGGCGATGAGGTCCTGGTAGCCGACGTGGTCGGTCGGCGGGATGCCCCGTGGGCGAATCCCCAGATCTGGGACTTGGACGCGGCCGTCTATAGGCGTTGCAGGGTCAACCATGCCACTGCTGCTCCGGCGCCCGGCACGAAGTCGGGCTCGGTGTCTGCTGCCTGATAGTCAATAGGGATGACGTCCCAGTCCGGCGTCGCGTCCCACCAAGACAGTGTCCATAGCTCGGGGGAAGCGCAGATGTCCGCCAGGGTGTCCAGGATGTCTGCCCGTGTCCTCTTCTGGAGGGAACCTGCCCTCGTCAACTGGTCACGGCCAGCCAGGATGGGGAGGCGGACAATATCCTTCTGGTCGGGGACGGCGAAGTAGTCGATGCTCCAAGGGAACTCGATGATGACCGACCCGTTAGCGTTGGTCTCGAAGTCAATGGCGATGTCCCGCCCGATGACATTCGTGGGGAGAGCCTGGGAGAAGGGGCCGGCGCTGTTGAGGGAGAAGTTGTACGTCTCCGTCCCCGAACCGTCCAAGTAGACCCGCACGACGACGCTGTTGCTGGCCGGCAGCTTCGTGACGTACCCGCGCAGCACCTCCATCTGCCCTGTCGTGCGGGAAGGCGTCGAGTAGCGGGAGGTGCGGAGGAACTTGGTGCCCGTATCGTATGTGTCTGGCAGGCCGCCCCGGTCTATCTCCATCGTGTAGACTTTGACGTCCGACTGGGACGCGTTGGACGCGTTCTCCTGGGCGATAAGCATTTGGAGCTGTGCGGGCGGCGCGACGGTAAAGGTGCCCAGCTTCGGGTAGGGCGCTAGCCGCATCGCCATGACGTGGGCATTTGTGAGGAACGACAGGGACTCGGGCGTAAGGACACTGTGGAAGGATATCCCTCCCTCCGACATCACGCCCTTCACCACGGCGCTGCCACGCACAGTCGTCCCATCCCGCTTTGTGAAGTTCCCGTACATGGGGAAGAAAATCTCCTCCCCCATAGCCGCCCCGTAGAAGCCCACAGCCGGCCCCTGCCCCTGAGATTCGCCCCCTATGAAGGCTGCCTCAGCCCTGACACGGGGCAGACCGCCCATGTTCACCACCCGATGCGATGCCACGTCAAGCAACCAGTAGGCCCGCTTGCCCCCCTGCGGTATCAGCAGCCGGCCGCCCAGGTAGGGAATGAATTGGCCAAGCATGGGAAGTTCGTCCATGATCTGGGTGAAGAGGCCAGACGTGTCCACAGCGACCAGCATTCCGCTAGCCCTTGCTTGGTCAGTAACAGCAACGACGGCGTGGGGGCCAAGCACAGCTATGTCTCGGGCCATAAGGCGCCCCGTTTTGATCTCAAACGGCGCCGAGAAAACGGGCGTCGCGTTGTCTGCATCGTCTGTCCATGACATTGCCAGATCGAGATTGAGCCCCCCGTCGGCACGCCACATCTTGTCGCCTGCCGAGACCAGGCAGGAAGCGTTGAATCCGGCATCGTTCGTAATAGTGTTCGCCACAGTGGCGTATCTAGCAGCCGGTCTCGCTGTCTCTGACGAGGTCGTAACGGCCCCGAAGAAGACATTTAGGCCAAGACGGGCGTGCGAGCCAGTGAAGACGGCACCAGAAATGGTGGCCACGCGCTGCGTCGCTACGCCATTGGAGTGGATGTCATGAATGGCTGTCGGCACGACTACCATCGCCTCGTCGGGGGATTCCAGGAGTTTAGTCCCTAGGATTCCTCCCCGCCGATAGTGCGCGAAGGCCAGCGCTGTCCCCACTGTCGCGTGCTCCCGCACCTCGCCGCAGTTCTGGAGAATGCCCGGCTCATCCGCGAACATCCCGTCCGCGAACTCGTACATCATCGGGTCGCGGGAGACGTGTTGGCCGCTCCCGTGGTGGAGGGACTGAATCACGATCGTCCCCCGCTGGCCCGCCTTGGCCGCTTCCTTCTCGCGGGAGCCCAGGCGGACGCGAGGCTCGTCCTCGTCGCCCCTAGCCAGGAGGAGCGTATGCTTGACGCTAGTGTTGCTAGCCTTGATCAGCTTGACGTCGAAGGTGGGCATCTACGTCACCACGCCCAGTCGAATGCGCCCTCGGGATCCCCCCCAAGCGGCTCGTCCTCGCTGGACCAGTCACGGTGCGCGTCAGTGTCGAGCCAGCGGGCCTCCTGGCTTTGCAGCTCCCTCTCGGTCAGTATCATCTGCTGGCCAAAGTGGCGCTTGGCCTGTGGCCCCATCTTCTGGAAGATGAGCTTCAGGGCCTCGTGCTTGATGGCGATTTCGGCCAGCCGGTCGGGGAGCGTCACGGTCGCGTTGTCCGCGGTTAGCTTCGGGAAGTAGTGCCGGGCCTCGATGATGAGGGAGACGTTGTTGCTCGTTGGCTGGCTGGGGACGATGACCTTGATACCGTGGTCGACATCTACGACGTAAGCCACGCTCACCTCGTCCTCGATGGGCTTTGTGGCCCCGCTGCTCTCATCCCTCCACCGCATCCGTATGATCTGGCCCTTGGTCTGGAGCCACGTCGCGTTCGGTGTGTACTCCTTCTGGCCGGCCACGAGGGGGATGGTGATGCGATCCTTGTAGAACTTGTCGCGGAGGCCCTCGTCGATGGCCGTGTCCCAGTCGTCCAGCGAGAGAATCCCATAGACGCCGAAGGTCACGTTGTTGACGTTGTTGTCGGACCATGCCCGCGTCACCGTGACGACGGCATTGGGGACGTCCGTGGACTCGATCAGCCGCCACTCGCCCTCCTTCCGCCAGATGAAGGAGTCTTGGAAGCGCTCGTTGTCGATGGCCTTGTCCGCAAGGTCGGGGGCTGTGAACTTCGTGTTGCTGTTCGTGGCGTTCGCGTTTGCCGTCACCTCGACGTACACGCCGAGGGACTTCGCAGAGTCCCGTCGCAGGGTCTCCTTGTCGGTGGGGACGGCCATTACGCGATCTTCTCGTACATGAACTGCTTGTCCTTGACGGGGCGCAGACCGGCGTCTAGCAACTCCTTCTCCCAGTCCATCTCCGTCTCATGGTGCATGGGGTGAAGGGCATCAGCCTTGAAGGTCGAGTGGGTGAACATCTGTCCGCCGGGCTTCAGCGCGGCCGCTAGCTGGATGAGCTTCGAACGCGGGTCCGGCAAGTGTTCGAAGACGTCGACGGCGATGACCATGTCGTAGGTCTTGATGGGCAGGGTGTTCCCACTGATGAAGCGCATTGCCTTCTTCCCGTTCAGGTGCTTTCCCATCCGGTACTCGGTGAACTTCCGCAGCTCCTTGTTGATCTCGACGCAGTCCACCTGATTCCCCTGCATGGCGAGCATGAGGGCGGCTGTGCCGATGCCGGAGCCGAAGTCGAGAACGCGCTGGCCCTCGACATCCCCCAGGTTGGCGGCGAGAATTGGCGCTAGCTGGGTGGAATGCCAGTAGGCAAGGTCCAGGACGTAGTGCTTGCCCACGTCTTCCCTCTTGTACCAAGCTGTCTCGCCTTCTGGGTCGGAAGAACCGTGCTTGTGCCAGAGAGTGGCGAGGCCCCGGGTTCCCGCCGTCATGGCCATGTGTAGCCCGTCAGGGGGAATCTCTGTGTAGGCGGCCACGTCTCGCAGCAGCCACTTGATAGCGGGCGCTTCGATTTCTGGAGCAATGGAGAACGTGACGCCCTGGTCGGGCGCCGGAGTTAGCTGGCTGTCCACGAGGCGGTAGGCCCACTCGCCGACATGGACGAGGTTGGGCTTGAGGGCCGCGTGGATGGACGCGCCTAGTTCCCGGGCGCGGGCGCAGAACGCCCAGTCCTCGCTCAGGTACTCGACAGCGTCAGCGTCGACGGGGTGAGTGGCTAGCAAGGGCAGGAAGAAGGGCCAGAAGTTGCCGATGGTCTTGGGCAGTGTCTCGGACATCTTCTCCAGGACGCTCCGGTGGATGCCGAGGAATCCCGTGCTCACGAACTGGGCCTCGGCCAGGACATCCTCGCCAGCCGTATACTTGCCGGGCGCACTGAAGCGGACGGCCGTGCCCCCGCCGAACTCCCGCTTCGAGTAGATGCCAGCCACAATGCCCTTCGTCTCCAGTGTCTTCTCGGCTAGATAGACCAGATCGCCCTCGTCCCACTTTATGTCATGGTCGACCATCAGCAGGACGTCCCCCGTCATCTCCCGATTGCTCTGGAGGAAGTCGGAGGCGGCCCGCGAACGGGACCGCGAAATGAGGGCATCGTTGGAGATCCGGTAGTACACAATGTTCGGCCAGAGGCGTAGGTCACGGAGCAGGCAGTCCACCGTGTCGGGGAGGACACCCGAGTAAGCGAAGAGGGCCAAAGTGGCAGCGGGGGTATCGAGCACATCGCTGCGCTCTTCTACTCCCGGCACCACCAGGCCACTCTTACGTTTACGGGCCATGTTTATCCCACCCGACACCTAGCCGAAGCCAGGCCGCTTAATCCCTTCACAGAGACCAGCACCCACCACTTCAGATTACGTTGCGAGCGTGTCAGCGCCAGTCTTGCGACCGTACAACTGCTTCTCACCCGAGCCGAGGTACGCGTAGAGCTTGGCCGCCGTAGCGTTGTTGGCGACCGCGTTGCCGGTCGGGATGATGTTCACACGCACGTCGATGCTGGCCGCCGCGTACTCCTGCGGGTTGAAGTCCTTGGAGACGTCTATGACCTGCTGGCCGTCGAAGCCGGACGAGCCATCCAGCATGAAGACGTGCTCTGCGACTACCCTCCGCGTGGTGTTGTCGTCCAGGGTTAGCTGGAGCTGGACTTGGATCGTGCCGGTGTCAGTGCCGGGGAGGGCGCCGGTATCCAGACCGACGATGAACTGGGTGCCCGCAGGCAACCCGCCCTTCCCGAGGTTGACCCAGCTACCGACGACGGCCAAGCCGTTGGCCTGCTCGTCGAAGGCTGTGTTGTAGAGTTCCAGGTTTGCGTCTAGTACCACTTCACTCCTCCTCTCTACGTTATGTCGAGGCCCTGTACCGAGGACAGAGCGAACTTCTGCGGGATGAGGAAGCCGATAGGCCAGGTGACGTCGACGATGAACTGGCCCGGGTCGGCCGGGTTGAGGCCCACACGCGTCACTCTCAGCGGGTGAAGCTGGAGGAGCCTGACACCCTCGCTAGCCTCTAGGGACAGGAAGTACATCGGGGTCGAGGAGGCGTTACCGAAGATGTCGGTCTGCGCGTCGTCGCCGATGACTTGCCCAGCCGCACTGGAGTCGAGGATGTTGGCTGGCTTCTGTCCCGCGTTGAGGAACTTGACACCGCCGTACTGCATGATGACCCGGTCGAACTGATCGCGGGTCGTGTCAAGCGTCTTCAGGGTTCGCTGGGCTGCTCGGAACGCCCGCCAGGTTTGGCGGTTGACGATGCAGATGTCGGGCTTGCCGCCACCGCAAAGCTCAATGGCCTCGTCGATGTAGTTCAGCCACGACAGCCGGTTGGCGTCGTTGGCATCGACATCCAGCGCACCAGCATTGACGCCCTGATCCAAGAAGAGGGCATCGCTCGCTAGGCGCTGGAAGAGGCCAGCAGGCTGGGTGGGGTCGGAACCGGGATCCCCGTTGATGAGGAGATCGTTGACCGTGTTCCGCACGACGGCGGAGTAGGTCTTGATCTGGAGGGTTAGGGGATCCTGGATGTACGTTTTGACATCGAGCAAGACCTTGTCGATCTGGATCTTGTTCTCGATGATCTTCAGCGTCTCGGTGCCGGTTGTGAACTTGGCGTTGTAAGCAGCGACCGCTTCGTTGATGTTCCTGGTACTCGGGGCTCCGGCGTCGGAGAGGCGCGAGACTTGCTGGCTCAACGCGTTGGCGTTGCCCAACGGCAGGAAGTCCATCGGTGACGGGAGAACACCCTTGAACATGGCCATGATGATGGCCTTCTTCAGGGGTTTCTGCTCAATGGCTGCCACGTCCAGCATATTTAGTGCGGCCATGGGCTATCTCCTTGGGGTTATTCTTCGATGTCTAGGGCGCCCTCTATGCCTTTCCGCAGGAGGGCTCCTATGTCGTCACCTTCCGCGCCTTCCTCAGCGGTTCCCCCGGGAAGAACTCCCACCTTGTCGCCCTTGGCAGAATTGCCAGTGGCAGCGTTACGAGCCGCCTGCTCTGCCGCGCTCACGGCTGCGTCAGACTCCGCTTTGGGGCCAGCAGCCTTGAGGTCGGCGAGCTTCTGGATCGCGTCCACAAGGGGTATGTCGTCTAGGGCCTTCACCTCTTCGGGCTTCATGGCCTTCAACGTGTCTCCGTACACCGCCTGTATGACGCCGGCCATTCGAGCGTTGACGCCCTCTTCGGCAGCGGCATCTACGGCCTGCTGTCGTTCGGCGCCCTCAATAGCTCGGGCAGCCAACGCTGCGAGCGGTGCCGGGTCCCCATCATCCCGGAAGGCTTTCAGCGCCTCTTCCCGGGTGGCGAGATCCTTCTTGGTGGTCTCTTCGCTTTCTCTCTTCTGGTCGGCATCGGCGACGGCTCCCTTGAGGAGCTCGTCGAGGGCCGATGGTGCCGGGCCTTCCTTGCCCTTCCGCGCTTCTACGATCCGCGGGTCGTCGGCGAGAGCAGCGATCTGCTCGTCGGACAGTTCCGGGACCTCTACGGTCTCCTCGGACTTCTCCTCATCGCCCTTGTCCTCCCCCTTCTCCTCGTCCTTCTTCTCGGAGGTAGCTTCCTCCTCGTCGACCTTGAGGGTCGAACTCAGGTTCTCCTCGTCTACGTCAGCCGTTTTCTTCTCGTCATTGTCCGTCTTAACGTCGGGCATTAGTACCTCCTTCAGGGTCAGTATTAGCGTAAGGCTTACGCGTATAGTTGTCAAGCATACGCGTAGGGGGTTGACAGAGGGGGGCAGCAGGACTAGGCTGGGGCCATGATTGGGCCAGCAGAGATAGTCCTGTTCGTGCTGTGGGCAGCCGTCGTGTGGCTCACGGTTCGGACAGCAATTCGCCGCGGGCGTCGGCCGCTCCTCTGGGGTATGCTGGGCGCTGTGCTGGGTGTCTTCGCCCTCGTAGCGGTAGCTGTCCTACCCCGTCAGCGACGCGACGCGTTCCTGCACTGAGGCGCCGAGGGGTGTGGGAGCCAGCCCGAGGAGGGCAATCTCCCGATCGCGGAGACCGGCATCGCCGAAGGCGCTCGGATACCACTCTGTCAGCTCCCTGTTCTCCATCAGGAAGCGGGCACGCTCCGAGCTAAGCAACTTACGGCGAGTCCTCGGCTTCAAGTCGAGGAAGACAGCGATCTTCAACCACTTCATCTGCTCGGGGGTAAGCTGGGCCGACCGCATATCCTCCAACACCATGCGCCAGGCGACCTTCGCGGGAATGCGGACCTTGTTCGGGTCGATCCCTTTCTCGGCTAGTGCAAACTTGATCTCCCGCACCTTCCTGTCCGCCAGGCTGATAGCTGAGTCGATGAAGTTGCCAGCCTCGGCCGACAGCCCTCGGTACTTCGGAATCTCCAGGAGCGCTTGGTAGGTCTGGTTCATCCGTATCTTAGTCTGGTGGAGGTCAGCCATCTCCTGGCTCGCCCAATTCCTCGTGGGATACTCGGTCTCAATGTACGAGCGGAACTGCTGGGCCTCGGGGAACTGGGCCCAGAAGGAAGTGCGCCCCTCTCGCCACAACTCCCACTCCTCGGGCGAGATGACGCCGTCGGGGAAGTCGCCGGGGAACGCCTTGCCGTCGAAGGATTCCGGCTGGACGGTGTGGAACATACGCGCGTAGAAGTCCTGGAGGGTCTCGTTGTTCCGCCGCTTGAGGCTGTCGTCGAAGCCATCCATGAGCTGGTTCGACAGGGCACCGTGTTTAGCCATTAGATCGCTGAACGCCTGGCGGAACTCGACGATGTCGCGGTTGCCCGCTTGGACGCCCTGCCAGATGGCCAACAGGGATTCCTCTGTGGCCTTGCGACTCTTCTCGACCTCGCCAAACACGAAGTCCTCGCGGTCCTGCTTTTGCGGGAAGCGTTCGAAGAACTTGTCTCTCGTCTCTTCCGCAGCGCGTAGTTCAGGGCTCTTACGCATGATCTCGGCCCGCGTGGCCTTCGGCGTCTCCTCCCAGGTGCGGAAGCCGTTTTGCTGGGCGGCGGCGTCGGCAGTCTCCAGGAAGAGTTCTGGCGGAGAGACGGGGAAGGCGCGACCGCCAAGGAACGTGCCGAAGAAGCCAGTAACGCCTTCGCCCGAGGTGGCGCTTTGGGCAGCGAAGGGGAGAGTGGATTCGGCCATGCCCACGAGACCTTCCGGCGTCAGGGTGAGGGGCCGCTGCGTGTAGCTTTGCACCCCTTCGTTGGCGACAATGTCGTAGACGAGGCCACCGATGAGCGGGGCACCGGCCCGCCAGAACTGGCGTATGGGGTTCCTGCCCTCACGGATGTCCAAAAGCTGCCTCCGAGCCTCCGCCCGCTCCTCCGGCGTCTCCGCCGTTGCTGCCGTCTCAACCAGCTTGGCCGCCTTGCCTATCGTCCGGGCTACTTGCACCATGACGCCGCCGGGACCGACTCGCATCCCCTTGACGCGGACGGTCATAAACTCTCC
>LAZR01002480.1_pt1 | contig 10710 bp, 9 predicted proteins | sample 329461 | NCBI WGS metagenome assembly LAZR01 (sample SAMN03002196, study PRJNA259156) | marine sediment metagenome | biome: sea floor; feature: Hydrothermal impacted sediments; material: marine sediment; isolation source: Loki non-amplified sample from Loki's castle hydrothermal vent sediment ...
GCGCTGATTACGTCGTGGGGGCGGTTTACCCCTTTGGAGAGGCATACCAAGCCCAATGGTATTTGTCCCTTTAAGGCGTCACTTACTCCGACAACTGCGCATTCGGCGACGTCGGGATGATTTGCTAGGATTTCTTCCATGGCACCGGTCGACAGGCGATGCCCTGCAACATTGATCACGTCATCGGTGCGCGCCATGATATAGAGATACCCATCCTCATCGATCATCCCGGCGTCGCCGGTCTCGTAATAGCCTGGGAAGGTTGTAAGGTAGCTTTTGCGAAACCGATCTTCGGCATTCCAGAGGGTTGGCAATGTGCCGGGGGGCAGCGGCAACTTGATTGCGATCGCGCCCAATGTGCCGGGCGATTGACGGTGGCCTGCTTCGTCTAAGATCTGCACATCATAGCCCGGCATCGGCACTGTGGGCGAGCCAAGCTTGACCGGCAGTGCCTCTAGCCCGGCGGGGTTGCCCGCGATAGTATAGCCGGTTTCGGTCTGCCACCAATGATCATACACGGGCTTCCCTAACTTGTTCTGTGCCCACACCACCGTGTCGGGGTCGGCACGTTCACCTGCAAGATACAGCGCACGCAAGCACGAAATGTCGTATTTACCGATTTCTTCGCCTTTGGGGTCTTCGCGTTTCACCGCACGGATGGCGGTCGGGGCGGTAAAGAAACTGCGGACATTATGTTCGGAAATGATGCGCCAAAACGTGCCCGCATCGGGCGTGCCGACCGGTTTGCCTTCGAAGACAACGGTCGTATTACCGTGGATCAGGGGGCCATAGCAGATGTAGCTGTGCCCCACGACCCACCCGACATCGGACGCAGCCCAAAAGACATCACCGGGATCGACATCATAGATGTTTTTCATCGTCCAGTTCAGTGCGACCAGATGACCGGCTGTTTGGCGTATGACACCCTTGGGGGCACCTGTGGTCCCGGAGGTATAGAGTATGTAGGCGGGATGATTGCCTTCGACGGGAACGCAGTCGGCAGGAGCGACACCAACCTGCGCTGCATGCCAGTCAAGATCGCGACCTTCTATCAAGTCGCACTTAGATCGTTCGCGCTGCAAGATCAGGCAAAAGTCAGGCTTATGCTGCGATTGTTCGATGGCGCTGTCCAGTAGAGGTTTATACGCGACAATTCGGTTCGGCTCGAGCCCGCAAGAAGCGGCAATGATTGCCTTTGGGGTGCAGTCATTTATGCGCACGGCCAATTCGTTTGCAGCGAATCCACCAAATACCACCGAATGCACGGCACCGATCCGAGCACAGGCCAGCATTGCTTCGACAGCTTCGGGAACCATCGGCATATAAATAATTACGCGGTCACCCTTGCCGATTCCATTGGCCCGCAACACACCCGCTACTGCGGCGACACGGGTTTGCAATTCGGCAAATGTAATTTTGGTCTTGGTGCCGGTGATCGGGCTGTCGTGGATAATCGCAACTTGATCAGCTCGGCCATTGGCAACATGCCGATCCACTGCATTGTAACAACCGTTTACCTTTGCGTCGGCAAACCATTCGTACAGATCTTCGCCTTTTTCGAATAAGGCTTTGGTGGGGGCCTCGGTCCAATCAATGGCTTTCGCCTGCTCCAGCCAATAGGCTTCGGGGTCGTCTTGCCAGCGTTTGTAAGTCTCGTGATAGCCCATGTATTGCTCCCTCCCGTGATCGCATGGGAATGTGGTATGTCACCAAAGCGGGGAAGGGCAAGGATGTTGAGCATGACGTTGTCGGGTTATGCTGCCAAAATAGCGCCGCGTCGGACCTTCCCACTCATGATCTTTCACGCCGCTAGCAAAACCTTAATCCCCTCCCTTGTCGAAAACGTGCCGCAATGTCGATTTCATATGAGAAGTATTCGCGTGTTGCCGCATGGTTTGGTCAGGGGCGGCACACGGCTGCCTCTGAGTCTTTGATCAAAGGATGAAGGCAATGGGTGATAAGATCGCGAATAAAAAGAAAAAGGCCAAAGCAGATGCGCGTCCGGCCAAGCCGATGGCCAGCGTTGTAGCAGATATCAAACCGGTGTTCGCCGCGAAAGGCGGCAAATCAGTAAAGTAACCCGGTCTGAGTGATGAGGACGCCGCCGCCGCAAAGGCGGCGTCTATCCTTTCATCAGCTTGCAAGCATAGGTTAGCCGTATTGCGCCACTGGCGTGCCTGCAATGGCACCGACGTTCAACAATCCACGTGCGGTGATTGAAGGGGACACTATATGGGCGCGATTACCCATCCCCATCAGGATCGGCCCTACCTCTAGGCCTGCGCCTTTCATTTTCAATATGTTGCGTACTCCTGATGCCGCATCAGCATGCGCGAAAACCAACACATTAGCGGCACCTTCCATCCGGTTGGACGGAAGCAGGCGACTGCGCAGCTCGGGATCCAAAGCTGCATCAATGTTCATTTCGCCCTCGTAGCAAAAATCATGGTTACCTTCGTCCAGTAACTTGAGCGCTGCACGCATGCGCTTTCCCGTCCCTTCGCCCTGGTTGCCGAACTGGCTTTGAGAACACAGAGCAATTTTCGGTTCAATCCCAAAACGCCGCACATGCCGGGCGGCACCGATGGCGATTTCAGCGATCTGATCCGGCGTGGGATGCAAATGCACTTGGGTATCTGCAATGAAAAGCGGGCCGTCTTCGAGAATCATAAGTGACAATGCACCATGCGGGCGACGACCATCTCGACCTAGAACCTGGTCAACGTAGTTCAGATGCCACCGGAATTCGCCGAACGTGCCACAAATCAGACTGTCGGCTTCTTCTCGGTGGACCATTACGGCACCGATGGCGGTGGTATTGGTACGCATTATCGCGCGGGCGATATCGGGGGACACGCCGCGGCGTGCCATGAGTTGGTGATAAGTCTCCCAATAATCTCGATAACGCGGATCGTTTTCGGGGTTCACCAAATCGACGGTTTCGCCCAATTTTATCGTAAGCCCTGCCTTTTCAATGCGCCGCTCAATCACTTCTGGGCGCCCGATGAGGATGGGACGTTCGCTGGTTTCTTCGACCATGGCCTGAGCGGCCCGCAATACGCGTTCGTCTTCGCCTTCGGCAAAGACGATACGGCGCGGCGCGGCGCGTGCGGCTTCAAATACCGGACGCATGAGCATGGACGATTTGAAAACCGAGCTATCCAGCTTGTGGCGATAGGCGGCAAGATCGTCGATCGGGCGAGTGGCGACGCCAGTTTCCATCGCGGCCTTGGCGACGGCGCTGGACACGACGCCGATCAAACGCGGGTCAAAGGGCTTTGGGATAAGATACTCAGCGCCAAAGGTCAGCTGTTCGCCTTGATAGGCTGCGGCGGCTTCGGCCGATGTGGTCGCGCGGGCAAGAGCGGCGATACCGTCAATGCAGGCAATCTTCATTTCGTCGTTGATCGTGGTCGCGCCCACATCAAGTGCACCGCGAAAGATGAACGGAAAACATAACACGTTATTGACCTGATTGGGAAAATCCGAACGCCCGGTTGCTATGATTGCGTCCGGTGCCACCGCACGGGCCAACTCTGGCATGATTTCAGGCGTGGGGTTGGCAAGTGCAAATATGATAGGACGAGCGGTCATTTTCTGAACCATCTCTGGGCTAAGGACGCCCGGACCGGAAAGCCCTAGAAAAAGATCGGCATCGTGGATCACATCATCCAGATCGCGCAGGTCAGACTTCTGTGCATATTCGGATTTGATCGGGTTCATGTCGATCTCTCGACCTTCATAGACCAAGCCATGGATATCGCAGAGCCAGACATTTTCGCGCTTCACCCCAAGTTTCAGCAGCATATTCAGACAAGCGATGCCCGCCGCCCCGCCACCGGTAGAAACAATCTTGATGTCCTCGAATTTCTTGTTGGCAACGAAAAGCGCGTTTTTGACTGCCGCACCGACCACGATCGCCGTGCCGTGCTGATCGTCATGAAACACCGGTATGTTCATGCGTTCGCGGCAGATACGTTCGACGGTAAAGCAATCGGGGGCTTTGATGTCCTCAAGGTTGATGGCACCGAAGGTGGGTTCAAGCGCACACACCAGATCAGCCAGCTTTTCGGGGTCATGTTCGTCAAGTTCGATATCGAAGCAATCGATGTTGGCGAACTTTTTAAATAGAACCGCCTTGCCCTCCATCACCGGTTTCGACGCCAACGCCCCTATATTGCCCAACCCCAAAACCGCAGTGCCGTTCGTGACCACGCCAACTAGATTAGCACGAGTAGTGTACAGCGCGGCCGTCGATGGATCGGCTTTGATCTCGAGACAGGCTTCAGCTACGCCTGGTGAATAGGCGCGAGCAAGATCGCGACCGTTTGCTAGGGGTTTGGTTGCGCGCACCTCTAGCTTTCCAGGTTTTGGAAGGGCGTGATAATCGAGCGCAGCTTGGCGCAGGTTAGGCGCATCGGTCATGTTGGGTGGTTCCTTGAAAAGAATGGTTTAGCGTTAAACTATTTTTTTGAGTGCGCCAACCGGGCATTTTACGTGGGCATTCTCTTTGCGCGTGTAGAGGGGGCCAGCCCCCATCGTGACAAGCCACGATTCCCCCGGAGTTTCTTTGGCAAAATGAAGCTGGGGTTTTTTATCTCTTTTGCCATCGCAACTTTGGGTAAAGGTTTTTATAGTTTTTACAAACGGGGGAAGCATGACAGACGATCTGCGTAAGAATGCCATTGAAGTATGGGCGAACGCCTATGCGCCATATTCGAATTTTCAGGTCGGAGCTGCGTTGCGGGGCGTGTCCGGCAGAATATACGTCGGCTGCAATGTCGAGAACGTTGCTTATCCTGAAGGAACCTGCGCCGAAGCTGGGGCCATCGCTGCGATGGTGGCCACAGGCGAGACCGAATTTGTTGAGGCTTATGTGATTTCGGGCAATCCTTTGCCGGTGACGCCATGTGGCGGCTGCCGTCAGAAAATGGCGGAGTTTGGCAAGGCGGATGCAATGGTCACGATGGGCACGATGGCGGGAGTCGAAGAAACGATGACACTTTCTGAATTATTGCCCGGGGCGTTTGGCCGCGCGCATATGGAGCATTAAGCCGTGAGCGCCCGCGCCATTCTTGCCAAGTTGCGGCATCGACAGTCACCCACCCGCGAGGAACTGGTCTGGTTTGCGACGGCGTTGGCGGATGGGCGTGTCAGTGACGCCCAGGCTGGTGCGTTTGCAATGGGGGTGTGTCAGGTCGGGTTAAGTGATGTCGGGCGTGTCGCGCTTACCTTGGCGATGCGTGACAGTGGACGAGTGTTTTCGTGGAACTTGGACGGGCCAGTGCTGGATAAGCATTCGACCGGTGGGGTGGGCGATTGTGTCAGTCTTGTCTTGGCCCCAGCTCTTGCGGCATGCGGTGCCTATGTGCCGATGATCTCGGGGCGTGGTTTGGGGCATACTGGCGGCACCTTGGACAAGATCGAGGCGATCCCCGGTCTGAACACTCAGGTCGATGAAACGAAGTTTCGCCAGATTGTCATGCAAGTGGGCTGTGCAATAGTCGGTGCGACAGATGACATAGCACCAGCGGACAAGCGGCTTTACGCAGTGCGAGATGTGTCTTCGACGGTTGACAGTCTTGATCTGATTACGGCGTCGATATTGTCGAAAAAGCTGGCTGCTGGCCTTGATGGGTTGGTATTGGACGTCAAGGTGGGGAGCGGGGCCTTCATGAAGGACCTTGGGCAGGCGCAGGCTTTGGCTGCCGCGCTGACCAAGACGGCCAATGCCAGCGGTTGCCGAACCACAGCGATCATCAGCGATATGAGCCAGCCTTTGGTTCCGAGTTTGGGAAATGGGCTGGAAATCGCTGAAGTGATGCGGGTGCTAACGGGGCAGGTCAGCGGCCCAGTGGTTTCAGTTTGCGCGGCCTTGGGCGGTGTGTTGCTGGCCAACGCGGGTCTGGCCGGGGATGTTCAGACGGGTGCCGATGCGATCGTCGGTGCGATCCGTTCAGGTCGCGCAGCCGAGAGATTTGGCAGAATGGTCGCCGCAATGGGCGGACCCACACAATTTGTAGAGAACTGGAGCCGGTTTTTACCCGAGGCGACGATCATTGGTGAGGTGTGGTCGTCAGCAAGTGGGTATGTAACTGCCATTGATGGGGAGGCATTGGGGCTTGCCGTGGTGGCATTGGGTGGGGGGCGTGTGATCGAAGGCGACCAGATAAACACCGCCGTGGGAATATCCGATGTGGTGCGTTTGGGGACACGTGTATCGCAGCGCTCTCCGCTGGCGGTGGTGCACGCCGTACGCAATGTTGACGCTGAAAAGGCGGCAAAGGCTATCCGCGCGGCGATTACGATTTCGTCTGAGCCAGTTGCACCGCCTGATTTGATTGTGGAGCGGGTTGGCTGATGGCGCGCGCGTTTCTGGTTGTCCTGGATTCTGTCGGCATCGGTGGCGCACCTGATGCGCATACGTTTTTCAATGGTGCGGTGCCCGATAGCGGAGCGAATACGATTGGGCATATTGCTCAGGCCTGTGCCGAAGGCCGAGCGGACGATGGCCGTCGTGGGCATCTACATGTGCCGCACATGATGGCGATGGGATTGGGCCGCGCGGTGGAGCTTGCAAGTGGCATGCGTGTCCATGGATGGGATCGGCCTTTGACCGGCACATGGGGAGCGGCCACGGAGGTTTCGCGTGGCAAGGATACTCCGTCGGGACATTGGGAGCTGGCGGGACTGCCTGTGCCTTGGGCATGGCATTATTTTGACGACGTTACGAATTCTTTTCCTGCTGATTTAATTGCGAAACTTGCGTCATTGGCAGGCACCGCAGGTATTTTGGGAAATTGTCATGCGCCGGGCACTGCAATTATCGAGAAACTGGGCGCGCAGCACATCGCCAGTGGCTTACCAATTTGCTATACTTCAGCGGATAGCGTGTTGCAGATCGCAGCCCATGAGGAAAGCTTTGGGTTGGCTAGGTTGCTGGATCTGTGCGCGCGAATTGCGCCGGTCGCCCATGAGATGAAAGTGGGACGGGTGATTGCTCGCCCTTTCACCGGGAACGCAGAAACGGGGTTCGTTCGAACGCCGAACCGGCGTGACTTTGCCATTACGCCGCCGGGTCCGGTGCTGAGCAACTGGGTGCAGGACGCGGGAGGGCGGACCTATGCCGTGGGTAAGATTGGCGACATCTTTTCAATGGCAGGATTCAATGAAGTGCGAAAGGGACCCGATGCCGACTTGATGACCCATTTGAATGACCTTGTCAAAACCGCGGAGGATGGCAGCCTGACATTTGCGAATTTTGTGGAATTCGACAGCCTGTACGGGCATCGGCGTGATGTGGCGGGATATGCGCGTGCGCTGGAATGGTTTGATGTGGAGCTTGGGAAGGTGATCGGGAAACTGCGGGTCGGTGACATACTTGTGCTGACAGCGGATCACGGTAACGATCCAACATGGGTTGGAACGGATCACACGCGTGAGCGCGCGCCTGTGCTGATAACGGGTAGCGGGCAAGGAAGCTTGGGAGAAATTGGGTTTCGTGACGTAGCGGAGCTGATTGCTGGTCATCTCGGCATAGCGGTCCGTAGATAGCGGGTAGGGGGTCAGCCCCCATCGCGGCATGCCGCGACCCCCCGGAGTTTATTTGGCAAAATGAAAGTGCGATGACGTTGGGAAGGTTGCGAAGCCAGGCTTTTCGAGGCAAGAGTTCAACAAGTAATATGGAGAGCGCCCGTAATGTCCCAGTCTGATGATCACCTGACCGTTGTCAATCACCCATTGGTCCAGCATAAGCTGACGATCATGCGCGACAAAGAGACACCAACGGCAGTGTTTCGGCAGCTGTTGCGCGAAATCAGTCAGTTATTGGCCTATGAGGTGACGCGAAGCCTGCCGATGACCACAAAGCGGATCGATACTCCGATGCAGCCGATGGATGCGCCGACGCTGGATGGCAAAAAGCTGGCGCTGATTTCGATCTTGCGGGCCGGCAATGGTCTTTTGGATGGTGTGCTGGAGTTGATCCCATCTGCGCGGGTTGGTTTTGTCGGGCTTTACCGTGATGAAAAAACGCTGGAACCGGTTAAATACTATTTCAAGGTGCCCGAAGGAATGGATGACCGGCTGGTAATTGCGGTTGATCCCATGTTGGCGACTGGGAATTCATCCGTGGCGGCAATTGATATGCTGAAGGAAGCTGGGGCAACGAATATCCGCTTTTTGTGCCTGCTTGCCGCCCCGGAAGGGATTGCACGCATGAAACAAGCGCATCCTGACGTGCCGATCGTGACAGCGGCAGTGGATGAAAAGCTGAATGAATCCGGTTATATTGTGCCGGGCCTCGGAGATGCCGGTGACAGGATGTTCGGCACAAAATAGTGCTAGGAATTTGGCGCGTATCAGTAAGCGACTCTTTACTCTGATCCTGTGATGGCGCATTGTTCACCTACTATATCATGTGGGGGCGCAGATGAAGATAACTAAAATCGTTGCGATTGCTGTCGTATTGGGGGTGTTCAGCGGAGGCATTTTGCATGCGCAATCCTTTCGCGATCAGCCTGCCGAATTTCCACCCATGTCCTATAAGGGCAAGCAATATGTAGACAGCAAAGGCTGTGTTTTCATTCGCGCGGGCATAGACGGGAACGTCACATGGGTGCCAAGGGTGTCGCGGAAGCGTCAGGGGGTATGTGGTTTTAAACCATCAAACGTCGGAACCGCCGCAGCGAACCCGTCAACGAACACAAACACAGCGATACAAATCACGCCGAACAACGGCAGTGTTGCGCAGCCCGCAGCCCGTGTCGCAACAGCGAATGTAACACCGCGCCCCGTGCCGACACGGCGTGCCGCACCGGTAGTGGTGCGCAAGGCCGCCCCGAGGGTTGTGCGTCAGACCGCACCGCGCCCGGTTGTGGTTGCGAAGGTCCCTGTCGCTGTACCTACCGCCAGGGTGCCAGCGTCAAACGTGCCCGCAGGGGGAGCGTGCCCAGGCCGATCGGCCTTGAGCCAGCGTTACTCGGGTTCGAATAGCCGCGGTTTGGCTGTTCGCTGTGGCCCGCAATCTGCACCTATTGTGGCATCGCAATCTGCACCCATCATGGTACCGCAAGCCGGGCGCGTGGTGACGGTGCCTGCGGCGCAGCGTCAACATGCGGGTGTGGTGACCACTATGCCCTATGAACGTAGGGTGGCCGGTGTAACCGCCACGACCCGTATCGTGCCGAAACACGTAGCCCAGAATCGGTTGAACACCTCTGCCAATGTTGCCGTCCCACGCGGGTACAAGCAAGTCTGGACCGACGACCGTCTGAACCCCAATCGAGCCGAGCAAAATCTGGCCGGACGAGCCCGTATGCTTTTGATCTGGACGAACTCGGTCCCCCGTAGGTTGATCAATCAATCCACGGGCAGAGACATGACGGCTCAAATTCCGCTTGTTTACCCTTATACTTCGATTGAACAGCAGCGCCGCGAACTGGGCGAGGTTACATTTGCGACGCGTGACGGTCAGCTGGTCAAGCGCATCGTGCGCAACACACATGCTGCACCGGTTGGCCGCAAGCCGGTTGTGTCCAGCAGGTCTGCGACTAAACCTGCCGTCACTGCCGCCCCTCAGCGGGTCCAGACAAAGGGAAATAGCTATGTGCAGGTCGGTGTGTACAGTCATAGCGCCAATGCGCAAAAGACCGCGCGGCAAATTGCAAAGATGGGAATGGGCGCACGTATCGGGAAAACGACCCGTGGCGGCAAGACCTTACTGACGGTGCAGGCTGGACCGTTCGGGAAGGCTTCGGCCCCGTCGGCTTTAAACTCGCTGCGGCGTGTTGGCTTTCAAGACGCCTATATCCGCTGAGCCTCGAGCGTCGGCAGCTACATCAGGCCAGTCGGAGATAATCCGGCTGGCCATTTCTTTTCCCCATAGCGCATAGATCTCGGGACCGGGGTGATATCCGTCTTCGGCTAATTGAGAGTGTTTAAGCGGGATGTTGAATGGCACATGGCGGACATGAGGATGCAATTGGGCCTGGCGCACCAGTGCCGTGTTAAAGCGCTGCGCCTCGCGGCCAAGCGACCACCGCAACGGCTGCGGGAGTATGGGAAAATCACCCAGTGGCGGGACGCCGGAAATATAGATCAGTCGCGGCGCATATAACGTGTCGAGCCTGTCGATTAATCTTTGTTGCTGCCGTACCCAAAGAGACCTTGGAACGGCATGTGTCACATCGTTGACGCCAAGCGCGGTTACGATGACGTCGAAGGGCACGGGTTTTAGGCGGTTCAGAGTGTTGAGAGTGCTGCGTGTGGTTGCACCTGTCTGTGCCACCAACCGCCAGTCGAGTTTGAAATGCTTACCAAGCGACTGGGCAAGCTGGCCTGAAAGCGCTTGTGATTGTTGGCCGACACCGACCCCCGCCGCCGATGAATCACCTAGGATCAGGATCGAAAGCGGCGGGCCATCGCCAAGCTGACCGAACCGGGGGCCATCGGCTTCGGGAAGGCGCAGGGCACGCGCCCGTACCCTCACACCTTGCGCGACTAAAATGGGAAGCATCACCAAGCGAAGACCGATATCGAACATCAGCAGGGCCTATCCTACGCAGATATCTTGCAACCTAAGCCAATCGGCGTCGTTTAGAAGCGGTGCCGTTTCCTGACCGTTCATTGGGTCACGTTCAATCAGTGCGCGAACCGTTGCATCAGTCTTATCGCGCGCCTGGGCAAATGGCGTACTGTGGAGCCTTTCTA
>LAZR01002481.1_pt1 | contig 10710 bp, 4 predicted proteins | sample 329461 | NCBI WGS metagenome assembly LAZR01 (sample SAMN03002196, study PRJNA259156) | marine sediment metagenome | biome: sea floor; feature: Hydrothermal impacted sediments; material: marine sediment; isolation source: Loki non-amplified sample from Loki's castle hydrothermal vent sediment ...
CAGGTCGAGAAGGACTTAGCGGTATAAGAAGTGTAGTCATGACAACTTTCGGAAAAGTCGGAGGGATTCGCACATGGTTTACCAAGCATTTTGCTACAAGCATAAATTCTGAGGTGTATAGAAATAACGAGGTTTCACAAAAAATAAATGAAGAGACTAATGCCAAGAAGAATGATAAATTGCTCAAACAAGATAAAGTGAACTCATGGAAGAAAATAATCGGCGCTGGGCTTCTTGGATTACTACTCTCAGTAATCGCGCCCTTTTTCACAGGGAGCTTTAAGTTCAGCAATTTCTTGAGCATGATGGGTACCGTAAGCCAAATCGAAGGATTTTATGGTAATACTGTCGGTCGCTATCAGACTCTAGAAGCAAACGCGCAAAAACGCGGAAGGAATGCAAACTTTCAAGCAATGCGCGAACTTAAGAAATTAATGGATGGACAAACTAATCTCGCAAAAAGCAAAATAAAAGATTCTAATCTACAACAAGATTACTTAGAAAAGAATGGTGTGCCAATTACTGATGTCAATAATCATCCAAAATTGTCCAATCCTATGTTTCGAGATTCTTTATCTGTTATCGAGAGAGTCGGGGTTGCTACGGGGTCAACGTCAGAGGGATTAGTGTCGATTGACAGAGCTGGCAGACCTGGCCTAGGCCAAGAAAAGAGAGATGAGACTTATTTCTTAGAAAGACAAGATAAATTCCTTCAATCAATGGGAAACCGGGAAAGATTAAGAATCCAGTTCGCAAAAGCTAATTTGGAAGATGTAAGTGGTGTTAGTCAGACCGTAAAGATTGGGGTCGAGGATCTCTCATCTAAAGATAGAGAGGTTTTTGACCAACTTACCAGAGAAATAAATGATGTTGGCGTCTGGGATGGAATCTCTAATATATTTACGCTCCCAGATGATCCTGCACTTACTATTGATGGTGCCTTACACTACATTAGAAGAAAATTAGGAATCAACCCTAAAGCCACAATGTTCTTTTCAAGTGAGACTTACGGAACCTTAGATTATATTTCTCATAAAGATAAAAAAACATTTTCCAAAAGAACTATAGAATTAAATAATGAAAAAATTACTATCGGTCCTGAAACTAAATTTAATGTTATAAAAAAGATTGGAGATTTAAAAGTGCGGTTTACACTAGAAAACCAACTAAATGATATTGATGGTTATTCTGAAGCTCGAGAATTATTGTCATTTCTTGTTGGTGGATCATTCAATTTTGAACGACTTGCCAGCACAGATGAAGAGGCGCTCATAATGTCTAAACTAATTAAGGGAGGAGATGAGTGGGGCGGACTTGAAAATTATGCAGATAGGTTTTTACAGGAAACTGGATTATATTCTCAAGCCTCTAAATCATATAAAGCATCATTAGAAGCTGGTCTATTTGCTTATACATTTAGAATGTTTGCCGATAAGAGTTTAATCGATCAAATAGTGGCTGCATGTAGTACAAGCGAGCAAGCAAACCAGGCACTAAAAAATTATAAAAAATTAATAGCTTCAGTGTTTTCTGTACAGTTTAAATCTTTATTAGATACAACTACTCACTCTCAAGCATTAGAATATATGAGAGAAAATGCTAAAATTTTGATGGCAAATTATATATTAGAAAAGATAGGTGCAAGTAAAAAAGTTAGTCAGAATGGGATAAGTATTTATGAAGGAGCGCAGAAATTTGAAGAATTTATGAAAGATCCTCAACAAATTCAAGCCTTTGAATCAGAATTTTTGCTAAAGTTCTTTAAATCCAAAGATGGAATATTAAAGCAGTTAAGCAAGGGTTTCTTTGATAGTTCTGTTAACTCAATTCCCCATATAACTAAAACTGTACAGATGTTAATTGGTCGAACACAGGAGAGTAACGATTTCTTTGGAGGTTTCCCCGATCGTCTTGTTAGTGAGTTCATTAAGTCCGATTTCAAAATGCCAAAGGCATTTAAAGGAATAAATTATGGGGGTGCAGGCTCTATATTAGATATTAATAAATTTATTACTAAGGATACCTTTACAAATATAGAGGAGTCTTTACTTGGTGTTTCCAAAGGGTGGTCTCAAGAATTTCAGAGATTTTCAGAGCAAACTCCTTCCGACCGTCGATTTTTTGATAATTTATTAGTATCTTTTGCGGGAGCTTATTTAAGTAGCCCGAATAAGGGTTCGTTCGGGGAACTCAGCTGGGCATCTAAGGTAAGTGTAGTAAATGATCTAATTTCAACCGAGTTTTCTACTATATTTACTGAACTAAAAGATATAACAAAACTAAAAGGAATTAAGGATTTCAAAGCTACCATAGCTATTGGTGCTGACGGGGATAGCGACATTTTAAGTTGGATGGTTCAGAAACTATTCACAGAACGCGATAGTTTAAAAGACTTTACTCAAGGCTCAGACCCAGAAAAGCTTAAGACACCATCAAAGTATTCCTTTCTATTCAGTATTACAGACTGGATTAATTCTGAAGCTAAATTATCTGATTATAGTACGAAAACTGAAGCGATTTTTGCAGTAAATGAATTTTTCTACACCTTCAAAGATAAATATCATGAAAATTACGGTCAACTTAAGGTACTCATCAAATCAATCGCTAATAAGTTTTATAAAAGTAAATATATTAATTCAATGGGGAATAATTTCTTAAGGGCTATTGAAAGACTATTTACAAATGACAATTTTCTTAACGATATGGTACAACCCACTATTGACGGTGGATATCAAATATTATGGGAAGATCACTTCAATATTTTGATAGAAGTACTTGGGGGTGATGGTAAGTCAGTAGAATTATCTCGTGCCTATATTCCTGAGTCATATAATGGAGAACCGGTCCATATATTAAGAAATAATGAATGGGTGGCAATAACCAGTCTTGAATCTGGTTATTTGTTTGACTCTGCTTACATTTATGTTTATAGGATAACTGAGAGTGATAAAATTCAAGTAGGGTTAGCTAGAGTCGATGATATCAAAAATGATTTCTCTCATTTACCTTTCGAGCTTCATGAAGGATTTCCAACAACTGATGGAGGAGTATTGCATGATATCTGGGTGAGTAATTCCGAAGGGGGTTTATTATTAAGCGATGTCGATTTATATGATTTTTCAATACGTTCAGATGACAATAAGTATTGGTATAAAGAATATTTCACGGATTCTGGACAGCCACTAAGAAATCTTTTCATTGGATATATTTTTAATTCAGGTCAAAAAATGACAGCTTATCTCCAAAAGCTAGAGCTTAATGTTGAAATGTATAGCCCGACCGTTAACTTTTTCCCTGACATACCTATTCGAGATATAAGCCATTTAAGAGAATCTAAATTTAAGTTCAGTCCATTAACAGGTATTGATAGAACTGAAGCTTACGGCAAAGATTTCACTATGGATACGGTGAATAAAATAGTGTATGATTTATTTGACCCTTCCAGAGGTTGGAAGAAACAAATGTTCCAGCAACAATTATTAAAATATTTACCACAGCTTAACGGATATTTCAAGGGCGGCCTTAATGGAAAGTTTACTCTAGGCAGTGGTCTAGAAACAATTAACGCATTCGTGAAGGAATTATCCTTCTCTAAAGATGAGCTTCAGAGATTTGCTTGGAAGAATCCTGACGGTACATTTATCGGTGCAGGACAATATGTAAAAGAGTGGCTTGATTTAATTTATATTAAAATAACAAGCTATTACCTTGAAGGTGGACAAAACAGTGTTATTAACAATGAAGCAAAAAAACTATTGAGGATGGCAGATCCTGCTTATCCAAGTCATACCCCCTTGAGTGTTGTTACTTACAGAGAGACTTTCACTGTCAGTGAATCCAAGATGGGAAATGAAATCTTTCGTTCCGCTTCAAGTCTTTTTGGACATTTCACTATTCGATTAATGCTTTCCAATATGGTTAATTTTAATCCTGATAAAACTATCATTTTTTTAAGTAGACCCACTAAACTTAAAGATCTTTCAGACATCCATTACCATGTTGGTTTTGTGGCTACGAGACTTCTTGGTGATGCTCCAATCCCCAATTATAAAAACACTCCAAATAGTCTTCAACACATGATGGGAGCATTTTTCCTTGATTCTCATGTTTATTTACCCCTAACTTCAGGTGTTCGTAATAGCAGGGATAACGCCTATATCTTTGATTTTGGACCTATATTGATTGAAGGTACTAATCAAATCCAAGCTAAAATTTCAAAATCATTGTCATGGAAAATTGCCACTAAACTAGCAAATCAGTACCAAGGTTTAAATATGCTAAAAACTCTCTTTTATAAATCTCAGGATAACCTATTTAAAACATTAGAAAGTCAGATAATCAAAAAAATAATAGATGGAGATTTTACCGGTGATAAAGACAAAAATATATGGTTGGCAGAAAAACTGATCAATCAAGCTAGAAAAGAGCTTTTCACTTTGGCAAATTTCAAATCATCTAATTTACGGAAACAAATCGAATTACAACTTTTAGATTCTTCCACAAATTTAATCAAATTAGAGTTTAAAGGTATCTCTAGTATGCCATCAATAACACTTGATTTTGCAAAGAAGCTTTTTAGAAATAGTGACTTTATGACATGGGGTTATATTGATCAGCATAACAATAAATGGAATGGGATGATTGACTACAAGAATAAACTTATAGATACAAATGTTCAGAATATGGTAAAGTTGTTAACTCGCCTTATTGCCGAACACGGTTCAGGAAAAGTTATAATCTTACCAATGAAAAACACAAATGATGAAAGATTAGGATATCGCCACTATTACAGCCATCAAACACAAACAACCAAATGGTTACCTCTTATTAACTCTTATTTCGAGGTTGATTTAAGCAATTCTGCAAGCGCTTTGTCTCAATTAATACATATAGGCTATAGTTTGCAGGCACATGATACAGCATATATTGTTAAGGAGTGGGTTGATATAGAACAGACTTATGGGGACATTGAAGAATACTTACAGCAAAATAAAGAGATGATCTGCGCTTTTGACTACAGAGGATTCTTGAAGAAGGATGAAATTTACGTAGGAGATCCAACCTTTTTTGGTGACCCCATTTTACCTAGAGCCCCAATAATAATCGAGGATTATTCGACAGCCTTTTATGACGATCAAACTATGTTTACATCTTATCTTAATCAATGGAAGAATTCCTTCATCAATAACGCCGGAATGACAGTTGTTGGTCCCCAATCTGACTTTGTAAGATATATAAACAAGATTATGACTGGAACCTCTGAATTTGCAATGATAATGTACGATATTTTATTCGGACCTCGTCCGGATACCTAAACTATTGTAATTTTTACTCCCTTTTTTTTTAAAAAATCAACAATTTGAGTATTTTTTTTCTCTCTAGCCTGTTTTTCATCTAAGACTAGTTCTTTTAATGAATGTAGATTTCTTATCGTTTCCACTAATTTATTTAGGGGATTATTAACCAAATCTAACCTTTCCAACGAGTCAAGGCTTCCTATTGATTTGGGAAGTGTCATTAATTTGTTATGTCTTAAAGAAAGCACTTTTAGTGATTTTAGACGTCTTATTGAAGATGGTATTGGTTGTGCAATTTCCCCGGAGATAATTAAGATTTTAAGATTAGAGATAATACCAATTGATTTTGGAACCTCATTAATTTCATCACAAAATATTCTTAAATCGTCTAATTTTTTAATGTAAGGAATTAATTCTCCTAAAAATTCAATTTTACTTGATGTTAAATGTAATATTTTTAATGTTTTTAGATCTTTTAAAATTTTAATGATGCTATTCGTTAATTCTACAGTAAAAAATGCTAGCCCAACAACGTTTTTTGATTTAATACAAATTCGGTTATACGTATTCTCTTCATAATATCCATTTAAATCTTCCCTAATATAGAATTTAACGTGCAGTATTTCTTCTAACTCTAATAAAGCTTCAGAATCTCTTATTTTTAAAAAACTAGATAAATATTCTTCCCTGCTTAGATAACTATCATATCCTTCCTCTGTCAAATATTCAATAACTGAAGGAAAACCGCTTGCAAGTCTTTTTGAAATCTCCTCTTTGAAAACATTGCTAGCTACTGGGTCCCCCAATTCCGTTAACTTCTTAAGTAAAGAAAAAGCTAAATTTCTGTGAAGCAAGGTTGTGTTATAATTATTTTCGACCCATGCTTGAAGATTGCTACAATGACCAAAAAATTCCGTTTCCGGAGTAACTTCATAATCTACGCCCAATTGTCGTTCTTCTGTCCAACCTAAATTCTCGGCAATCTCATCTATCGACTCAATTTCGGTGTAGAGATCAATGTCTTGAGTCGGAATATTTAACAATAAGAATTTGCATTGCTCAAAAAACTCTCCTTTCACATAAATGTTTGTTTTTTTACTCTCCAGCTTAAGTGTGATATAATTGTTGACTTTAAATTCTTGCATGATATGTTCTGATAAATCAGATAATTGCATTAGTAATTTTCCATAAGATATTATAGATTACTCCAAATTTAAGTATATACTCCGATAAATACTCATGATTTTCCAAATTCACGTTCTATGAAATTTTCTAAAAGCAGATTTTAATTTGTTTTTGATTGACATTGTTAATTAATCGGATGAGCATAACAATAATCACAGCTATGTTTGCAACTAAGTTTTTTACTTTTGGCAAAGAATCCCCAGTTAATTTTTCTATCTTGTTAGCATCTATATAAATTATGTCTTCAATAATTACTTTTTTTTCTTCAGGAGGGGGATCAATTTAAGTTTTATCCCGCAAAATCATTCTTTTAGTAGTCTTAGAATACGGCTGAACAAATGAAAAGATCATAACATCTGAAGGGGCAAGAGATATTCTAGACACCTGATTTGGATTAAATGGGTTTGAGAATCTTTGGTTGGATTTTTGTCTTTTTTACCTTTGAATTTTGGTTTCTACTCCTAATATAACCGAAAGATTCTTTCACCTAGCTTTTTTTCCCAAACAAAAAAAGGCAAACAAAATGGGTTCATGGAATTATAATATTTTAGGAAATGATGATATATACGATTTTTTAAACGGTTTTATCTACACATAAAAATATAGATAAACTTTGCACAATCATAAAAGACGATCCCCGAATGGACGGATATTTAGTTTAATAATTTATAGGAACATTTATATTTGAATTGAAATAATTTTAAATTATTAAGGTGAAGTTTTTAATATGGGCTCTATACCATATGACGATAAAACTACTTATTAAAAAATTTTATAAGATTTTCCGATTTCTATTTATATAGATCTCATGATAGACATACATCAGGCGTTCGAAATCAAAACAGAATTACTCTGTAAAGGTTTATATTTAAATCCAGAATTGATAGATCATTATAAAAAACAAGGATTAGACATAGATTACGGAAGAAAAGGGGGTGCTGGTCCTTCTGGTGGAAGGTATTTTTTGTTAGAGGATGAAACAACTTATGCCAATGTAGCACTTTGGAATAATCCTGATATGACAAATCTATTCTTAAAAGAAAACAAAGATGGATATTTTGAAGTTATTGATAATAATACCAATACTTTCTATGCGAAATTAAAACTTATTCAACACCCAGCCTTCTATGATCCCAAATTTAAAACTTCAGATGGAACACCAATGAAGAAGATTGCTTTAGTACATGGAACGGATTGTCTATCAAGCACAATATATCAAAAATGTGTATATTGGGGGTGTGGAGAAGCATGTTCTTTCTGTAGCATTGAAACAAGTTTACAAAACGATACAACTGTTTTAGAAAAAAATGCCACTCAAATGTCGGAGGTTATTACAGCTGCTAAAAAAGAGGGAAGATGTAATCACATGACTTTAACCAGTGGTACAGATGAAAATATTGATAAGGGAGCAAAACGTTATATCGAAATGTTAAAAAAAGTCAAAAAAAATCATCCAGATGTCCCAATTCATGTCCAGATCGAAGCACTAGAAAATTTAGAGTATATCGATAAATTAAAAGAAGCAGGAGCAGATACCATTGGTATTCATATTGAAGTGCTTGATGAAACACTCCGTAAAGAAATTACACCTGGGAAATCTCACCTACCATATGAACTATTTAAAGAAAATTGGGAAAGAGCAATTCAAGTTTTTGGGAAAAATCAGGTTAGTAGCTACGTCTTAACTGGATTCGGGGAAGAAAAAAATGCATTTCTAAAGGATGTAGAAAAACTTGTTTCGCTGGGAGTGATCCCATATATTACACCTGTAAGAGCAGCCCCTGGAAGGAAGGGCATCTCCAGAGTGGATTATAAAGAACTTATGGATATTTATATTAAAACTGCTAAAATAATGAAACAATTTGGAGTTAATCCCTTAAAAAATAAAGCTGGTTGTGTCAGATGCAGTGATTGTTCATCGCTCAAAGAAGCCTACTTAACAATTTAATGTAATCATAATTGAATGTTTTACGATTTTTTTAATATGCTATTAAAAGAGAAGAATATTATTATAACTGGCTCGGGTAGAGGCATTGGAAGAGCTGTAGCGATAGCATGTGCCAAGGAAGGTGCAAACATTGGATTAACTTCTCGTACACTGGAACAATTAAACAAAGTCAAAAGAGAAATTGAAAATTTAGAAACGGGAGTTCGAGTTATTACAAAAGTCGCCGACATTACGGTGTACGAACAAGTTGAGGAGATTTTTAAAGATTTTCATGACGACTTAGGCCCACTAAATGGAGTGGTGGCTAATGCTGGAGCATCTTGGAGAGCGAAAGCTCATGAGGTCCCTCCCGAGAAATTTGCGATGGTCATCAATGCAAATATTCTAGGTGTTTTTCATACTTTTAGAGCTTCTTATCCTTATTTAAAGAAAGATGATAAGAATAATAAAGCACGGTTTATTATAACAGGAAGTGCTGTTTATCCTAGTGTAATGGGTGGATTTTCATCATATACTACATCAAAATATGGTGTTGTAGGATTACAAAGAGAACTGGCTACGGAGTATAAGCGAGATAATATAACTGTTAATATGATACTACCAATGCAAGTCGATACAAAAATGCTGCGAGGTAGAAGAGCCGGTGACGGTGACAAGCCTCCAGGAGTATTGGATCCAGAAGATTTAGTTGATTATTATCTGTTTTTTCTCTCTGATAATGCAAATAGAATTAATGACGAATTAATTTATCCAAGCAATTTTGAGGCTATGAAAATGATAATAAAGAAAGCACCGGAAGAAAAAAGAGAAAATTGGGAGATATTTAAAGTATATCTAGAAGAAATTTCTCCGAACCTATATAATGATGTTAAAAAATATGGAAAATTAGGAGGATTTATACTAAATAATTCAAAATAAAATTATTTAAAAGGATTTTTCTCATTAAGAATTTTTTGTTGATACTCTTTTAACGGTGGTGGGCATAATCCTGCCTTGATCGCTTCCTTCTTTAATGATTTCATAATTTCTCCTAAATTTATAGATACAGGGCACCAATGGCGACAATTTTCACAACCTGTACAGAAAAACAGACCATCCTTCACAGCACCTTCAATTCCATTGTGGATATAATCTCGAATAATCCCATCAGCCCCTAATCCATATTTTGATGCAAATATATTACCAAATGCTCGTGATGCTGTACAAGTATAGTTACATGTTTTGCAGCCAATACATCTTAAAAAATCTTTGTAAAATAAGTTTTCCTTCATCGCCTTTTTCCTCCAATCATCTACTAAAATCACAACAACTTCTTTGGCACCGTACATCCCAAGTACTTTCTCACCTTGAATATCAGCTGTAGCAGATGGACCTGTTATAAGACTAATATAGTTAAATGATACATTATTGATTCTTGTTTGTAATTTCACAACGAGAACGGCATCTAAAATGGTTGGTACAATTTTCGTAATTCCACATAAAACAATATGTTTTTCAGTTGCCCTAGTCAATAAACTTATATTTCCTTCATTTTCTCCAAGCAATATTGTACCATCTTCGGCAGATATTGCATTTGCAGATGTTAATGATACTTTTACATCATTAAGTAATTCTTTACGGTAGGAATTTCTATAATATTCTACAATCGCGCTTGCTGTTGGTTCAAGTTCTACACCATGGACCTCTTTTATTTTCGAAACAATTTGTTCTCTTGTAAAGTGAGCTCCAGGCCCCACTCCGAAACTTGGTAATTTATAATCAAACAATTGAACGAGTACATCACCTAAATCTGTTTCTTTAATTTTGATATTGTTTTGCTTTAGAACCTCTAGAATCCCAATATCTTTCGCCTCATTCGACTTTGATTTATAAATTACTTTAATGTCTCCCATCTCCTTTAAAAATATTTCATGTGCTTCTTCGTTAGTTTTTGCATAATAAACTGTCATGTTGTTCACTTCCCGCATGACTTTTATACATTTTTCCACATAATAATCCATGTTTTCTATGAAATCTTCTTTCATTGCAATAAGTTGATCTCTGTACTTATTTACGAACTCTCTACTCGAATCTTCGTAGAGATACCTCATATCATGTTGTTTTGGCATTATAGCGCTTACATATTTCCAAAATGAACCAAAATTATATTCTAATGTCCCTTTTTCTTGAAGTACGGCTATTCTATCTTTAACATGCTCATACAATTCATTTCCCTTGTCACTCAAATTATAGGATCAACTCCCTCCATCAATTTGACAATAAAATCTTCAAACTTAATAA
>LAZR01002482.1_pt1 | contig 10706 bp, 10 predicted proteins | sample 329461 | NCBI WGS metagenome assembly LAZR01 (sample SAMN03002196, study PRJNA259156) | marine sediment metagenome | biome: sea floor; feature: Hydrothermal impacted sediments; material: marine sediment; isolation source: Loki non-amplified sample from Loki's castle hydrothermal vent sediment ...
CCTGGGCCAGCCAGGGAAACGAGAGGCTCAAGGAAGGCTTGGTTGACAGGGACTACAGGGGTAGTGCCACTGGAGACCACTGTGTTCAGCCGAACCTTAGTTGTAGTGTTGCTGCTGTTAGGCTTGGGAACCCAGACTACCCTGGAAATCTCAATGTCGTCGTCACCCTCATCCAGGATGGGGAACTGTCCAATGTGGAAGTAGTTTGAACCACCGTCAATGGAGGCCTCCACCGCCACAGAGACGGCCACAGTTGTTCCTGTGCAGGTTCCTAGCAGCATACTCACAAGGGCATAGAAGCCCCCTTCGGAGTCCACTACTGAACCCTTGGCGCCAGTACCCGCCATAGCGGTAGCACCTGATATTAGTTGTAGATTAACGTCACGTACCATGTCCTACGCTCCTTCTGTTTCAGCTAGTTGCTCTTGCCTTTCAGGTGTGGCGATTACCACCTCAGAACTGTCAGCCAGGATGTCCTTGGTGTCTCGGTCCTTCTCCAGCTTGTAGCCTTCTAGTATCCAACCGAATATAGGGTGAAACCAGTCCCAGTGCCTCATCTTGGCTTCGGCTAGAGTGAGAGCCACTGGCCTATGTTGTGTCCACTCTGCACCCTCGGCTGAGGTTCGGACAACATCCCGAAAGAGCTGGCCGCCCCTCTCGTAGACATCAGGCGGTAAATCTGCCATCACTACCTCCTCTACTGGTTGAGTATACCGAACAGCCTTCCAGCTGCACGGGGATGCTTTAGGACCATGCCGGTGTACCACTCGATTCGGCCCAAGTGGTAGGGACCGGCCTCGACCTCCCCAAAGTCCTTGACAGTGGGAAGGGACTTGCTTTGGATACCGTGAAGGTAGTCAGTCCCAAACCTAGTGCAGTAGATACTGGCGGTGTCCGAAGCACCATCACCAGGGTCCTCGTCGTAGAGGAAGAAGGACGTACCATCATCCTCACGGCGCACGATACGGATTGGAGTACCGGCATAGGCCATCTGTTGCTTACCAAAGGCATCCTGGGTGAAGTTGATGAGACCGGAGCCACTGACAGCCCTGACCAGAGTGGTCACCTTGCGCCTCATGGTCGGAGACATCCAGAGCACCTTGTCCCCACCATCACCAAGGACAGCATCTAGGAGCTCATCTATCTTGGCAAGGGTGAGAGTTGCACCGTTCAAGGAGCCCTGGTCAATCTTCTGATTGCCAGTCAGGCGCTTGCGTAGACCATCAAAGGAGAACGCATCTACAGCGGTGTCGCCCTCAAAGAAGGTCTCTGAGAACTTGATGCCTGCCTGGCGAGCCTTCATCCGGTACTTCTCAGCCTTGAGGTTGAGTAGGTTAGACATCACTTCGACCTCGAAGTTGTCCACCTTGACCTCACCACCCATGATGACTAGAGCCTCGAACAACGGATTGATAACACCTGCATCAGGTGTGTATGACCCGCCTACACCACGGAAGTTGATAGTGCCCAGAGATGCCTCACGGTGGTAACGGAAGGCTGGGCCGTTGATTGTCTTCTGCGGCAGATACTCCAGGACAGGAGAAGCCTCGACGATGATTTTCGCCACTGACCTCTCTAGCTCGTCCTGGCTGTGCTTTGCCGCTTCAAGCATGGTTATGTCAGCCATCTACTTTCCTTTCTTTGATTTTCCACTAAGAGCGCCTTCCAGCAGGACACCACTATCGGTCTTAATCAGGTCAGGAGTAGGTCCTTCCCTGCGCCCTGAGACGAGAGCCGGCCTCTCACCATCTACCTCGGCTAGGTGCTCCTCTTTGTAGGCTTCCCACCCATCTTCCTTAAGTTTCTCGGCCATACCTGCGGCCTCATGGGTGACAATAGCCTGGAACACGGCCTTCTTCCATTCCTTGATACCCTCGGTCTTGAGATGCGTAAAGTGCTCAGGCTTCAGGCTTTCCTTTACCTCGTCTGTAAGTTCTGAGCCCTCTAGCATACCCCTGACCGCGGCCACCTCGGAAGTGTAGGCATAGAGTTGAGCGGTCTGTGCTATCGCCTCAGCGTTAGGCGCCCCACCGGCCTGCTTGCGTTGTTGGTATCTGGCATAGGCAGTAGCCTTGCCCTCGTCGCCACTTATCTCCTCAGACACCTGTTCAGGAGTCATACTTGAGAAGTGCTCATCCTCGACGCGCTCCGCCTCTGACCTCTTGGTATCAGCCTCTATGGTCGGGCGCTCACGCTCTAGGGCCGAGGAGACTTGGGCTATTGCCAGATTGTCAGCCCAACGGTTCAGGATAGGTCCTAAGTCGGGATGTTCGAGAAGTACCTTCAAGGCCCCCTTATCTGTTGCGAGGTCCTTGAGCGGGTCCTCCTGCCCACCACCGTCTCCACCTTCCTTAGGTTTCTCTCCCCCTTCACCTTCAGGCTTCTCCCCCTTAGAGGTAGGAGTCTCACCGTCCTTTGGTGCAGGCTTCTCCCCCTCAGAGGTAGGCTTGTCTTGAGGTGAAACGGAATCCTTACCTTCAATTATAGCGGGCACCTCTTCGCCTACAATGGATGCGGCTAACTGTGTTAGCTCGGCATCCGCTGCGGCTTGAGCTGCGTCGGGCTTATCTTCTGCCATGATGCTCCCTACTCCCAGATATGATCTGAGCTGCTATAGTGATCGTAGCACGTCTGACGCTATCTAGTCAATGACGCTATGACACTATTTTGAGATTTCTGCGCTCGGTAGACCGTCCTCCTACTAACTCCCATGACCTGGATAACCCAGTCTACGGAGCGTCCTTCATCTAGGAAGTGTACTATCCTTAGGCTCTGTAGTATACCACGTACCGACTGCATACCATTAGTAAACTCGTATTTGCAGACAGGTAAAGGACAGTCGAAACAGCAAGAGGCTACCTCACAACCACATTCATTGTAGTGCTTGCAGGAGGTGTTGAGAGGCAGGTCTTCTGGCAGAGCATCCCTCCTGACCCTTGCAAAGGTGACCATGCTACCTTGCAGCTCTACCGGTCAGGCCAGGTCTAGCAGATGTTCCTTGAGGCTTGGCCGGTGATAGCCCATACCACTTTCCTAGGAGTGTGTCGGCAGAAGGATGAGTCAGCCGGTAGCGGTTACGCAGCCTCGCTGTCATAGAGGTTACTCGGCTAACTACAGGTAGTCTGGATAGAGTACGTGAGGCCTCATCTTGAGGTACTCCTGAATCAAGGAGTGATTGTAGCTTGGAGGCCAGATAATCGTTGAGGTTTAGGAAAGGACGGAACTCCGCGTTCTCCCTCAGACGACTCCATACCAGGTCCTCAATGGCCCAGTATTCGTCTAGGTCTGATTGGGCCTTTCTAAACTCCCTAACTGTAGGTGTGTCATAGCGGCGCAGGTACTCACGGACCAGCTTGCGGTTGACAGGAGACAGACCATCTAGCGTGTCATCTCTGGCAGCAAAGAACCTGTCCCAGTCTATGCCACCCGTTAGTGGGTTTTTATAGTCCTCACCCTCCACACTAAAGTAGGCGTCTATGGCCACATTAACACCTTGCTTATCGGTGCCAAACTTAAGGCCGAAGTCAAGAACAATCTGGTCACGCCTAGCAAAGAACTCCGCTTGACGGCCTCGGAAGTTGTCCTTCCAGATGGAGACATCCAGCTCATCATTGTTGAAGGCTACATCATCCTCTAGCTGGAGCTGCTCCTGCTCGTCTCTAGTCTCCTCCAACTTCTTGAAGCCTATAGCTTCCTTAGTCTTGACCCTGAACCTACTCTCATGCTCCAGACGTTCCTGTGCCTGCTGCACTCTAGGGTCAGTGTTAATGACTGCGGTGGCAGGTGCGTTGGACTCCTTTAGATCCTCAAAGTTGTCGAAGTCAACATAGGGTTTCTCACCTAAGGCTCGCTTCTCCTGGAAGACTGACTCTTGGGCCTCCTGGAAGATAGAGAAGGCTGACCTGGGGAAGCTGCGACCGCCGACTGTTTCAGTTAGGCTTGCCAACATCCTCTGCTCTAGTGGGCCTCTAGCCTCCAACAGAGCCTCCAGGTTCAGAGGAAGGAACTTACCTGTGGCATAGTCCAATATCCTACCAGGGTCATCTATGAAGGCATTGAGGTCCACCTCTTTACCTAGGAAGTCCTCACCCTCGATGAAGTCTACGAGTGTACCTGTAGTAGGAGCCGTACGAGAACGCAGGTACTTGAAGATGGGATTGTCAGTAGAGGCCCAGGTACTTAGGTCCAAGTTGTCCTCTCTAATAAGCTGGCCCAGGAAGCCTAGAGTGGCCCTATAGGAGCTGCCAAAGCCATACTCGTTGCCCCCCATTGGGAGGGAAAGGAACTTGCCACCAGACATAGGATTGACGCGCTCTATGGCCTCATCATGGGACATACCTGTGGCGCGAGCAAAGCCATAGAAGGCTGACAGACCTCCGAATAGCATAGTGCCTAGGGCTCGCTGGGCATCTCTAGCAGGTACACCATTGCTCATGGCCCAACCTAGCATACCAAAGACGGAACGAGTATAGCGTGGAGAGTAGAGCAAGAAGGCTGACTCTACCTGGCGCTGAGTGGTAGACAGGCCTAGACCCATCAGATCAGTGGTGCCTAGCTTAGTCTTGACGTAGCCTGCGATACGGAAGAGTTCACCTTCCAGTTCACCTGCTGAGATACCGGCAGCGGCCTTACCTGTAGTAGGCAGAAGACCCACAGGAGCCTTACCAACCGCACCTCGCTGTATTCTGGCTAGGCTAGAGTAGTTAAAGATACGGCTACCCTCTATGAAGGTCTCAAAGGAGCGAGGTGCAGCGCCCAGGACAGCCTTGATGACGCCGGCACCAGGCACACGACCTAGAGCAGCAGAGCGTTTGGTTATCTCTAGGAACTCAATGCCTCCCCTGCCTATACCGTACTTGGCAGCCTCAATAGCCTCAGGACTGGTTTTGAGGAACCGTGACCAGTGCTCAGGCGAGTAAAGTGAGACAAGGGAGTGACCTACCACTCGCCCCCAACTTGCAGGGTCAGTGGCTAGGAGTGTGGCCCCCTGAATGAAGAACTGACCTACATCCATCATACCCGTGACAACGAACCTAGGAATAGAAGCTAGCCAGGTGGCACCTCTCAGCCCCTTACCCACTTTGCCACCTAAGCCAGGGCCTATGATGTCTTGCATCACCTTGGCAGCGTCAGGCTCTAGTAGTTCCTTGCCAAAGCCAGGACCCAGGACTTGCTTGGCAGGGATTAAGGAACGTCTCTTAGCGGCACGGATGGCTTGTAGGTTGCTTACCTTGTTGCGGAGCACTTGAAGTTCATTAGCAGCCTCTACAGTGATAGGCTTAGCGGCCTTGATTTGAGACTTGAGGGCCTTGATCTCCTGTCCAAGCTGCTGCATGACAGGTCGGCCTATCTGGTCCTCTTTAATGACCTTTATAAGCATCTTGTCACGCATCATCTTTTGTAGGGCACGACCGTAGAGCTGGACAGTCTCTACAGGAGAGGCATACGAGACGCCCCTATTGATGGCATCCTCCATCTCAGCAAACTTGCGGTCCTTGACAGGTGACTGTTTGGCACCTACACGGCCTTTGATTGTGACTCGGCCATCATCGCCTTGCACAAAGCGGGGCCAGTAGTCGTCACCTAAGAGGCGTAGTTGCTCGCCACTAATATGTTCATACTGGAGGGCCAGGTCATCCATGAGGGCCTTCTGTGTAAGGACCCATTCGCGTTGGGCAGGAGTAGCAGCGAACTTGCCATGCTTGGCACCGATGCGAGGACCCTTGAGGATGTTGGTGGCTACGTCTCCGAAGGCTGCCTCCTTGCCCTGCCAAACTACTTTGCTAGTATCTCGGCCTATAGTGAAGGCTGCGTGAAAGGCTTCCTCTTGACCTACCAGACGTTGGCCTAGCTCTGCTTCCATCACGCCCTGGAGACGACGATAGACTACACCTGCTCGAATCTCAGGTATGAGACGAGCTAGAGCGGCAGGACCGGCCAGGGTCTTGAAGAAGAGTTTGATAGCAGGAGCGTCACCTATGACCTCAGCGTACTTACGCATCATATCACCAGCGCGAGGAGAGAGGAACAGGCCGGACTCAATGGTGCGCCAGAGGCTCATGCTAGGAGACTGTCCTCCAGGGAGAAGACCAGCCGGCTCACCAGGGAGACGAGGTGGTGGAGGAGGTGGAGGGTTACGGCCCTCGCCAGCAACCTTACCGCGGAGGGCCTTGATATCGGAGGACTCCTTGACCGGAACGGCGCTCTTTAATACTTTAGGAGCAGCAGGTCCCTCCGCTGCACTAGAGATGCGCACATCAGCACCAGGACCGAGAGGAATCCTTCCCTCCGCACTTAGAGTGGCATCAGCAGGGTCGAATAGCACCGACACCCTATGTGCTCTGCCACCCTTAATTCCACCTATATGAGTAAGGCCATCGAATCCAGCACTCTTCAATGCAAGGTTCAGACCCTCTAAGACCTCTCCAGCCTCAGAGGCCGTTACGTCTCCCAGGTCTTGGATTCCTCGTTGAATTTTCAGGTTGACTTGCTTGCCCGTAACTCCAGTCCGCGCTAGTTCGGCAGCTTCCTCAAAAACACCACCGATGTCGCCAGGGTCTTTGGCAAGGTCGTCCAGGACGGAAATCGCCTCGTCAGGCAAGGGTCGCTCCATGTTCAGGAGCCTCAACCCTGGCCGGGGGGTGACGGTCTGGACTGTAGGAGACGCTCCACTAACCTGCTTGGCCCGCCGAGTCGCGTAACTGGTCGCAATCGACACATCATCGGTCATGTAGACACCAGGACCATATAATGCGGTGCTGTCGAGAGCACCTTCGTCAAAAGCCTGAAACTTCGCCCCCGTGCCGTGGAAACCAGACTGCGGCGCATCCACTACGTTAGGAGCCTTTGGTAAGTCAGCGTGGCCTAGCCCACCACGTAATGGGCCACCGGCAGCCGTTTCCTTTGCAGCTATCCTCTCACCAGGAAGGATAGGTAGAATACCTTCCTCTTTGGCCCTAAGAATCTCAAAACGCCCAGTTGCCGCATCCAACTCCTCAGTAATGTCTCTAACCCTCTTCGCCTCCTTTGGAGACAAGTCTGTGAGCTTCCTCACTAGAGGCTTAGTCTTATCAGGACGCCTGATATTGTCAAGCTCCGTGTTCAGCCTGTCTATTCGGTCCATCAACGTCCGTCTGGCCTCTCCCATAGGTGCTCGTCCTCCGGCTTCCTCAGCCAAGAGTGCCCTGGCTCTAGGCACAGCCTTGCGTAGAAGCTGACTTTCCTTGAGGGACAGCTTCGCACCTAGAGCGGACGCCTTAGCAGCCTTGACAACAGGGCCAGCGAAGAAAGCTAGATTAAGAGGGTCAGTGATGAAGGACAGTATCTCAACTGAGGTAGCCCCGCGTATCTGGCCACCTGTAGGGAGGATACGCGGCAAAGCAGAGAGTCCCTCAGGAGAGATGGCATCGGCAGCATCCACAGCCAGGGCCAGAGGCTCCAGCAGGGCTCTAGCTACGGGCTTGCCTACTTCTCGCCTGGGTATGTCTAGCACGTCTAGGATGGACAGGACCTCTTTGACAGGCAGGACTGATGCTACGTCTCCTGCAATGTCAGTAACCCCTCCAAGAGCACGTTTCAGGAAGCCTCCAGAAGGCTTAGGAGGCTCTGCTGGTAGGATAGGAGGAGTCCTGGTACTAGTCCGTAGAGACCTCTCCGTGGAGCGTACATTAGACTCAGGCACCACCTGTCGTATAGTGTCACGGTCTATAGGCTTAGTAACTGCTGGAGGAGCAGCCAGACCTCCCATGATGTCGGGGTCTAGGCCACGGGAGATTAAGGAGTCACGTATCATTTTCTGGAAGCCAGAGGACTGCGCCTGCCGTGTAAAGTCTCGGCCTAGACGCTGCCTGCGTCCGGTCCTGCTCTCAAACTCCCAGAGTTCAGCCACAGAGACTACCTCAGTCCTCTACGGCCTACACCACTGAGTATGCGCTGTAAGATTGCCTGACCCTGGGGCGTCTGAGCAAAGCCTACCGGTCCAGGCAGGTTAAAGAAACTGTCGGATAGGGAAGCACCCTCTGGAGGAGAGACAGGTATACTAGGGACTCTACCCACAAGGGGTTCAGCTAGGTCGCCCCCTCTACGCTGCCGAGCCCCCTGCTGTCCAAAGGCTCTCCGGCCAGCGACAGGAGCCGCCTGTCTAGGTAGTTGTCTCCCTCCAACTTGCTGACTTTCAGGAGCGACTCCTGGTGTACCTAACTCCCCTCCCAGGAACTTCCTGGTGATGTTCAGTATTTCTTCTGTAGGATGCTGTGACATTGGGTCCTCCTTTAGAACTTAAACTGCGTTCGCTGTTGTGGTAACACAGGTATTAACCCTTCCTCTAGCTCCGTGAAAAAGTCCTCAGGATTGATGCCTTGGAACTCATCCTCTCCAGTCTCAACCCCACCTCTGAGAAAGCTGGACAGGATGCCTATATCTGTGGGATTGAAGCCCTGTAGTTCAGACCTGCTAATGGAGCCTGTAGTAGGCAGCTCCACCCCAAACTGTCCTAAGCCTAGGTTCTCCCCACTCTCTAGTCCTAAGGCTAGACTAAAGATGTCCTGAATCTCAAGGTCGGACCTAGCGGCACTTTCAGTTGCGAAGCCTTGCTCTTGCAATGACCTCTTGTAGAGTTCATAGGCCACGAAGTCAGCAGGGTTGGCCCCTAGCTGGGCTTCCTGGAGACTACGAGCATCTGCCTGTGACTGGCTCAGAAGCAGCTCTTGAGCCTTAGCGGCTCTCACCTGCTCGGTCAGCATCGCTGCCCACTGTTTTGCTGTTATACCAGGAGCAACAGGGACAGGACCAGGGGATGGAACCTTAGGCGTAACCGCAGCAGCCTTAGGAGCAGCCTTAGGTTTGGTCGCAGGCGCAAAGGGGTTCCACCCACCCAATAGTTTCTGCTGTAAGGCAATGTTGTCAGCATAACTACCAGTGGTGAAGCCACCTTTGGCAGCATCGGACCAGGGCCTGCCAGTTATCCTCTCCCAGGTCTGGTAAACTAATTCAGCCATACTAGCCTCCTAAGAATCCTCTAGCCAACTCAACGGCCTCTGACAGGGCATCGCCGGAGGGCACTCCTATATCAGTTAGTACAGGTGTCTCTGCCACTATATCAGCGGCCATGCCAAACGGGTCAAACTGGACTACCTCCGCCTTCTCAGGCGTGATACCTAGCTCTTCGCCTACTTCCCCAGGCCCGAACCCTGGGATGTACTCAGCCCCTATAGGGATGGTAAAGGGTTGGATGCCCTGGAACTGGCCACCAGCCTCAGCAAAGGCGTCCAGGCGTCGGTTGAACTCACCTAGTGCCTGTTCAGTGCTAAGGCGCTTGGCATCTATCTCAGTCTCCAGCTCGGCTATGGTGCCACTGATGAAGGTGGCGAGGTTCTGAGCTTGCACTTGGGAGCGTTGAATGGCCAGTTCGGCTGCACTTGGTCCTGTTCGACCTCCAGGAGCCCCTCCACCCTCAGCGTCTCGTCTGGACTCGTTGGCCTGAGCCCACCACGTACTGCTGAAGGTGGCCCCCGATTCACCTTTCTTGGCAGGAATCATTGCCCCTGAGGCGTCATCCCACTTCCAGTAGAAGTCGTCAGGATTGAGAGTAGGGACTTCACCTATACCTGAGGGACCTGCCTGGTCTCCTGTGCCTACGAACGACCTAAACGCAGGGTCAACACCTAGAGGACGGGTGCTGGGTACCGATGGGGCAGGCGGAGGCCCGGCAGCTCTTGCACCAGTCGCGCTAGGAAACCCTGAAATGTACTGGCTAGCAAAAGGGAACAGACTAGCATCGCTCTCGGTGTAGGGACCGGAAGGGTTAAACGTCCTGTCCACCTCAGAGGGCTTAGTATTGGAATACTCGCCAGTCTGTAGGTCCCTCCAGGACGGCAGGCTACCTGTATCAAACACCCACATCTCTGAGCCCAGGTTGTTAGTCCAGTATTGGACAGCCTGTTGAGTCATTACACCGCTCTCCTTGTGAAGGCCATACGGTTCATCTTGGCTGTGAAGTCCTCTAAGTCCTTACGAGCTAGAGCCTCAGCATCAGGCTTGCCTCGGTGCCTATCTACCAGCTTCTCCACTAGGCCTTGCCAGTCCTCTTGAGTCATGGACATAAAACGTTCTACCTGTTCTCTAGGTGTTAGAGGGATGCTACCATAAGGATAGCCTTCCTCTAGAGCCTGAATAAGGAACTCCCTGGTTTCGATGTACCAGGCAGTTAGCTCCTTAGCCAGAGCATCTAGACTAGGACCTGTTATCAAAGGCAACGCTAAACCTTACTAGCTTCCTTAATAGAGTACACCCTCTCGTTCGGTCCGTCTAACATCCAGTCTTCCCAGCCTGGGAGAGTCTTTAGGGCATCCAAAGATGCACAGTGAGCCTCCCAAACACTCTGACGTGCACTAGCAAGCTCCTCATGCCTCTGACACGCCTTCTGTGTAAGATTGATAGAATCGCGTACACCTGTAACTCTCACAAGTAGGTCTGTCATCCTCATGTAGACCTGTGCAAGTTTGACGACAACCAGAGCTACAACCTCTGCGTTGTCCATGTTGTCAATAGATTGCATTGGACTCCTCCTTGATATTCTTGTTGTTGGCTTCTCACTATTCACTAGAACTGCTCCGAACCAGGTAGCGAACCTGACTCCTCTGGAGGCTGTCTGGGCTGTCCCTGGCGAGTACGCCCTCCCATCTCTTGTAACATCTGTACTATAGAAG
>LAZR01002483.1_pt1 | contig 10702 bp, 8 predicted proteins | sample 329461 | NCBI WGS metagenome assembly LAZR01 (sample SAMN03002196, study PRJNA259156) | marine sediment metagenome | biome: sea floor; feature: Hydrothermal impacted sediments; material: marine sediment; isolation source: Loki non-amplified sample from Loki's castle hydrothermal vent sediment ...
ATGTATAGTGGTTTTATTGTAAGAAGCATTATATTGGCAGCAATCATCGCATCTTTAATTCCCGCAACTATTGCAAAAAACAAAGGTCAGGATTTTATTGCCTGGTGGATATTTGGTTTCTACATGTTTGCAGTGGCGATGCCGGCTTCTATCGTCATGGAAAAAGACTGGCATCGTATCGAAAGAAAACAGCTCTTGAACGGCATGAAAAAGTGTCCTTTTTGTGCAGAGGTTATAAAAAAAGAAGCCAAAGTATGCCGGTACTGCAGTCGTGAATTAATGAGGCTGAATTGGTCTTAGCGAAGAATTAAGCCGCTCTCATCTTTTCGCACTTTTCTTCAAGAACTGCAAATAAGTGTTTGTATGAATCGTCGAATATTTTGATACCTTCTTTTTGCAGTTGTGAAAATACATCAGCTAGATTTATGTCAAACTGTTTTAAACTTGCTAACCACAGGTCGACTTTTTCAAGATCTGCGCTAATAGTCTCTTTTATCACAGGGTAATCTCTAAAAGCTTCAATTGTATCGAGCGTCATGGTGTTGATCGTGTCCGGAGCCATCAACTCTTCAACATACTTAACGTTAGAATAGGCAGGGTTTTTAGTGCTTGTGCTTGCCCAGAGCAGCCTCTGAGGATTTGCTCCTTTGCTTGAAAGCTTTTTCCACCTTTCGCTGGTTAGCACGCTTATATATGATTGATAAGTTTTTTTAGCCACAGCTACGGCGGTCTTTCCTTTTAGCTTTTGGCCTTTTGCATCATCTTTTGTTTTCTCATCAAGCATGTTATCAACCATTGTATCGATGCGGCTGACGAATAAAGAGGCAACTGATTGCACCATGCTTATGCTGTAATTCTTAGCGAGTCTGTCTTCCAGGCCTGCCATATAGGCTTCGGTAACTTTTATATATTGATCCGGCGAAAAGAGCAGGGTGACGTTGATGTTCAGTCCGGCGGCTGTAAGTTCTCGGATTGCTTTTGCACCCTCCTCTGTCCCCGGCACTTTGATCATGATATTTGGCTGGCTTGCCTCAAGCATTAATTCTTTCGCTTCTTTTATCGTGCTTCGAACATCGTGGGCGTACTTTGGCGCTACTTCAACAGAGACATAACCGTCTTTTTGGTATGTATCGTCGAAAAGACCGTGAAGAGTCGTGCTTGCATTTACGATGTCAGCAATCATTAATTTATGATATATATTTTCAATATCTCTTCCATCGCTTAGCATGCTTATTATGTGGTCGTCATAGAGTTCACTGTTGATCATAGCCTGTTCAAAAATAGTAGGATTTACGGTCACACCGCAAACACAATCATTTTCCACGAGCTTTTCGAATTGTCCCGACTGCAAAAGGTCACGGCTGATAAAGTCCAACCATACGCTCTGGCCTATTTTCTTTAATTTACATAACGCGCTCTCGCTCATTTAAGCTCCTCTGTATTTATTTTTACCGAATGAGCAACGTTAAACGCATTATTTACTGGTTATTTTTTTGACTGATCTGACGATGGCATTTCTAGAGATTTCTTCATAATCCATTAGTTCATCGGGTGTACCGCTTCGGGGAAGTTTGCCGACGGCCAACGAATGAACGGGCACTTTTTCAGTGGCTAAAGCTCTCATCACTGCTTCACCAAGGCCGCCTGTTTTGTAATGGTCTTCAACCGTTATGATTTCGCCCGTTTCCTTGGCCGCTTTTAAAAGCGTTTTTTCATCAATTGGCTTAATGCTGTAAAGGTCTATTATTCTTGTAGATACTCCTTCATCTTTTAATGTCTTATGAGCAGCAAGAGCTTCATATAAAGTAATACCGGCTGCGACGATGGTAACTTCATCATCAGAAGACTCTTTTAAAGTTTTGCTCCCGCCTAACGGGAAAGGTTCGTCATTGTTGTAAATAACGGGGGTGTCTTTTCTGGTGAGCCTTAGGTAAACTATGCCTTTTTTCTCAGCCGCTTCTTTAACGAGTCGTTTAGTGGCAACCGCATCAGCCGGATAAAGAACTGTGCTGCCGATAAGTGCTCTAAAGAGGGCAATATCGGCGAGCGCCATTTGCGACGGTCCGTCTTGGCCAATGGAAACTCCGGTGTGCGAGCCAACAAACTTAATATTGGCGTATTTACCGGAGTACTGGCTCATCCTTATCTGATCATAAGCTCTTGAGAGAAAGGCGCCAAAAGTCGAGACAAAAGGGATCTTCCCCCGCCGGGCCAGGCCCAAAGCAGTGCCGACCATGTTTTGCTCAGCAATGAACATCTCGAAAAAACGTTCCGGTTTTGCTTTTTTTAAGAGCTCGGAATAAGTGGAGTTACTCACTTCGGCGTCTAAAGCCACTGCCTCGGGATATTCATCGGCTATCCAGACCAGGGACTCGCCATAAGCTTTACGGGTAGCAACTCTTTGTCCGGGCTCATAAACCGGTTCCTGTGGTTTTTCAGTCTTCATCTTCCGAGGCTGTTTATTTTCAGGAGCGGTTATTTTCCCCGTTATACTTTTATCGATTTCGCCTAATTCGGCCAGCAGCTTTTCTTCAAGCTCTTTATCGAGCGCTTTACCGTGCCAGCCATTTTTGTCTTCTAAAAACGACGCACCTTTTCCTTTGATAGTCTTGGCGATTATCATCACCGGGACATCGGCATTTTGGGCTTTTTTATAAGCTTCAAGAATCTCTTCAAACGAATGACCCTCGATCGTATAAGTCTGCCAGCCAAAAGAAGAAATCCGGCTTTCATAAGCTCTTAAGTCGTGGCCGTACATGGTCTCGCCGGTCTGGCCCAAACGGTTGACGTCGATTACGCCGATAAGATTATTTAACTTGTAATGAGCGGCGACCTGGATCGATTCCCACTGTGATCCTTCGGCCATTTCACTATCACCCAACAAGACATAGGTCTTGTTGGGTAAATTATCAAGATATTTGGCGTTTAGGGCCATACCAAGCCCTATTGATAGCCCCTGTCCGAGAGAACCGGTGGCGACTTCAGTATAAGGAAAAGCCATCGTCGGGTGGCCTTCGAGATGACTGCCAAATTTCCTCAGAGATTTTAGCTCGGTCTCATTAATCTTGCCGGCTGCGGCGTAAAGTGAATAAAACAATGGTGAAGCGTGACCTTTTGAAAAAATCAACCGGTCGTTATTGGGAAATTCGGGGTTCTCCAGGTCATAGCGAAAAATGCCGCCAAACATGAGCGCCGTCATTAACTCAGTTGCTGAAAATGAAGAGGTCGGATGACCCGAACCTGCTTCGCTAGTCGATATCAGCGAGTAATAGCGTATTAATTTGGCTAGCTTCTTAAGATCTTCGATGTTCATCGCTTCACTCCATGCCCGCCGAACATATCACGAAGGGCCGAGAGAATTTTGCCGGTGTAACTTGGCTTATCAGCCGAATCTTCTCTAAACTTTAAAGATTCTTCGATTATTTCTACCCTAACGCCAAGCTCTTTAGCGGCCCCAACAGTCCATTCTGCTTCGCCGGTATGGCCTACGCTTCCTGACACGTCTTCGAGGTCGATGCCGTATGTTTCAAATCCGTCTTTTAACCAGCCGACAAGACGCGACTCAATAACGCTTGAGTGGTCGTAAACATCGGCCGCTTTTTTGAGGTCGATGTTAAAGTCGGACTCTTTCATAACGGCAAAGCCTTCGGCGATCGATTGCATCATGCCGTATTCTATTCCGTTGTGCACCATCTTTACAAAATGACCGGCACCGCTACCCTTGAAAAATTGATACGCGTCTTTAGCGGCCAGGTCTTTATAGAGATGCTCAAATCGTTTGAATATCTCTTCGTTTCCGCCAATCATCAGGCAAGAACCTTCCCTGGCTCCACGAGGGCCGCCCGAGACTCCGACGTCCACAAACTCGATTCCCTTCTCTTGTACGGCTTTTGCCCTACGGATTGTCTCTTTATAAAGTGAATTACCACCGTCAATTATTACGTCGCCGGCATCAAGGTGACCCAAAAGCGACTCCGAACCGTCTTTTCCGAACAGAACAAGGTCTACTATGGCTGATGGCAACATCAACCAAATCAGCCTTGGCTTCTCAAGCCGGTCGGCAATTTCTTTATAGGAATAAGCGCCGTTCACACCTTGTTTTTCATAGCCTTTTGTAACTTCATGAGGCACATTGTAGCCGGTTACGTCCCAGCCTTTTTCCAGTAGATGCAGAGTGATATTACCGCCCATTTTTCCGAGGCCGATAATTGCAATCTGCTTGTTCATCTTACCGGACCTCCCTGGCAAGTTTTTCTACGTCGGCGCGTTTTGAATAGGTCTTTAGAGGTACTATGTTTTCTTTCCAAGCCTCGATAATCGGTTCGATAAACTTAAGTCCCCCGATTGACTCTTGACTGGAGGCAAATAGAGTTTGCTCACCCTCAATTGCCGCTCGCAGCACTTTTGGATATTCTTCAAAGTAAGCGCCCAATTNTTTGCTTTCGTATCTAAAATCAAGCCACTTTTCCTCGAGATCATTGGTAGGGCCGGGTTTTTTTGACCAAAACTTTATAGAGATACCGGGATCGGGATCGATATTAAAATGTACACAATTTCTATTGTGGTGCTGGGCGTCTTCACACAAACAAGGCTCGGGATGACTAAAGCGTAGCAGGACCTCTTTGTAATCGCGCGGCATCTTTTTACCGCTTTCAAGGTAAATCGGCACCCCTCTCCATTGAGGAAGGTCGAGTTCTGCCTTTATCTTAAAATAGGTCTCGGTCGTTGATTCTTTGCTAACATTTATTTCATTCCTGTATCCTTCGTATTGAGCTCTAACTGTGTTTGTCTTAATATCATCCTTACTCAAGATTTTGAGATTCTGTAAGACCTCAGCTTTTTTTTCGCGAACTTTTTCCGCCGTCATTTCTATTGGATTTTCCATTGTGACCAAAGAAAGCATTTGGAGTAAATGATTTTGACCGACGTCAAGAAGAGCGCCTAGCCCGTCGTAGAAATCTCCGCGGCCATCGATACCTTTATTCTCTAAAACTCTCACATGGATTTTGTCCACATATTGATTATTCCAGGAGTTCTCCAAAAGGTTGTTTGCGAAGCGAAAAAGAAGAATATTTTGAAGGATTTCTTTAGCCAGATAATGATCGATCCTGTAGATCTGCTCTTCTCTAAAAAGCTTGTCTAGCAGCTCATCTAGCTTCAAAACGTCTTCCACGTTCTTGCCGAAGGGCTTTTCGACGAGCACCCTTGTCCAGCCCTCTTCGTTACTACATGCTTCGGTAAGTTTGTGCTGAGCTAAATGACGAAAGATAGTTTCAAAATAATTTGGCCTTACTGCAAGGTAATAAAGTTTGTTGGCGCAAGTTTTCCATTCGCCGTCCATTTGTCCAAGCTTTTTGGCAAGATCCTCATAACTTTTCTTATCTTCAAATTGCCCTTTTTGATGAGAAAACATTTTGAGGAAGGCTTGAGGCGGCTCAGATTTTGCACCAAGGTGGTCGAAAATCGACTTTTTTACAAAATCCCTGTATTTTTCAGAGGAATAATCAAGATTTGAAACACCATGGATAGAAAATAATTCAGGCAGTTCTTTGCTCTCATACAAATGAAACAGCGCCGGCAGCACCTTGGTTTGCATCAGGTTGCCGGTGGCGCCAAAAATGACCAGTATTGTCGGCTCAACCGAAGATTTCATAATTACCCGTTTATTAATATTTGCATCTTGAACAGCGCTTGCCTGATGTTTTCGGCTGCAAACAACCCGCTGCCTATTACAAAATAATCGACGCCCGCATCATGCGCTTTCTTGATGGTCGAACCGTTAATGCTGCCATCGATGCCGATTTTCTTATAAGGCGCAAGGTTTCTTAGTTCTTTTACCTTTTCAAGGGTTTCGGAAACAAAATCTTGTCCTGAAAAACCGGGGTTTACCGACATGATGAGCACGGAATCAATTTTTTCCAAGAAAGGCACTATAGATCTCACGGGCGTATCAGGATTAATGGCAATTCCTTTGTTAAAAGAAAACCTGCTCATCTCATTAAGCACAGCATCAACGCCATCTGTTGCTTCGTAGTGAAAAACGACTCTTCTCACATTTGCTTTTGCAGAGTCCTCAAAGTATTTTTCGGGATTTTTGACCATCAGATGAGCTTCATACTCGTAATCAAAGCCAAGTTCGGCAACGTCAGTTAAAGAAATTGAACTGTTTGGTACAAACTTGCCATCCATTATGTCTATCTGTACGCATCTAACCAAACCTTTTAAAGACGAGAGTTTTTCCTTGAGCTCTTCTGTAGTGTTGGCAAGTACTGCCGGCACGATGCGAGCGCTGCAAGCCAGGCCTTCAAGCTCCTTTATTTTATTTATCCGGCGATCATGCCTCGCATTGCCGCTAAACTTAGTCTCGAGCCAGAGTTTCAGAGCGGATTTTGCATCCTCATCACTGACAAAAGATGCACCCAGAGACAAAACATTAGCATCATTATGCTCTCTGGATAATTTCAGGATTTCTTCCGGACCGCCATAAAACACGATTGCTCTTATTCCCGGGAATTTATTAGCGGCGATGGCTTCACCCTGGCCGGAATGACCGAGGACAATGCCAAGATTGTTTTCGGGATTTTTGGATACTTCCTGAGCAACAAGAGATATGAAGTCGGGGTAGTCGTCATCGAGATCAAGCTTGTGAGCTCCCATATCTTCAAATGGGTAATCCAACCCCCCAAGCCACTTCTTGATCTTCTCTTTTAATTCGTAACCCCTGTGATCAGAGCCTAGAAAAATCATAAGATCCCCCATGGTTTTAACTGCCCTTTGGCTGCTACAAGAAACTTATGGAATGTTGTCTTTGTTAGTCAGCTTTATCATAGCAAATGCTTGTTTGATTTTCTTTTGGTTTTTAATTAGTTGCTTATGAAGCGACTAAGCGGGTATAAAAACTATGTTAATTAGACCAATGAATCAAAGAAAAGACACATGGCTCAACCCGAAAAACACTTTGAGAATATATTTGCAAAAGAACACTTAAAAGAAGGGCTTACTATTGGCGATCAAAAGTTTCAAGCGATCGCTGATGTAATGGTAGATGCAATTATTTCAATTAATGGCGATAGTAAAGTCACGTTTTGGAACAAGGCCGCGGAGAGTCTCTTTGGCTACAAGAGTGAAGAGATATTGGGCAAAGATCTGACTATCATTATGCCTGAGCGTTATCGTTTGGCTCACAAAAGAGGTATTAAGCGGTTCACAGAAACTCGAAAAGGTAATTATGTCGGGGAGGTTATTGAGCTCGAAGGGCTGAGAAAAGACGATAGCGAATTTCCCTTACAGCTAACAGTTGCTACTTGGGGAGCGGATGAAAAGATTTTTTTTCTTGGAATCATACGTGACATCACGGAAGCTAGACAAGCAAAAGAGCTGAGCGATGCTCTTGCCTCTATAAATAATTCGCTTACTTCAAGTCTTGAATTTTCTAAAATTATGAAAATAGTGGCTTTAGGTGCTGCGAAAGCAATTGGTTCGGAATCTGACGCATTGCTGGTTAGGGATGAAAAAGGCTGGAAGGTAAAGTGTGTTTACGGCTTGCCTAAAAGTTATGTTGGTACTGTGTTGGCTGGCAAGAAAGCGCGACATCTAATACTTGTTGCTTCTACCAAAAAGCCGCTGCTTGTAAAAGATGCTAATACAGACGATAGAGCTGATAGCGAATTAATGAGAGAACTGGGGATAGGATCATTGTTGGCGGTTCCCTTATTTATAAAAGATGTGGTTGAAGCAATTCTCGTTTTTCACTATTCTTACCCGACTACTTTTAGCCAGGCCCAACTGGATTTTGCAAGCAAGCTAGCCACGTCGATGTCGCTGGCGCTAGAAAACTCAAAAGCTTACCAAGCAGAGAGAGAAATTGCTGACACACTTCAGGACGCTATGCTGGCGCTACCTGATAAAATAGAAGGCATTGATTTTGGTTCTCTTTATCGTTCGGCAACGGAGGTTGCGGCTGTAGGTGGAGACTTTTTTGATCTTTTTGAATTAGAGCACGGCAAAGTTGGGATTGTTGTTGGAGATGTATCAGGTAAAGGCCTGGCTTCTTCAAGTTTAACGTCGATTGCCAAGAACACTATCAGAGCATACGCTCATCACGAGGACTCCCCTGCTCTGGTGCTGGAAAAGACCAACGACATCATCAAAAGAGCGTCAAGCAAAGATGATTTTGTGACAATATTTTTTGGGATACTAGACATTAAGACCGGGATGTTAACTTACTCAAGTGGAGGCCATCCGCCGCCAATATTAAAAAGGGCTGACAGTAGCACGTTTTTCCTAAAAGCGAGCTCTCCTTTATTAGGGGTAATTGGAGCACTAGATTTTTTTGATGAGCAAGAAATAATTTATGCAGACGACTTATTGTTTTGTTATACAGATGGGTTAATAGAAGCAAAATGCGGTTACGAGTTGTACGGAGATGACAGACTGCTAGCCCTCGTGAAAAAAATTGAAAAGAAATCAGTACAAGAAATTCCGGAAATGATTGTAAAAGAAGTGTTATCTTTTTGCCAGCATAAACTTATTGATGACGTTGTTTTGCTCACCTTAAAAAGAACTTGATCAAGACGAAACGCCCTCTAGGCCTTTGTTGCAGATCTAGAGAGCGACAAGCCCAGCAAGCAATAACATACTTCAGGCGAGCAAAAAGTAGACGCCACCGACAACGGCGCCAAATATTACGTGTCCTACAATAAGTCCCATCGGCGTCATCGGGCCGGTATTTATGGCGAAAAATCCAGGTGCTTTGATCTTTCCGGTATGCATTGCCGGATGGACAGTGCTCATCATCGGCAAGACGATGCCTCCGGTGATCAATCCGTGTCCGAGTCCAAAAATGCTTCCGAACAACCAGCCATTAGTAGTGCCAACAGCATTAAATAAAACAGCATAAAAAAGAGCGAAAACTACGCCTGAAATAAGATGCATAGTCCACCCTAAGATGTCAGCCGTTGTTCCTTCTCCAAACATCGAGCCAAGGGTTTTTTCGATGCTCATCGTCGTCATTCCCATACTTCTGACCATGGCTGTAAATATGCTAAAAACAATCGCACCGGCCAAGCCGGCAATTATTACTGCAGTAATTGTAATCATTTTCGGCCCCCCTTCAAGTTACTGATATTTCTAATCTCATACTATTGCTAGAGGTGTTATCAATCCTTGACTTAAGTCAAAAGAAACAAAAATAATTGTAATGATAAAAGGTGCTTCAGACGCCATACTTAAGTACAAATTTAATCCGTCTTTTGTTATAATTAGTGCAGGTGATAAGAATGAAAAAAGCTGTACCTTTGGTAGCAATTTTGGTAGGAATATTCATAATCTCTATAAGCGTTGGCCTTTTGCTGAGCTCTCCCGAAGACGATACTTCCAGCACCACGTCTAGCAACGAGTCATCGAAGGAGGCATCGCAATCGAAGACAGTCAAGGCGGAAGAGACGATGACGCTAGCTGCTGAGGGGGTTACTCCTTCGGAGCTTAAGATAAAAAAGGACACTAAGGTAATGTTTAAGAACGAAACTGATAATCAATGGCAGCCCCACGATAATAGTAATTTATACCAAAGCGAGGTTTTAGAAAAAGGCGATACCTACGAATATGTTTTTGACGCTGCTGGAGAATACAGTTTTCACTCTCATGTGGGAGGCCCGGGCGGCGTAATAACCGTCGAGTAGTCTTGAAGCGGAATTTATTATGTTAGGTTATTTTGAGCGGTTTTTATCGCAGAAGACGCAGCCCGTTAGCGACAATAAGCAAAGAACTTCCTTCATTTGCCAGTATCCCGGGCACGAGGCCCAAGAAGCCCGAGAGGGCAAAAATCACCAACAGGGCAATAATCGACAAGGAAATGGCCGTGTTTTGCTTTATTATCCTAAGAGTCTTCTTGCTCTTTTTGTACGCATAAGACGTTTTTAGCAAATCATCTGACATTAGAGCCATATCCGCCGTTTCCAAAGCAATATCGGTGCCGGCGACTCCCATTGCTATTCCCACTGAGGAAAGGGCAAGAGCGGGCGCGTCGTTTACTCCATCACCCACCATCGCAACCTTACCGTATTTATCTTTTAAGTCTCTTATTGCTCTGACCTTTTCTTCAGGCAGCAGCTGCGCTTCAAAATTATCCAGGCCCGTTTGTTTTGCAATCGCGCCGGCGGTTTGTTCGTTATCTCCGGTGAGCATAATTATTTTCTCGATCCCCGCTTTTTTTAGAGCGATAATAGTCTCTTTGCTTGCCTCTCTTAACTGATCAGCAACGGCAATAGCACCATAAAACTCTGTTCTTTTTCCGACGTAGACAATTGTTTTTCCTTCGTTTTGCAGCTTTGAGATCGTTTGTGAGTTTTCAGGGGAGAGCTTTGTTTCAAACAGCCTCTGGCTGCCGACTATGATTTCTTCTCTACCGTCGATGTAAGCTTTGGCGCCTTTTCCCGTTATGGCTTCAAAACTTTGAGCTTGTTCTATACTTAGCTTTTTGTGTTTGCCCTTTTTAAGTATTGCTTCGGCAAGAGGATGTTCAGAACGGGCCTCTACCGCCAGCGCAAATTGCAGTACTTGCTCCTCAGAATACGAGCCGAAATTGATGATATCGGTGACCTCGGGCTGTCCCTTGGTAAGCGTTCCCGTCTTATCAAAAACAAAAACCTTGGTCCTGGCAAGTTCCTCTAGGAAAATCCCACCTTTGACAAGGACACCGTTT
>LAZR01002484.1_pt1 | contig 10700 bp, 19 predicted proteins | sample 329461 | NCBI WGS metagenome assembly LAZR01 (sample SAMN03002196, study PRJNA259156) | marine sediment metagenome | biome: sea floor; feature: Hydrothermal impacted sediments; material: marine sediment; isolation source: Loki non-amplified sample from Loki's castle hydrothermal vent sediment ...
TCATAAGGGTGACAAATGATAACCAAAGGAATCTTTGGTGAGGGATGTTTTGTAAAAATTTGGGACAAACGATTGCCGTGTAATTGGTATACTCGTTTCCTTGTAAAACACGGTGGGTTGAACCGGGACGAAGCATACGAGAAATTTGCAAGCGGTCAACGATTCAAACAACGCATCAAACCAGTATTGGTCACAATAGGATTCATCGGAACAGTAATGACTGTTTTAGCTATAATTGGATTTCTATTGTAGGAATAGTTAGAGAGCGAAGTAGCGGACTTTTGGTAGACTTACCGGCGGAATGTTCACGCCGTATGGGCGGGGTTCGAATCCTCACCGCATGAGAACATTGCTTCGCTCTCTTAGTATGTTATATTATGGAGAATCAAATGATTACAAGATTAGGTGAAGTAGAAGAAGATTCAACCCCTAAACGAAAGCCAAAAGTAGTTAGGGGAATGTATACAGCAAAGGTAATTCGGCCTGGCGGCCGGTTCGGTCAAGTGGTAGAAGTTGTAGAGAGACGAAGCGCTGGTGATGTTGTTTGTGTATTTGAAGGGAATCGGTTTGTATTTCCTGAAACTGATTTACAACGAGTTCGTCGTCGTGTTGCACGCAAACGTAAGACTAAGAAATCTAAGTAATTGAAACAGCATGATAGAATCTATAAGTTTGCAGATGAGCACTGCTCGCGGTCTTTGTTATGGAACATTGACCGGTTCTCTATTGGCGTTCGTTGCTGCTATATTGCATGCACCGGTCGCCGTGTTGTCCATACTCCTGATTGTAAGTGGATGCGCGGGCGGTATCATAGGTCACCTATTGCACCACACCTAAAGGATTGGTCTGGTTGGAACGGATACAGTTTGCTACCTTAGCTCAGACGGCAAGAGTGCTGACCTGGTACGTCAGATGTCATCGGTTCGATTCCGATAGGTAGCTTTTCTTAAGAAGGAATAATAATGGCAGTTAGAGATAAAGTCGTATCCACCAGAGACATTCGCTCTTTCGACATTAACCTAAAAATTCAGGATGATGCGATTCCGAAAGGCATGTTGGGTGAAATTATTCATCAAGACAACGATAAAAGGTTCATTGTTGTTAAGTTTGAGAATCTCCTCAATGGAAGTTTCGGTGATGGGCTTGTAGATGGTTTGGACGCAGTTGAAGTTGTAGATGAAACTCCGCCGTCTGACATAATGAGATAATGAATGAAGAAATTACTTGGTGTATTTGCAATACTGTTCCTTGTGGGTTGCATACCACCACGATATTATTCAGCATCACAGGTGATAGTGATTGAATATCGTAGTGTTGGATATGACTATTACGGCTATGGTTATGTGAGTTCACGATATTATAGCCCATACTATTATTATTATAGTCCGGGTCCACGACACGTTACACGCACACATAATTATGTGTCACGAACTTCTAGCCGAAAACCAAAACAGTCTAGCGAGGTTAAACCAACAACGTATCGCAAACGGCAGCCATCGGTTAGTCGCCCACCAGCGCAAATTCGGCGTCAACCACAAAGACGAACACCAACACGCCGTCGTAATTAAAAGTTTTGGCAACGTGGCGCAGATCTCGGGTAATGCACTTCCCTCATAAGGAAGGATATGTCGGTTCGAATCCGACCGTTGCTATTTTGTTGGATGGTGAAATTGACAGACACGGTTGATTAGTAGAGTGGTTATCTCGTAAGGGATAGCCACTTGAAAACCAGCAGAAGGATCCGCGAGGACTTCGTGGGGGTTTGAATCCCTCTCCAACAACTATGGAAAAGGTTATACAAGTAGATACAGGATATTTCTGTGCCGGTATAGTTTTTGAGAACGGTGTTTGTATTGATGCCGCTCCAATTTTGAAATGGGCCATCGGCAAGAGAGAACAGGACATTAAGTCTTGGTCAAAAATTAAACGAGGGACAGAATGCACGCCAAGAAAAGTATGAGTAACGATCTTAAGCTAATTTACTCAGACTCATATGAGAGTGTTGAGTTGTGGTATGGGGATGAATTTGTCGGTTCTACTAATTATGATGAAGGTGGAAGTGCAGGAATAAGAATAGTTGAGTTAATTGCAGAACGGCTTCGAGAAATTCTGGATTGTAAGTTAAATAAACAAGAATGACATGCTCCTGTGGTGTAATGGAAAGCATTCAACGCTTCGAACGTTGCGACGATGGGTTCGACTCCCTCCAGGAGTATTAAGTCTCTATAGCTCAACTGGACAGAGCGGTCGCCTCCTAAGCGACAGGCTGGGGGTTCGATTCCTCCTAGGGACATATTTTGAGGAAATTGAAAATGACAATAGGGGTTGAAGCAGTTAGATCATTACTCGATAAATTAGAAAACGGTTCTTTGAGTTTATTAGAAATAAACCAACCGGTTCGAGAACTAGATCCACTTAAGGGAGAGTGTGAGCCCAGTTGTCGTTATTTTGAACCAGGAAATGAAATTATTATAAGACTAAAAGTGGAGAATAAAAATGGGAACTAAGAGTGGAACATCATGCGACACGGAGGTGGTTTGAAAATGGGAACTAAAAGTGGTAACAGAGTCCGCGACATTCCAAATAGTTGGAATTGGAAATCTGGTGTTCGCACTGGTGACGGCATGCCGGACGGTAAGAAGTGTTACGGTGCAGCACCTTACACCAAGATTGCTAATCGGGACACCATGGGAAACTGAAAAGAATCAATTGATTGAAGCTAGAGCAACGTGAAAGTCAAGGCTATAAAAAACATCTATGAAGGAACCGGCAAAGATATGAAGATGCTTGTTCCAAAGGGCACCGAGGGTGAGGTATATGATAGATACATTTGGGTACGATACAGGTATATAAGAGTCCGTTTTTCTAATAAGATAGAAATGGAATTTGGGGATGAACACCATCCTCTAATAAGTTACAAGGGATTTATTAAACCTATACAATGTTCATTTACGAAATAAGGAATAAAATCAACGGCAAGCGTTTGATAGGGCAAACGGTCCAAAGAAATGTAAACTATAGATGGTCAGATCATAAAAGAAAACTGCGGCAGAAAACACATGATAATCCTCATTTGCAGAATGCCTGGCGACGATATGGTGAATCAAACTTTGAATTTTCAGTGATAGAGGATGATATAGATTCTATTGATAGGTTAAATTATCTTGAAATATACTACATTGATAAGTTTAATGCTAGAAACCCAGATCATGGTTACAATATTAGAGAGGGCGGCCGCAATGGAAAATTATCTGACAGTACCAAACAGAAGTTACAGGGAAGGATTCCTTGGAATAAAGGTCGCGCTTGGACAAAAGAGGAACGCAAAAGGATTAGCCAAGGGCTTGTAGGAAGAAAGTTTACTAAGAAAGAGCAAGATAAACGATCAAAACGAGATTATCCAATAGTACTTAACCCTCAGGGTAAAGAATACAATATAGTTAATCTTGCAAGATTTTGCAGAGAACATGATCTTAATAGAAATGGTATGTGGGCTATTATTTCAAATCGACAAAAATCCTGTTATGGTGGATGGAAAGTGAAAAAGTAAAATGTCTACTCCGAAGTTATGTTTAGTGATCGACTGCGAGGCAACTTGCTGGGAGAGAAACCCGCCAAGTGGTACGCCTGCTGAGGAGAGGAAGAACGAGATTATTGAGTTTGGGCTCACAACGATTTCAATGCCTGACAAAGAGATTGTAGAGTCACGGTCAATTATAGTACGTCCAACCACTACAGAGATTAGTGATTTTTGTACGCAGTTGACCACGCTCACGCCAAAGTTTGTTGAGAAAAACGGAATCTCCTATAGTGAGGCTCTAGATATTCTCAGAACCGAGTATCGGTGTAACAGAAATCTGTGGGCAAGTTGGGATTGTTACGATAGGGATATTATTCTCCGCCAATGTCAGCGAGAGCATATTCGAAGTCCCTTCAACATGAACCACTTGAATATCAAATCCAAATTCTGTTGGAAGTATGGATTTAACTGTGGGGTTCGTAAGGCGCTCAGACACGTTGGACTTGATTTTGAGGGAACGCCTCACCGAGGAATTGACGATAGTTTGATGATAGCTAAGATATTGTTAAATCTGTAGTTATCAGAAAAGCTTGACAAACTAGAGGTTTTGTAGTATATTTTATGTTCCAAGCTAAAGTGAGCTTAATATGAATACAGCAAAATTAGTAATATTTGGTGGTGGTTGGGAAAGTAAAGAAGAACTGGTAACTGCTTTACATGATGTGATGTCTTTATTGGAAGTTACTCCCAATAAAGCCCAACATTACTTTAAAAAGGATCTTCCTGATGGCACTGCAGTGATATATCAGAACTATTTCGATATGCGCAAATGTAGTTTACCTGATCTTTGGATGGAGACGGAGATAGACGAAACTTAAAGTATTAACTATTCGCTCTTTGACAATTGAATTATAGGGACGTTTGGGTTCCTAGCCTTCGGGCAAAAGATAGCACTAGGCAACTGGTGTAAGGCGGTGAGGCCTACCAACCCGCACCATCTTCGGATGGTCCATCCAATCAAGTTCCACCATTGCGGCAGCGATGTCGCAGTTTCAGCTCGAAAGAGTTGGAAATAGGCTGGAAGCGTAGTTAGGGGAAAAACACACTCCTATCGCCCTAGTAGTGATGATCCTTCCGAAAGGTCGGGTAGCGAACGGAAGCGAGGATTGTGAAGTCTGACGGGTAGTGCCGGGCTCCCTATACACCCCTACGCGACGGTAGATTGGTAAGGAATACGGTTGTTTTGTTCAAGTGTGGAAGCACAAGAACTTAACAGTATGATCATAGGGAAGGGTCGATTCCACGGCGACGAGAGTTGCTATATCAGAGTGGAGTTAATTGGCCTGTGTCTCTTGAAGTCAGGACTAGTAGCGTCAGTGAACGTCAGCAATGGAGTGTGACATTCTTATTCCCAAAAGGAATTGGAATCACCGAGTCGGCACTTCATAGGTAGGTTAGATAATCTAGCTCAATTGGTAGAGCATTCGTATTGATGACGAACGGTTGTCGGTTCAATCCCGACGCTTATCCCCAAAAATGGAAAGACCGACTCAGCGACAGGAAGAAAAAAGGCTTAAACCCTTGACTCTTCGGAGTAACAGGGGCGGGAGATTCCTCCCAAGGGAATCGCACCGTTGATGTAGAAATGCACGTTTGGTTTAGCCGCCATTAAGAGCCCGCAAGGCTCACGGAAATCGAAACATCGAGCACGCCTGTCGATATAGTGGCTAAGCCCCCACTACTGGAAAAAAAGGCAGTCTTGGTGTCAAACATATCCGATGGGTATGTGGACAAAGCGGGAACCCTCAGCGGGGACGCTGGGTGGATAATCCGACAAAAGTGGCACCAGAAAAGGTATAGTCTCAACCTTTCATGTCCCCATAGCTCAGCTGGATAGAGTGCTCCGCTACGAACGGAGAAGTCGGGGGTTCGAGTCCCTCTAGGGATATTTGTCGTGAGGTGAAATCAGTAAACTAAAGGATGCGGCGGCCCAGTCCTACTCTGGAGGGCGAACGTGCTGTAGGACGGCTTAATGCATTTGGTAGGGACACTAAACTTACAGCTCAAACACTACTACCTCAGAATCGTCCAGGTAAGAAAAGTAGAAGCTTAAGTAAGTAGAAAGACCTTATCAGTCATTCAAAAAAGTTTACTCGGCAAAATTGCCCGCCTCACGCTTCTTATCTCTATGGAAGCAGGGTTGTAAATGAAGTGGGATTGTGATTTTAAACCGTGTATATGTCCTAATGTTTCTTTTGTTCATTACAATGAGAAGGAACGTGTAGTTTATTACGAAACTCCACGGTGTGCAAGTTCTAGTATTAAAAAAACTCTTGAATCGTTTGATGCGCCTCGCATAGCCGGACTATTTAGACCTTGTGATGTGGGAAACGAAAACGACGTTCCGGAAGATTGTTTTTCCTTTACAGTAGTAAGAAATCCGTGGAAACGTGTAGTTTCTAATTATCTATTAGTATCATACCGTAAGGCATACAAGAGCCGGCTTGATATTGGTAATGCATTGTTTGGAAAAATAAAGTCGTTTGAAGATTTTGTTATACGTATGTTTAATGAAGGTTGTAGAAATCATCATTGGGCACCGTGTATACGATTTCTTCCCAAAGATTTGAATACACTTGATTTTGTTTTACGTTTTGAGACATTAGCCAAGGATTGGGAAGAACTTCGCACCAAGGTGGGTTGTTTAGATGAGTTACACGGACATTCGGGACCGCGCCTACTTCCTGAAAGTGAAAGAGACTATACAGAGCTTTACAAAGATTCAAAGATTGTTGACCTTGTAGCTGAATATTACGCAGAAGATATAGAAGCATTTGGTTTTGAGTTTGGGAAATGATCCGGATGGCCTGAGGAGCTGGTTTGCTAAACCAGTAGGACATGCAAGTGTTCCGTGGGTTCGAACCCCACCGTTTCCGTATGAAAAAGTTACATAAATGGTATGATGGTCTACCAGATACAAGAAGGTTTTTAACTTTCTTTATTCCAGCGGCGACCATAATATCGCTTGGAGCACTTGTGTCTCCATTATTTTATATTTTCATCTTGATACCATTGGTCTCAAGAATAATATATGTTGATTTTTAACCGCCTTTAGCTCAGTCTGGTTAGAGCACGCGCCTGATAAGTGCGGGGTCGAAAGTTCAAATCTTTCAAGGCGGACTGGTGATCGAGCCATCGCTGTTCTTATGAATCCATAGGAATAGAGGAAGCTCAGGACACTGCCGAAAGATGTGGGAGAATGTGGTTCTCGCTTGACCGTCCCGATAATAAGAGTAAAGGTCATAAAAATTACCACCATATTCGCCTAACCACAAATACCATGTGGGCAGTGCAACACAAACAGACTTAGGTAAACTTTCAGCCTATGATAGTCGGGTTGTGGCAGCCGAAAGGCCGCGGAGACCAGTTTCTTCGTGAGACAGATGATGGCATAAAACTAAATCCTGGCTATGAGATCACCAATCTAATCGTGGAGGTTTTATGTTAGAATTTGCATTGGGAATGTTTGTGGGTAGCCTTGTCGTCGTTGGTAGTAATAGACTATATTCTAAGTATCTTGTGTGGCGGCACAAAAGAAATTGGAAAAATGCGGGCAAACAGTGGAAGTATATTGTAGATTATTCTACAAGAGCAATCGTGCTGGAAACAGCAGAAGAAGAACGCGCACGAATTGAACATGCACGAAGGTTTCTTTATTCACGCGACCTTAGTTCGGAGCCGAATAAAGTAGATGAAGATCTTATCAAAACGCTAGAATATCTTCAAAATGAAGATAATCCGAACAGGCTTTCGGACATTAGCGAACTTCAGGAGCATAAAGACCGGATGGTTGAGGTAGAAAAGAACGCTGAAGAATTTCATAAGAGAACAACGCTCGCTTAGCTCAGTTGGTCAGAGCGCTTCGGTGACATCGAAGAGGCCATAGGTTCAAGTCCTATAGTGAGCATAATGGAAGGCAAACATGACAAAATGGGATATACGGTTTCTTGAATTAGCATCCTTGGTTTCATCGTGGTCGAAAGATCCGAGTACGCAAACAGGTGCAGTCATAGTCAGATCAGATAAAACAGTTGCTTCAATGGGATTCAATGGATTTCCAAGACAGATTGAAGATACACCAGAATTATTAAACAATCGGGAAGAGAAGTATAAGAGGGTAATTCATTGTGAGTTGAACGCCATTATCAATGCTAGAGAGCAGTTGAATGGTTATACTCTCTACAATTGGCCTGGACAGTCTTGTTCACGTTGCGCAGTCCACGTCATTCAGGCTGGTATTATAAGGGTTGTGTCGTATTGGGATAAAGATAGTTCCTTCATACAACGATGGTTCGAAGATATGAAACTAGCGGAATTCTTATATGTAGAAGCAGGAGTAAAAGTAATCTATTTTACGCCGGAAGATATAAGCTTAGGTCTTACAGAGTCTCATTCCTTTGTATAAACTATAGAATGAGTGGTCGCCCCGCGCGTGTTCCCACAACACGTTAACTTGTGGGTTTGGACCGGATTTAGAACTAGCCGTATGATATGCTGATACCTTACGCCACCATTCGCCGGGGTTGCTCCTGGAAAACGTGTACGGAACGGGCGGGTTGATCGCCGTCAAAATATGGAAAGCTGTTCTAATCGGTCTACTTTGAAAGTGATATGAATGGAGCTTTGGCAGAGCGGCTTATTGCACACGCCTGGAAAGCGTGAGTGCCATACGGCACCACAGGTTCAAATCCTGTAGGCTCCGTTTTTATGAGATAATGAAGAAAAGAGGGTTACGACAATTATAGCAATAGACTTCGATGGCACTATCGCCGAATGGACTGAGTGGACTGACCCGGATGATGTGGGAGAACCAATTCCAGGAGCTATTGAGTTTATTAGATTGTTACAGAAAGCTGGATTTTCACTGGCTATCTTTTCCGCTCGAGCATCTGATCCCGTAGGGAAACGGGCTATTGAACAGTGGATAGTAAAACATGGCTTGGATGATGCAATCGAGTTTGTCACGCATGAGAAGTTACCAGACTTTCTACTATTGATAGATGACAGAGCAATCAGATTTGAAGGTGATTACAGAGATACGTTGAAGCAAATCTTAAAGACAGAACGCGGAAAACCAGAACAAGAATGAGCCGAAGAAAACTATTGTGGATGAAGAGAGCTGAAAAGGGCGATGTGGAAACAATGTTCCCGCATAGGAATGTAGAAGGATTAGGTAGACGTGGAACCGGTGCGGTGGAAAAATCTTCGGGAGCCGGTAAAGGGATTGGTAATATATGTACTCGTGCAATGTCTACCGAAATGCGGTCAAAGATAAAACGATGGATTTCTGAACCTGCAAAGAAAAAGAAAAGGTAATACAATGTCATATCCTAAAAAGCACAGGGGCCGACGCAAGTGGGGCTCGAAGAAACGACGCGCAGCAAAGAATCGTAAGAAGATTCGCTTGAAGCATAAGTAATGATTTGGAAGTGATCCGGGTGGCATGAGGAGCTAGCCTTGAAAACTAGTAGGGCGTGGCAACACGTTTTGTGGGTTCGAATCCCACCGCTTCCTTATTAATAGGTTACAAACTCGGAAGTAATCCGGCTGGATTAGGAGCTTGCTTCGAAAGCAAGTAGGACGGTTTCACCGTTTTGTGAGTTCGAGTCTCACTGCTTCCTTTTTGATGTAGCGTTAAAAGCGTAGGAGTGGAGAAGGGGTCCGTGGCACCGACATGGGCTAGCGAACCCAATACCATGTAAATTGGGTTCTGGAATCTTGGTGGGGTGCCAAGGATGCATCAATTAATTTCATCGCGGGTACAAGCCTTGGTAGGCTACTGTGGCTCATAACCACGGCGTATTGTCGGTTCGATTCTGACACCCGCTATTTGTAAAAAGATTTCAAAAAACATGTCTTATTAGGAAAAAGTTGACACTTTTCACTATGTTAGGGTTGTTATAAGGAAAATATCAATGCGGGGTGGAGCAGTCTGGTAGCTCGCTAGGCTCATAACCTGGAGGCCGCGTGGTTCGAATCCCGCCCCCGCTCCCTATTTTCAAGGCAAATAATATGGAATTTACACGCTATCTACTCAAATCCATTTCATGGCGAGTAGTAGGAATTATTGTGACAGGAAGTGTTGCACTTTTGGTTACTGGTTCCTTGGCTCTTGCAGGAAGCATCGTAGGAATTGATGCAACCATCAAGATAATTATATTTATGGTCCACGAATGGTTGTGGGAAAGAAAGGAACGTGCTAGAAATAAATCAACGCAGGCGATTCTTTCAACGGATTGAAAAAGAACTTGACTATGCTTATGAAAAGCATCCTGGAAAATCGTGGAGTCGCCATGAATTTCATAGCATCGTTCTAGAAGAATTTGAAGAGATGTGGGATGACATTAAGACGGACAAACCTCTTGATGTTCTTCTAAAGGAATTAGTCCAAGTCGCCGCTATGTGTTTCAGATATGCAGAGACAGGTGAAATGGGAAAGGTCATAGATAAACCTGCGCTACCTTAGTGTTAGTGGATCAGCACGTATCCCTCGTAAGGATGAAGGAACGGTCCGAATCCCCGAGGTAGCTTATGAGTAATGTAAAAGAGGCTGCTAAATTCGCCGTTAAGGCGCATGGCAGTCAACGGTATGGTGGTAAGCCTTATTCATACCACCTTGAAAATGTGTATAAGAATGCAGTTCGTTTTGGTGGTTCAAATGAACACCAGATGGCAGCATGGTTACATGATGTAATAGAGGATACGTCAGTCACGAAGGATGACGTTGCAAAGAAATTCGGTTCCAAAGTTGCTAAGATTGTTGACTTGGTTTCTAATCAAGCATCGAAGGAAGCAACGTATAAAAGAATCAGAACAGACAAAGATGCAGTTTTTGTCAAGCTCTGTGATAGACTGGCTAACGTTTCCGAGGGTGGAAAATTGGATATGTACCGCAAGCAGCAACGAACGTTTAAGCCTATCTTATATAAGAAGGGCGAGTTTGACGCTTTGTGGAAAGCAATAGACCAGAAAATCGGAGTGTAAAATAGTACAGGGGGCCGACATGGCTTCGATTGTGGATGGAATGTAAAGAAAAGCGTGTCGAGAGAATGATACGATCTCTCGTAAATCAATGTATCAAAAACATAAGTGCAGACGCACTTCCAATGGCTGCATAACT
>LAZR01002486.1_pt1 | contig 10694 bp, 7 predicted proteins | sample 329461 | NCBI WGS metagenome assembly LAZR01 (sample SAMN03002196, study PRJNA259156) | marine sediment metagenome | biome: sea floor; feature: Hydrothermal impacted sediments; material: marine sediment; isolation source: Loki non-amplified sample from Loki's castle hydrothermal vent sediment ...
TAGTGTTGTGTGTTTCAGGGGTTTTTGCGATATACTATATACGATATACGACATACGAGAAATGTCGTGAAACGACATTTCTTGACTTGCCAGATAGAATATATAGAATGTCAAAGGAATTATTAGCTGGAAGATTTATGCGGATAGTAAAGGGGTTACTGAAATCAAAAAATCATTAACAAGGAGGAAATAGAATGAAAAAGTGGCTAAAGATTATTGGAGGGGTAGTAGCTACTGCAGTAGGAATATGGCTGATAGTTGTTTTTGCCTCTGAGGTGCTTATTTTCCTTGAAGGAATCATAGGTATAGCTGTGGCTGTGATAGGATTAATTATTTTAGCCATCGGTGTCAGTGAGTTAAAAGAATAAACTGGTATTTCGTATATCGTCGCTCGTATCTGGTAAAGAAAGTAAAAAAGAAGACATAAAACCATAACGGATAAGTTCATGGTTGATGGTTCATAGTTCATCGATAAAAAGAATACGGTTTATGGTCTAGAGGTTTCAATCAATGAACAACGAACAGGATATGAATTGTGATTTTGGGCTTTGCGCTTTTAGTTTTTTAGTTTAATAGGAAAGTGGGTAGCATATTGTATAGTATGATTTATCCTATACGCTAAACGCTATATGCTAAGAAAGGGAGGTATTGACCAATGGCTCATAAAAAAGGACAAGGCCATACTTCTAACGGAAGAGACAGCGCCTCTAAACGTCTAGGAGTGAAGAGATATGGAGGACAATTTGTAAGGGCAGGCAGTATTTTGGTGCGACAAAGAGGTACAAAGTTTCATCCTGGTTTAAATGTGAGCAGAGGTAATGATGATACTCTATTTGCCAGAATAGATGGTCATGTCAAGTTCGAAGGAAAAAAAAGAGTTAGTGTACATGCGGTTTAGGAGAGGGAATTGAAACACAAACTATTTACTCCAGGACCTACCCCTCTTCCCGAAGAGGTTAGATTGATTCAGGCAAGAGGAATCATTCATCATAGAAGCAAAGAATTCAGTGATGTTTTTAAAGAAATCCGGGAAGAACTTAAATATGTATTCCAGACAAAAGAAGAAGTTTTGTTGTTTAGTTCTTCGGGCACAGGAGCTATGGAGGCAGTAGTGGCTAATCTCTTTTCTCCCGGTGATAAAGTGCTTGTAATCAGAGGAGGGAAATTTGGAGAGAGATGGGCCGAGATTGCTGATGCCTTTAGCCTTAAAGTACTTTCTATTGACCTTGAATGGGGACATGTAGTTAATCCTGAGTTGATAGAGAAAAAGCTTAGAGAAAACTCAGGCATAAAAGCTGTGTTTACTCAATTAGTAGAAACTTCAACTGGCGTAGTCTATGATATCGAAACTATAGCTAGGGTAACCAAAGGGAAAGGGGTTATACTAATAGTGGATGCCGTGAGTGGATTGGGCGCCGAGACGCTCTGTACCGACAAATGGGGAGTGGATGTGGTAATGGCTGGATCACAGAAGGCATTAATGATTCCTCCCGGATTGGCTTTCGTTGCTTTGTCTGGCAAAGCCTGGAAACTGATAGAGAATTCAAATCTTCCTAAGTATTACTGGGATTTTAAAAAGGCTAAAAAGGCACAAGATAAAAATCAAACTGTCTATACCCCGGCTATCACCTTGGTTTGTGCTTTAAGAGAATCCTTGAGATTGCTTAAAAAAGAGGGATGGGACAATGTTCTTGGCCGGCATGCTAAATTAGCTAAAGCTACTCGTCAGGGAGTCCTGGCCTTGGGATTAAAAATATTTTCTAAAGTTCCTTCTAATGTGCTTACTGCTGTTGAAATTCCCTCAAGTGTTGGAGTAAAAAGGCTGAGAGGATTAATGCGAGATAGATATGGAGTGGAAGTGGCGGGAGGACAAGCAGCACTAGCCGAAAAAATTATCCGGATTGCCCATCTCGGCGCGATGGAGGTAACTGACATAATAGTGGTTCTATCCGCTCTGGAAATGAGTTTATCAGAACTGGGTTATCCTGTAGAAATGGGTAAGGGAATAGCTGCTGCCGAGGAAATACTGGGAAGATAATAAAGATGAAGATTTTAGTAAGCGATCCCTTAGCCAGGGAAGGAATAGAAAGATTAAGAGAAGAAGGTGGTTTTGAAGTAACTGAGGCTATAAACCTACAAAAAGAAGAACTAATAAGTATTATTGCGCAATATCATGCTTTAATTGTCCGAAGTGAGACCAAAGTGACTGAAGAGGTAATAAATGCGGCCACTCACCTCAGAGTAATCGCAAGAGCGGGCACAGGACTAGATAATATAGATATAGAGGCAGCTACTAAAAAGGGCATCATAGTAATGAACGCTCCGGAAGGAAGCACTATTTCTGCTGCCGAACATACTATTTCTATGCTGCTTGCTCTTTCACGTAATATCCCCCAGGCTTATCTTTCTTTGAAAGAGAAAAGATGGGAGCGAAAAAGATTTATGGGAACAGAAGTCTACGGAAAGATTCTGGGAGTGGTGGGATTGGGCAGAATTGGAAGTGAGGTAGCTAAAAGAGCTCAAGGTTTGCAAATGAGAGTGATAGCTTATGATCCTTTCGTCTCCCCGGAAAAAGCAGAAGAAATGGGAATTACTCTTTTTGAATTAGAGAAGCTCTTACCTCAGATAGACTACCTTACAGTGCATACACCTCTTACTTCGCATACTAAAGGAATGATCGGAGAGAGAGAAATCGGCTTAATGAAAAAAGGATCGAGGATAATCAATTGCGCGCGGGGTGGAATCATTGAAGAGGATGCTCTCTACAAGGCTCTTAAACAAGGAAAAATTGCTGGAGCTGCTCTGGATGTTTTTGAAAAAGGTAAACCCTTTGATAGCCCATTGCTAGAGTTGGATTCAATAGTATTCACTCCTCATCTGGGAGCTTCTACCAAAGAGGCTCAAAAGAGAGTAGCTATAGTTATAGCTTCCCAGGTTATGGACGCTCTCAAGGGAGGAGAAGTAAGAAATGCAGTTAATCTTTCCACGCTGTCCTCCTTGGAGAAAATTAGTTCGTAACTTAGAAGGCTGGCGATTCACGAAATACGATTCACCAGTTCTGTTGTGCGTGATGCGTATTGCGCAATACGATATACGCAATACGAGATTGTCCTGAGGCATATTTTGAAATAAGGGGTGGAAAATAGCAATAATGGATTCAAATGAGAAACTAGAAAAGCTTCCCCCTCAAAACCTGGAAGCAGAGCGTTCCGTCTTAGGAGCAATGTTGTTGGAGAAGGAGACTATTCCTAAAGTTCTTCAAGCACTACCCGCTTCAGATAGTTTTTATTCAGAGACACATCGCTTGATTTATAAAGAGATAATCGGTCTCTTAAACAAGAATAAGCCGGTAGACATAGTTGCTCTCAAAGAAGAATTTCGTAAGAAGAATAAGTTGAAGGATATAGGAGGAGCAGTTTATCTAGCTGATTTAGTTAATTCTGTTCCTACTACGGCGAATGTGGATTACTATGCTCAAATTGTGCGGGAAAAATATATCCTAAGAGATTTGTTAAGAGCAGTGGCCTCCATTACTTCTCTTTCTTATGACTCATCTCAAGATTTAGATGACATATTAGACAAAGCCCAAAGTTTTATTTTCGATATTACCCGAAAGAGAATAAAAACTCCTGTCGTTCATATAAAAGAAATACTGCCTGATACTTTTGAACATATAGAAGCTCTTTATGAAAAAAAGGAACATATCACCGGGGTTCCTACCGGTTTTGACCAGTTTGATAGATTAACATCAGGTTTTCAATTATCTGATTTGATAATAATTGCTGGGCGACCTTCAATGGGTAAGACCTCTCTTGCTTTGAATATTGCTCAATATGCTAGTATAGAAGCTCGTGCTCCTGTATTGATATTTAGCATGGAGAGTGCAAAAGAACAGCTTGTAGAGCATTTACTTTGCTCAGAAGCAAGGGTGAATGGTCAAGAACTACGTGTAGGACGTCTTTCTGAAGAAGATTGGACTAAGCTTACCGATGCAGCAGGTATCCTGGCAGATGCTCCTATTTATATTGATGATACTCCTAGTATGGGTGTATTAGAGCTCAGGGCAAAGGCTCGTCAATCGAAAGCTGAGCATGATATTCAAATGGTTATAGTTGACTATTTACAGTTGATGGCTGGGGATAGGAGATCAGAGAACAGACAGCAGGAAATCTCTGAAATTTCTCGTTCTTTGAAAGCCTTAGCCAAAGAGCTGGGGATAGCAGTAGTGGCAATATCTCAATTAAGCAGAGCTGTAGAAAAAAGAGGAGAAGAAGATAAGCGTCCTCGTCTTTCAGACCTACGAGAATCGGGAGCTATTGAACAGGATGCAGATCTGGTGGTTTCCTTATATCGGGAATATTATTATTCGAGAAAACCCGAGGACGAGGGGGTAGCTGAGCTAATTATCAATAAACAGCGTCGTGGTCCTGTCGGCAAAATAGACTTAACTTTTGTGAAGGAATATGCTCGTTTTGAATCGCGGAGCTTCAGGGAGATTAAGTGAAGGAGTGAGCCTTGAATATAGTAGTGGTAGGTACGCAATGGGGAGACGAAGGAAAGGGTAGAGTTATTGATTTTCTATCCCAGGAAGCAGATGCAATAGTTAGATTTCAAGGAGGGAGTAATGCTGGTCATACAGTAGTTGTAGATGGGGAAATATTTGTCTTTCATCTTGTTCCTTCCGGTATTCTTCATCCAGGGAAAAGTTGTATTATTGGAAATGGAGTAGTGGTAGATCCGGCAGAGTTACTTACCGAAATTGAAGCCCTTCAGAGGAGAAATATTGACTTTAAGGGACTTCGTCTTTCCAGTAGTGCACATATAGTTATGCCTTACCACAAAGAAATAGAAAAGATGGAAGAAAAGCAGAGAGGTAAAAAAAAGATCGGAACGACTAAAAAAGGAGTTGGACCTGCTTATACCGATAAAATAGCCAGAAGAGGCATAAGGGTAGGTGATCTTTTAAATGAAAAGGCTTTGGCTGAAAAATTAGATGTGAATTTTGTTCTATTGCCGAATTGTTATAAGTTAAATCTCTGCAAGAAAGATATTCTTAGCCGATACTTGGAATATGGTGATAAGTTGAAAGAATATATTACTGATACCTCGGTTCTGGTTAATCAATTGATAAAAAAAGATAAGGAAATTCTTTTTGAGGGGGCACAGGGGACTTTACTTGATATCGACCATGGTACATATCCTTTTGTGACTTCCTCTTGCACTAGTGCCGGGGGTGTATGTATTGGTGTCGGAATAGGTCCTACACGAATAGATAGAGTTCTGGGAGTCGCCAAAGTCTATACAACTCGGGTAGGAGAGGGCCCTTTCCCTACAGAAATAGAGGGAAGAGAAGGAGAAATCCTCAAAGAAAGAGGAAAGGAGTATGGAGCTACTACGGGCAGGCCAAGAAGATGTGGGTGGTTTGACGGAGTTATTCTAAGATATGCAGCCAGAATAAATGGGTTAGATGAACTTGTGTTAACCAAATTGGATGTTCTTGATAAATTAGATAGAATAAAAATCTGCACAGCTTATAAGTATAAAGATGAGGCCATTGAGGACTTTCCTTTTCAAGTAGACTCTTTGAGAGAGTGTGAGCCTATTTATGAAGAAATGGAGGGTTGGCAAGAAGATACCTCTCAGGTAAGCCGTTATGAAGACCTACCGGAGAAGGCACAGGCATATTTGAGAAGAATCGAAGAGATAGGAGAATTACCTATTGGTTATCTCTCTTTAAGTCCTGAGAGAGCAGGCCTTATTAAACTAAATGATGAATCAAAATTCGTTGCTCGTCGCTCGTCGCTCGTCGCTCGAAACGAAAGAAAAAGACTCTAGGTTTTGGATGCTCTATTCTAGATGCTCGTGCCCCCTTATCTTAATTCCCTCTCCCGAGGAGATGAGGTCGGGGGGAAAAGGAAGAAGTGGACGGATAGGATTGTTTTGGGGTTTTTCTTACGAGATACTAGCAACGAGCAACTAGCAACGAGACATGGCGAGAGGAAAAACCATGTTTAATAGATTTACTGAACGAGCCAAAAAAGTAATTTTTCTAGCCAGGGAAGAAGCTAGAAGATTGGACCATGACTACTTAGGCACAGAACATATTCTTCTTGGGCTTATCCGAGAAGGTGAAGGGATAGGAGCTGCAGCTTTGCAAAAGCTGGCTATAGATTTGGCTCAGGTTCGTGTAGAGGTAGAAAAGGCAGTTGGCAGAGGCGGGGGAACACTATTCCTTGGCCAGATTCCTTTTACTCCCAGGGCTAAGAAGGTGTTGGAACTGGCAGTGACAGAAGCAAGAAATCTGGGACATAATTATATCGGAACCGAGCATCTTCTTTTAGGGTTGATTAGAGAAGCAGAAGGAGTAGCTGCTCAAATTCTCACTAGTCTGGGAGCTGATCTAAGTAAAGTGAGGGAGGAGGTTTCTAATCTTCTTGGGACAAAGGTTTCTCCTGAGCGAGTAGCTAAACCAAGTCAAACTCCCACATTAGATAGATTTGGGCGTGATCTCACTCGGCTAGCTAGAGATGGGGAGCTTGATCCGGTAATAAATAGACAAAAGGAGATTGAGCGGTTAATTCAGATACTTTCCCGTCGAACCAAGAACAATCCTGTTTTAATAGGAGAGGCAGGAGTGGGTAAAACAGCTATTGCCGAAGGATTAGCCCAGAAGATTTTTGAGGGCTCCTTGCCTGAACCTTTGCTTAACAGAAGGGTAGTCACTATTGATTTAGGGGGAATAGTAGCCGGGACCAAGTACAGGGGAGAATTTGAGAAGAGGATGGAGAGAATACTGAATGAGATTAGAAAAGCAAAGAACATCATTCTCTTTATTGACGAAATTCATACTCTAGTAGGAGCAGGAGCAGCTGAAGGAGCCATAGATGCTTCCAATATTTTGAAGCCAGCTCTGGCTAGAGGAGAACTTCAGTGTATAGGAGCAACTACTCTGGACGAGTATAGAAAGTATATTGAAAGGGACGAAGCCCTGGAAAGAAGGTTTCAGACAATAATGGTGAATGAGCCAACAGTTAAAGAGACTATCCAGATTTTGAGGGGCTTGCGAGATAAATATGAGGCTTTCCACAGAGTGAAAATAACTGATGAGGCTCTTATAGCAGCAACTAAGCTCTCTTATAGATATATCCAGGGTCGCTATCTGCCTGACAAGGCTATCGATGTGATGGATGAAGCAGCTGCCAGAGTAAGGCTTCAATTTAGCACCCGTCCCAAAGAACTTAAGAAGATAGAGAAAGAACTGGAGCAGCTTCGCAAGGAGAAAGAAGCGGCGGTAAAAGCACAGGAATTTGAAAAAGCAGCCAATATGAGAGATAAGGAAAAGAATTTGAAGGATTCCTTAAGTAAGGGGAAAGGCCAATGGGAAGCTGATAAAGGTAAAAAAGGAAAACAGGAAAAAGTAACGGAGAAAGATGTAGCCCATATTGTTTCCAGCTGGACAGGCGTTCCTTTGCGCGACTTGACAGAGGCTGAATCAAAAAGGCTTCTGCGTATGGAAGAGGCTATTCATGTGAGAGTGGTGGGTCAAGAAGAGCCTATAAAAGCAATAGCTCAGTCTATCCGTCGTGCTCAAGCAGGAATAAAGAGTATGAAAAGACCCATTGGTGTATTTATGTTCCTGGGTCCTACCGGCGTGGGTAAAACATATTTGGCTCAAGCCTTAGCCGAATTTCTCTTTGGAGATGAAGATGCTATAATTACATTGGATATGTCCGAGTATATGGAAAAATTCTCTGTTTCTCGTCTTACTGGAGCTCCCCCGGGATATGTAGGATATGAGGAAGGAGGAGAATTAACAGAGAAAGTAAGGCGTCGTCCCTATTCGGTAGTTCTGCTGGATGAGATAGAAAAGGCTCATCCGGATGTTTTTAATATTCTTCTTCAAATTATGGATAATGGAAGGCTATCGGATAATCTTGGTCATACAGTTGATTTTAGAAATACGGTTTTGATTATGACTTCTAATCTAGGAGCAGAACAGATTGTTCGTGGGTCTAATCTCGGCTTTCAAGCAGAAAAAGAAGGTGCGCTTTCTTATGAAGAGATGAAAAACAGAGTTATGTCTGAATTGAAACGTAGCTTTCGTCCCGAATTTCTAAACAGACTGGATGAGGTTATTGTTTTTCATGCTTTAAATAAAAAAGAGGTAAAGAAAATTGTTGATATGTTGTTGGAGGAAAAGAAGGAGCTCCTGGAGGAAAAGGAAATGAATATAGAAATTACCCAAGAGGCAAGGAATTTAATTGCTCAAGAGGGATATGATCCTGACTTTGGGGCAAGGCCTTTACGCAGGGCCATTCAGAAGTTGATCGACAATTCTCTTTCCGAGGAAATTCTCAAGGGTAGATTTAGAGAAGGAGAGAATATAGTAATAGGAATAAAGAATGGAAATATTGTATTTAATAAAAAGAAAAAAAGCAAGGTAGGTAAGGCGAAGAATAAGATGGAGAACTAGAATAAGGAGGCTGGATAGTGACGAGGAAAGATAATCTTTGCTCCCCCTTCTCTGTTCCAAAGGAGGGGGTTTTCCTTAAGAGATTAGTTGGGATAGTTCTGGCTCTTTCGATTGTCTTTATTTTTTTGCCAAAATTGGAAGTTTGGGCTTCTCCGATGGTGGAGGAGATTCAAATTAAAGGCAATCAATATATTGATACTGAGGAGATTCTCCAGGTAATCAAGAGCAAGGTAGATGAGCCTCTTTCAGAGCAAAGAATAAGAGAGGACATCCAGGCTATCTATGACATCGGGTTCTTTTCCTATCTTTCTGTCTTAAAAGAGGAGGAGAAAGATGGACTGATACTTATCTTTCAAGTAGAGGAGAATGAAATAATTAATGAGATAAGCTTTAAGGGTATAGATGGTAAAGAGGTAAATAAAATCAAAAAATTACTTACTTTCAAGGAAGAGGATTTATTCAATTTTATTCAGGTAAAAAAAAGCAAGGATAAAATTACCCAGTTTTACTACAAAAAAGGTTTTCTGGCTGCCTCGGTAAATATTTATAATGAGAACGATGAAAGCAACGGTTGCAAAGTTATTGTTAACATTCAAAAAGGAGAAATAGTAAGAGTCAAAAGAGTAGAGATTAAGGGAAACTCTTCCTTTTCTGATCCTCAAGTTAATGCTTTAATGAAAACGCGATATGGACGTTTTTTTGATCAGCAAATCCTGAAAGAAGATTTGGAAAAAATTATCCATTTCTATCAAAACCGTGGCTACTATTTTGCTTATTTTAAATCGCCAGATTTTGAGTTCTCTGAAGAAAAAGGTATTGAATGGGTTACTATTTTCCTGGAGATAGTAGAGGGCAGACAATTTTTTGTTTCCCAGATAGAGATAAGGGGAGAAAACAAGGTTTTTTCTGAGTCTGAGATTATGTCTCAATTTAAACCATCCAAGGGAGAACTCCTTGTTCCTGATTATATTAAAGACAGTATAAACTTCTTACAGGATAAATATGGGGAAAGGGGATATATTCATATTCGAATTAAGTCAGACTTAGACTTTGACCGAGAGGGAGGCAAAGTAAACATTCTTCTTCAGATAGAAGAAGGCCCACAAGTGAGTATAGGAAAGATAAGAATAGAGGGAAATGAGCTTTCTCAGGAGAGAATATTTAAGCATGCTTTTACTTTAAAAGAAGGAGACATTTTTGATATTAAAGAGGCCAGGGAAGGGTGGCGTAGACTATACAATCTTGGTTTTTTCGAGAATGTGGAGATTGAACCCATAGCGGTATCTTCTTCCATGGTAGATTTATTAATTAAAGTGAAGGAAATTGAGAGAGAAGGGCAATTCTATATAGGAGGGGGATATAACACTGCTTCTGGTCTTCAGGGAGAGATTCAATTCTTCAAAGACAACTTGTGGGGAGAGGGGAAAAGAATAGGAATCGACTGGCTATTTGCTGAAAAAAAGAACGAATATAATATAACTTACCTGGATAGATGGTGGGGAGATACTTCTATTCGTCTGGAGCCTCGTATTTACAAAAGAAAAGACATATACAATGAAATAAACGGCAGTTATGAGAAAGAAACCATAGGTATAGAGATGAAGATAGGGAAGCCTATTTGGAAATTTTCTAATATATATATTAGTTTAAGGGATGAAAGAATATATATTGATGAGGGAGTGAATGGGGAGATATCGGGAGAGACAGAGGAAGGTGAGAAAGCTTCTCATAGTCTCAAATTCATTCTGGATAGGAATACACGAGTTAGAGATGAGGCCTTTAATCCCTATCAAGGCTCATATTCTTATATTTCTGCAGATATAACGGGAGGCCCAGTGCTGGGGGGAGAGTTTACTTTTACCAAATATAGAGGAGAATGGCGAGGATACCTACGAAAAAGTTCTTTTTGGAAATATCCTGTCATTACTCTCCGTCTACGAGTAAAGACAGGGGAAGATCTTCCTGTCTATGAAAAATTTCGTATAGGAGGGATGGAAACCCTGCGAGGATACAAGGAAAATGAATTTATAGGAGAGGAATTGATCCTGGGAAATTTCGAACTAAGATTACCTCTGGATAAAAACTTCTTAACCTATTTGTTTGTAGACACAGGGCAGATACGGAATGGAGATTCTTCTATATATAAAGTGGGTTGGGGATTCGGTATACGGATTAAAACTATCATTGGATTTATCAGATTGGATTATGGAATAGGAGAAGA
>LAZR01002487.1_pt1 | contig 10693 bp, 5 predicted proteins | sample 329461 | NCBI WGS metagenome assembly LAZR01 (sample SAMN03002196, study PRJNA259156) | marine sediment metagenome | biome: sea floor; feature: Hydrothermal impacted sediments; material: marine sediment; isolation source: Loki non-amplified sample from Loki's castle hydrothermal vent sediment ...
AGAATATTATGGACAACCCTGCCCCAGCTCATCCCAAACCCACTTTTCCGCCATCCAGGAAGTTCCTTCTCTTTTTTCGCTAAAGAAGTAACGCTTTCAAGCAAATAGCTGGGCCTAATAGCCGCGTTTATATTTCCCTTTAATTTGCCCCTGGCCTTATCCAGCTCACCGCCCCGTAAAACAAGCTTCTCCCGTTCTTTAACTGCGGTCTTTTCCCTAATCTCAAGCTCCGGTACGCCGCCGAGTTTATCATCAAGGGCCTTCCACGCCCGTTTATTAGATATATCTCCCTCATAGGTGCTAATGACCATAAGGTTTCTAGCCCTCGTCGCAGCAACATACATCAATCTTGTTTCTTCAGCTTCTCCATATTTCTTCTCTTCCTCTGCTCTCTCTTCCCAGTTCACCGGCTGAGATATTAATTTTCCCTGGTACATACCCCATTTTTTAAACAGGAAATATCCCTGCGGGTTGACCTCTTTCACCCTTATGACGTGCTTATCAGGCTCATGCGGCCTTATACCCACAGGATTAGCCAGGAAAACAACAGGAGATTCTAAGCCTTTAGCTTTATGAAGATTCATCAACCGTACAGCATTCGCCCGTCCGGGAGTTAAGCTAATCTCCTCTATTTCGTGGACAGAAGTAAGCTCTTCCATAAATTCCACCAATCCTGCAAAGGATGTCATTCCTTCCCTTTCCTGGGCGCGTAAGATTTCAAGAAGTTTAAACAAATTTCCTGCCTTACTGCTCCCCATTTCTGAAGTTGCCAGGTAATTTATAATTCCTGAATTCTCGAAGATCATTTCAAGAGCAGTTGATGCAGGATATTTCTTTGTCCAATCCCACCACTCTCTCAATCTCTTCATACTCTCACCGACTCTTGCTCCTCCTAAGTTTTCTCCCTCCCGAAAATCCAAGAGAAAAGAGAATTTACCCCCTTCACGCTTAAACTGCAGGAGCTCGTTGTCACTCACACCGAAGAAAATTCCTCTAAGCACAGCGACTGTGTAAATCGGATTTTCCGGATCATTGAGGGCCCTGGCTAAATTGACAATCTCTCTTATCTCCACAGACTCAGAGAAGGCATCACTTCCGGTAATTTCAAAAGGAATTCCTCTTTCCTCCAGAGCCCGGGCGTAAATATTCATATTCTTCTTATAACGAAAGAGCAAAAGAAAATCTGAGGGCTGGGCCTTGTTCAATCCCTTATCCTTTTCTTTTTTTGTCCGGGCAAAACAGACATTGCCCTTGCACGCCCAGCTTATCCAATTTGTAATAGCGTCCGCGTCATACTCAGCAATGTTTTTTGCTCTACTCCACTTTATCTTAGGCACAGTAATTTTATATACTCCAAACGATGTCTTTTCTTCATCCTCCCGCACTGTGTTTAAAGGGGCATAAGCTGGTTGATATCTGTCAGAATCCCCTGGGAAAATGCCTTTGAATACAGGATTATTCCAGTCCGCCAGTGAATGCAATGAACGGAAGTTTGCCGTAAGATGGAGAACTTCACCCCCGCCCTTCTCAATCTGTTCCTTGACTACATTGTAAGTGTCTATGTCTGCCCGTCTAAAGCGAAAAATCGACTGCTTGGGATCACCGACAAGGAAAAGAGAGCCCGGCTTCGGCACAAGCTTGCGCCAGTCGCGCTCTTCGCAGTCAGCTCCTGTAAGGTAAAGAATAACTTCAGCCTGAATAGGGTTTGTGTCCTGGAATTCATCTAAAAGGATATGGGTGAATTTCCGGCTGAAATACTGCCTGACCTCTGGGTTTTCTCTGAGAAGACGAGACGTATTAAGGAGTAAATCCTCAAAATTTAGGCGCGACTTTTGCCTCCGCTTCTCCTCGTAAAAACATATGGCGGGCTTTAAAAAATCAAGAATCCGCGTGTGGCGGTATTCACGCCACTGTTTCAGAGCGTCCGTTACAACTATTTCCTTGAACCTGTTAAATTCTTCTTGGAAAGCATCTGCTACTTCACGCGAAGGCCAGCGGTTCTTGGTAACGCCCAAGTTCCTATCCATCAGTTCAAAAGTATCCATTAAAATTCGATAGTCCCCGAAGCCAAGGTTTCTCTGGCGGACAAAACAGCGGCGCATGCATCTCTGCAGACCATCAAATCCTTTCTCTGGTCTTTCTTTTGGAACAATCTGCTGTGCTTCCAGGAGAAAGCTCTCAAGATTCTTTCTGAAATAGCTAAAATCAGGGGTCTTCTTGCTCCCACCCATTAACTCGACTTCCGGATAGAGAGATACTGCCCTAAAAGAATCCTTGAGCTCCTCAGGCATAAGCCCCACTTCAGCCAGAGATTGTAAGATAGCTTCCCCTTCCAGCCTGACTTTTACCAGGTAATCATGCCACCATTTTTCCCGGAAGACAGCATCTTCTATCTCCTCCATTTCCTTAAATTCAGGATCAAGGGCGATCTCAATAGGGCGCTCCCTGAGGAGCTTGGCACAGAAGGAATGGATAGTGCCGATATAGCACTGCTCCAGGCTCTGGAGAGCGTCTGAGAGCCTGTTTTTAACTTTCTTGTCCTTCTCCTTTAAGACAGCTTCCTCCAGCTCTGTCTGGAAGCGACCACGCAGTTCTGCTGCAGCCTTCCGGGTAAAGGTTACTGCAGCCAGGGTATCTATCCGGCATTTTCCTGAACGAAGAAGGGCAAGCATACGATCGACAAGGCTTTTGGTCTTCCCGGAGCCTGCTCCAGCTTCCACAAGAAAGGTCGTGTCCAGCTTTTCAGAGATCTTTTGTCTTTCCTCTTTATCTACTAATTTTAAATCACTCATTTCTTAATCATATTCCTTCAGCGTTTCAAAAATCCCGAATTCCGCGGGATTCCCATCTCTTTTGGCTTTAGCCCTCTTCGGGGAATCTTCTCCACAAACAGGGTTGAAATCACAATAACTGCATTCTACCTCTGGATTAACCACAAAATTGCCCCTGGACAAGATACTCAAGAGCTCCTTCAACAAACTCTCAAGTCTATGAGGATGATCCCTTCAGTGATAAAAACAGGTGGAAGCGCGGAGTCTTCCTCTATCAAAACGGTCAGCAAGAAATTCCTGGCCACCCCCTTTCATAGTCGGAAAATAATACCCGCTTTGGACGACTTGAGGCGACGAATCCATCCCAAGTTTCTTTATTATCTGTTCTGCAGCGACAGCATAGAGGGCATGCTGGAGAATCCTGCCTCTGCCAAAGCATTCAAAATCTTCATAAGACGAAGAACTTCCTGTTTTATAATCAATCACTCTGTATTGATTATTCTCCAGGCGGTCAATCCTGTCGATTTTCCCCCTTAGAGAAAAAGAACCCCTGAGGCCAATCTCAATATTTACGGCTTCCTCTATTCCTTCGCTGGCGCCCCGTTCCAGCCCAAAGGATACCTCAAACATAACCGGCTCAACCTTTGTTTCCCGCTTTATCTCCGCCTTAAGAAAAACCCCCAGCGTCTCCATCACTTCCTCCCTCTCCCTTTCATAGATACCTTCATAAGGAGGGGGGATCTCTTCCTTGTATTTTTTTATGATCTTTTCTGCGGTTTTCCGGATTAACGGCTTATGCTTTTTAGGATCGATTTCTTCTCCTCTGTCCCTAATTTCACTCATGAATTTATAAAATATCTCATGAAGGAGCGATCCCCTCTGCATGGGATTCAGCCATTGTGACTGGTCAAGCTCGAGCTCCTCAGGTTTCCAAAGACCAAGAATGTAATGCAGAAAATACCCAAAAGGACATCTGGCGAGCAGCTCGATACGGGAAGAAGACATGACAACCTTTCTGTTCATCAAAGGATGAACTTCTTCAGGCTTTATATCGACTTGCCCTTCAAAAGCACTCAAGCTTGTACCCGCCCGCATCTTCAAGGCGTAAATCCCCTGTCCGAGTTCAGGAAAATTCTTTTTAACTGCCTCAAGCCCATCAAAGAAGTTACCTCCCGGAGCAAGCCTCATGAGCCACCACTCAATTTCATCAAATACCTTATCGAGAGCCTCAGGGAGAAAACCAGAATCCTCAGGCAGCGATGAGAGAAGATTCGTGTAATCCAGGCCCGGGTCTCCTTTCAGCAATCTATGTGCCTGAAGCAAGAGAGATGATGGGAAAGACTGCCTCGATTCGATCAGGTCTAAGGAAGAATAGCTAAGTGTGGCCTTTCCCCGGAGGGAAGAAAGGAGGCCTGCCGCAGCATAGAGATTCTCTCTTAGCAAATCAGATGTTGTCGGGAGATCTTCGGAGATCTTTTCTCTTTCTTCATCCAGAAGAATAGGATCCTGCAGACCTGCTCCAGGAAATGCACCCTGATCGAGAGCTACAATAAATGTAACACTCCGCCCGGAGTATCCCCCATAATGGCGGCTTGAAAGATGAAGATGCCCGGGCATAGGTCCAGAAGCACCAACGTGCAGCCCATCGCCAAGACTTCGCATCCATTCAAAAGCTTCTTCTTTATCCAGGGGCGAAGCTTCAATAGAAGCGGCTTCCTCGAGCCTGCCTGAAATCAAAGATAGCGCTTCGCGGTCCAGTTCATTCTGAATACGGGAAAACTTCTTGATAAAGCTTGATACTCCCTGGCAAAGCGCTGCAAAGTCGAGCAGCCCCTCTTCATCCCAGGATGGGATTAACTCTAAAAATTGATTTATTACCTTTATGAGCCATTTGACCTGGCTTATATTTGCTTTGTAATTCTCGTACCTTTTCTCCTCCCCTTCTTCTTGAGCAAGCTTGGCATTATCCTCCATGCTTTTAACGAGAGTTTTTAGACGCGGAATATATCTGTTCCTATCCCAACCGATCATTGCATTTTTCAAATAGCGGCTTATCTTAAGGGGTGATGGGACATCATGTCCCTTTTCCCGTGAAAGCTTCAAGTTTCCCCCCTCAATCAGGCGGCAAAGGTGTGAAACCAGGAAATTATCCTCCATCCAATCGGTTAATCCGTTAAAAACCTTTCCAGCCGAAGCAAAACCCAGGGCTATGCCTTCAGCATAAGTCACTTTAAGGTCTGTTTTAGATGAAAGGACATAAAACAGGGAAGAATAGGTATCTCCGGCAGGATGGATAATTTCAACATTATCCAGAGGCAAGTTCTCAGAGATTATCCGGCGCAGGATTTCCCGGCATTCGTTTGTTGGACCAATGGCACTGAATAATTCAAGGGTTTCATCTTTAAACGGCGGAGGTGCATCTTTCGGAGAAAAAAGCCAGGGCGCCCTTTCCAGATCAGAAGACGGCTCAGGTTTTGTCCCTCCTTTGTCATTGCGAACTCCCGAAGAAAGCACGGCAATCTCCTCTTTTAAAAACCGACGGGGCTTTTTAAGTCCATAAACAGGATCCTGAGGGACTAAAACAAGGTTCTTCCCCGCTATTTTTTTTAAAAACTCAAGCTCAATTCGACTTAAAGTTAAATCCTGGAGGCAAAGATATGTTTTCTTTTCGTCATGATGTATGTTTTTAGCTTTCTCAATAGCTAAGGAATAAAGTCCAGGCAAATCAATATGCTTTTTCTTCTCCAATTCTTCTTCATATTTTTTAAGAAATAAGATAACTTCTTCGCCCTTGTTTTTCTTAATAAAACTGTCTGTAGAAAGATCTTTGCTTCCTAGCCCGGCCATTCTTAAAGAAAATAGCGAGCGGTGGATAGCTTTGACAACGCCAGAAGAAGCTTCAAGCTCACGAAAATAATCCAGCTTCTCCTTTTCTTTCAAATTCCTGAAAATCTTATCCAGCATAAACAGAGAGGCTGCCTTTGAAATCTGCCTTACACCACGAGTTGAAAGCTCCACTCCTGCTATCTCCTGGGCAAGAGAAGGCAGAGTCACAAAATGCAGATTGACCCAGGAATGGCCTTTGGAGGTAAGTACTTCACCAATCTGATGGCCTAATTGATAAGAAGGAACAATAAAGATCTTTTCTTGCAGAAGATGTGCCTTGCAATATTCTGCCAGAAAAGAAATGAGGGTATTCATTTTATATGTTTTCGCGAGCAATGCGTATCAATCTCACAATATTTAGATGACATTGATAAATTCCTGGAATTAAAAATATTCAAGTAGCCAAAAAACACCATTTGCGATGAAAGCCAGCCCAGTAATAATGAACCAGATTGGTTTGAAGCCTTTCTTTTTTCTATGTTCTCTAATTACAAAAACCAAATAGCTCAAACCAAAGATAAACAATATTATCGCAAGGATTAGCTTAAACATTATTTACCATAGCCATATTTTATTTTTTGCTTTCTTTAAGTTCCTCTTGCTCTAACTCCCCTCTTCCTTCCAAATAGATTCTCCACCTCATTCTTAAGCTGCTCGAAAAGTGTCATGTTATCGGGAACGTCATGCTGATCACAAATACTTTTGACTAGACTCCTATAATACCATTCCTGTTCCTTTTTCCCTCTATTGAACCTTTCCCATACCTTATCTCCAATCTCATTATAATCGCTGGCAATTGTTCTTATATTATTCAGTTTATCAGCACAGGCTACTATTCTTATATCCAAGGAAGCTGTTTTTAAAAACTCTATTGTATGTTTTTTTCTATCTTCCCAATCTAATGTTTTATCAGGTTCAGAACATCCTTCTACAATAGAGGCGACAAATTCACCGAATTGATCTCTGATATCTTTTAGACAAATTGCCGTGTCTTCGATCGTATCATGAAGTAGGCCTGCAGTAATCAACTCATCAGCACAGCCAGATTGAGCTAAGAGCACTGCAACCCCAATCGGATGAGTTATGTATGGAATAACTGTACCTTTGCGGACTTGCTCTCTATGGGCTTTAACAGCCATCTCAATGGCAAAATCAATCATGTTTTTATCCCTTTTGATTTTGGTTCCTGGTATATCCTTCATCTTTATGCTATTACAGCTTACGCGAAATTATAACTACAAGTTATAAATTTATCAAAAAATAGCGTTTTTTGTTACTAGGAGTTATAAATTTTCTTCACAAATCGGATTAATTTTACGTTCTGCACACTTGACTTTATCTCGGCAAAATCAAAAAAAAGAGATATTCCTTCTAAATAGACTTTAAAATGGTTACATAATTCTTATTATGCGACGCAAGTTTGGCACGAAATTGAAAGAAGCTGTCTTTTTTTAACTTATTTTAAACCAATGGAGACAAGCAGCCCATGACTCCCAGCAAGGATAATGTACGAATTATTATTACAAGAGAAATAACACTATTAAAAAACCAATCTCTCAATAAAATTATGGTTCTCTATTAGTAAGAATTAACATAATCTTAGTCGTTTTTCAAAATGAGATGATAATTCCTATTATCATCCTGTTGGCAACTAGGTAGCCAAGCTTTTAGGACTTTGGTTTCTACTAAGTTCAAAGTTAAACATTATCCGAGGACGGACTTGATTTGACAATATAGGAAGATAGGCGATCAAATTACTTCCATTACTCAAGACAAGCTCATTATAAGCATACTCAGCCACGTCTAGAAAACTGTGTTTGTTTTTTTAATAATGATGCTAATCCTATTCTTTACTTGGATTTTTCTTTACGATTTCTATACCCACACAGATACTATATCCGAATCCGTGGTATTGGGATCATTACTTTCGGCAAGACACTCTCCATAGGCATTAGAAGGGAGCGTGGTCGCCATTTCATCTATAAATCCAATGAAATGGAAAAAGCTTCCGAAAGCACCTAGCCTAAGGCAGTGTCATGCTTCGTGTTCCTTGTGCTAGTCTGATGAGTTTATGTCAATATAAGCGAAATTATCCATATTAAAAGCTGTGTCCCATGCGTTGAGGTTGATGATAAACCCGCTTTTGCTGAAAATGGTACCGGTTTTCCAATCAACTCTCATTTATCAAATCGGAAGAACTAGCTACGAAAGATCCAATACCTGATCGCATTATTTAAGGTCATCATAAGAGCAGAAATCCCTTATTTTATATAATCAGGGACGCTTCAACTGTAATTAAATTGTTAAAGATAATAACTTCCAAAAAGATTCGGGATATTCTGAAATAAGATTATTGAATCTCAATGGCTAACTTTTTTAACAGTCACCATTGCACTTGGTGAACCCTCAGGCAATCTCATGCCAGGGTAATTTTTCGTTTCTTCACCTCTTCTTAAATAATTTCTTAACATTCTATCAACACTAGAACCGACCCACATTGCTTTAATCTCAAAATCAAAGCTAATATCCTGAGAACCACCTAAAAAGGCTATTCCAGACCATCTTCCATCTGGCTCAATGCTTAAAGGACCAGGCTGTGGCCACCATGTGTCTTTAAGAAATTTTACATGAGCAAACACCCATAGAAATTTCCCAGAAAAATTATTGCTCCATCCTTCAACTATAACCGAAGCTCCACACTCAATATCTTGACTGGGTGAAATAATCTTCAGTTCTACGCAATAATTCTTTTCAATTGCTTCAAGCAATGAATCGTTGGCACCTACCCGAACTAATTGAGCAGTAATTTTTCTATCCAGCTTAAAATTAACGCCATATTTCTTCACCTGCTTGATTATTTCGCTCTGATAAACTTCTTTTTTAATAAGATTGAGTATTTGTTCTAGCGTTAAACAATCAATCTGTTTTTTCTCTTGCATAGCAAATAATGATCCCGAGAGCAACATAAGAAGGAAACAAAAGGCAAGGACTAAAAGTTTTTTTACTAAACTCAAGTTTTCCTTAAAAATAGACACAATACCCTCCCTTTCAAAAATTGAAATTTTTAAAACTGAAGCTTTTTTATAGCTTTAATATAATGTTCGGCTGCTGATTTGTAGTCTTTCTGACTAAAAGCAATCCTTGCTAATCCTAATTCAGCCTTATCTAATTCAAGGCCAGTTAAGAGATTTTCAATATTCTTGAACTCTTCTGCAGCGCTTTGGTAAAGACCTGTTTCATAATATGTCCTTCCAGTGCTAATAAGACGCAACATTATTTGCTTTTGGGCTTCCAAGGCAGCTTCCCGCTCTTCTTTAGGAACATTGCTGGCAACAATTTTCTTTAGAACAATCGCGCTTTCCCTATCCCCTTTTTGTCCTAAAGTTTGGATGGCTTTTTTACGAATAGACTTATCAAGTGCACCACTCGCTAATGCCTCCATTATCCTGGGGAACATTTTTTTTGATGTGGTTTCCAGTATGGCCAGTGCTATTTGCTTTTCCTTTTCATTTCCCATAATTATATTTTCAATAAGAGTACTTGCCAATTGCCCTTGTGAAATTATTAGTCTTGAACTTTCAAATTCCTTGTTGGTTTTTTCAATTGCTTTAGACAGTCGTAGTTGTTGATATTGAATAAAAAAAGTAACGAGTATCCCAAAAAGACCAAGAAAAACCTTTCCCATAATTTCATATTTTTTCCATCTAATTGATATTTCAGTAGTTGTGCGGTTACTAAATTTAGATTTTAATTTATTGTTTGATGATTCCATTTAAATCTCCCTCACTAAATTATTATAGTAAAAATTCAATAATTATTTTGCTGATCTATCTTTGTGTCTATTGCTTTAAAGTTCGTTTTTAAAATATAAATAAAGCGGTTGAAATATATAATTCAGCATTAATAATTGAATGTCAGAATGAATGATAACCGGCCTTCTTAATATTATCGATCTAAATTTTAGTTTTATCTCCACTAATTTCAAAGAATTCCAAGAATTAAATCTAAACGTTCTGAAATAAAATAGTTAATGAGTTTAATAAAACAAAAAATTTAACGCAATCTTGCCACAAAATCTATTCTCTTGTTTGTCCCAGATGATATTGAATGCTATATAAAGCGTAAGTTTTTTTATTTGATTATTGAAGCATATTAACATTTATAGCTGACTTTATTTTTTCTTTCTTGTATGTAGTTTATAGCATAGGAAAAAAGCGATGTCAAAAATGTGAGATGCATGTCAAGGAAAATTTAGGGTTGACTTTTTTATTTTAAATATGTTAATAAAAGAGGTTTGGGGGCAAACTTGTGAAAGCCAAAACTTGCATTCTCATTTTTTTACTAATATTTACCTGCTGTAATATTGAAAAGAAACCATCTTCTGATGAAGTCAAAAAAATCCTAGATAAATATTTCCCTGCCACCATATTAGAAACTAAAAGTGCGCCTAATTATGTTCCAGGAATTGAAATTTATATTGATGGATCAATGTCTTGCGCTGGATTTGTTCGTGACAATATAGGCTCAATTGGTAGAACTAAATATTGCAATTTTTTGCGCACTCTCCGACTATTGCTTGCTACTAAAACTAATGTAAAGTTTTTTAAATTTGGAACGATGGATACACCTGAGGCCATAGCAAGCAGCGAGGATGCTAAAAGACTAGACTTCTATAATCAAATGAAAACTAAACTTGTTGAACTTTTAGAGAGCTTTGCTGGCAGAGACAACTCAAAACTTCCAAAAACTCTTTTAGTAAGCACAGATGCTATCCCTTCTACACTTACAAAAAAAGACATCATTCATTTAATTAAGCCTATTTTGATATTAATAAATAAGGGCTACCGTTTTCAATTATTAGGCGTTAGAAGTGAATTTAATGGTTATGTTTATTCAGAAATAAAAGGAGATGCAACAGTGGGTTGGTATTCCTCACGTAAATATGGAGAGCGGCCATTTTATTGCTTCATTTTTTCAACCGATTCCAATTTTTCTAAAAGTTTAATTGATAGGTTACCAGATGAAAAATTTTCTAC
>LAZR01002488.1_pt1 | contig 10692 bp, 25 predicted proteins | sample 329461 | NCBI WGS metagenome assembly LAZR01 (sample SAMN03002196, study PRJNA259156) | marine sediment metagenome | biome: sea floor; feature: Hydrothermal impacted sediments; material: marine sediment; isolation source: Loki non-amplified sample from Loki's castle hydrothermal vent sediment ...
AGATAGCACAGTAACAAAGCAGACAGAAATAAACCTAAAAGAAGTTCCAGTATGCAGACCAACATATATAAAAGAACTGATTGAAACAGAAGCAGGACTTGATTACATCAAAGCATTAATCAACAACAAGAAAGCAACAAAAGAACAGATAATAAACTTCTTTGTAAAACTAAGTGGAAAGAAGGAGAAGAAAATAAGATTCTGGACACCTTCACAAAGTCAAAGAAGAGATAAACAGGTTCGCTCTGTTGGGCTGTGCTTCGACGGCTTCGACGGGTTCAGTGTCAATGGCGACTGGTTCGACGGCAGTGGGGGCTATTCTCGTGGGGTGATTATAGATTCTGCGAAGCAGAGTAAATTTTTTAGCAACAAAGCAATCTTCGATATTGAAGAAGAAACTATTACAATACCAATGAAGAAAACATTAATCAAAGAGATAGAAAAGAAACAATCCCAAAAACAGAAGATAAGAATCAAATGGGATTTAAAAACTAAACTAAAATAACTATTCTTTGGCAAACGCCAAAGGTCACATGCCAGTTTATTAAGGCTTAAACAGTCATAAAATACAGTTGCAATACATAGTAGGAAACGAAAAAGTAAAGCAATGGTGATATGAAGATAAACTGGCTATAAGAGATTCGCTCTGTTGAGCTGTACTTCAACGACTTTGACAGGTTCAATGTCAATGGCAACAACTGGTTCGACAACAACAATGGGTTGTCTCGTGGAATGACTTTGGAGTTTGCCTTAGACCAATACAATGAAAAAATACAAAAACTTATACCAAGAACTTTGTTCAGAAGAAAACTTAGATTTAGCTTTCAAAAAAGCACAGAAAAGAAAATCAAGAAAACCTTATGTTATTGAGTTTAATAATAATCTTAATGAAAATTTAAAAATACTTAGGGATGAATTATTATCAGAAAGATACAAACCAAGACCCCTAAGAACTTTCGTGATAAGAGATCCAAAGGTAAGAAAGATAAGGAAGTCATATTTTGTAGATAGAATAGTTCATCATGCAATCTGCAATGTTTTAGAGCCAATATTTGAGAAAAGATTTATCCATGATTCTTTTGCCAATAGGATAGGCAAGGGAACATTAAACGCAATAAAAAGATTCGATAAGTTCAAGCTTAAAGTATCCAAAAATAATACTAGAAACTGTTATGTATTTAAGGCAGACGTTAAGCATTACTTCGATGAAGTGAACCACAGTATTTTAATTGACATTCTAAGAAAGAAAATTAATGACGAAAGATTAATCTCATTAATTTCTAAAGTTTTAAAGAATCATTCAGATAAGATAGGTATGCCTTTAGGTAACATGACATCGCAATTTTTCGCTAATTGTTATCTAAATGAGTTAGACCAATTTGTAAAGAATGAATTAAAAGCAAAATATTATATTCGCTATGTGGATGATTTTATTATTCTGCATAATGATAAGAATATTTTAGAAAACTATAAAGAAAAAATAAATATTTTTTTAAAAGAAAAGTTGCAGATTGAACTCCATCCAACAAAGTCAAAAGTATTATTGTTAAATAAAGGAATAGCATTTTTAGGTTATAGAAATTATCCATATCATAGATTATTAAGAAAATCTAATATAAGAACTATGAAAAAAAGGATTGACATAGAAGATTATGATCCAATATGTGAATTTTTAGAAGGATGGTTCTCTTATGCAAATCACGCCAATACTTATAATCTAAGACACAAAGTTACTGAAAATATTGAAGATAGTTTTCCAGGAAGAATATCAAAATTACATATGGATAGAATGATTAAAAAAGAAGCTATAGCGTAATTCAGCTTAACATGAGAAGGTGATGAAAGGATGAATAAAATAATGACAATAATTATAGCAACTATTTTTTTAGGTTCATTAATAACTTATGGAGTAATAATATATTTAACATATCTACACTAAAGATTAAATTAACGTATTAGCAAGGAGGAAACAAAAATGGGATTTAATTTAAATCAACAAGCAACAGAAAAGAGATTAAGAGAGTTTGCAGATAAAATAAATGAATTATCAGAACAAATAGGATTCAAAGTATCTGCAAGAGGTTGGTGTTACCAATTAGAAACAGAGAGAATAATCAATAAAGATGAATTTAATAAAGTAGAATCTTGGATTAACAAATGTAGAAAGAAAGGTATACTACCTATTAACTTTACTGCTGAAGAAGAAGGTAGAAAGTTTAGTGGGGTAGAAAAGCCTAATGAACAATCACCAATTCAGGAAATGAAGGAATGGATTCAGGCTTCTATGGAATCAGAGAGATATTACACTCCTGATTGGTGGGATGGTGAAGAGTATTATATTCAAATGTTAGTAGAGAAAATAGACCTTAAAACATTATTCACCCCTGTATGTAAACAGTATCATATTCCAATTGCTACAAGTAAGGGATGGAGTTCTATGCTTCAAAGAGCAGTTTATGCTAGAAGATTTAAAGAAGCAGAAGATAAAGGATTACAACCAGTATTACTTTATTGTGGTGACCATGACCCAGATGGGTTAAGAATATCTGAATTTATAAAGAAGAATCTTGCTGATTTGAAAGATATTGAATGGGAAGATGGAGAAGAAGGTTATGACCCAGATGGTTTAAAGATTGTAAGGTTTGGTCTTGAAGCAGACTTTATTGAAAAACATAAAATAACTTGGATAAACAATCTTATTACTGGAAGTGGAAAGAATCTAGCTAGTACATCACATAAGAATCATAAGATGCCTTATGTCCAAGAATATATAAAGACTTTTGGAGTTAGAAAATGTGAAGCTAATGCAATAGTTCCTATGCCTGAAATAGCAAGAAATCTTGTTGAAGAATCAATAACTGAATTTTTAGGAGATGATGCTTTAGATAGATTCAAGACGAAAAGATGGAATGTTAAAAAAGAGTTAGACAAATTCAGAGATAAAACAGGTTTAACAAAGTCATTACAAAAAGCTATTGATTTGATTGATAAGGAGCAGAAATGAAGAAAAGAGATATATTAAGGTTAATTAACACTAGGATTAAAGAAATATCTGAGTCATATTGTGACGCCGATAGAGATAATGATAGTTGGGAAATGGCAAGAACTAATAGGGCATTAATAGAATTATCTAGGCTAAAGGAAGAGATTGAGAAGCTTAATACCCCCTAGACCGAAATCAAGAACAAAGAGGTAAAAATGGATAAAAAACAGAAGTTTATAACACAAAAGCAATTCAACGAATTTAAGATAAAGATAAATAAGAAGTTTATTATATTAACAATCTTACTTATGGGAATTGGTTTTGCAACATTATGGTTTATTATTATCCATATATGGATGTGAATTATGGTAAAAACAAAAGTAGAAATAAAGGTAACAACAGGAGGAGAAGTTCATAAAAAGATTATGTCCAAATATAAAGATGTAATCAATTTTGTAAACAAAGATTTACCTGCAATAGTAAAGAATCAAGAATGGGTAGACGGAGACCAATAAAGATGAAAGGATTTATCTCAATAAAGAAGGTAACAAAACAGAATAAATTAAAAAAGAAATACCCTATTTATGTTTTGAATGAAGTATCAGTTAATAACTTTTGTAAAATGCTAGGATTCAAAGAAGGTGATAGGGCAAAGAAGATTGTCGATTATAAGAACAAAAGAATAATACTTGAGTTTAGAAGGAGATATAATACTAAACTCGTAAATGAACAATAAACGGTATTAAGGAGGTTTAAAAATGAATGGAATAATAATTGGTGTGTATGTGAGTATATTTGGATTTATTTTTTATATGATGTTTAGGAATCGCATGGTTTTTAAATTAAGGCAAAGAACAAATCATGATATTCATGATGCTGATGTGCCTTTTAAAAAAACTATGAAAATGTATGATTTGTATGAAACCATAAGTTACCAGGTAATGATGTGGAGAATATTCACATCACCTAAGAAAATAGAAAAGGAATTTAGAGAAAGAGTAGGTTTAGACAAACTCACAAAAGGGTAAAGAGGTGAATTAACAATGGTTGATATATGCGAAGTAGATGGATGTGAAGAAGAGAGCAGATGTATTGCTTGTAATAAATGTCAAAAACACCTTGATGAAGATATACATGGGGAAAATACTTATTAGAGTCAAATCGTGAATTAAGATGGGATTTATAAGAAATATATGGTATGGAGAACATTTCAAGAAATGGACTAAATGGGAGAAGTTCACTTGGATATTAAGGATTGCTAAAGACAAGTTCCCTTTATCAAAATTCAGTAGAATGAAGAGGAGTATAAAGAAGCTCGAAGATAAACTAGGGTTTAATACCTAATTGTGAGATTGGAGGTACAAGGAAAAATGGGAAATAAATGTCCAGATTGTGGAAAAGTACTAAGACTTGTTAAGGGTTGCGGTGAGATTTGTGATTATTGTGGGTTTGCAATAGGTGTGGATGTTGAATAAAATAATACTAGACCTCTGCGGAGGCACAGGAGGATGGAGTAAACCATTCAAAGAAGATGGTTATGATGTTAGAGTTATAACTCTACCAGACTTTGATGTAACAAAATATGGTGTAGTGAATGAAGGTAGAGATATATACTTTTTATCTAAAAAACAAGATTTGATTCCTATTGAAGAGGTATATGGAATACTTGCAGCTCCACCTTGTAATGAATTCTCAATAGCTAAAGACCATAAACTCACAAGAGATTTACAAAAAGGTCTGAAAGTAGTAAACGCTTGTAGAGACATAATTAAATTATGCAAACCCCAGTTTTATGCCATAGAGAATCCAGTTGGTCATTTAAGGAAGTTTTTAGGTAAACCAAACTATACCTTTCAGCCCTGGTGGTTTGGAGACCCCTGGACTAAAAGAACAGATGTTTGGGGTAAATTCAATAATCCAACAAGGATATATGAAGAGTGGGAAACTGTACCTAAGATAAAAGAATTATATATAAGACCAGGAAGAACTAAACCATCAATAGCATTTTTACATAAATCTGCAAAAAGATATATTCCTAGTTTCAAATGCTTTAAAGCTGAAACAGATGCAGCTTTTAGAGCAATAACACCTCAAGGATTTGCTAAATGGTTCTTTGAGGCTAATACGTTTTACTGAAAATGGTTGAATTAAACAAAGAACATATCAAATATAAGAAATTTACTAGAAGAATGTTAATTATGGAAATCATTGATTTAAAGAAACAGATACGTGATTCCCACAACAAAAGAACAAGAGGTAAGAACAATGCTAAATAAACAAAAAGGTAATATGTATGGATTCGTAACACATACTTGGAATCCAATTAAAGGTAAGTGTAGGCATGATTGTAAGTATTGTTATATGAAAGTCTGGAAACAAAAGCCGATAAGATTAGTGGAGAAAGAATTAAAAGATGATTTGGGAGAAGATAATTTTATCTTTGTTGGTAGTTCTACTGATATGTTTGCAGAGGATGTACCTGATACATGGATTAAAGCTGTTCTAAATCATTGTGACCATTACAGGCTTAACAGGTATTTATTCCAAACAAAGAACCCAGAAAAAATGAATAAATTTCTCTTTCCAGATAATAGTGTTGTTGGCACTACTATAGAAACAAACAGAGATTATTACTCTGAGTTTTGTCCACCAATTTCTGAAAGGGTGTTTAGTATAAAGAAGAACCCCAATCCTAAGATGGTTACAATAGAACCAATTATGGATTTTGACCTTAATGGACTACTAGATATAATTGCAGATATAAAACCACAATGGGTAAATGTTGGTGCAGATAGTAAGGGGCATAATTTAGATGAACCTTGTCCTGAGAAACTAAAAGACTTAGTTAGAGGACTAAAAGAAATAACAAAAGTTAAGATAAAGCCTAACCTAGAAAGGCTTTATTCATCTTAACCACCAATCAAGAGTTAAGGAGGAACAAAAAAGATATTCAAATGGCAGAAGAAATTAAAAACAATTTAAGATGGCTCTTGATAAGGGATGCTTTTGAAGGGCAATCAACTCCAGATTGTTACCTTATAGGTCATGCTTTTATGAAACCAGAAACAGATATAAGTCCTAAGGATTGGGAGTCATTTAGTGACTTTTGTAATATGTGTGATGTTGTAGCTTCACTAAGAAATCAAGGGGTAGATAGGATGTCCTGCTTGAGCCTATGGCAGACTTATGAGGTTAATACCGCTTACTGAAATGAGATGAACTAAATGAGTGAATGGGCAAATAAAGAGGAACTAGCAAAAGAATTGAAGATACCTTTAGATGAGTTAGATAGAACTCTTGCTCAATTAATAGATAGTAAGTTCCTAGAAGAAAGGAATGGGAAGTATAGAATTAATAATCAAGATGGTAAAGGTTATGGGAGAATAAATAATTTTTTAGATAATCTCAATGATAGGCACACTAAAGAGAAATATTATCCTTACATAAGACATGGTTATCTACATCTAAAACATAAATTTCAAGAGAAAAGGAATTATCCTAAAGAAGTTGTAGAACTTTCAAAAGACGTAGGATATGATTTGAATAGCATAGATAGTAGTGATATGCTAAATGATACAAACCTATTTGATTTAGACCAGAAAACAAAATGGATTCTAAAGATGACTAATAATGAGATATTCAAAAGAAATAAGCCTTATGATAAAATAGTTCTTGATTGTGATTTAGAATTAGATAATAAATGGTTTAAGGGATTTTTGATAACAGATAAATTATGTTGGACTTATTGGGGGGATAGAGATGGATTCTGTGATAATGCACTTATGTTTGAAGCTTTTAATCCAGACCAAACACCTATAGAGAGACATTTTCAAGATAAGATAAGTAAATCTACAATAAAAAAGTTAAAGGTATTCATCTGTAATTTCTTTGACTTCATTAACAATCCAGAAGTTAGGATAATAAAATTTGTCAGAAGCGAGAAAAACAAACAGAGAAGGATTAAAGCTGGAAAAGAACCATTACCCTCAACTCATAAAATAAGATTGAGTGGAACTTTAAAGACTTACTATGAACAATTAGAAGTAACAGAAGGAACATTAAATTATAGATTTTGGGTAAGAGGACATTTTATGAGATTCTGGAACAAAAAGAAGTATAACAATCTCTACAAATTATTAGCTATTAATGACCTTCCAACTGAGTATTATGTTGATGAGAAAATAAGAAATAGAGATAAGATAATAATGAGATGGATAAAGCCTTTCATCAAAGGAGATGGGGTTTTAATAACAAAAAGATATGAGGTGCGAAAATGAGAGAAAAAGATTTGCCAAGCATAATTGCAGAGATAGGATTCAATTATGACGAGGATAAGAAAAGGTTTAGTGTAGTGAATGAGGGACATGATAGGATAGTTGATTTATGTGGGGGGATAGGAGATAAAGGAGAAACAATAATAAGTATAAGTGTGGTACTAGGAAACAAGCCAGATGATACCATAAGCCTTACTTTTGATGGTCAGGAACTAATATCTAAGATAGTTCAGGCTATGGTATATGGAGAGGACAATAGTCCTTAATACCTATTTCCCACAAAATCGGAGGTAAGAGAAAATGATGAATTTTGGAACAACAGAAAGTATAAAGAAATCTAGTGGTTTATGGAGTGAACTTGATTGGGTTCTAGTAGATGATATTAAAAAAGAGATATTAACAATAATTAATGGTAGATTGAAAAGTAAGCCAGAATACACTATAGAGCAATTAGATAGGTTGTATTCTGAACTTAATTCACGATTACCACCAAAGGAGAGGTAAAGAAAAATGAATGGATGCGAAGTATATTTTTATTTGATTATTGCTCTAATAGTTATAATAGCATTGTTATTGTGGGATGCTTATACAAGAATGGAGGCAAATAAGAATGAAAGTTAAATGGACAGCAAATAATGGTGGATTTCCTGATGGCAGTAGAGAAAAAAAGAAAAAATCATAGTTGGAGGCATAAACGAATGAAGATAAGAAAATGTGCTGGAGCAGAGGAATATATTGATTGGAAGAGGTATTGGAATGGTTAAAGGCAAAATTATTATGGAGGATGATACAAATGGGAGAACCATTAAAAGATAAAATAATTGCTCAACCGACAGATTTTACAAGCATAGAACCAATATTTTTGGTAAAAGACGTAAAATCAGCAGTTGAATATTTAAAAGATATTGTTAAGGGGATGGATATACCTAAAGGTAAGAATGGAGTTTTAGAATCAATAGATGTAGCTTTTCCAGATTTACCACCAGATTCATTAATGGAGAAATGTTTTAATATACAATGTTTAGATTATAAAGAGAATAAATGTTATGGTGATGAACCAGAGAATTGTGACCGTAGAATTGTAAATACGCTTTCTAACGAAAATAAGAAGGAGGCTGATTAATATGGCAAAAAGAACTTTTGTAGATGATATGAAGAAGTCATTAAAAGAGATTGAGGAAGGTAAAGCAACTATTACTATGTCCTTAATTACCTATTGGGCATTATTGGATAAAGCAAAGAAAACTGTTGCAGATAAAATAAAGAAAGGGATAACCAAAATGGAGAAAGATGGTCATGTTCTCCCTAGAAGGAATGTCCATTATATGATAGATTTGATTATGGAAAAAGAATTTTGTTCACATAATTCCAAGAAAGAAGAATGAGAGCTAAATATCATAGAGGTAAGGAATCAGAAGATAGAGGTAGATGTATGGGAAAACATTGTTTAATCTGTTTTATGAATGGTAGAACCCATAGTTTATATGGTGATAAGATTAAACCTTGTACGCTTAAATCCTAAACGAAGGAGGAATAAAATGGAACTAAAAGAATTAAAAGGAAGAAAGATAAAGAAGAAAGCATAGGAGAATATATTAAAAAAAGACACACCATAATAGATTGAAAATTAAAAAAAACGTGAGCTGTCAAGTAAGCGTCACCTGAGAGGAAACTTTATATATTCGAGTGCCTTTTAGAGTATATATGTTTGAAAGAACAAAAAATGTAATAGATTGGTTTAAGGAACACCTTGTATTATCAAGAATTATTTTAGGTGTAGTTACCTTCTTCTTTGGACTTATATATCTTGGAGTGATACATAATTATTCAACTGAGATTACTGTATTTGTTTCAGCATTTATGTCTGGTTTGTTGCCTCTTGCTACTACGAAGAAGTTTTGGAAACATATGAAACGAGTTTTAAAGATATTTAATAAGGAAGCGAAGAAAAGTGCTGACCATTTCGCTAGAGAATACAATAAACCTATAGAAAGAAGAAAAAGGGCTTATGATAGGCAAACTGGAAGAAGGGAAGCTAATCGTGATTTTAATAAGCAAGAGAAGAATAGAAAAGTTAGTTATAAGATATAAGGGTGGTTTGAATGAGTTATCTCATAAATGTTTGGATGTTAGGAATAACAATTGCTGAATATCTAAGAAAACAAAATATGTATTCATATGTTCATTATTTTCTTGGTTTCTCATTATTATTCTATCAATTTATGATGAAGCCATCTTCAGAGGGTTTGGGGGCAATAGTATTTGTTTTACTTCTTGCTATTCTTGGTAGTATGAAATCATATAAGAAGATTAACTTAAGTGAAACAACTGTAAAGAAGAAAAAGATACAAAAGATAATTTTTTGGAGTTTAGTTGGATTGGTTACTTTAACAATTATTATATTTTTGATTTGGTTTATATCGATTTAATAAAGGTGGTTTGAACTTAGTTTTTATTTTAACATTTTTAATTTTTTAAGCTTCAGTTGTTTGAGCTTTATTAATTTTAATCTTAGTGGTCTTGCTTTTATTGGCTTCCCTAATATCTTCTCATAATTAATACTGAATCTTTTAGTTCCACTTCCACCCATTTTTACACCTCGATTAATACTCCTTCCTTGACCATCTTTTTAAGATATTTTCTTACAGTAACATAGCTGATTCCTGTTTTTTGGCTTATTTCATTAGGACTCATAGAACCAGCCTCTTTATGAATTATTCTAAGTATCTCTCTTTCTTTTGTATTGAGTGCAGGCTTTTTCTTTTTCATTTTTTAATAAGCTCAGCAGTAAGCTTCATTTCTTCTTCTGGATTAGAAGGTATGTTAAGCTTAAATAAAAACTTATCTGCTTCTGGATTTAAAGCAATTTTCTCAGCCATACTTCTCGGTATCCTTATTGTATACTGCCTGCCGTCAAAAATTATACTCACTTCTTTTTCAAGCTCTTGTGGAGTTGTAGAAAGAAGCTCTTTGATTTCGTTTATTCTTTCTGACATTTTAGACCTCTATATTTATACTATATTAATAATAGAAAGTACTACATATATTTAAATGTTGTGGTTTTTAACCAATAGCTCGTACTACCCATTATAATAAAACCGAAATGACCATAATTAGACCAATATTTCTTAAAGAAATTTTTGCTAGGTATGATTATTAGTTTATCCATTTTTAACCCATAGGCTATATTTAATTATATTTTAGAAGCCTTTCCCTAAGTCCCTAATTTCTTCTGGTTTCAAGCCCCCACCTTTAAACTTTTCTTCAAAGTAATCGGAGTAATTACCATCTATCTTTATAAATTCTTTACTCATAGGAGAACTCTTGCTAACTTCAATTACTGCCTTTCCATTCAATCCATATTTCATTTTTTGTTTTACTGGCAATTCTTCGAGTCTAGTAAGTATCACTTTCTTAACTTTATTTTCAACTGCT
>LAZR01002489.1_pt1 | contig 10692 bp, 5 predicted proteins | sample 329461 | NCBI WGS metagenome assembly LAZR01 (sample SAMN03002196, study PRJNA259156) | marine sediment metagenome | biome: sea floor; feature: Hydrothermal impacted sediments; material: marine sediment; isolation source: Loki non-amplified sample from Loki's castle hydrothermal vent sediment ...
CGCCGGCGCCATTTCGGTGCCACCATCTGCACGCAGCCAATCAACAAAATCATGAGCAATATCAATATTTTTTTGCGTAGCTAATCGTGCTTGTTGAAATAAACTTTCAGTATCGTCGCTAAACCGAATGATGTTAAAACTATCTTGTGGGCGCAATTGATCAAGCCCATATTGCAGAGCTTGGCGTGCTTGTTTGATTGATGTGCCATCCATCGAACCCGATGTATCAATCACAAATATTAATTCGCGAGCAATCGTTTTTTGCAAGGCATGCTGACTCGGTGGATTTAACATCAACAAGGCATAATCTTGACCATTAAGCCGCTGTTTAAATAATGCAGCTTGTGGCGATTGTGATGCTTTGGCTTGCCACACTAATTCAAAATCACGATCGGCAGGCACTGTATTGGCCAATGTAATTAATCTATCGCCATTGTCTAAAATCGCTTGCTTTACATCATGATAAGCACTTTCAACCGTTGCTAGAGGAAAGCCTGCCGCTAAATGAACCTTGAGTGTGATGGGGTTTTTATCGGTTACTGTCACTGGCGGCGTGATGTGTGAAGCATCAGGCACTTGATCGGTATTAACCGCCCAACCATTGCCATTGAAATCTCGTACTTCAGCTGTATTGGTTATTGCTTTTCCGGGAATATATCGAGGTGTTATCGCCATAGGAAATCGTAAACTAAATGCATTTTGGTTTTGAGTAACGGTTTGTTGATATTCGATAACCACAGTGATTTTATCGCCAGGTGCAATATTGGCGACCGAACTGGTAAACATGTTTGGCCGTTGTTGCTCAATTAAACTGGCTCGTTTGCCGGCTGATTTAGCTTGTTGATAAATCTTTCTGGCTTCTTGTTTAGGTTTGATTTCACCTTCAATAATCCGTTCACCGACTTTCATTCGTAAATGATCAACCGCCGCGGTTTCTGGCAATGGAAACACATAAATACCTTCTTGCCATTGCGACGTCGGGTTCAAGAATGATTGACTCACTGTCACTCGAGCCAATAAACCCGTCACCTCTATGTCAACATCAGTATCAACACCCGTGCTCGTTAAATAATGACCATCAGCAGCGCGAAAGACTAACTGACCAGAATCCAGATCAGATAAGCGTTCAACTCTCGCTAACTTATCTTCATCTACCGCAGCATGAGCCGTTCCCGTTAATAAAACCAAGCAAATTAAGGCAAAACTAATCACAATGCCTGCACCTGCGCCATATGCTAAACAGTTGACCAAACTGTTCAATATGCTGTCACCAGTATTATGCGTTGACCTACTCATATCCCTACTCCTTACAATGAACTATCAGAGTGTTCATTACAGCAAGTAAGCAAGGAATTTCTAGGGCAAGATACCGACAATCTGCCGATCAATTGTGGCAAAAAAATGGCAGGCAAGCCCCCAGTGGAATTTTCAGGTAAAATTCACCCTCAATTCACAGCATGAGTAACACAGCATGAGTCGACATATTGGCATCGTAATGGATCCTATTTCAGCGATTAATATTAAAAAAGACAGTAGTTTTGCCATGTTATTAGCGGCACAAGCCAAGGGCTGGTCGCTGTATTACATGGAACAGCAGGATTTATTTTTGCATCAAGACACTGTTTCTGCAGAAATGAAACCGCTACGTGTCTTCCAAAATGTTGATAAATGGTTTGAGTTGGATGAAACCCAAACTCGACCTTTAGCCGATCTTGATGCGATTTTGATGCGTAAAGATCCACCGTTTGATATGGAATATATCTACAGCACCTATTTATTAGAACAAGCTAAAGCAGCCGGCGTACTCATCGTTAATAACCCACAAAGTCTGCGCGATGCCAATGAAAAGTTATATACGGCTTGGTTTCCACAATGTTGCCCGCCGACTTTAGTGACACGAAAAAAACATCTTATTCGTGAATTCCACCAGCAGCATCAAGATATTATTCTCAAACCACTTGATGGCATGGGCGGTGCGTCAATTTTTAGAGTGAAACAAGACGATCCTAATTTCAGCGTGATTATCGAAACACTAACTGAACATGGCCGTAAATCAGTGATGGCTCAAAAATTTATTCCTGAAATCGTCGATGGCGATAAGCGGATCTTAATGATCAATGGCGAACCTGTCCCGTATGCCTTGGCACGTATTCCTGCCGAAGGTGAAACGCGTGGCAATCTCGCAGCCGGAGGACGCGCCGAAGGACGACCACTAACCGAGCGTGATCGCTGGATCTGCCAACAAGTAGGACCAACGTTACGCGAAAAAGGCTTATTATTTGTTGGCCTAGATGTTATCGGCAACTATCTGACTGAAATCAATGTCACAAGCCCGACCTGTATCCGCGAGTTAGATACTCAATTTAACCTTAATATTGCAGCAGATTTAATGGACTGCATCGAGCAACAATTATCATGACCTTATTACGCTTTTTTCTATTGGCCTGCCTTTTAACATTAAGCGCCTGTAGTAGCGATGAAGACAAAGCATTACAAGCTAAATTTGATGCGTTTGGCACCGAAATTGACGTTAGTTTATATGGTGTCGATGCCGCCACTGCTGATAAAACAGTGGGGCTTTTAGAAGAATCTTTTTCTGGCGTTAACAATACATGGCACGCTTGGCACCCTAGCGTTCTGATGACGATTAATAAAGCGATTAGCGAAGGCCAACCGATTGCAGTTACGCCCGGTGTTGCTGCCTTAATTAATCAAGCGAAGACACTGGCCATTGCTAGTCATAACTTATTTAATCCCGCCGCTGGCAAGCTCTTTGAATTATGGGGTTTTCACCAAGATGACTGGTTTGTTTCACATCCGCCGCCCAGTGATGCCGAGATTAAACAATGGTTAAGTAATATTCCTACCATGAACGATATTCATATTAATAATGGCGAACTCACGAGTGATAACCCTAAAGTTAAACTGGGCTTTGGTGGTTTTGCCAAAGGATATGCCGTTGATGCTGCGATCACTATTTTACAAAACTTAGGGATCAACAATGCCATCATTAATATTGGTGGCGATCTACGCGTTATCGGTTCACATGGTGACCGTCCTTGGATCATCGGCATTCGTCACCCTCGCAAGGATGGCATGATGGCTTCTATCGCATTAAAAGGCGATGAAAGCGTATTTACTTCCGGCGATTATGAACGTTTTTTTGAATACGAAGGTAAACGTTATCAACATATTCTTGATCCAAGAACAGGATTTCCAGCACATGATGCAACATCTGTCACGGTGTTACATAATAATGCGTCAGAAGCAGATGCTGCTGCAACGGCATTAGTGGTTGCAGGCAAAGACTGGCCTGAAATCGCAGCGGCAATGGGCATTGACCGTGTGATGTTGGTTCGACCAGATGGTCAGATAGAGCTGAGCCCTAAAATGGTGGAGCGTGTTCGACTGATCAATAATGCAACACCGCCGATTATTCGTGAAATAGTGAAACAGACACCTTAAAAAATGGCAAATATGGGCACAATTACCGCTGTTGACCGGCTTATTTTCACCCTAGTATTTTCAGTCATTATTCATTTGGCGATTATATTAGGAGTGAGTTTTAATGCGACATCGCCGCCCAAAAATGATCCCTTAATCAGTCTTGATATTACTTTAGCTAAACAACAAAGCCAGTTAGTGCCGGAACAAGCAGATTATTTAGCACAAGTTAATAACGAAGGTGGTGGCGAAACGGAGGAGAAATCACCGGAACCAAGTCCTGATGCGCCGATTCCAGCAGCAAAAGCAGCCTCATTAGCCCCGGCAAAAGTCTCACCTACTCCTGTACCTGAAGTAAAACCAATGCCACAACCCGCACCTGTAATTGCTAAAGTTGCTGATAAAAAACCCGAACCTGCAAAACCGGCGCCCCCAAAACCAGTACCAGTGAAGAAACCTGTGCCCGTTAAACCAGAGCCTCCTGCGAAGCAGATTAAAATGGTAACCCAAAAAAAAGCTGAGCAGAAAGTTGAACAAACGGATATTGCAGATAAGACCGAGGAAGCCAAGGCCACGCCAACATTATCTGCCAGCGAACTGATGTTTCAGGCAAGAAATGAAATCGATAGTTTGCAGGAACAACTCGATAAAGATGCAAAGGCCTACAGTAAACGACCTAAAAAACGACGGATTTCAGCCTCAACGAAAGAATATGCCGCCGCCGCTTATATGAAGTCATGGGAAATGAAAATCGAACGCATCGGTAATATGAATTATCCACAAGAGGCCAAACGTGACGGACTAAATGGCAACTTAATGTTATCAGTAGATATCAATCCGGATGGCAGTGTACCGCCCAACGGTATTGTGATTTCACGTTCTTCCGGTCACAAAGTGCTTGATGATGCTGCAGTCAAAATTGTCCGTCTAGGTGCGCCTTACGCGGCGATTCCTGAAGATGTATTAAAAAACAACGATATGCTAACGATTATTCGTACCTGGAAATTTGAAACCAATCGCGGTTTATCAACACGTTAATCATTGTGAATACTTACAACTTTATTGTTTAATTAGTTGGTAGCCCATTTTCGCTTTGCTGGTGTTATTTGGGCTTACCGGTAATTGTCGTTGAAGCTCATTAGCCAGCAGACTTAAATACGCGACATCGCCCGCTTTTAATTCCAGCTCTATTTCATGAATGGCTTGCCTTGCTTCGCCCGCAATCACCCAACCGCGATCATAAGCCAATTCAATTTGCGTACCGTCATCTAAGCCCAGCTGTAATGTTTTACGTTCAAAGTCCGTCGTAAATATTGGCCGTATTTTTGACCAAATAGCAGGATTTTCGATGATCGTTGCTAGTGGTGTTTGTTTTAATTTATCTAAATCCCATTCGGCGAAAGCTAGCGGATGTTCCCATTCCTCACGTTGATGCAAACCATCTTGCACATAACCGGATGTTTTAACAGTTTGCATCCACTTACCATCGCTTTGCCGCATCCGTAAACCGACTTTTTGTGAGGCAAGATATAATTCATTGGTGTCAAAATAGGTGCTGACTAAATGTGTGGTCATCATTTCGCCATCAATTTTATAATTTGGCAAAACTAATGCAGATAAATCTATATCTATATCACCATTAACAACCAATTTTAATTCTTGCTCTAAAGCCATTAGCGCGTGATCTCCGAATGAATAAGCTGTTCCATGTTTTCAAAAAGTAGTCGAAGTTGTGTCAGCCCCAAACGTGCCTCTTCCCATTGATCATTTTCATATTTCAACAATAAATCATTGGCTAGTAAGTGCATCTCATGGTGTGTATCTTCAAACGCCGTTAACCAATTATCACTAAAAATGTCATCTTGTCTTGCACGTTTAATCCACGTTCCACACTGACATTTGTTTTTTACCATAATCGGCCAATATTCTATTTGAGCAGGCATTGATAAAATGTTTTTTTCAAAATAACGTTGCCATTGCTGTATAGCCAAGGTTAGTAGGTTCAGTTGAATCTCTTTAGCCGTTAAAGATTGATTGGCCATCGTTAACCATTGTTGATTTGGCTGGTATTGAGCAAGCCACGGTGCTATTTCGCTCGCAGGCATTGGCCTTGCTATGCCATAACCCTGAGCCTGATGACATCCCATGATTAATAACATTAATCCGTGTTCCGTCGTTTCCACACCTTCAGCAATCACTTCGCGATTAAAGGAATCTGCCAAGCCAATAACACTATTAATAATGGCGTAATCGCTAGGATCATCAAGCATATCACGTACAAAACTTTGGTCTATTTTGATCGTTGTTATTGCTAGGCTTCGTAGATGGGTTAATGATGAATAACCAGTACCAAAATCATCCAAGGCAATTTTAACGCCTAAACGATCCCGGCAATGTTTGATAATTCGATTGATCGTCTGAATATCACCAAGTGCACTACTTTCTAAAATTTCCAGCTGAAAATATTTTGCATTTATTGCAGGCACAAGCTCTAAAGCAGTATCAAGCTGTTCCATAAATCGTTTATCAAGTAAATGATAAGATGAAACATTGATACTCACTTCAAGTTCGATACCCTGCTGCCACCATTTCGACATTTGTTGTAATGCTTGATTTGCTACCCATTCACCTACTTGAATTTCTAAATCTGTACCGGAAATTATCGGCAGAAAATCTAACGGCGGCACCAGACCTTTTTCGGGATGTTGCCAGCGAATAAGTGCCTCAACACCGAATACTTTACCGGTTTTCATATTCACTTTTGGTTGATAATACAACTGTAACTGGTCATTAACTAAGGCTTGATGTATTTCATGTAGCTTATTTTGGTGCTGAATAGTTTTTAAATCATCTTCGGCATTAAATATTTGATAACGATTCCTGCCTGCCAGTTTGGCTTGATACATGGCTTGATCAGCATGACGCAATAAGGTGTCAATATCACTATTATCAGATGGATAAACCGTTACGCCACTCGAGGCACCAATGGTGAGGACATGACCATCAATCAGGTAAGGTTGGGCAAGCGAATAATGTAACCGTGTCAATAATGGGCCGCACTCTTCGACCGATGATAAGTCTTTTAATAACAAAGCAAATTCATCACCACCTTGTCTGGAAACCGTATCTTCTTCTCTTAATTCGGCTGTTATCCGTTTGGCCACTTCGATTAATAATAGATCACCAACACCATGACCATAGAGGTCATTCACCGGCTTGAAATTATCTAAATCAAGAAAACAAATTGCCAACAATGTTTCATTCCGCTTGCTCAACGAAACGGCTTGAGAAAACCTATCGGCAAATAAAGTGCGGTTTGGTAATTGCGTCAGCACATCATAATGTGCCATTAAATGTAGCTTTTCTTGTTGCTGCTTAGTTTGAGTCACATCAGAAAACATGCCCAAATAATTCAAAATATTGTCATGCTCATCTTTTAATGACGAAAGGGTCAATAACTCAATGTAAGCCGCACCATTTTTCTTGCGACTTGAAACTTCACCATGCCAAAAACCTTCTGCGTGCACTTGTTTCCATAGCTCAGCATAAAACTCAGGCCCATGCTTACCTGAACTCAACATACTGTGATTCTCACCGAGAACATCATCACGTTGATAGCCTGTAATATCAGTAAAAGCAGGGTTAATATTGATAATATTGCCGTTTACGTCGGTTAACATAATGGCTTCATGACTATCGTTAAATACACGTGCAGCTAAAGCTAATTGCTTACCTGACTCTATGCGCTCCAACTCAATCGCTGCCCGTACTGCAAGACTATTTAATAAACTTTCAGCATGTTTACTTTTGCTCATTGGTGCATCATCAAGAATAGCAAGCAAGCCAATCGCTTTACTCTGACTATTTTTTAGCACTATTCCTTGATAACTGACTGCGCCCATTTCCACCAGCAATTGATCATCAGGAAATAAGGTTTGAATATTATCAGGATAAAAACAAATACCTTCCATGGTTACATTTTGGCAAGGCGTACCTTTCAAAGAATAAGAAAAATTGTCACGATAACTGCCATCAGCCCAGACAGCAAACGTGTCGATTTGATTTTCAATTGTCTCGCTAAGCATCGCAATAAAGGCATAACGACTATTTTGTGATTGTGCGAGTTGTTTAACCATCAGCTGAAAAATAGTTTCATCACCCACATCACCACTTTCTGCTAATAATCGAAGTACCTGTTCATTCTGTTTTCGTTCGGTAATATCTGCATGTATGCCAATGATACGTGCGGGCTTATCGTCACCATCACGCTCAACCACTTCGCCGATAGAATGTAGCCAAATCCATTGGCCATTTTTACGCTTTCTACGGTATTCGAATTCAACTGATTCATTACTCGCTAACATTTGCTTAAACATCGCTTGAACAGCTAATTTGTCATCAGGATGGATATTTACTTGCCAAGTTTGCAGAAAAGGATGGAATTCTGCAGGCTCATAACCTAGCATTCGTGCATATTCTTCACCAACCTTAATCTCACCTGTCTGCGGATTTAAATCAAACCAACCTTGATGCGCCACCTTAAGCGCGTAATTTAGCCGCTCTTCATTTAAAATTAATTTTTCGGTTTGTTGATGAACTTTTTCTTCTAACTCTTTGGCAAACTGCTTTGCTTTTCGCATTGAAAATGCAAACAACGGATAGGCAAAAAACAGAAATAAAACGGCAACTAATAAAGTCTTAATAAGACGCTGGCGTAACTCGGCATTAATATCATCAATTGAGATATCGGCCGCAGTAACAAACAAGCTACCATCGGCAGAATGCTGAGGAATATAAATACTGCGAAAGGTACCCCATTGATCGCTATATTCTACAAAACGAGTTTTTTCAGTACTGAAAACGTGATAAACCTGAGGGTCAACATCTTTATATTCATCAAAAAAAGCGGTCAATCCTTTCCCTGTTTCTCGCTCTCCCTTGGTGGCGCTCGACGAGGTAAAAAATATCTTGTTATCGCGTAAAACAAGCGTGTAAATATATTTAACACCCGCATTATCAGTCAGTTTAGAGAGCTTAAGAATATTGTTGAAATTTTGTTGAGACGTTAATGCCTTTTTCGCCAATCGCTCATGATGTAAGTTTTCAGGCAATAATACTGGCGTAATGAGCGCTGCATTCTCGAGTTGTTTATCTATTGAATGATATAAACGCTCTTTTTCAAATTTATAATCAAAATAGGCATACGCCATCACCCAAATAACATAAAGAATGATTGAAAAGCGTATGCCATGTTTCTGATAATAAGCCATTTATTTCAACAACGGCGCTAAATAATGCCCGGTATGGGAGGCAGAATTGTTAGCCACTTCTTCAGGTGTTCCAAATGCCACGACCATGCCGCCTCCTGAGCCACCTTCTGGCCCCATATCGATAATCCAATCTGCTGTTTTTATAACATCTAAATTATGTTCAATAACAACAATAGTATTGCCGCGCTCACGTAGTCTTTGCAATACTTTCATCAATTGTTCGATATCAAAAAAATGTAAGCCCGTTGTCGGTTCATCAAGCACGTATAAGGTTTTACCAGTATCACGTTTCGATAACTCTTTTGCCAACTTGATCCGTTGCGCTTCACCGCCTGATAATGTTGTCGCATTTTGACCCAGTTGAATATAAGTTAGGCCAACATCAATCAAGGTTTCAAGCTTTTTAGCCACGACGGGAATATTGGTGAAAAATTCCATCGCTTCCTCGATCGTCATAGCTAACACGTCGGTAATTGTTTTACCTTTATAACGAATATCTAAGGTTTCACGATTATAACGCTTGCCTTGGCACACATCACATGGGACATAAATATCGGGCAAAAAGTGCATTTCAACTTTAATTAAACCATCACCCTGGCAGGCTTCGCAACGACCGCCTTTGACGTTAAAACTAAATCTTCCTGGCGTGTAACCTCGTGACCGAGCTTCTGGCGTACCGGCAAATAATTCACGAACAGGTGTAAAAATACCGGTATAAGTCGCAGGATTAGATCGTGGCGTTCGTCCGATAGGGCTTTGATTAATTGCCACCACTTTATCAAGTTGTTCCAATCCTAAAATATCGCTATGTGGCGCAGCCTCTTCAGAAGCACCATTCAGTGTTTTAGAGACCATTTTCAACAACGTATCATTTATCAATGTTGATTTGCCTGAGCCAGATACGCCGGTCACACAGGTTAATAAACCAATAGGAATATCTACATCAACATTTCTCAAGTTATGGCCCGTAGCACCACGCACTGAAATAGCCCGACCGGTATGATAAGGCACTCGTTTTTTAGGTACTGCAATCTTGCGCTTACCAGATAAATATTGTCCCGTTAGTGAATCCTTACTATCCATAATGTCTTTTGGTGTACCACGCGCTACAATTTCACCACCATGAACACCCGCACCCGGCCCAATATCTAATACATAGTCCGCCGCGCGAATAGCATCTTCATCATGCTCAACCACTATCACGGTATTACCCAAATCTCTTAGGCGAGTCAATGTGCCCAATAATCGTTCGTTATCACGTTGATGCAAACCAATCGAAGGTTCATCAAGAATATACATCACACCGACTAAGCCGGCACCAATTTGGCTCGCAAGTCTTATTCGCTGAGCTTCACCGCCAGATAAGGTATCGGCGCTACGAGATAACGATAAATAGTCCAAACCCACGTTGACCAAAAAGCTTAAACGCTGAGAAATTTCAATAACAATCTTGCTGGCAATTTCACCTCGGTTGCCCGGCAAACTTAAGTTTTCAAAAAACTGTGTCGCCTCACCAATTGGCATTTCGCTAACCGCAGGTAATGAGGTTTTACCTAGAAATACATGACGAGATGCTTCATTTAACCGCGTTCCCTGACAATCTGGACACGCCCGTACCGTATGGTATTTAGCTAAATCCTCTCGCACGCTATTTGATTCCGTTTCATGATAGCGGCGTTGCATATTAGGGATCACACCTTCAAAAGGATGACTACGCACTACATTTTTACCGCGATCGCTGATGTAACTAAAATCAATTTTTGTGCGACCACTCCCGTATAACACTGCTTTTCGGACTTGATCTGATAATTGTTCAAAAGGCGTTTCTAAATCAAATTGAAAATGCTCGGCTAATGAGATTAGTAACTGATGATAATAAGCATTACGACGATCCCAACCACGCACTGCACCAGCGTTTAAGCTTAATTCTGGATGCGCAACGACGCGCGCCGGATCCACAAATTGTTTAATCCCTAAA
>LAZR01002490.1_pt1 | contig 10690 bp, 22 predicted proteins | sample 329461 | NCBI WGS metagenome assembly LAZR01 (sample SAMN03002196, study PRJNA259156) | marine sediment metagenome | biome: sea floor; feature: Hydrothermal impacted sediments; material: marine sediment; isolation source: Loki non-amplified sample from Loki's castle hydrothermal vent sediment ...
TCGCCGAACAATGTGAAGGCGAAAAAGATGACAGATTATCCAACGTTAGAAGAGCTAACGAAAGCCATAGCTTGGTCTATTGAGCAGGGTGGCAACGACAACTATCTCCTGAATGACAACGGACTCCCCTACATCTGGGGCTACTACCTCCACGTCGTAACGGAGCAGAGAGGCCCCGTCCTCAAAGGGCAGACCCGCTCCCAGCTATTCGCTTTCCTCGAAGGAAAGCCGCAGCCAACGGATGAAGAACTACCGAGCTACAACATTGACTGGGATATCCGGAACCAAGCATCGGACAGCTACTGCACGCTGAAGCAGGAGGACGGCTCAACGGTGACGATGATGGGCACCTTCGACTTCGACACAGCAGAGCAGGGCGCCGAGCGCTGGCTTGCACAGATCAAGGAGCGCACAGCGAAAGGGCTTTGGACAACCAGTGAAGAGAGGCAGGCGCGGGACAAGGAGATCAAGAAGGAGTTCCAGGACTACTTCGACGCCCACTGTTCCGACGATGGTGACTGCGAGTGGAAAGGATCCTGCGAGGTCCGATGGCCGGGAGGCCACGGTCTGCGCGGATGCCGGCGTGAGAACTCCGACGATGAGGATATGTGGAAGCAATGAAGAGACAGATCGTTTACTTCTTCGACGAGATCCCCACCATAGGTTTCTGCCCGAAGTGTGAGGAAACCGCGGTCTATGGGACTGAGGTAGGCTTAGCCTGCCCCAAGTGCAGAACCCGCGAGCTCAGCATCTTCGTCTGGGATGGGAAAAGCACGCACCCGGAGGCATAGAAATGAAATGCATGACCTGTACCTTCGGAGCAACATGCGGTCAGCCAACCCGCGACAGGGAGGACTGCCTCCCCACATACAAGCACTATGAGGAGGGCGACCCCCGGGTCAGACTGCTCGAGCTACAGCGCAGCGGCGAGATCAACATCGTCATCGGAGGCGAAGGCGAGTATGAAGTCAATGCTAAGTGGAGTATCCACAGGGCTTACAAGCACCTCGCCATCGTCTGCAACGAATGCGGAGGATTGGTGACGCATGACAGCTCGATCCAGCTAGTGCTCGGGAAGACCTACGGACCGACCTTTGTACTCGAGTGGATGCACGGCAAGTTATACAAGATCAGCATCAGAGAACATACGGTATGGTGGGAGGCAGAGTAGATGGGTGGAACTGAGTTCTATACGGAAGGGGAGGGAGCAACCATCGACGAAGCTTTCAGGAACGCCGTAAAAGAGGCGGAGTACCAGACCGGGCACGGAAGCTACTCGGGGACGATATCCGAGAAAAGTGGAGATGGATTCGTCCTCATACCCGACTCCGAGTGGAAGGGCAAGCATAACCCCGTGGCATATGCGCGCAAGCTCGTGGACGAGCAAGATGAACGCATATTTGAGAAGTGGGGTCCTGCTGGAGCCATCAAGCTGGATGAGGGAAGGTGGCTGTTCTTCGGCACGGCATCATCGTAGATTGAGAGGAGGTGAATCAGGATAGCAATGCAGACACTGGAGAAGAAGAAGTTCATCCTCTACCACACGCCGGAATTCATGGGAGGAGAGAAGGTCCAGCTCGTGGTAGGGATGGAGTTTCTTGAGGGAGGCTTCAGGCCCCAACAGATCAGCGACATCACCGACATGAAGCCGACCGAATCCCTTACCATAGATTCGCTGATGATTTGGAGAGTTAAGTAAGTGGACAAGTTGGACAAGGTCATTGAAGACTTGGAAAGCCACGTGAAGTTCTTGGGCGAGCTGGTTGAGAGGCTAGAGAACGTGGTGAAGAACGCATGAAAGATACAAGGGTCGCGGCTGCGGGCTTAGGCTGGATCATCTGGGGGCTGATCTAAATGGATAGAAAAGACTGGCTTAAAAATTTGAAAGCTCAAAACCCTACAGCATCGCAAGCCCGGGATGCGGCCTTATCCGGGTTCTGTGCAACCTGTGGGATTCGAGACGGTGGTTATAGGTGTGGTCGGTGCTCAGTTACGAAATATATTATGGAATTAATCCAGACTAGCCCGGAATATTTAGAGGCGGTGGCTTCAGCCGTCCGGCGTCAAAGCCGGCACCTGGAATAAGTGAACAGGTGAAATGAAATGAGGCCAACGAAGAAACAACTTACCCACTGGCATCGCAACGGCGTGTTCCATGTCGAGCTGCCGAACTGCATCGTCAACCTCAGGCCGGGGATCGTCAACGCGGCAGGCAGGGAGATGGATCATATCGAGATCATCCCCAACGACTATCCGGGCATCAAAGCTGAGCTCGAACCCGATGTGAGAAGCATCAACGTATACAAGAAAATAGGTGAATAGAATGGGAGGAACAACAATCACCGTTTACGGTGTAACAGAACATGAGGTTCTGGACAAACTAAGGGATCAGATAAAAATCGGAGTTGGGTTAGGGCTGTACCCTGACAGCGTGGCGGTCATTATCAACGGTGACGACTTGAACGCCGTACTAGAAGGGCAGTCTGTCGAGAAGAATAAAGCCAAACTCTTCAGCGTCAACCGTCATCTTCTCCTCATCGAGGTTGACTTTGAGGACGTGGAGAAAGGCAGCACCTTCCATGTTGGAGTAGCTGCCAGGTTCAGCAGAGCCCCGGAAGCAGGAGAGCTGCTCGGCACAATCCATCTTCACACATGACCCGGATTCACGATCCGGCACCTGGAAAATGAGCAGGTGAATGAAAAAATGGTGTACTGGAAAGGAACAAACGGAGACTTCGTCGTCGAAGCAGACACACATGAAGAAGCAGTCGCAGCCATCGACCGCAGGATCCTTGCAGGTAATGTGCCTGTCCTCGAGGTTGAGGAGGTCGACATGACCTATGAGGAAGCCAAGGGCTACGGAACCCTCGAGGAGCCCGAAGGGCCATGGATCGCCGTGGAAGTCTACGGGCTGCTCACCCAAGGTGCGCACATCTTCTGGAAGCTGGAAGAGGCAATAGCATGGTGGGAGAAGTACACGGGCTTCAACTACGAGAAGGGACTCTATGACGAGGATGGCAACTGCTTGAGCGATGACTACGACCAGACCAAGATCTTCACTATCGGGACATGGGTTAGACCTCTCGACGACAACTTCGAGAAGCCGGAGGGCATCGTCATACTGCCACCGTTCTACAGCAAGGTGATGCGGGACAAATGGGTATACGGACTCAAGAAGAAGCTCGGAGGCATCAGACTCTTGGTGAACCAGAAGCTTGTGTCACGGGATGGCCCACCCGGGTTCGATACAGTCTACGCCACCAACGTCGCATGGATCATCAGCTGGAAACCCTACGAGGATGAGAGCGATGAGGCCGTCGAGAGGTGGCAACGGAGCTTGCCCTTGGATGTCGGACCGGCCCTCGAGGCTGGCGCAATCGACCTCAGACCTGGTGCTTTCGACCCGAGGTGAAAGGAATGCCTAGAGTTGAAGAGATGTACGCCTACATCACCCATGAGCCGGGGGACCCCGACGACGAGGGGCTCACCGCCATGATAGTTCCCGGGATAGGGTCAACACCCATGGTCGGTGCAGACATGAAACGGATGATGTCACTCAAGCCGGTGGCTCAGGCGATGGCAAACAGAACGGGGCAGACGATCCGGCTCGTGAAGTTCAGCACCAAGACAGTCTTGGAGACGATTGAACCTGAGTGAGGGTCCTATCGACATCGAGCTACTCAAGCGCAAGATGGCTGGCGCACACTCGTTGCTCATCATGCTAAGCAACGAATACATTGAAGGCATGAAGGACCCTGAGGACGAGTACCACCTCGGACTGAACGTGCAGATACAGCAGGCGGCAAAGGGAGAACAGGACGTCTACCTCCTCATCAGGAGGCCCATCGAGAAGGATAACTTCAGTCTGGTCATGGATATGCTGGCAGGAAGCAGGCTCAAGACCATCGTGTTCTTCGACCCGGAGGATAAGGAGGATACGGAGATGGCCACCCGGATAATACGTTTCGCCATGGCCTCGTGGGCATGAAGCTGACAGGCACATCGAAAGACGCACTAATCGAGGAATCACCTTCCTCTCCCTGATTTTTCTGAGCAGGGATAAACATGGATAAAACGATTGGAGTTATACGACTCATAGGAAGCAAGCTTGAAGTAGAAGCAGCCGAGGAGGCTCTCAATGAGCTTGACATAAACCTATCTGAATACAAACTCAGACCGGAGATACAGAAGGTCATCGAACAACGTAAACTGAAAGCAGTCATCCTCTACAGGGGGAACAGCATCTGGAACAGGCAACGTATTATCAGAAACCTCAAGCAGATCGTCAAGGCAGGGGTGCTCTCTCGTGAACCGCCAGGTTATAACCAGGTCGGAAGTATGCTGCGGTTTCCTTCAAGAGGCAGAACGATACTGACAAAATACTTTTACGAGTTTCTGCATCTGTGCTGTGGCTCAATAGCGCACTATAATATCAATGGATGGGTTACGACATATCCTACGGTTGAGGATCTACGAGGATTCTTCCAGAAGAATGAGTTTGGACATCGAGTCTTGGACTATGTACCGGAGTGGAAGACCGATGTTAAACTCATCGTCGGGGAGATTGAAGACATCCTCGGAGTCTCAGCGTCATAGCTGACCTCTGGAAACGTGAACAGAGGAAAAGAAAAATGCCTGAACCAAACTGGAATGAGATCATAGACGCCATACTGAAAGATGACACCGAGTTCAAGGATGAACCCATTGGTATCGACGAACATCACTTCACAGAACACACCAAGAACATGGCCATCATTGAAGGGTTCCACTACAGCGTAGAGTGGATCAAAACGAGGCCAGTTCTCTTCGAATACTTGAAGAAGATATTCACGGACTGGTGGGAAGACCAGGCCCATGACGACTTTGACGACTTGTTCGGTGAGTGGCTTGACGGGGGCAAGATCTCGTTTAGCTGCGATAGTCATATCGGCGAGTATGTGGTGCCGAAGCTGCTCAACCTCTACAAAGAGCGCATTGTGGAAACCCACAAATGCTCAGTCTGTGACAAGGACATCAGTGAGAAGCATCCATACAAGCACCCGGACAGCCTCGTCAGACTCGGGCATCCAGTCGACTACCCCGATGGGATACCCAAGGACACACCTCGCGACGAGATCATATGGAAAAATAGGCTGTACTGCCACCCCTGCTGGGAAGACCATATTAAGCCAAAATCAAAGGGTCCTTAGCTCAGCCAGGTAGAGTGCCGGGCTTTTAACACCGATGAGCAGAAGAGAGTCATGTGATCAATGATCTGGATACTCTGGTGAGGTGGAAGAAACCCGGATGTCAGGGGTTCGAATCCCCTAGGACTCACTAACCCAGCGTCATAGCTGGCCTCTGGAAACGTGAACAGAGGAAAAAGATGACAACAACACAGTGGGCTATAGAACACGCCGATAAGATAGTGCTGTTCCTCACGGGGCAGGGCATCAAACTTACAGGCACCGTCATCAGAGACAGCCTAGCAGAACACATCGACGACGAGATCCCAGGATACTGTGACAACTGCGAGTTCAAAGACTCATCTGACAAAGATAGAGAGCCTAGCGCAGGCGAAGAAGCCAGGATGATGGGAGAGGACAGGGGCTAAAACTTGGGGTTGAAGAGACACGAAGACAAGCCTTGGGAATGGATCGACAACAAGTGCTTCGCCAATAAGTATCCACCACAACCGGAGTTACCTGACTGTGATGGGGTGATGGTGCTGAAGGATTTGGAGATCAAGCCCGGCTCATTTGATATGATCAGTGAAGATGGACAAACCATCCCCATACACAAAGACCCATACCTAGAGAAGATATGGGTCTGCAACCAGTGCGGCTTCATATTAATTGAGTAATCCCCATTTTTTCTTGACTCAAGTGCGAACTTGACCTCTGGAAGTATGAACAGAGGAAAAGAAGAAAATGACAAAATATGATCATAGAATAACAATACCAACCTACTGGGCAGACATGAGGATGTTACTGGAGCACATACGATACTCGGACTCAAGGATCAGACGGGTCCTACTACAACCCAACGACGTGAAACCGGAGAAGTTCGTAGTCGATCTCTGGTACAGTGGCACAGCGAAAGGCTGGAAAGTGGCGAAGACGAGAGCCGAATCTATCGGGCTCGTGATAGAGGAGGGCTACAAGGCATGACGGAGGATGAGCTGTTACGAGAAACACTACGAGAATGCAGGGAAAAGCGAAATGAATACTACCGGGCTATGAGGGAGTTTCAGGAGAGGAACTCAAATCAGGCCCAACAGATAAGGGATCTGAAGGACGCGCTGAGGCACTGCCTATCGAAGATCGCTCATACCGTCGAACTCGTAGAAGGTGATTGCATCGAAGGCAGCCTCGGAGCTTTGAATGAACTCAACGAGCTCGTCGTCTACATCGCCGGAGTGTTGAATCCTCCAAAGGAGGAGGCGAAGAAAGGTGGATAGCAGCGTCGACGTCTGCGACCTGATGATCAGTCTTCTCTGCGCAGAATGCCCGGATAGGGATTGCGCCGATGACAAAAGCGATGACAAGGGTGAACCAATCTGGTCGCATAGCAAACTCATGGACTGCATCAGGGAGAAATGGGTCAACCGTGAGGAACTCGTGAAACTTGACGCTTTCCTTGATCAGCGAGTCTCGACGGAATACCCGCCTAAGGGACACAGCTATTACTACGCCACCGGGATCGACACGGCTAAGGAGAGACTGAAGGAGATCCTAAGGACATCATAATGTGGACCGAGAAGTACAGACCCAAGAACCTAGACGACATGGTAAATCAAACAGACATAATCTCACGGCTGAAGAACTTCGTGAAGGAGAAGGCCATGCCCAACCTACTATTCGTAGGGCCTGCAGGCATCGGGAAATCCACGAGCATCTTGGCTTTGGCCAGGGATCTCTATGGACCAGGTTACAGGTACTACATCTTGGAACTGAACGCGAGTGATGAGAGAGGGATTGATGTCATCAGGACGAAGGTGAAGAACTTCGCCCGCACCGCTGCTATTGCTAGTGATGTGCCCTTCAAGACAATTATCTTGGACGAGGCAGACAGTCTGACTCAGGCCGCTCAGCATGCCCTACGTCGCACCATGGAGATCTACACCAAGACCTGTCGGTTCTGTCTCATCGGCAACTACTCGGAGAACATCATCGATCCCATTCAAAGCCGCTGTAGCGTGTTCCGTTTCAAGCCTCTCAGCGAAGCGGATTCTAAAGAATGGATCAGCACCATCGCCTCGAAGGAAGATGTTCAACTCTCCGAGGAGGGATTAGGAGCTATCTATGAGGCGGCGATGGGTGACCTGCGGAAGGCCATAAATCTTCTCCAAGCGGCTGCCGCCGTTGAGGGGAGAAGGGTAGATGATGTCGCGGTATACAGTATCCTCGGTCGGGTGAATCCTAGGAGGGTCAGAGAAATGATCGCCCTCAGTCTCAAGGGAGAGTTCGTCGACGCTCGAGAAGCACTCAGATCACTCTTGATAGATGAGGGTTTGGCACCGAGCGACATCATCCGCGTAGTCTACAAGGAGATCATTGGGTTGGACATCCCTGAGATTTGGAAGGTGAGGCTATCCGATACTATAGGTGAGACGGATTACCGCCTCATTCAGGGGGCGACGGCTGAGGTGCAGCTTGGCACGCTATTAGCTAAGTTCGCTCTAGCTGGGGAAGAGATATGACGCAGCCCTGGTCGAGGCTGTTCAGACCGAATACTCTTAAGGAGATCGCTGGGAACGAGAAAGCCATCAGAGAGCTTCAGATCTGGCTCAAATCGTGGGATAGGGGGATCCCCCAGCAGAGGGCGGTCTTCATACATGGTCCACCTGGTGTAGGTAAAACCTGCACCGTCATCGTCCTAGCCGTAGATCAGGGTTACGATCTCATGGAGGTTAATGCCAGTGATTACAGGACCAAGAAGAAGCTTGAGGCCCTCATCGGAAGGTCCATTCATCAGCGCGTTACCATCACGGGGAAGCGTCGGATGATCCTGTTCGATGAACTGGAAGGGGTTAGTGGAAGACAGGACCATGGCGGCATAGGCGCGATTGTCTCCATCATCAAGAGGACCGAGATCCCAGTTGTCCTCATCGCCACCAGCATCGGTGAGAAATGGGAGGACAAGTTCAAGCCCTTGAGGGACATCTCACTCCACGTAGAATATGCCCGGATATCTTTCAGCCAGAGCTTGGGAAGGTTGAAGAGGATAGTTGAGGACCTGGGAATCAATGTTGATGAGGAGGTTCTGGAGTTATTAGCCGACAGGTCTCGGGGAGACCTGAGATCCATGATAAACGATCTCGAGGCCATGGCCCTAGGACGGACCAGAGTCACCATGGCCGAGGCCTCAGGCGCAGCCGACCGGGACCGGAAGGAATACACCCCGGACGCCCTGATGAAGATGTTCTCCGCGAAGACTCTCTCGGATGCTAAGGGGATAATCTCCTCAGCCCATCTCCCTTACGACGAGCTCTACAAATGGGTTTACGAGAATCTCCCCTATGTCTTGGATGATGCTTCGGATCTCGTGGAAGGGATGGAAGCCCTCTCCAGGGCTGACATCTATCAGGCCCGGGCTCGGAGGACTCAGAACTATCGCCTCATCAAATACATGTTCGATGAGATGACGGGGGGCGTGGCTTTGGCCCGCAGGAACTCGGAAGGGACAGGGCTCCTCAAGATGGCCAGGGTCAAGGTGACGGAGCTGGGGTTCGCCCCCCATCAATTCACAATCATCGAATCCCCGGACGGAGTTAAGATATCACCGAATAGGTATCTGAAGGATGTCTGGAAGAGGTTGAATGAGGGCTTCAGGTTGATGGGAGGCCACTGGGTCAGAGGCGAGGGCTTCTGGATCCTCCCCTATTTCAGATCACCTCAGCTCATCTGGCGGTACCGGAGGACTTGGCACAGCCGACGTCGCCGTAAGAGCATCGCGAAGAAGGTAGCAGAGAAAGGCCACATATCTATGAAGGAGGCGGTGGCTGAGGTCATACCTCTCTTGAAGATAATCTACGCGGAAGATGTCTCGATGGCGGAAGATATCTCTCGGATGTTGGGCCTGGAAGATAATGAGATCGAATGGATGAGGAGCTAGTTTTTCCTACTCAAGTGCGAACTTGACCTGCGGAGTAAGAACGCAAGGAAGGAAAAACAATGGCAATAGAGATTGGAAACATCACAGAGAGAATGCTCAGACAGGAAACAATTAGCAGTCTAAAACTACTGAGAAGAATGATAAACACCTCAATCAGATGGAAAGAAAACCATGAGGAAGAAAAAGTGTTAATCACCTGCGAGCTCGACACGGATGACTATGAGTTCCGCGACGGCTGGTGCCTCACCTGTGGCTTTAACAGAGGGCCTGGCTTGTCAGGGGGTACATTGAACGAGGGGACAGGCTGCCGATGTTCAAACCTTAAGCACCTCAAACGGACTGGCTACGACGAGAATGTAGCGGAGGGGGAGTTCACTCTCTTCCGGTGGGAGACTATGGATGAGAGCCCTTTGCCCTGTCCAGAGTGGGCACTCGGCATCGATACTCCGACTCTCTACTATGTCAAGAAGGTGGAGAAGGACCAGTCGAACATCTGCCCCTACTGTGAGGTCGTGATGAAGGATACTGAGGGTACCTCCGTGGCTGGGACCAACGGATTCGTAACCATCGGCTGCGCCTACTGCCACAAGGTCTACTACTATTACGACCCGGAGCTTAGAGTCACGGATGTCGGCACTGATAACGGACAGGAAGATCATCAAGAAGCTCAATGACCTCGCGCCCATCAACAGTCCCAAGCTCTACAGACAGGTGATGGATCTCCTCGCTAAATGCGTGGAGTGGACCCCTGAGAAGACAGAAGAGTACAAGGAGGATGGAACCTTCGAGTTCTTCTGGACGCTGGTGGCCATACACCGGGAGTTCTTCAAACTGAATCCCTTCGGGGATCTCTTTGGGGAGTACATCACATACAACGAGTTGCTCAATGTCAGGGCGGGGCAATTCTTCACACCCATCAACCTCACAGAGATGATATCGGATATGCTCAACACAGTCAACACCGAGGAGTTCAACACCATCCTCGACCCCGCGTCAGGCACGGGGAGGTTCATGCTCAGCACAGCCAAGACCTACCACGAGGCGGGGGCGGGTTATAACTTCCTGTTCACCAACATCGACATCGACCCCATGATGTGGACATACTCCACCATGAACGCGATCCTGCATGACATCCCATCAATCAACATCCACGGAGACACCCTCGCCATAAAATACTGGGGTGCTTACCTTGTTGTGCCCACCAACACCAGCCACGACGGCGCGCCAGGCATAGGCTTATGGTATAAGCTCGACCCTGAGAAGTTGATGGCGCAACACAGAGCAATGATCGAGAGCAGCCGCACACCCAAGGGGATGGAGCAGTTCGTGGGCAAGGTGAAGAGCAGGACGAGAGAGAAGCCCGTAAAGTTCGGTTCGATCAAACCAAAGCAGAAGAGGTTATTCGATGAGTGAGTTGGAGGCAATCAGACACGGATATGTTACCGTAGTCGTTCCCGCGGAGATGAACTTCCCCGGACACAGGAAGGAGCTGGCACGGCTGGTGGTGGCGCTGGACGAGTTCATCAATTCGGTAGTGACAGGTTCAACTGAGCCATGGTGTTAGTCGAGGGTTCAACTCCCTCCCTTTGTTGAG
>LAZR01002491.1_pt1 | contig 10689 bp, 22 predicted proteins | sample 329461 | NCBI WGS metagenome assembly LAZR01 (sample SAMN03002196, study PRJNA259156) | marine sediment metagenome | biome: sea floor; feature: Hydrothermal impacted sediments; material: marine sediment; isolation source: Loki non-amplified sample from Loki's castle hydrothermal vent sediment ...
CATCTGACCTTGGTGCGGTTAGACAACTGTAGATTTTTGTTCGTTGTCGGCATTCTTTTTTTTCTTTTCAGGTTTCTTTTCAGTTAGCTTAATACCAAATACCTCTATCTCGATTTGGTCCATAAGTTTTGCTGTGCGCGGCCTCATGGCCTTCAAGGTCAACCAGCATGTCTGGAAATAAGACTCATTCGCATCAGACAGTCCCATTTTTGTTCTCCTTGATAGCTAAGATAAATTTAACAACGCATTCCTTACAGATGTAAAGCCTCTTGTCTTTTGAATTGTTTCTCAACAAAAGAAGAACATTGCCTTTCTTTTTGCAATTCAAACACACACTCCTGCCGGATTCGGTCAGAAAGTAATTCTTCGTCCCGATTGCCTGTTCGTCGATAAGCCTGAAAGCCCTACCTACCTTGACCTGCTCGGCGTTCTTTTCTATATAGGAGTCAATGAAGTTCTTCTGCAAATAGCCTATAAAATCCTCGGCTGATTGTTTCTTACTGCCACTAAAGACAAGGCAACCCTCATCGTCCAGACACAAATGTCCGTGTTTAACGCCGTCTGTTTCAAAACTTATCTGGCCATTGAATTTGTTTTCCGTTTCTTCCGGTGCTTCGATGAAGTTTTGCTCCATCGCCTCAGGCGTACAGGGATACATCTTGCCATTTTCATAAATGACATAATCGCCATACTTGATAGGCAAATCACCTAATGGGGTTTGAAGATAAGCCTTCTCAAATTTTCCCGTAACAGGGTCGTAACCTTCATACAATATGCCCTTGGGAACCATTCCCTCGGTAAACAGCACCGCCTCGACTTCGATTGATCTCTTTAGAAGTTTCATACTGTTGCTCCTTGCTTATATTTCATGCGTACCTTCAACGCCGCGTTGCTCGCGTACGTCTGTACGTTTCCTAAGTGCCGCCAGAGCATTACCCAACAAAACATACGCTTCGCTGTTTTCTTCACAAGCATATTTGCCAGACTGAAATCCTTTGAGTCTGTCCATGATGATGACAATCAAGTCCTCATCTTGAATGCCATTAAGCCCGCATTCCTTAATTGGCCCTTTCTGGAAACTTAGAACATCCCGAAAACAGGGTTTCTTGAATTCAGGATGTTCTCTTTTTGAAACAATCTCGTAATTATGGCAAGCCCCACCACGGCTGGGTTCATCCACTGCCGTTACTGTAGTGTACTTCGTTGTTCCAATGCTTAATATTCTCATGTCAAACTCCCTTCGGCTTGCTTCCCCAATTTACCCAATAACTCTAACAAGTTATCATGGACACCGAACCAGTGATTTCCCTTTATCAATATAAGTGTAGAGTATCTGTCAAGCCCTTCGCCTTCCTGATTGTATCCCTTGATAAGAGCAGCAATTTCACCTATATTTATAACAAAATCTTCTGTCTCTCCATTTGTGCCACCTTTTAACATAATAAATTCTCTCATACTACTACTCCTTGTCTTATTTTTGAAAAATGTCTTTTGAGTAAATAACTCTTATGGGCCTGGTCCTCGGTCATTCTTATCGGTTCGCCTCTTTTTTCCGCTTCCTGGGGTTTCTGATTACATCCTCTTACGGCTAACATCGTCGCCATCACGGGATCATCAATACATCCCGAAATCGCTCCTGATTTGCTTTTATCTTCCAGGTAAACATAGTCGGTAAAGCTTTGCAATGTAAACGGATCATGGAAGATTATCTGCGGGACATAAACGCCCTTGTAATTCTTATGCTCGATTAACGTCTTGGTCTCGTTTATAAGAAGTGCCTTGGACTGCTCGGTCGTCATTATGCCAAAGATTTTACTATATTTAATGTCCTGCTGGAGGTGGGTCTCTTCGGAATACAGGTTGGGATACATATACTTCTCAAGAGCATTGTCCTGATAAGCATTGCCAGGATAACGTGTTTCAATTACCAACATAGCTTCATTGAAAAAATATCCCAACTCAACCATTATCCTGGAACCTTCTACAGTGGAAGTTCTATTGGAATGGAACCATGCCACTTGCTCGTAAGGGACCCTGTGACTGAAAACCTGCAAAGAAGTATAATCTGCGAGAACTCCTGTAGCTGCATCAACGCCTATTGAATACAAGGTTTCGGGCCGGGGCATTTTGTAAATATGCACTAAGTCAACGCCCGGATTCTCAGGAATACTCTCAAGTTCGTACTTCTTCATGCGACCCTCAATAGTCCCGTCTCTGCGGGTATTTCCTTGTCGAGCAGGGCTATCATGTCATTTAATATTTTCATTTTAAAGACCGGTTTGCCGCCGAACAGAACATAGCGGCCTAATATTCTTACGTCATATTCTTCCTCGGATAATTTCGCGCCCTCGGTGTTCACTTTTTCAAGCGGGAGGTAAGGATTGTCCATCATGCCGCCGGTGCAATCAAAATTGTATGGTTGATTGCACAAGTCCTTTAACCATTTTGTTCCGCGAATAGGTGTGCCCGTAAGCCACCATATTCCATTTTTATCAATGAGCCTCATCATGCACTCGTTGAAAATTTTTATCTTTTTCGGCTCCTCATCGAACCATATAAAGTCAACCTTGCTGCCAGAAAATTTGTCAACCTCTGCCTCGGAAGATTTGAACCATACCTGCCACTCGCCTTTCGGGGTGATAATGTTCCACATCATATTCTTAGCATAAAATTTACTCGGTGGACTTTTAATTGATTCCGGCATAAGGCTTTCAAACATTGGCAAGTCTACTGATTCAATTTGGTTGTAATCAAGACCGACAACCCAACCAAGGCCGGAGTCAGGATATTTCCTCAATGGATGATCGTTCATTATTGCAAGATTGCATTCGTAAGCGCCTGCCATGGTTTTGCCGATTCGATTGCCTCCAACTGCGATACGACCATCATAGCCGTCTATGGCGCGCAAGAACTCCCATTGCCAGCTTGGAATATCAGTGCCTCTCCTGAAATAAGGCTCATACCTGTAATATTCCTGCTTGCTCCGGGCTATCGCTTCGGTCAGGATTTGCCGGTTGTTCGAGTTCGCCAACCATTGAGAGTTCTTCGAGAGAGGCGTCAGCTTGCTTAGTAAGTTCTTCAAGCGATGCCTCGGCAGCAGAAGCTCGGACGTCCAATTGTTTTGGCGCGTGGACACCATAAATACTATTCAACTCCTTCATTGCCGTAACTTGTGCTACGTTATCGTCAACTATTGCTAATTCTCCCCCTAACGGTATGCTCTTTTTGGCACTGAGCATCTCGATATTTTTCTTAGCTAATATGCTCAGAGTGAACCCATGCTCACCTAAAGCATCTAACATCATCTGCCTTATTGCAGGTTTATCCAGGATGATAGCCACGGTCTGTCTGTCCATGTTGGCTTTTTCAGCTATCTGGATATTATTTAAGCCCTGCATCTTCAATATGGCCACGTTGGCGTCTTTTGCTTTTAACGGCCTCATACGCCCGCCATATCAACACTTACAGAACCAGTGCCGGTTACGGCTGTCATCTCGACATAAGGAAGGAATGCCCCGAACGCATCAAGGGCCAGCATTGCCATCTCGTTGTTACCAGAGGTATCTGTGGATTTGACGTCCCCTATCCATCTCTCTGCCGCCACGGTTATAGTGTCAGCATAGAGCGTAGCCGTTGTCCCATTAGTCTTAGTAGCTGTCTGTGTGCCCTTGGTGGCCAAGCCATTGGCTACATACATGGCATCGTCGTCTTCCCGATAGAGCCATACCTTATAGGTGACATTTGTAATACTGGTTGTCATGCGGAAGCGAAGAATGACCTGATTGAGATATATCGGAATTTTTCGTATCGGGATAATGTCCGATTCTGTAATGTGGGTAGGTCTATCGGCCCATTTTCGACCCGTAACAGCTAATGTAGTGTCTAAGGCGTCGTGAGCAATGGTGTCCCTGATAGTTACCCATTTGACTTGTTTGCTATTCAGGAAATCTGTCATTTACAATCCTTTCAAAAGCAGACAAACTTAACAACTTCTTAACAGATTATCTTGATTATACATGAAAAATGCGATATGTCAAGGAAATCTTTACAAAATCTTTATCTTTTTTTTTCTTGACTTTCGACAAATATATGATAAAGTAGGGCTATGGCTAACGAAGGTGTATTAAAATTTGGTTGGCCTACAGCGGGATTGGCGAATGTGACAGCCAAAATCCTCAAGCCGGATGACACGGTCAGGGACTCCCAATCCGCTGAGGCTTTAGATGATACGGGCCATGACAAGCTCTATACCAACGCAGGCGCAATAACCATACAGACCGGCGATACGGTCCAGGTATTCATAGGGACGGACTTAGTAGGGTTAGGGACGGAATACCGGCCGGAAACGGCTTCTGTGGCTCTGAGGACGACGATAGCCTCTGTGAGTGTGGCTGATACTAAGTTCGTCCTGACAGACGGCCCCGCAATAACTGATATACTATTTAATGCTGTTATTGAAATATATGACATATCAGGCGGTTTCTCGGTTCCACGGCGAATATCGGCATATACGTCAGGAAAAGAGGTTACTTTGGACACAGACGCCGGATTTGCCCTTACTGCAGGAGATGTAGTGAGGATATGGGCTAATTCTTACGAGGGTGAGCTTGGAACAGTAGCTACGGACCAGATTGCCGATGCAGTTTGGGACGAATTAGTAGATGACCACCAAATTAACGGGTCAACCGGAAGAAGGCTGGCCGCACATACCAGAAGATAATTATGAAGATTAAAGAAAGATTGAAGTCGTGTCGAGGAAAAGGCGAATATAGCAAGGCAGCTTTTTTCTTGGGCGTAATACGAATGACGACCCAAGAGGTATTTAGCAGACCAGCCTTAATAGATTTAATAAACAAAAGGAAATGCCATGAAGATTAAAATAACAGATTTAGCAAGAGGGGTGGAGTTACCAGAAGACCAAAAGCGGACTTTAAGGCCAAAACCAAAGATAACTCCTAAGAAGAAAAATGTGCCGAAAGTGAAGAAAGTTGTTGTAAAAGCGACGAAACCTGTTATAAAGAGGACCAAAGTGGTTGCGAAGGAAAGTAAACGTGGAAGACGAAACAAAACTTAGAGTAGCCCCAGAGTTTTCTAACTGGGAATGCCATCTGTTTGGTGGCGGAGAGAATGGGATTACATGGCGACCAGCCAAGGGTGCTGCGCCTAATTGGTTTTGGCGGTGGATGCAATATTTATGCTTCGGAAACAAATGGATATGGAAAAAAGAACCGAGGTAAAAACAATAAAGGTTGAATTGGTCTGTGATAGTTGCAGAGAAGGGACTATGAAACCTTTTCTTCTACGTGGTGGATTGGCCCTTGAAACTTCTCCGTCCCAATACCCTCACGAATGCACTAAATGCGACGCAATAATTCATATAGCTGGCCAAGTCTACCCATACATGGTGCATGAATGAAAACCACTGACATACAAGTTCATCATCATTTTTTCCCAAAACCAGAGTTTTCTAAACATCCAGACAGTGTGTTTTCTGTTTCGTATATGAACTGCCCTTTATGCGGAGCGCCTCTGTTCGCTACACACATCGAGGCTTTTCACTATCCTGTTTTGATGATGTGCGATTTTTGCCAAAAAGTATTCCACCGCAAAGTTAATGGAAAAGTTCTTGATCGCGACAATGAAGTTTATGTCGCATATATGGTGTATGAAAGCAACGCTGAAGTATGTGCTGAATGCAAGCTTTGGGAGAAAGACGGTTATTCCTCCGGCGAAAGACGAAGTTGCAGGGGGTTGAGTCGGGGCGGACAAAAAATGTTCAGTAACGACGGTTGCAGCAATGATTTTATATATTGCACCGCCCCCGATTTCTTTTGTGGGTTATTCGAGGAAAAATAATGCTGAACCCAGAAGAATTTGAAAAGGTGATGGAAAAAGAGTCCCAAAGAGATTGTATTCAAGAACGACATGCCACTATGGACGACATTAAAGGGGAACTGCTCAGGGATTTGGGTTATGGCAAAGGAATTATTATATTTAATAATACAGAAAAGTGGTATGAATGACAATAGTACGTAAAGGCAAAAGATTCAGGCTCGTTAGCAGAAAAGGAAAGAACCTCGGCAGGTTCGGGACGCTGGCTGAGGCCGTTAAGAGGGAAAAACAGGTGGTTGCATTCAAACATAAGGGGAGTGGGCATGAATAGAAGGAACTTCTTCAAAAGTATAGGAATGGCGATATCAAGCTGTTTGTTATGGCCGGGCAAGGCGTTGGCGGGAAAACCCGAGACCCGGGAAGAAGATGCTGTTTATTCTTGGGACAAGTGTCAATCTCACCAGATACATTGCCAAGCCCATGGTGAACTGTGCCAGATTAACATTGAACAGGATAACTTTTGAGACTAAAGACTAAGGGAATGCTCAATGAATGACCTACTGCGACCAGTACAGGACGAGCGGGTATTGAAGGCTTGCAATGACCCCAAGCCTCAGAAGGTAGAGGTGGAGCGGGTCGCGACGATAGACGACTTAGAGGGTACATGGGAGGACGCGGGAGAGGACATGAATGCCGGTAACGAAGAACGTCAAGCTCAACAGCAAGCACCTGCAGGATTTGGGGCGAATCTGTCCTCGCCCTTTACCGGCATACTCGGAGGTATGAGGCTATGACAAGAGACTCCTTATCTCAGCCACAGGCCGAAGACCCCCCTTGCGTCCTTTTGGGCGGCGGGCGGCGGGCGGCGGCTGGGTAAGTATGAGACGATTTCAGTAACTACAATGTCCATACAACGGAGTGTCGTATATATGATCGATAGAATGGTGAAATGATGCGTCGATTCTATCTAAAGACTGATAATAAGTCTGATATGGGTAATAACTTGGATAGTACGAATAAGAGCTTTCACAGCCAGTAAGGACCAATAGTATTAAGATAAGGAATAGTGTTTTCATGATTACCCACAGGCTTTCTTTTTGCGTGCTTTGCGAATTTGTTGAATTTGGCCTATAATTTTATGGATTTGGTTATTATGAGTCAACAAAAAAACAGGTGTATTTTCGCTAAAATAATTATACTTCTCCATTTGCCGTTGAGTTTGCTTGTTAAATGCGTTAGGAAGCGACTTAACCTCGATAATTGCAATGATTTCATCGCTTTCGATGATTACGCAATCAAACCTACAGCCTTGATAGCTATATTCAAGATAGGGATGAAGGCGAACCGTATGGCATTGATGATAAAATTCCGCTTGCAGATTTGCCTCGCTTCTATACTTGGGCTTTATAAATCTCATATTGTATATAGTAAAGAATTCTTAAAAACTGTCAAGATTAATATTATGTTAAGATTCTTAATATTCGCTTAACAATATCTTAACAAGTAGTACAAGTGGGCTTTAAAGGCTAAAAACAATGCCATTTATTAAGATTATGTTAAGATAGATACTGAAAATAGTTTTATTTTCGGGTTATTTTTCTCAAATGTTAAGATGATTAAAATTTAATTCCAATAATGTCCTACAAAGTCAGAATAGAATGCGGAAACTGTTACAGCAGGAACGATTTTGAGGTAGAACGCGGAATTCCTCATAGCGACGCTGATTTGATATGCCCAAACTGCGGTTGTGCGCCGAATTCACAAAACTACATTGTCGTAGTAACTAATAGCCTAAGTGCACACAAGAAAGAGAACCCAATAGGGATGTAAAACAAAGGAGATTGCATGATAGAAGCACTAAGAAAAGCTCACAATGAATGCCTTGTGAGCTGGGATATTAATCCTGCGAAGGAACTCCGACCAGCAGGCTATATTTTCAAGATATGGGCCGAATGCAAGGATTCAACCGATCTGCCGCATTGGTTATGGTATAGGGTCAAAGGGTACTTTCAGAGTTTTAGAGGTCGCAAGGGCAATATCTTGCTGTATGAGAGAATGGAAGAGATTGAAGGCATAGACAAACCGGTATGATTTATAGATTGAGAGTCCAATAGGAACGTAAAAAGGAGAATGAACATGAAGGACGTTCTTTTAATAATTTCTGCCGGAGCTATCGTTGGTTTTTTGTTTGGTATTGTATGTTTACTTAATAAAATTATTGCTTTAATGCAGTAGAATATCCTGTAGAATATCCTGTCAAGAAAGACCAATAGGTCTGTGCCAAAACCATTTGGGGTAAATCTGAAGTTCTGTGTGGGTAGCTATATATACACAGACCCCCCTCCCCCCTAAAAGGGGCGCACCCCCGCCAAGTATCTCAGCCGTAGCCCTGGCCTTCCAAGCCCTTTGACCTTGCCTGACTATCAGTTGAGCACGTTAGGCCACTGGCGCGGCACACAGGGCTATTCAGCGACGTGCTAAGAAGTGATGCGAGCGCAAGGGCACAGGGCCGGTGCTAATATCAGAAAGTATAAGCATCCTGCAAGTTTCTTAATGTTGGGGGCGTGTACGAGTGAGTAGTATCTGGAGCGGGGAGGATAAAGTGTGATTCCACACCCTACGCGACACCCTTAGAATCAGCACTTATCAGGTCAAGAGTGGGGATTGAGTATTAACATAGCGTATCTATCAAAGCAACCAGGCCACTGACGGGCCAACAGTGAGCCATTGAGGGGGTTAGGGCTGCATGAGGCCAAGGCAACCATACAAAAGGCTTCAGGATGACCCAGGAGCTTCGCAAAGCAGATAGCACGGACTATTGTACCCCTGCTTACGGCCTATTGAGAGGGGATTAAGGGCAAACCGTGTGTGATTGTGTGATTGTGGGGGAGTGGGATTTGTCTTTAAACTTGCCTTGCTTGCACTCGTAAGGGCTTTTCGTCCCTATCTTGTCTCCCTTCGTAAGGTTGAATTCAGGCCAAGGAATCAACAGAAATACGTACTGGTACGAATTCTGCGGCTTTTATCGGGGAGTTCAAAGATAGGCTCTATCGCGTTATTCAGCAACTTGCTGTATTTACATAGCCCTTGCGTACAGAATGGCCCTTGAGTCCTTTGGATTGCCTTCATTCCTGATACTGTTAAGATGGGAATAGATTAAGTATGTCTCTTCGTCGCACCTTCTGTGCTTGTATCGGTGTTTATTAAGATGTTCCTTGCGCCTTCTTAACATAATCTTAATACTTTCTTAACAGACTACTTTATAACGGCATTTGGGATTAATCCCAGTATCCCTTCTTTGAACCTTAACGCATGACCTAATCCCTTGATTATCCCAGTCGGGCTGTGCGTCGCTAACACTGTTTAGCCTACAGATCCGCTGCTTATTATGAATTGGTACTATTTCAGGCATTATTTCCCCCTCCTTAACCTAAGCCACTCCTGATGATCCCTGACGGCTATAAAACCACACTGTGCAGGGGATTTCGTGCCCGGACCGAGCTTGTTGGCTTGCTTGAATAACTTAGCTATTTCGTAGTGCATCAGACATATCCTTTGTCTTAACTATTAGTATTCTACGCCAGCCATTCCAGTAAGTCAAGAACAAAATAAAAAAGTTGTGTTTATTTTCAACTCTTCCAAACTCACCTTTTACAAACGTACAACTGTCAACACCTTTTGCGTCATTTGTAGCCATTGCTGGTTTAGTATCAACGATTTTCACTTATCCTGAATTTTGTTCTTGACTTTCTACACGAATTAGTCGATAATACAAAAGAATCAAATATTAATCATTTTTGAAAGGTACGAGCAATGAAAACAATCACGCGATATTTTGACAACAGTTCTGTTTCTAAGATCAATCTCAACTTCCATGAGATTTACAGCCACATTGGAGAACTCATGCCACTCGGCGAACAGTGGGTTGTTGACACCGGGAAACGCAAACGGCTGTATTTCTGGTTCTATGGCAATAAGTATCAAGGAAACCAGCTTTGTTGGAGCCAGATACCTAACTAACAGCCCGCACCCTTAAGCCCTGCGGGGCTTTGGGGTATGTGTTGAAAAGTAAATAGAGCGGTACGAGCGCTAAGAATTTTAGCCCTTGCAGGCCACAAGCCAAAGCTCGTACCTTTGACGGCCTGCGGGGGCTTTTTTAACCTTTATTTAGGGAGTTTAGATTATGGGAAACCTTATCTTTGGTCAACCGTGGAACCAGATAAAAAAAAGGCAACAAGGAAAATACGCGCCACCAACCGTAAATATTGCAAAAACAGGAGACTACGGCGCTGACCCTATAGGCGATGGAATGTTTAAAATGGTACCTTCGGGCGAAATAGTAAGCTTAGAAGAGCGGAATAAGAGATTATCATGACTAATTGAAGGAAGTTTAGATTATGGATAAAACTATTTTCAGAAAGTACCCCGATGGGGAAATTATCGCACTATTCCCCCAGATCAGCGCCAATATCAGCGGCTGGCATTGTGCATCATATATGCACGTTGGCCAATACGGCGGAGCTACGCCCTTTTTCGTAGTGTCTCAGACACGGCTGGCTACGCCCGAAGAGTACCGAGAACTATATCTTGAACTTGAAAGAATTGGCTACAATCCCTCGCCAGCTACGCGGTTCGGCCCAAAAGATTTTAAGATGGGGCTTAATAAAAATGTTAATCTTAATTAGGAGTTTAGAAATGGACAAAGTCACAATTACAGACGTTATTAAAGCGCAACGAGGCTGGTTCAGTAATGAAAACAAAGTCTTTTTTGGCGACAAAGTGTACGATGTCAATAAGGGCGGAAGGTCCGAAAAACACTACCTTGTCAGACTGACTCAGGCATGGGCTGATATGTTT
>LAZR01002492.1_pt1 | contig 10684 bp, 16 predicted proteins | sample 329461 | NCBI WGS metagenome assembly LAZR01 (sample SAMN03002196, study PRJNA259156) | marine sediment metagenome | biome: sea floor; feature: Hydrothermal impacted sediments; material: marine sediment; isolation source: Loki non-amplified sample from Loki's castle hydrothermal vent sediment ...
GAAATTTTGGGAGGAAAACCAATCATTAAGGGAACCAGAATTCCTGTCGTTTTAATCTATGAATTAATTGGATTGAAGTATTCAATAACCGAAATTCTAAAAGAATATCCACATTTGGATCGTGATATTATTCTACATCTCCTTAAGATTGGGAAAGATGCGAATGAAAACCTTATAAATGTGGACATCGATGAGATTATTAGTAAAGAGGATTAAATTTTGAAATTTCATCTCGATGAGGATGTACCTATCTCTATTAGAGAGACTATTCATGATTTAGGTTTTGATGTTTTCACTTTACATGATTTCAATATGTTAGGTATTCAGAATGGTGAAGTAGCAAACCTGGCCGTTAAAAAAACGCTATTATTATCACACTCGATTCTGATTTTCTACAGTTAAACAAAAGTCTTCAGAAAAAGAGTCGTATAAATAATATATATTAAAATGCATCCAAGAGATCCAAAAAAAATAAGAGCCTTACTCAATAATTGTTTAAAAAAGTATGTCTCTTAGTTAAATGCTCCTTATAAATTAATTATAACTCAAGACGATATCATTTTCGATGATTTAAGTTAAATCTAATTATGTAATGTTAATTTTCGGTTATTTCATGAAATCATGATTATGAAAATCTCTGATGCTCTCGAAATTTCTGGTAGATTGATACTTCTAAACTTATATAATTCTGTTCTTTCAGAATAATACTAAAATCGAAACTGGTATTAACTCAATCTTTAAAATATCAAATTTTTGTATGTATATATATAATTTCATAAAATTATGGCAGAAAACTTGGGAAAATTGAACGAGAAATTTAAGAAAGGTATAATTTTAACAATTGAATTAATTTTATGCATATTGAATGGCGTTTTTTTGTATCTAATACCTGATTCTAGTTTATGGTGGTTAGGTTCTTACGCTAACATCTTTGGTCTAATCTCTCTTGTTATTGGAGGCATTCCTGTAATGATTGAGTCAATTAGAGAAGTATTTCATAAAAATTTGACGGCGGATATACTTTTTTCTATAGCCTTAATCGCCACGCTTTATTTAGAGGATTTTTTTGCTATATCCCTTTTAATTATTATGATGGGGGCGGGAGAATTCATTGAAGAATGGACAATTAATAGAGCACATGGTAATTTAGAGTCATTGATAGAGTTGCAACCTCAAATCTGTCATAAAAAAATCATAGGAACTGAGAATTCCTCAGCAATAAATGATGTATCCGTTGGTGAAATAGTTTCAGATGACATTATAATTGTGAAGCAAGGCGAGAGAATAGCTGTTGATGGTATTGTTATTTCTGGTAATGCGGATGTCGACCAATCCGCTTTAAATGGTGAATCTATTCCCGCTTTTATGAAATATAATAATAAAGTATTATCAGGTTCATTAATTGTCGATGGTTATTTGGAGATTAAATGCTTATTTCCAGCACACGAATCCTCTATAGAAAAAGTAATAAGATTGGTGAAATCTGCCCAAGAGGAGAAATCTGAATTTCAAACATTGACAGATAAATGGGCTCAATTTTTTGCCCCAATAATTATATGCGTTGCTTTAATTGCATGGTTAATCACCCAAAATTTATATCTGTCAGTCACAATCTTAGTTGTTGCGTGTCCTTGTGCTCTAGTATTAAGTGTCCCTACAGCTTTTATAGCATCAATTGCGAATGCTGCACGAAATGGAGTTTGGGTTAAATCAGGAGGTTCTATTGAAATTATTGGGAAAATTGATACTGTCATGCTTGATAAAACTGGGACTCTCACTACTGGAAATTTAATCGTTGCTGAGATTGTCCCGATTAACTCCTTATTCTCAGAGGATTTTATACTTAAAACCGCAACCGATCTTGAATATTATTCATCCCACCCAATTGCAAAATGCTTAATGTATAATAGTAAAGTAAAAAAATTGAAGATAGATCCTCCCTCAGACTATAAGATATTATCAGGTATTGGAGTTACTGGGGCTCTGCTAGGGAAAAAATATTATTTTGGAAATAAAACTTTACTAGAATTTGAGGGATTGAACATTACTCAATCAACTGATCAAATTAAAATTACTCAGAAATTAATTAAAATTTCAGAAGAATCGGGAAATTTACCTCTGATCCTAGCTAAATCAGACGAGATTATTGGAATTATTTCACTAAAAGACGAACTGCGTGATTCAGTTTCAGAATTTATTATAGGTTTAGAAAAGTTAGGTATTAATAGGATCGGAATCCTTTCTGGAGATAATAAAAGTCGCTCTGATGCAGTTGCAGAAAATTTAGGTATAACTTTTGTTAAAGCTCATTTAAAACCAGAAGAAAAATATGAAATTATCCAGAATGAAATTGATAATAATCACAAAGTTGCTATGATAGGAGATGGAATAAATGATGCACCAAGCCTCGCTTTATCGACAATTGGTATTGCAATCGGACAAGGTGGAACTGCCTTAGCAGCAAGTCAAGCTGATATGATATTAATGGACGATAACATCTCCAATTTAATCCACATTTTTGACATTGGTAGGCGTACGATTCGAAAAAGTAAAATAAATATCATATTAGCATTGATTCTTAATATTATTGGTATTTTTTTATCCATATATGGCATTCTTAATCCAATAGGTGCAGCATTATGGCATGTAATGGAATCCTTAATTGTTGTTGTTAATAGTACAATTCTCTTATGGATAAAACCTAAAAAATTAATTATCTGATGCTGGCGTTGAGATAAAATGATTGACGATGAGTTTGGAATTTAATTTTAAGTCGCTTAAACAAAAAAGAAAAAAAGCATGCTATCGTCAATGTTAGAATGGAAATCAAGAATTTATTGACACGTTTTTGACACATGCTCTTACCAAAAGATTTTTATATCTCATATTACTGTATACTAGTATACAAGAATACAAAGACGTGATTAATATGAGTACTATAAGGATTGATAAAAATCATATAGAATTATTGGATAGATTAATTTCTCATCTAACTTTACGGGGAAATAAAATAAACAAGAAGGATCTAATAGCGAAGTTGATTGAGGATGCAATGATCGCTGAAGGTATCGGAAAAAATGAAGATTTAAGTTCAATCACAGATGATCATGCCTGGAAAGGATTAGAAGAAGTCTTTGAACTAGGTATTATGGACTTATCAGAAAAAGTCGATGATGTCTTATATAAGTTGAATGGAGAAGAATAACATGGCTGTTTTTTTAGATACAGGATACTTAATAGCTCTTAAGAACAAGGATGATAAAAATTTCCAAATCTCCCAGTCATGGATGAGGAGGTTCCTAAAGAATGAATTTGGGCAGATATTTACATCTACGTTAGTATTTAATGAGCTGGTAACATTAGCATTAGTTAGATTAAGAAATCCTGATTTTGCCATAAATGTTGGTAATTACATTCTAAAGAGTAAAAAGATAAAAATTGTCAGTTTTACAGACGACGATTTTAAGAATTCTTGGAAAACCTTTCAAAAGTATAAAGAAAAAAGATTATCCTTTACTGATTGTTCGATTTTAGCTCAATGTGAACGTTTAAACTGCAATTTTTTAGCTACCTTTGATAAACACTTTAAAGGGTTAATATCTTCAATTATAAGTTGATTATTGAAGAAGAATATGAAAAAAGAACTTGGGACACCTTCCTTAAGGGAACACTAACGGACCTTCCTATAAACTCCAAAATATTTTCATTCTCTCAAACTGAGATCTTAAAACTACTATGAAAATTACAACTAAAAGAGAGAAATTTCCTTGTTGATCTGTTATTTCCATAATATGGTGGCAGTTAAATCTAGTGAAAACATAATAAGGATATGTATTCCATCCAAAACTATGGTGTAAATAGGGTATAACAGCGATTAATTTTTAAATAGACACTAACCATATTCCTACAAATTTTACGGTTAATTTCTTCGCAACCGCAAGAGGGACATTTTTCAGGGAAAAAATCTACGTCCAAATGCTCGCGGATTTCAACTTCCAACTTACCTTCTTGTTTTTCATCCATGAATAATAATTAATTCTTGAAGATTTAAGTTTTTTGTTTCAGTCAGTTGGTAGAATTGGAGGATACGGGAATTGAGATGTTATATGAGAATTAAGCTAAAGTTTTTAGAGGAAATTTACTCTGGAGATGAAATAAGTTGAAAAAATCACAAATTTTGTCGAACGAAAACATTTAAGTAATTCATTTGCTATTCTTTAATAAATATACTCTGTATATTGAGAAATCCTATTTTCCGTTTAATTGTTTCTTCAAACGTTCAATAATCTTGTCTTTCTCTTCTATTATCTTGTCTTTCTCTTCTAACTTTCGCTCAAGCTGGATCTCCTTAATCATATTACTGACTGCATATAGTTCTTCATCATCCATAAGACAAAAATTAAACATTTACCATAAATAATGTATTGAGGGTTAAATAACCAGCTATTATCCAAACCACAATGGCAGTGACCATTGGATTATCTTGAAATTTTTTCAAATTAAAAGGTATACAATACAAGCTCTTTAATTTTTTCGAAATGTTTTTGATTTCTTGTAATAATTTGCTTAAAACCATTGGTTATAATTATTGCTGCTATTAAACAATCGAAGACATCTATTTCTTGTCTTTTTCCTTTCAATTCCATGTGAATTTTGGCCCCTAAATTGGCAGCTCTTTCATTTAATGAAAAAACATGTAGTTGTTTAATGAAATCCTCTAAATCTTCAAGAAGGTTCTCAAAATTTAGTTCAGGGATCTTTCTTTTGAGATATCTTAATTTATAGATTCCGTGATACAATTCAAAAATCGTAGGACTAGTAATTCCAAATTTATCAGCTCCAAATTTATCGATTACATTCTTAAGACTTTCATTTCCATTTAGAATATGGATCGCGCTACTTATATCTAAGATAATCATGATTATGAAAATCTCTGATTAATTCCTTCACGAATTTCTTTAATATCTGATTCGATAATTTCAAAATATTCTGTTGGTAAATCTTTCCATATTCCAAAGGATTTATTGATATCTTTTGATTGTTCTTTAATATCTAATAATCGTTCCAAAAATTCAGTGATACTCTCTTCATCTTTTTTACTATCTAATAATTTTTTATAAATTCTTTCGCTAATTTTTATTGTTTTTAAAGTCATAATTCTCAATAAATAAGATCCTATTCGTAATATAAATTCTTTTTCTCCTTCAGATGGAAATTGAAACTTAATAATTAGTGGATTTCCATATTTGATTCAAGTAGCAAAAAAAAATAGATCCCTTACAACACTAAGGATTTTTTAAATATTAAATTTCTTGAATATTACAGAATTAAGAATAGCATAAAAATGGAAACAAAAACATATCTCAAGTTTTTCTTCAAGTTTTATCAATTCCCATTACTCTAAATTTTCCATTAAAGATACTTGTCTATCACTATATCTTTTTCCTCTTAGTATAGAGAAAATCAAGCTTACAATTGTAAGACCCATAAAAACACTACAGATCAAACGAGCGCTCGTGATAAATTGCGGATAGTACATTGGTGTAATTGTGACATTCCCTATTATTACGGCAAAAACTATTGTCAAGATCCCAAAACTAAGAATCTGACCTATTGTTCTCATGGTTCCTTCGATGCTGGAGGCAATTCCAAGGGATCCTTTAGGAATTGAACTCATAATTGCCCGAGTATTTGGTGAAGAAAAGAAAGCAATGCCTAAACCAATTATCCCAGAGGAAATCGCGATTAGATAAACAGGAAAATCTGAAGTTATAAATAACAATGGAGCAATACCGATTAACGTTATAAGTATACCAACAGAAACTAACCTCCGCGATTCAATTTTATCTGAAATTTTTCCTGCTATTGGCGAGAAAATTGCCTGTATTAATGGTTGTATTAATAAAATATAACCCGCTTCCTGTGGACTCATGTCTTTTAGATATTGCATAAATAAGCTTAAAAGTAACGCTAGGGCAATAGTAGAAACATAAAAAAAAATAGACACCAGACACGAAAATGTAAAATACCTATTATTTTTGAAGAGATTAAAATCAACCATCGGAGTTTTTATCTTTTTTTCCCATAAAATGAAGAAGATCGCTCCAATAAGAGAAATTACTATAAATATATATGCCTGAATATTAGGAAAGAGTGATAATGCAAAGATCAAGAAAAACAGAAAAAGGGCGTAGACAATCGATCCAAGATAATCAAACTTTTCTTTCTTTTCGCTTGTCCATTCTCCTTTAAATTTAAGCAGAACCAAAAATATTATTAAAACTCCGAATGGTATATTAAACCAGAATTGACTTCTCCATCCAAAATTCTCTGTCATGATTCCCCCTAAAAGCGGGGATAAAGTTAAACCAATGTAGACCCCAGTTACATTAATTCCAATCACTTTACCTCGCTGAGAGGTGGGAAAGGTAGCAGTTAATATTGCATTACCTGTAGCATAAATTAAAGCCGCGCCTAACCCTTGTATAAACCTGAAAACTATGAACGTGCTTGAAGTACTTGTAAATGCTAGTAAGACCGAAGATATCGTAAAGATAACAACCCCTATAAGAAATACTTTTTTTCGACCATATAAATCACTTATTTTTCCAAAGGGGATTTGGAACATTGCCGCAGCCAGCAAAAAAATAGTCGAAACCCATCCTAAAGTAACCACATCCATATTTAACTCTGTACCAATTTTCCTAACTGATATGACAGTCGTGTACACTGAGAATGCTGTCAGGAATGAAGAGATGAAGATTGTGAGTAACACAAAGTTCCGATGTTCATACGAGTTCTGCTTATCTATCATGAGATAAGGATAGATATTTATTCTTCATTAAATAAATATTTGAATTATAAGTCAAAATTTCTTTTTTTTATACCACTTAATGAATCGAAAATCTGATTTTTAGACCTTAAAGAACATTACTATAAGTCTCTACAAATAGAGTAACCTATCCAATAACAATGAGGATTTACATTAATTTTAAATATTAATCATAAACTATTATTTTTTGATCCTACCATTTTTCGAAGCTTATTTTCCACATAACTATATACATCTGATGATAAATACATAATTATGTTGATTTTTTTTAAATATTTAAGTGCTTCCTCTAATTTCAAGAATTTTTGTTTAAATAATTCAATAAGAATTCCTAAAGTTCCCTTAACTTTGATTTTCAATTTTCTAGCGAATATTCTGGCTTCTTCATCATCTAGTAATATAATTTCTACTTCTGACTGAAGCGCAAGCAGTATCGTATTAATTTCTCCTTGATGTAATTTTGATGTTGATATTTTTTTGGTATCTGATTTAACTTTTTCCACTTTAATTTTTTCATTACTAATTGCTTGTTCAAGAATGATAGCATCAGAGTGCCCTTCTTCTTTACCTTTTACCACTATTTCATTATAAACAGATTGTGGGATAAGGATTACATCATAAAGTTTGAAAACTAATTCAAGTAATCCAACTATGGTTAGATGGATTAAAGGCCCAGAATTACTTACTGCCACTTTCATCGATTTCACGCTCTAATTCCTCAGTGGAAAGCGGGAAAGGCACGTTTTCTTCGCGTAATAAATGTAGAAAAGAACGATAGGATTCACCGCAATATTCGGCAGCTTTCCAAACAGTCCAATCTCGCAATCTAACCTGTTCCAATGCTTCTTTTCTTTTCAATTCTTTTATTCCTAGGGCAATGGCTCTGCGAGCAACGTTAGATTTATCTGTCTTCATTTTTTTTGCGATGGAATCGAGCTCTTTATCTTCCTTCTCATCAATGCGAACTGATAATGTTTTCATCTCTATGTATACAATATCTGAAATTGTATATAAATCCCCCTATAAAAATATTCTGATCCCTCATTTATTGTCCCTATTTAATATAGTGAATGTGATTAACCGCAAGATTAAATACTTATAAAGACAGTAAGTGAAAAATAGAAATAGAAAAAAAAAAGATTAAGTTAATATTAAAGATATTGAATCAGGAACTACCAATTTTTTGTTAATTCTTCTTTCATCAGTTTTCTTATATTATCAATTGCCCATAGAACGTACTTATAACACTTTTTTCCCCATACTCCCTCTTTAACATATTCCATAATAGCATTAGGATCACTGAAATCATACCCCGATAAATTTGGGCACATTACTGAACCAAATTCCTTCTCAAATTCTTTCGCAAATTGTGCCGATTTCGTATAAGCAACGGGAACTAAATCACTCGACATCTTTTCTCTTCCTTTTCCTCCTAATATTGATCCCACTGCAGCGCAACCTCCAATAACCGCCCCACAAGGTGCAGACAATCCTTTTTCAGACTTATAACCCCCTAGTCCTCCCGATAAGGGGATCATCATATTATTAATTAAACCATCCTCGATTCCTAGTATTCCTAAAACACTTGTTAAAGTTGCTTCTGCACAGCCACCTTCAAGTGGATTCGCTTTAGGTAATAATTCTTCAAGTTGCTTAAGTGTTTCATCGAAGCTTGTCTCAAAACCTTTTTCGTTAATTTGTTGTTCCATTTTTTTATCACTTTTTTATTTTAAGGTGATCACTCATATGTAATCATTGACATTTTAGTCTAATGGATAAACATTTATAAAATTGAGCACAATTTAATTTTTACCTAAACAGCAATTAGAATTCAATCAGGTATTTTTACTTATCTTCTGGCCAACAATGCAATCCTTCTAAACCGGTTGCCAATTTTATCGCTAAATCAGCATCAAATAATTCTCTGTTAATTATTTCACCCCAAAGCTCAGATCCTCCATCTGCCATTGTAGGGATAAGAAAACTTTCTTCCCGTTTATCTGTAAATATATAAAACTCATCATTATCGAATAAATCTTCTCCAATTTTAAAATTTAGCATCCCTGTAGGGAATTTTATCGCTAAAACAGATCAATAATTCTCTGTTATAATACTAATAATAAAAGAAGTGAAAAATTGTTGATTTCTGTAAAAACCATTCTAAAAGTTCTTATTGATTATTATTGAGTAATATTTCAAAACACAATAGTATGGTAATCATATATTTATATACATAGAGTAAATTATTATACATCTTAAAAAAAATAATGTAAGAAATTATGTCAAAATCATCAGTTTTAGCTGTTTTAGCACTTGTAGTCGGGGTTAGTGGACTCGGACTTGGAGCATATCAAATGATCTTAGTTACACCTGCACAATCTGGAATTAAACATACATGGTATAGTTCTGATAACACTAGTCATTATGCTGGACAGGCTCCCCTAGATATAGCGATTGATTCATTATTGATCAATTTTAGTGTAAAATCTGGAGAATCCGTATATCTTCACTTTAATACAATGTTACATGTACCGGGGAGTGTAAGTTTTACATTTAACTTTGTATTAGATAGTGTTATCTTGAGGGGATCCCCGTATCCAGATTGGATTATCGAACAAACGAATAGTACTTTAGCCGTTTCACTTCAACTTTCACTGGATACAGTTTCTGCTGGAGCTCATAATGTAACTATAGGCATATATTCAAGGGATGCCGCTAATTATATTTCTTCTAGTTCGCTATTAGTACAAACTTATATCCCTTAAAAACTATTTAGAAAATTGAATTTTACTTCAACTTTTTTTTTAAGTTAGCCACAGAATTATATCAAAATTATTGAGAAGATGCCGATAATTATTATTCAGGCTGAAATCCTTTTTAGAAATGAGCTGTATAAATTTTGCCTAAGCATAGCAATTATAACAGAGATTGCTTGTTATTCTCTTTTTTCTAGATTTAGCTATGAATACAAGTGATCTTTTAGTATAGTTTTCTAATTCAAATCAATTAAATCTTTCAAGAAAAACAAATCAATTTTAAAAGCTTTAATTATTAATGGTTTTTTCAATTCTCCTTCTTTTTAAGCAAATAATGCAGGAATATTATTTTTTTCTGCTAAAGCTATTGTAACACAATCAGGAAGTGCTATTGGATTATTACATTTTAATATACTAATATCTTTTAGAATTTGTTCTAGTGTTTGAATTTCAATAAAATTAGAATCAATTAGATTGTCAACCTTTTCAAAAACTCGTTCCATTCCAATTTTTCTACATAGTATATATTGTGTTTCTATTATTGCTAAATTTGTTGTTTTTGGCTCAATTTCATCATTTAAAATACTTTTGAAGAGATCAGAGTCATTCCCAGACAAAAGAAGTTCAATCATGGAACCACCATCAAAAACCACTTCTTTAAAAGGAAACTTCATCTTTTTTCCTCTCCTGATATAACTCACTTAAAACGTTATCAACATCTATATTTTCAATTTTTTTACAAGCAGTTCGGAATTTATCTTCGTCTTTCTTTTTTTGGTAATTTTCTATCAAGAATTTTATTGTAGTATCGTAATTTATTTTTTTCATCCTTTTTATTTGCAATAGAGCTGCGACTTTTAGAAGACCTTCCTTGGTTTTATCATCTATGGTAATAGTAGTAATACCATACACCTCATTATTTCAATTAGAATCTGGATAGCGCTACTTGTATCTAAAAAAATCATAATTATGAAAATCTCTGATTAATTCCTTCACGAATTTCTTTAATATCTGATTCTATAATTTCAAAATATTCTGTTGGTAAATCTTTCCATATTCCAAAGGATTTATTGATATCTTTTGATTGTTCTTTAAT
>LAZR01002493.1_pt1 | contig 10681 bp, 8 predicted proteins | sample 329461 | NCBI WGS metagenome assembly LAZR01 (sample SAMN03002196, study PRJNA259156) | marine sediment metagenome | biome: sea floor; feature: Hydrothermal impacted sediments; material: marine sediment; isolation source: Loki non-amplified sample from Loki's castle hydrothermal vent sediment ...
TTTATTATTTTTCCCTGATGAATTATCGCTAGCTCATCACAATATCTAATAATTTCATCAAAATTATGACTCACAAGCACCGTAGTGATATTATTCGCTTTTACGTAAGAAAAAAGCAGGCTCTCTACCTCTTTTCGTATCTTTTGGTCTAGCTCCCTGAAGGGCTCATCCAGTAATAATATTGAGGGATCATAAACCAACGCCCTGGCCAAGCATACTCTTTTGGCTTCGCCCCCTGAAAGAAATCCAGTGCTTCTAAGCGCTAAATCTTCCAAGCCAAAAGCGTTTAAGATGTTTTCGACCTTTTGGGCGATTTCTTTTTTTGGCAATTTTCTTAATTTAAGCGGGTAAGCTACATTTGCCTCAACATTACCCTTGAAAAGCAAGGAATCTTGAAATACTAGACCTATCTTTTTTCTAATCAATTGAACGTTGCTTACCGGCTCACCTTCATAAAACGCAATAGCTTTTGAGTTTTTCTCGATAAGCGAGAGACAGCGAAGAAGCGTACTCTTCCCCGCTCCGTTTTCGCCAACGAGCCCCAGAACTTGGCCTTTTGCTAAAGCAAATTCATCGACGGATAGAATTACTTTGTTTTCTGCTTTTACACATATGTCTTTTAGCCTAAGCTGCGATTCCATCTGATCCCATCCTTTTGCTGAACGCGAGTTAGCGCGATATTTATTGCAAGAGCCAAAACAAGCAGAATAAACGATAGAGCAATAGCGTTTTCAAACCTGCCAAGCCTTGTCTCAAAAACAATAGCCGTCGTCAAAACTCTCGTCTGGCCTTCAATATTGCCCCCTACCATCATTGCTGCGCCAACCTCGGATATGATACCGCCAAATCCGGCTATTATAGCTGCAGCTACAGCAATACGCGTCTCAGTTAGTATCTTCTTTGCCATTGCCACTTTTGAAGCACCGAGAGCCTCAATTTGCCATTTATACTTTTTGTCCAAGCTCTGGACGGCCGAAGCCGTAAGCCCTATGACCAACGGCAGCGCTATAATAACTTCAGCCACGACCATCGCAAACGGCGTATACATCAATCCAAGACTTCCAAAAATGCCGCTTCTCCACAAAATAATGCTAACGAAAAAACCAGCCACAACTGGCGGAAGCCCCATCGCGGCGTTTATTGTTGTGAGTAGAGTCTGGCGCCCCTTAAATTTGCCTAAACCAATATATAGACCGATAGGTAAACCTATCAGAATTGTTATCGCAATTGCCGCTCCCGTTACTTGCAAAGTCCTTAAAACAGGCATCCACACCTGCGCTGTGGGTTGCAATATCAGGTAGTATGCTTCTTTAAATCCTTCGATAAATAAATCCATTTTTTATTTCGTCAAATTAAACAACGATTGTCCGTATTTTTTTTCTCCAAAACTTTTGATAAGTTGCAGTGTTTTTCTTGAAAGCAACCAGCCACTAAATTTTTCTGCCTTATCCTTATCAAAATCAATCTTTTTAGGATTTAACTCGACTACAGAATACACGTTTTTCATCTCTTCTTTGTTTGTTACCAACACCTTTAAATAATCGAGACGCGGTTTTAAGGACTGAAAAGTTGCCATATCGGTTAACGTGTAGCCATCCTTGTTATTGGCAACATGTAGCGTCTGGCCCATTCCTTGCCCGGTTTTGACGTAGTTCTGTTTCTCGGGATTAGTTCCGGCTATTTTCCAAAGTTTTAACTCTCTGGTGTGCGTGCCGGAATTATCTGCTCTGGAGACAAACAACTGCTTTTTGTTTTTTATTTTCCTTAAGGCTTCCTTAACGCTTTGTGAGCCCTTGATCTTGGCCGGGTCGTTTTTGGGTCCGACAATTAAAAAGTAGTTATACATAAAGCTCTTTCTATTTAAAGCATAACCTTTTTTTATCATCTCTTTTTCTTTTTCCGGAGCGTGTACAATGATAATGTCCGCGTCCCCGCGCTGGGCCATCTTAATTGCTTCACCCGTGCCCACAGCTATCGGCTTCACTTCTATGCCGGTGTCTTTTGTGAATTTTGGCAGCAAATAATTTAAAAGGCCCGAGTCATAAACGCTCGTAGTTGTAACCAGCAGTAATGCGTTTTCACCATTTCTTTTGCAACCGGCCAGCGCCGGGCCCATGCCGATCATCATTATTAGAATTATTAAAATCGCGATTATTTTCTTCAATTTTTCTCGATATTTTACTGCTACTTTCGTTGATTCGATTCTAAAAAGCCCCCTAACATTTTCAAATGCGAGATGCGAGACATATGAGCTGCGAGAACTGATTTTCTGACAACTGCTGTTGGTTGCCGGGCCTGACAACTAAATCTTTAATTCGTTTTCGAGCCGTTCTAGCTCTTCTTCAATTTTACGCCTGGAGCCTTCACTTTTCATAATCGGCAGATCCGGTTCTACTGCGGAATCAGCTATCATATAGACCGCTTTTCCCGTATCTTTTTTAAGATTACCTGTGATCTCGTTGCGATGGCTCGCGACAATAGACGGATGAGCTTTGAACAAAAAGGCTTTGCTTGGCCTCGTTAGAGCTTCTTTACGCATTGCTCTTTCAACTGCAATAAGTTTTGTCTTTTCAGAGACAACTATGCCGGTCCCATAACAGTCGGGACAAGATTGACCCATCGCCTTGATAAGATTCTCAGTTGTGCTCTTCCTGGTCATCTCAACAAGCCCGATCTTTGAGATCTCTATAACCCGACTCTTTGTCCTGTCAGCGGCAAGTTCATCATTAAATAGTTTAAATACTTTTTCCCTGTCTTTTAGATCGATCATATCGATAAAATCGATTACTATTATGCCGCCTATGTCTCTCAATCTTATTTGCCTGACAACCTCTTTAGCCGCTTCGAGGTTGGTTTTTAAAACGGTCTGGCGCAAACTTTTCTTGCCTATGAACTTGCCGGTATTTACATCGATCGCGGTCAATGCTTCTGTGTGGTCGATTGCGATATAACCGCCCGACTTGAGCCACGCCCTTCGCTTCAATGATTTCTTAATGGCTTTGTTAATGTCATATTTTTCGAATAACGGAAATGATTTGTTGTAAAAAGTAGCTTTGCGCAAAAGCTTTGGTGAATTTTTCTTAAGAAACGAGGCGACTTTATTGTATTTTTTCTTATTGTCGATAATAAGTTTTGAAAAATCTTCATTAAACCAATCACGGACTGCTTTTACCTCTAGTCCAGGTTCCTCATAGATCAAACTGACGGGTTTAGCTTTCCTTATTTTTCTGCTTAGTCCTGCCCAGATCTTTTTTAGCTGAGCTAGATCTTTTCTTAGCTCGTCTGCGCTAACATTCTCTGCGGCAGTTCTAACGATCAGACCAAAATTCTTCGACTTTAAGGCCTCGGCGGTTTTCTTTATTCTTTCTCGCTCTTTGTCCGGAAGCCTTCTTGAGACTCCGAAAGTCTCTTTGTCGTATGGCAAGATAACCAAATATCTGCCGGGAATCGCGATGTGAGTAGTGACCCTGGCTCCTTTTGTGCCAAGAGGGTCTTTGAGTATCTGGATCAAAATATCTTGTTTACGTTTTAGGATATGCTCGATCTTGGGGGGAGTCGCCTCATCCTCTATCGTCGCAGCTTCGTCACGATACAAGAAGCCGTTTTTCTGCAAGCCTATGTCTACAAAAGCGGCTTCTATCCCCGGTAATATATCTTGCACTGTTCCAACGTAGATATTTCCTACGACAGTTTTTCTCTCAACCGGCTGAACATATATCTCCATGAGCTTCGAATCTTCTAAGATCGCGAGTCTCGTCTCATGCCTGTCAGACGATATGAGCATTTCCTTATTTACCATTGCTACTCCTGCCCGTTAAGGCCATTTTTCTTACGTCTTTTACTTCTATCACTATTGCATTATCCTTTGCCAAAGCCTTGACTAATGAATCGGGCCTAACGCCCACAGGACAAGTAACTTTGAGCAAATCATCAGCCAAACTTTTTTCGCTCTTAAGTATACATTCATTTAGCTTAATACTTAAGAACCGATCTCTTTTCTCTATTTTGAGCGCTTTGTCCTTATTGTCATCGGCCGCTTGAGCCAAAGCCTTAACAATACTCCCCTCGTCTTGGCCGTTTTTTATCTTTAGGTGGTAAGTGGCCGTTTCAAAGATCATTTTTTCGGGCGAGCTTATAAGCTTTTTAAACTTAGCAGCGTGTGCAAAAACTTTCTGAAGCATAAGGCAGAGTTCTGACTCAGAAATATTGTCTTTGATGGTAAAGTCCGCTAGCTCGTACTCCGAACTAAATCCCAACGGCAATGCTTGGCTAAAACTAAGCTTTGGGCGAGGATTGAATTTTCCTTTGCTTACAAATCTTAAGCCTGTCTGGCGAAGCTTGCGCTCGACCAAGGCAATCCACTCCAGATGAGAAAGATACTTAAACTGTCCTTCGCGCTCTAGCACAAGCCTAAATTTTCTCGCTTCTTGATCGCCCACAATTTGTTTTTTCGTCGGCTCGTATTCAAAATCATCTGATAATCTATTTCGTATCTCAGCTTCACAAACCCCACATTTTGGACACTTTTCATTTCGGCAATCTGCAGTGTCTTCGCCCTTTAGAGACTTTTTACTTTCCTCTTTTAAGAACTCTTTATCAACTCCGCAATCTACAAAATCCCATGGGAGGCTTTTTTCTTGTGATCTCTCATTTTGATATTCCTCAATATCTACACCGGATTCCTTAACAGACTCTAGCCAGGCATCGTAGTCAAACCTCTCGCTGAAATTATTGAAAAGAGCGCCTTTCTTATAAGCCCGCTCTATAACGTCTGCGATTTTTTCATCTGCCCTGGCCAAAAGACCTTCGATGTCACTTTGCTCAGCGTTGTGCCATCTCAGATTTAAATGCGGCCCCCTTATCTTGCTAGTCAAAAATCTATGTTTTTCTTTAAAAGCACTCAGATCATCTTGTCTTGCCCATTGAAACGGAGTATGCGGTTTAGGGACAAAATTGGAAACACTGATGTTTAATTTAAGTTTTTTCTTCAACTTCTTTGGCAAGTTCTCTTTTGCGACAACTGAAATTCTATCTATTAATCTGACAATATCGTCCAGATCTTTTTGAGTCTCCGTAGGTAGGCCGATCATAAAGTAAAGCTTGACCTTGCTCCAACCTTTTTCAAAAACAGCGCTTAAAGTACTGATTATCTGTTCCTCGTCCAGATTTTTATTGATAACATCTCTTAATCTCTGGCTTCCTGCTTCAATTGCAAATGTTAGACCGGTCTTTTTAATTGCCGCTATCTTAGTGAGCATTTCCACCGCAAAATCGTCCATTCGCAACGACGGCAGAGAGATAGAAACATTTTTCTCTTTTAGCTCATCAGAAAAAGCTTCTACGATTTTTTCTATTTGAGAATAATCGCTTGTGCTAAGGGACAGCAGCGATAGCTGCTTTAGCCCACAGCTCGCAATCCCATCAAGACCTTCCTTGAATACCTTGGAGGCCTTCTTTTCCCTAAGCGGACGGTTTATAAAACCGGCTTGGCAAAACCGACACCCTGCCGTACAGCCCCTCATTATTTCTACGACGTGTCTTTTTTCACCTTTTGAAGACGGTATTAACGGATCGTGGCAAACCTCATTTAGGTCAACGACCGTGCTTTTCTCGACCGTCTTATTTAGGCCCGGTACCCAAACGCCCTTTATGCCACTAATCGCCTCGAGTTTCTCATTACGCGACCGATTGCTTTTCCCTATTATCTTTTCGGCGATTTCTAGCGCTGCAATTTCTCCGTCTCCTATTACAAAGGCGTCAATAAAGGGGCTCATGGACGCGGGATTAAACGCTCCGTGCCCACCGGCAATTACTATGGGGTCATTGTCTGCTCGATCATTTCTGCGAATAGGAATGCGAGACAACTCTAATATCTTTAAAATATTCGGATAGCTAAGTTCGTGCGGCATTGAAAAACCTACGACGTCAAAATCATTTAAAGACCTGCCTTCTTCCAGGCTAAATAGAGGATAGTCCGATTTTTCCAGCTCTTCTATCATGTCCAGGTCCGGCATGTAAGCCCTCTGTGCCCAAATATCTTTTTTCTCATTGAGCACCGAATACAATATATTGATGCCTAGGTTTGCAATAGCGAGCTCGTAGATGTCCGGATATACCAAACAAAAACTGAGAGCCGCGTTATTTTTATAAACTGCGCTATCTTCGCAAGCTATGTAGGTCAGGGGTTTTTGAACATTCTTTATTATCTGTTCAACTTTTGGATTTATTTCCGATTTCAAGAGGAAATGCTCCTCTCGTAAAATATTCATGAGCCAGCTGCCCTAAAGCCCGCGTACCCGTGTAAGCCACAATGCCTTTTACGATAAAACCGGGGCCCGGTACAAACCCAAGTAATTGCCTGGCCAGAGCTCTGAATATATAGCCACTACCAAAGGTCACAAGAAGCTCCTTAGCCCGCTCAACTGATAGACTTTCGTTATGTACTGCAGCCAGTTCAAGCACCATTTTCATCTGATTGAGAGTGAGTATCGGCATATCCGCGCCCGGCAAAAATACGGCAGCACCTATGAGTGCGTTTTGCTTGCTTGAATCCGAAATAATATCAGCTGCGATTCTATTTCTAAACAAAGGCAAAACTCTTGCTATGGCAAGCTTTTTATCATCGAGCTCTCTAACAACGGCATTATGCAAACGTTTTTGAAAATCACTTTCTTTTAAAAAGATCAAACTGTTTAAGTCGATCAAGCCCTCAAGCTTATCAAGCGTTTTGTCCGTAACAGCCTTACTTTGCTCAAAAACAATAATCACCGGAGCCGCTGACTTTTCTATAATATGCGCTTTTTCCGTTAGTTCAGCCACATCTTTGAGCGCTATTATCAACAGATCGAACGCGCCCGCAAAACTCATATCCGGTATCTCGACAACACTGCTGATCGGGTCTGCGCCAAAAGTATCTCTTATCGTTTTAACTATCTTTTTTCGGCCAGCAATTCCGATTCTCAGTTTTAAATTACTGATATTCTCAGTTTGCCGTGCAAATTTATATATTTTTCTTATACCAGTTGTGGGCTTGATGCTCATTTTATGCTCCTGCTGTGTACATTTAATAGAATACCAGCTGCGACCATATTAGTTAACAACGCGCTACCGCCGTAACTTATAAACGGAAGAGGAATTCCGGTGATAGGCATAATTCCTATGGTCATCCCGATATTTACAAAGATCTGAAACAACCACATCGACGCAATCGATAAGGCAAGCAAAGATCCGTAATAATTATCAGAGGTCAGGGCGATCTGAACAGCTCTAGACAATAGTATAAAGTAAAGAACAATTAGAAAAAACGCTCCCAAGAAGCCCATTTTTTCGCTTAAAACAGAAAAAATAAAATCGGTGTTGGCGGCGGGTAAAAAGCTAAGATTTGTCTGCGAACCGGAGAAAAGACCTTTTCCAAAAAAACCGCCCGAACCTATGGCTATCTTCGATTGAAGAAGATTATAACCCGTGTTTTTAATATCAAGATCGGGATTTATAAAGACCAATAGTCGGTTTTTCTGATAGTCCTTTAGCACATTAAACTGAAGGACGCCCCCTATTAACAAAATGCCGATTAAAAAAATGATTCCCATATGCAGCGGTTTTACGCCGGAAACCAGAATGGCTCCAAGCCAAATCACGGTCAACACAATGGCGGTTCCAAGATCCGGTTGTCTAAAAACAAGAAGCGCCGGAACAAGCACAATAATCCCTGATTTCACCAAGTCATTACGTTTGAGTATGCCTTTTCTTTCTGATAAATAAACAGCCAGGGCTATTATAATGACTAGTTTTGCAAACTCAGATGGCTGGATTCTTAAAAAACCTATCTGTAGCCAACGCGATGCTCCCTGAGCTGTTTTGCCAAGCACAATCACGAATAAAAGTAAGGCGATAGTGCCTCCGTAAATCGGAATTATATAGTGTTTTATTTGCGTATATGAAAAAACCGAGACGGCTGCCAGAAAAACAATGCCGATTACAAACCAGATTAGCTGCATGGTAAAGAAATCGGTCTCACCTTTTGAACTCAGTCCGTATAAAACAAGCAAACCGTAAAGAGCCAATACGATTACCGCCCCTAGGAGCGTAAAGTCTATTTTCTTTACAGTCTTAGCGTCTCTCAATCCGTTTCAACCTCGTCTTGTGGTTTTTCCTTTTCTTTCTTCTCATCTTTTTTTGGCTTTTTATTGAAGATCTTGGCATATATTTCTTTCACATAAGGAGCCGCCGTGCTACCACCATGACCACCTTCTTCTAAAATCATAACCACTACGTATCGTGGATTACTAGCCGGCGCGTAAGATATAAACAGTGCCGTCGGTTGCTTCTTTGCAACTTCTGACGTACCAGTCTTTCCGGCTACCTCTACATCTAAATCGCCAAAAGCCCCGCTTGCCGTTCCGCCACCTTGAGTCACACCCTTCATGCCCTCTCTAACCATTTGTAAATATTTTGGCTTTACCTTTATTTTTCGGATGACATCCGTGGAAAGCCGCTTCTTTATAGCACCGTCGGCTGACAAAAAGGCCTTTATTAAACGTGGTTCGTATAGCGTACCGCCATTTGCGATAGCTGCTGTTGCGTTAGCTAACTGGATCGGCGTACTTAACATGTCACCTTGACCAATGGAGAGATTTACGCTGTCTCCCGGATACCAAGAGCGGAAGGCTTCCCTCCCCGGCGCCCTGTTCATCCATCTCTTCCAGCGTTTGTCCGGAACTCTGCCATCTTTCTCATATGGCAGGTCGATTCTTGTTTTAGCGCCAAAACCAAATTGAGAAGACCATTTTTGAATAGACTCTTTGCCTGTTCTGTAAATCTTGTAGCCGACATTATAAAAATATATGTCACAAGACTCGACTATGGCTCTATTTAAAGAAACTACACCATGCCCTTCCTTTTTCCAGCACCTAAACTGGTTCGGCCATTTAGGAGATCCCTTCCAGGAGCCTGTACATTGAAAACTGGTATTCGAAGTTATAGCGCTTGTCATCAGCCCGGCCATAGATACAAACATCTTAAATGTTGAACCCGGTGCGTAAGCACTTGTAATAGCCCTGTTTGTCATTGGATAGTTATTTTTAGGGTCGTTTAGCTTCTTCCAGTTCTTACTACTTACGCCTCCAAGAAATATCTTCGGATTATAAGTCGGATTGCTTGCCATTGCCAAAACATCGCCGTTTCGCGGATCCATGACAACGACCGCTCCACCTTTTGACGCGTACGTTTTATTCCGCTCCTTATCGACCGTTTTCTTGGCATTCTTAAGAGCTGCTATTAAGGATTCCTCGGCATACTTTTGTATCTTTGCATCAATTGTCAGCATGATCGAACTACCGCCTCTCGGTGCCTCTCTTTTCAAAACCTTGACCGGACGTCCGGCAGCATTCGTCTCTATCAACTCTTTTCCCTTAAATCCCATAAGGGCCGAGTTATAAATATTTTCAATACCTGTCTTGCCAACAATATCTCCCATTTCCACATCTTTAAATTGTTCTTCTTTTAACTCAATATCTGAGACCTCACCAACGTACCCGAGAAAATGAGCGCCAAGACCCCCTCTAACATAATCGCGTTCCGGAAGCAGCTCGACTCTTACTCCTTCGAACTCACTTGCTCTCTCTTTGATATAATAGACTACCTTTTCATCGACCGAGCGCTTGATCACCTTTGGCTGAAGCGGGTCGGTTTTCTTGTCCATCATGCGCTCTCTTACTTCTGACATAGGCATGCCAAGTAATTTGCTAAGTCTTTTTTGCACAGTTTTGTTTTTGTTAAAGATGTGAGGAATCACACTGATTGTAAGAGAAGGTTTGCTGGCTACAAATAACTTTTTATTCCGGTCATAAATATTTCCGCGCACAGCCTCAATTGAACGTTCTTTTATAGAGTTGCTTTTGGCCATATTCATATATTCGGCCCCTAGTACAATCTGCAAAAACCACAGCCTACCTACGAGCACAACAAGAGCGATTATAATAAGTGCTCCGAATATCTGTACTCTCGATTGTAGATCTTCTTGAACATCTAAACGTTTACGGACCATTTTTTATTTTTTCCAATGATCTTTTTCTTACAGTCTTCTGGTAAAAAAAGTTAATAGCCATGTAAATAAAAGGGCTAATTAGTGCGTTGTAGACAGCCGCCAACAATGCGTAGCGCCAAAACATAGCATCTATCTGATAACTAAGCAAAAAGGCAATAGAGACATAAAGAGCTTCACTTATGAGTGTGGCGATACCGACGATCAACATTAGTATATAGCTGTTGGCGATCATCGATGTCTCAAACGCCCCGGCAAAATACCCTATCAATGTGTGAGTCAGAGCGTTTACGCCAAAGCCCCTCAGGTGGATCAAGTCCTTCAAGATTCCCGCAAAAAACCCGGTAGCCATTCCGGCGACTTGGCCTTCTATGAAAGAGATGCTTATGAGCGCGATCAAAGTGATGTCAGGAACAACACCACCGATCTTAAAATATATGCCAGCCGTGTTGTGCAATGAAAAAGCGACTATTAACACTAACGCGTTTAAACTAAACTGCGCCATTATTTAAGATCATCTACCTTCGGGGGCAATGGACTTTTTATAACGACGACTTCATCAAGATTATTAAAATCCACTTCACTCTCTATCTCGATATCCTTATACAACGCCTGAGCCGGACTTTTAGCCGACTTCAC
>LAZR01002494.1_pt1 | contig 10680 bp, 6 predicted proteins | sample 329461 | NCBI WGS metagenome assembly LAZR01 (sample SAMN03002196, study PRJNA259156) | marine sediment metagenome | biome: sea floor; feature: Hydrothermal impacted sediments; material: marine sediment; isolation source: Loki non-amplified sample from Loki's castle hydrothermal vent sediment ...
ACATTCTGACAGTATTCCCATCAACACTGCCAGTGGAGTCGGATTGCCCGATGGTTCCGTTCCTCACCCAAGCAACGTGGAGGTCTTTATTAGTGGCATCAGTTCCGTCAAAAACGAACCCAATCCAATCCGTAGCCGTTGCAGTAAAGGTGGTTCCTGAAAAGTCCATCGGTAAGTTACCGTCTTCAACGGTGTCATTGAAACCAAAGTTAAAAGAGTGCTCAGAAGCATCCTCAAACTGTATCAGCGTCTCAATCGAACAATGTCCCTCTTGGACGGTAAAGATTAAATCGTTGCCGCAGAACTCCAACAGGCTGTCATTTACGGCATCCATTACCCCAAAATAGTGCAGTCCCTTCCCAGCAGCTACCGCCTTTACGAAGTCAGTAGCGCTGCCCGTAGCGTCCGATACCCAAGTAACCCCAGTTGCAGTCGCAGCAGCAATTACTGTTATTGAAGGGTCATCCATATGTTTCTGTATTCCCCGTGAACCTGCGTTTGCCATTTCTCTCTCCTGTCGGGATATTTCAACCCCGTATCTGATTTTTAAGCGTCTTCATCGCTTTTGAAGTACCACCTGCCATCTTCGTTGGCGTTGTGTTAGAATATTTAACACATCTGATTTGCGGTGGTGAGGTTTAAGAGGTCGGTGCAGTAGCATCGCTCTCCATCAGGTACACCCAATTGCTCAGGCGAATACCATACGCATACTCATCATAATGGTACACGTGGTCTCCACCCGCACCCCTCTTCTCATTCCTTACGGATATGATTCTTGGAGCACGCCCCTGAACCAGAACAATCCCGTCCATTGCAAAGACTCCACCTTTAGCATCCCCACCCCCGTCAATGGTAATATTTCCGTCAGGGAAGATTTGGGTGTTTGCCACTGGTAGATTAAAGCCCTGTTGGAATACCCTTGCTGTCGGGCCTTCCTCTACTACATACGTTCCTACACCAGCCACCAACTCGTTATACAGGTCGTGAATCTGGAAGGGGTGCAAGACGCACCTAATCGGGTCTTTCCCAGGTTCTGTGGTATTTCCCCTGATATTAGCAGATGCCGAAGCAATATAACCGCTTGTCAGAGTAACTCCAGCACCAGGGTCAGAGGTTGAAGTTGCACTGGCGAAGAGAACCAATCCGTCCTCGTCCTTTTTTCTCTGGATTGCGTTCTGCCCCAGTTGTCCTATCTTTGAAAATCCTATTGAACTGATTCTTGCCCTTACTCTGTCAGTGATAAAGGTCTCAATTGCCACCACTGTTGGCGTAATTGAAATCAGTGAATCAGCTATCTGCTGTGGATTGTCTAGTTCGGTAGTTTCCGTTACTGCCTGAGCAATTAACTGGTCATACTTGATTTCCTGCCAAGAAATGCCCGTTCCTTCCCCAAGAGTTACACTATCTACCAGTTGAGGGACAGCGCCCTCGTATTCCCTTACTATCCGTGCTGAATCACGGACATCATCCAAGCTATCCTCAAGCGCTGAGGTTGTGGTCCATCCTGAATTAGCCATTTTTACTTCTCCTCGTATTTACTAGATGATTCCCTTCTCCCTAGCATCCTGTATATCTTTCTTTGTTAATTTATGGTTAGGATTACTTACTCTGGAGTGAAAGTCATCGGTTTCACTATTACCGCCACCTGCGGTGGTATCTACCGAATCAAGATTCAATTCCTTACGAAGAGTAGATTCTAAACTCTTAAAATCATCCTTCAGTTTATCATCGGCATCCTTCCTGTCAGAACTAATTATCTTAGCCACAGAAGCGTCTAATCTGCTCCTGGCTTCAATATAGTCCTGTGAGCCAGTACCCCAGTCTATCCTCTTGTCATCCCGTTGTATTCCAAGACTATCTAGAGAACTGAGTACGCCCTCATTCATCCGTTGGTAGAAAGCATCTTCCTGTTGTTTCTGTGCTTCCTCTTGTGCCGAATTTTGGTGGTATTTATCTTGCTCTCGGTATCTTGCCAGTTCTATGTCTTTCTGAGTGTCCTCATCAAGGGTACCAAAACTGGTTCTGTAACTAGAGGCTTCATTTTGTGCAGCCCTAGTCTTTCTATTAGCTTCTGCAACCTCTCTATCTTTAACGCCTTGCATCTCACGCTTGCCTTCCTCTTTAGCCTTAGAGGTGGCTTCCACCATAAGTTGCTGCATCCGAGCTTCCTGCTCGTCCGAAAAGGGTTGTTCCTTAGACTGTTCCTCTGTTTCAGTCTCTTTTGAAGTAGTCTCCTCTGGGGAAGCCTGCTCCGTGTTTTCTTCGCTCATATATCCTCCTATTTTATTGACAATGATTATCACTTAGCTGACAATCAGTTATCATCCCGTTGACAATAAAAAGGACGCTCAATTAAGAACGTCCTTCTGTATCCTTTACTTAGGACTAATTGTTACTGGCTAGGGATTTCACATCCCCAAGTACGGTCGAGTAAATCGTAACTTACCCGCCGCCAGTAACCTATTCAATTGTTAAAGTTCTTCGCTAGGGGTCTGGAATTTAAGTAGACTTCTGGGAATTGCCCAGTCGCACTACCCCGCAGTAGTTACTACTGCCAGCTTCACGGTGTTATAATGTGTGGCTCGGCTGACACCTCAAACGCCACACGTTGTAACTTTTCTTGTTCTGTCAGGAACCACCCTAGCCAATTTTTAATGTTCTAATCTACTATTATATCACAGTCAGATAGTTTTGTCAAGTTTATTCTCTATATATGTACTGTCGCTTTTTGTCACCAAATAAACGGCACCATTCTTTATTTTAATATTGACTTCGCCAAAACCTTCGGCTTCAACTATTTCTATCTTATTCTGAATCATTGTCATCGTATGAGCATCTGTCATTTCCTCTTCTTCCTGTGGAATGGTGGATGTTTAGCCATAATTAACTCCCTTATGTCGTAAAAACTCTTCCCTTAATATGTAATACCCAAAGTAATCCAGACACTCGATGAAAAGAAAATACTAAACAGTCATTCCCCATAATAGTAAGGAACCCATAATAAGGCAATAGGCTTATGCCCACCGCCAATTTCCCACAAAGGAACCATACCCGTCTGAAATATAACCAATTTACCTCAAGACCACATCCTTTATACGCTACTCTCATACCTACTTCCCGTAAAATGTATTCAGAGCATTCGCTATCTCTGGACTATTGAACTTCAATTGACGCTTTAATAGGGCTATTTGTCGCCTTGCTAAGACGATTTGGGGATAATTGAACAATTGCCTCTTAGCCTCTAATGGGTCTGCTCTTTCCTTAATTATAATCTGGTCTGAGATTTGTTTCAGTTCAGGTGGGTATTGTTGCCATACCTGCCCTTCTATATCCCAATAAGGTTGTAGGGTTTTCCTAGCCTGTCTTAACAGTTTAACCGCAATTGGTTCGTCTACCCTCCGCTCTCCGATAACAGATTCTACTGAGTCCAACGCCTCTAAACCATATTGCTGAATGAACATCTCTCTGCGCCTGTCAGCCTCATCAAACCTGTATTCACCAAACTCGTCATATAAATCAGGGGCGTACATTATCTGGTTGTAATCTCTATAGAGGAGTTTCTGTGGCTGCATAGCATTTCGCTGAGACTCGGACAAGGGTACATTAAAGGCATCTCTAACGACAACAAACTTATCCTGTTTAAGTAAATCATTCATCATTTGAGATTTTAACCAATAGGCTTGATTGACTCGCTCCCTTAATTGCCTGCCATCCCCAGTGGCTTCAAACTGTCTTGCTGCTTGATCAAGTTCCTGAGTAACCATTCCACCGATACGGTCAGCCTGGCTGGTATATTCATTCCATACCAGTTGCTCACTTCGGGCAAACTTTTCTGATTGCTCAGATGCTAGAGTGGTTAGTTCCTGTATGTCAGGGTCTCTGGCTAGTTGAGACTGAAGAACAAAACCTTCAGGTCGTTGCCCTAATTCGTTCCAAGACATACCATATTGAGCTTGAGACAGCTCGTCTTGTTTATCCTTTAGTTCAGCAAAGGCACTCTGGGGATAAGCCCTCATACCAGCAAACTCACCTAACCCCCTAGTGAGTCTCCCTGAGAAATCACCACCCTCTAGAGCTACACTTTGCACCCAAATCGGCAAAAGGTTTTCTGCTAATATAGTCCTAGTCAAGCTCGGTAGCCCATCCCTGGTAGGGTCTCCCATAAAGTCCTTACCTGTAATTAAGTCCATACTCGTACCCAAAAACGGGGAGAAGTTACCACGTAGAAATCTACCAGCGAGATTAGCGGTATCTTCAGGTCGTTTCGTCATCTTCCCAAAAGTAAAGAGTAAGCTCCTAACCTTAGAACCCGGGCCGATTCTCTGCCCTGCAACATCCCAAGTCATAAAGTTAGTTGATAGTGGATTCAAATGGTCGACAATTTCGTCTTCATCTTCACCCAAAGCCATTGAAACAGCTACCGTCATAGCCATTATAGCTGCAGTCCCCTTAGCCATAGCCTCTCTGGCTAATTGACCCCTTAAATTGCCTTGCGTTAAGTCATACATCAATGCCCCGATAGCACGATTGTATTGAGGTGCAAGAATTATTGCTCTTTCCAGTTGTCTTTGTCCGTTGGAAACACCTAACCTAGTTGTGCTTAGTAAGCCCCTAAACTCATTAATAAAAGCGTCTACCTGTGCCATTCTAGCTGGAGTAGTCCCAAGATGTTCGTAGGCTTCAGCCATATAAATACCAGCCGTATCAAGTGCCGATTCAAAACCTCTCTGAAATGGCTCAAGAACCTTGCCTGCTATTTTTAGTGGCCCACGTCTTAGCATACCACCCTTAGCCATAGCCTCTGTCATTTCAGTAGCACCGCCCTTGGTAGTGATTAAATTGGGATGTCTTTGTATAGTCCCGATATGTTTTGCTAAGAAGTTGTCCTGGTGCAACGGGTCAAAGAACGCACCCAGAAACCCTTTTATTGCCTTACCATAAATCTTAGGTTGAGCACCAGCCAAGAATAGAAGCTGGATACCAAACGGGCTAACATCACCAGCAAGGGCAAAATACCGCCCCACAGCATTAACCTGATTAATAGCATTTAACGCTGAATTGAATTGTGGGTTTAATTCTTGGCGGAGGATATTGATATACTCTTTCGCTTCGGGGCTAGTAAACACTTTCCTCGCAAAAGCAGGTATCTCGGGAGCAATCGTACCTCCATATGGAGCCTTACGTGCCTTAGCAAGGGCATCTTTCCAAATAGGTTCTATTTCAGATAATTCTATCAACCTATCATCTAATCTCTTACTGACATCAAGAACCTTCTGATAAGCAGCTTCATTTCTATTAGCAGCATTAGCATAAGTTCTAGCCAACTTATTAGCAAACTTCTTTTCAGCCTGAAGTCTACCCCTAAGATAAGATACGTTCTGCCCCAATGCTTTCCCTGTAGATACCTCATCAAGTAAATCAGTCACTTCTTCAGTTGCCCTGAAAGTAACACCCTTCTGCCGTTCTATATCCCCAGCACTCTGTTTTAATCTCTTATGGGCAGTTTTTAGCGATGCCCTAGCTCCAGAAACCCCTGTTCTGAATAGATTAATCTGTGCCTTCAAATCTTCTGGTCCAGCAGTAGTTCGCCACGGGACTCTCTCCAAGAACCAGTCCGTATATTGTTTGTTAGCGACACTATTGTAAGCACCTGTGATATTATAATAAAGGGCTTCTTCTTCTGGGAGATAACGAAACCCCTCTGCTAATGCATCATTTATATCATCAAACTGCCTTGTTTTAAGAGCAGCCGTCTTTGCACCTGGTTTGCCTGGCTGTGACCTACCAATATAGGCAGTATCTATTAAGTTCCCCTTTGTATCGAACTTACCCACTACCCGTCTACCAGCGTACTCGCCACCTTCCTCGAAAACTAATTCGGGTACTTCAATCCCGTATCTTTCAAACAACGCCTTCTTTTCTCGCTCTAGTAATTGAGCTTGGTCTACCCACGCCTTTTGTGTATCAGTTAAATCGTCTACATATCTCTTAGAAAAAGTCCTTACTTCATTCAAGTGAACCTTGCTACCGCCAATAGTCATCAATCCATCCGCATCAAGATTAAACAACCTCCTAGAGTCACCCATTCTGTTTAGGGTAGCGATTGCAGCAGTAGCCTTATTAGACCCCTCAAACCTTAATACATCCCTACCAACTAACGAAAGAGTAGCTGGATTATTTGCCGTAGCCATCCTACCGCCTATACTCTCCGCTAACGCTTTAAGTGGTTTCCTACCACCGATTTCCATATTAACCAAGTTTCGCATCTTACTCGGTTGCGTGGCAATCGATATAGCATCATCTACTGGTTGTAAGTCTGTGAGTATACGTGCTGCCGAATCGGTCACGCTAGAGCGAACATTCCTGGCAGCCTGAATTAATGGTTTAGTAATTGGTGAAGCTATCTTTCCAGCTAACTTAAACGGGGCAGCCGTAATTGCCCTTTCGGCAGCTATAATGGGTTTCAACGCCCTTTGCCCAGCAACTGAAGCCCTCACTAACCCACCAAGACCTGTTTTAGCCCCAACACCTGCCAATCCCGCCAGTCCACCAGTCGCCAATGCCGTAGCAAACCAAGGGATAGTTTCTATCGCACCCTTAACACCAATAGTCCACGGTCTGTCCCTTATTTCTTGAGGTGTCCACGGGAGCCTGAATAGGGGTTGAACCTGAAAACTAGGCTCATCCCAAGCATCGTACTCCGCCCGTTCCCGTTGCCACCAAGGTAAGTTTTCCGTACCTGGAACCGCAGGGGTTAGACCTTGGGTAACAAAAGTCCCGAACCCTACCTCTACATCCCTTAAAAACTGGAGAGGTACTTGCCACCAAGGAAGAGGTTGTTGTGTCTCCTGCCTCACCTGGGGCTGTCTGATAGATGGTTGGGAGGGCTGGAGGGGTTGGGGTTGAGCACCACCCAACTGGAACTCTGGCAAGTTCTGTAATTGAGACAATGCAGTATTACGGTCTAAAGGTGATAGTTCCTTTAGTCGTTGGGGGAGTTGTTTACGGAATATATCTAAAGCTTCTGGGGAAAGTCCCCTTACCTGTTCTTCTAATGTTGCCATTATCTAAACCTACTAAATCCTCCAAATCTTCCCGTTGGAGCAGCACCACTCCTTTGCCTGAATTGAGTCTCTTGAGGGGATGCCCCTGTTCTAGCTCTCTCAAACCCTAGAAACTGTTGTGTCCCAGTCGGCCCTAGTCTTGCTAAGAATTGAGCCGATGGGTCTCTTAACTGGGGTAGTTGAGAAAAATCAAACCCACCTTGAGGCAAAAGAGGTTGACCTGCTTGGAGCTGCCCTTGCTGAGTAACACCAGAATCAGGAACAACTTGCCCACCACCAACTCCCTGTGGGGTTGATGTTCCCCCTCCCTCACCAAATTGCTGAAAGCCTAATGGTATCATCCAAGGTTGAATTACAGGTTGCTCTCCCGTAAAAGCAGCGAATTGTAGCCAGTTTATCGGATTGGCAGCTAACCTAGCCATCTCAGCCTGTCTCTGAAGTTCAGCCTGCTGTTGCGCCTGTTGCTGTTGGAAAGCCAATTGAGCTTGGAATTGGGACTGCTGTTGAGATACTTGGCGTTGCTGGAGTTCAAATTGCTGTTGCTCAAATGGAGAAATCCCTCTATCTTGTTCAGCTTGCTGTTGCTGAAACTGAAACTGTCTCTGCTGAAAATCCAATTGAGCCTGCTGGAATGGTGAAATCTCACGTTGTTGTGTTGGCCCAGTTAATTGATTAAACTTAGCTTGATTAGTAACAGGGTCCCTTGCCCAAAACCCAGTTGAACCGTCTGGCTGAGTTATTATATTCCTACCACCCTCCTGCCCTGGAAATGGTGCGGCCATTCGCTGTTGTCTCTTTTCCTCTTGCTCTCTAAGAATCCTCTCTATAGGAGTTTCTGGTCCAGGAGGTGGAATTCTTTGTGCTGGCGTTAGTTGTCCAGGAGTAGGTGGTTCAGCCACAGCGACCCCACGAGGCCTCCGGCACCTCGGGCATGAAGGCCGCCCATAACGGTGTGGTGAACTTCAGCGTGCTCGACGGGTGGTGGATCGAGGGGCACATCGAGGGCTATACCGGATGGTCCATCGGGAGCGCGCCCACCGAGGTCTCCCTGGACGAGAACTCCGACGAGCAGGACGCAAAGGACCTCTACCGCAAGCTCGAAGAGAACATCATTCCCATATACTACGACAACAGGCACATATGGACACGCATGATGCAGAACGCCATAGGCAAGAACGCTTACTACTTCAACACCCACCGCATGATGCGCCGCTACGTGACCGAGGCGTACATAAGATAACCGGGCTTCCATAAAAAGCCCTTTAAGCAGGAAATTATACCCATGGCCGACAATATCACATGCCCGCGCTGCAAGACCCAACAGCCCGAAAGCGCCAGAAGCGGCGGAAGTGGTAGATGCGCCTCCTGCGGGCTGGACTTCAAGGCCTACGCCGAGCATGCGGGAAAGAAACGCGCCGGGCGTGAAGGGCGCAACGTGCGCTGCCCCTACTGCAAGACCGAGCAGCCCCTGAGTGCGCTCTGCATGAAATGCGGGCTGGACTTCAGGGCTTACTCCGATTACCTCAAGCGCAAGAAGGCAGGCCAGGACGTGCAGCCGCCAAGGCCCCCGGCCCGGGCCAGTCTGGCCCCCGCAGGACCTGCCAAAACAGGCCAGCCCATGGAGCTTGAGGATCTCTTCAAGCGCACCTGGGAGGTATTCAAAAAGCGCTGGCTCACCCTCATAGTCCTGAACGTCCTCTATATAGCGGCCATAGTCGTGTCCATACTCCCCGCCGTGTTCATAGTGCCACTGCTCTCCACAGACCCCGATCTCATAACAATAGCCGCCGTGGCCGGGCTCTACTTGATAGCCGTCATCGCCATAGCCATAGTTACCATGGGCACCATGTTCGCCGCGGCCTCGGACGAGACGCTCAGCATCGGCGGCTCCATAGCCGCGGCCTTCGGCAAGTCCCTCTCCTTCATCTGGGTCATGGTGCTCCAGGGCTTCATAGTCTTCGGAGGGTTCCTGCTCTTCATTGTCCCGGGCTTCATCTTCTTGACATGGTTCGCCTTCGCCCCCTACATGGTCTTTAGAGAGGACGCGCGCGGCATGGGCGCTCTCTTGAAGAGCAAAGAGTACGTGCGCGGGCACGGCTGGGACGTGTTCTTCAAGCTCGTCGTCATCTGGGTCGTGTACCTGCTCGCAAGCTCCGTGCCGCTTATCGGCCCGCTGGTCGGCTTCCCCTTCATGATCCTCTACATAGCGGCCATGTACGGGGACATGGCCCGTGTGAAGGGCCTGGACACCCCGTACCCGGCCGGCCGCTGGGCCAGGCTCAAGTGGCCCATGGTGGGGCTTGCAGGCCACGTGGTCCCGGCAGTGGCGGTGATAGCCATACTCATCCCCTTGATCGGCACTCTCAAGGGCCTGGACACCGGGCAGCAGGCACAGATAATGCCTTCGCCCGGAACCCTCCAGAGCGCAACAACCCTCCGAACCGGCAAGGACGTGTACACGGCTGACGAGCTCATAACCGTCCACTACACCGGCATGCCCGGCAATGCGCAGGACTGGATAACCGTAGTGGGCGCTCTCGCTCCGGAGGATTCCTACGGAGAGTACTACTACACCGAGGGCCGCGCTCGCGGCGAGATGGAGTTCAACGGGCTTACGCCTGGCAGGTACGAGGCCCGCGCGTACCACGACTGGCCAAACGGGGGCTACAGTATAAAGGCCCGCCACGCCTTCGTGGTGGAGGCGGCAAGCCCTGGAGGACGCCCCCGCCTCACGCTCGGGGCTGAGGAATACTCCCCCGGCGACGAGATATCCGTAAGGTTCAGCGTGCCCCCGGACTTCAACACCTACGCGTGGGCGGGCATAGTCTCCTCCTCCCTCCCCCATGGGAATGAGAAGCTCAACCGCGAGAACACCTCCGTGTTCCAGCTCCTTGGGGGCAGGACCAGCGGGAAAATCAGCTTCACCGCCCCGCTTGAGCCCGGAAGCTACGACGTGCGCCTCCACGACCGCGAAGGCGGTGTGGAGGTAGCTCACGTAAGCTTCATCGTAAGCGACGACTCCTCCCCACGCACCGTGCGCGTAAGGGCGGACTCGGACAGGCCTGTCAAGGTCATGGTCCAAGTCTCCAGCCAGGGCTACAAGGCCGAGGTCGTCCTGGGCGAAAAGGTCCTCTACACCATACCCGGCGAGCGTGACACGAACTACGACCACACCATACCCGTAAACCTCATATCCGGCGACAACGTGCTCTCCATAAACCACGACTCCCTGCCCGGGGCTCAGAAAACGTCCCTGCGCATCAGGGTATACAGGGCTCTGCCTGGCGGGGGCAAGAAGGAGCTTGCAAGGTGGAGCGTGTCCTCCCCCTCCGGCACCAGGAGCCTCACAATAATCGTCGAGGGCGCGGGCGTGAAGGCGTAAGCCTTGCCTTACTGCCATCCGATATAAGAAAATATACTCACCAAGGCTCAAATCGGCCAACAGGGGAGGAAGCCACAGATGGTAGTACCCTTCGAGGATGTCTCCTACGTCCTGCTGGACCTGGACGGCACTCTCCTTGACAAGCGGTTCGACGACACCTTCTGGCTGGAGTTCGTGCCGGCGCGTTACGCCGAGGCGCGCGAGATGCCCGAGGGCGAGGACAGGGGCCTTGAG